>Ga0302314_10000920_pt1 | contig 54970 bp, 49 predicted proteins | sample III_Palsa_N2_3_FD_200533 | JGI IMG/M metagenome (GOLD analysis project Ga0302314, IMG submission 200533) | Peat permafrost microbial communities from Stordalen Mire near Abisko, Sweden - III_Palsa_N2_3 | ecosystem: Environmental > Terrestrial > Soil > Palsa > Peat permafrost | place: Sweden... | reverse complement strand
CACAGTCCGACGGCACCGACGTAGGGGACAAAGACGAGAGCAGCGATGAGGGCCGCGCCCCCCGCGATGCGCCACCCCTCGGGAAGGGCCCGGAGGCGCCGCGTCCAGGGGTGGTGCCACACCTTGGTGCCAAGCAGCGTCTCGAGGACGTCCTGGCGCTTCTCGCTCGCCTCTGCGGAAGCCTTCGTCATGAAGGGCGCGCTTCTACCACTGGAATGACGTCGCACGCGGCCCCGCTTCGGTCTGCCTTGGTGATTCGTAAGCCGCTTTCACCGTAGCGGTTTTCACCTCGACGGCTCCTGCCTCTCACACCTCTTTCGTTCCGCATCCCAGACGCCGCCGCTATCCAGGCAGCTGTCAATCGCAAGACCGTACCGAAGGAACCGAGCCACCGCGCCACCGCGAAGACGCCAGGCCGAAACACCGAGGAGCATGAGGACACAAGCGAGGACCGCGACTGCCGTTGGGACGCCCCTACGATTCATCGGCACTCCAACCGCGAGGTGGACATGGTCATTGCCCTATTCGACGCGACCGGCACGGCGTGGGACGGGAAGCCCTACCGAAACACCTACACCTGGTACATGAAATTGCGAGACAGCAGCATCATCGATGTCATTGCCTTCTTCGACAGCGTCGAGTCAACGACTTCTGGATGCGTGTGGCGCCCGCTCCTTAGGTGTACCGACGAGCCGCCGGGGTGGCCCGCTGCTGGGCGAGACGGAAGCGAAAACGATGAGTGAAAGCGTGTGGCTAGGGTCGGACTTGAACCGACTACCTGCGGATTATGAGACCGCCGCTCTAACCAGTTGAGCTACCTAGCCTTGGCTCTGCGCGGGCTCGTCTACACCAGGACTGGTGTTGTCACCACCTGGAAGCGCCTCGACGCTGAAGGAGGCCGGCTGGGGACATTTGAGTCCGAAGCCTCCGCTCGAGCGGTCGCTGTCGGCCCTGAGTTCCGCGCGCCCAGGGGTGTACGGGTTTCTGCGCATCGGACGGGGTGATTTACCCTTCGCCGCCATGGGATTCGCCCATTCAAGCTCGGTCGGGGCGCTTGTGGCGAGCATCGCCTTGAGCGGGTGTCTCGCGTCCGTGGGAGACACCTCCGACGCAGGGCCCAGCCACGAAAGCACGACCTCGAACTGCAAGCGCGGTCTTGCCTACGGAGAGGCCTCACCCGCGGACCAAGCCGCTCTCGTTCCGGGAATTGGCTGGTGGTACAACTGGAGCCCGACGCCCGAGAGTCCCGTCCAATCGAGCTACGGAGGGCTCGGCCTCGAGTTCGTTCCCATGCAGTGGGGCGGGACTGTCGACGCCGCGACTCTGGCCAGCGAGATTCCCGAAGGCGCGAAGTACCTCCTCGGCTTCAACGAGCCCAACTTCGTCCAGCAATCCAACCTCACACCTCAGCAGGCGGCAGCGCTCTGGCCTCACTGGAACAGGTGGCGAGAAGTCGGGGCCTGAAGCTCGTCTCCCCGGCCGTGAATTTCTGTGGCCCCGCTTCGGCTTGCGTCAACCAGGACACGAGTCCCTTCGACTGGCTGGACGCCTTCTTCGCGGCCTGCAGCGGCTGCGAGGTGGATTACCTGGCGGTGCACATCTACCTGCAGGACGGGACCGGGCTTCAAAACGTCCTCGCCGAGTACGAAGCCAAGTACAGCCAGCCGATTTGGGTCACGGAGTGGGCCGACCTCGGGGCGACCGTCTCCGCCGCGGACGAGCTCACCTTCCTGAAGGAGGCGCTGCCGATTCTCGAAGCCGACCCGCGCGTCTTTCGCTACGCCTGGTTCACCGGCCGCTCGACATCCCAGCCCAGCCTCGGCCTGCTCGCGCCCGACGCCGGAGTCCTGACGGCCCTCGGTGAGGCCTACGTCACGGGCGGAGCCTGCGTGAGAGCCAATCGAGGCCTACGAGGCAACGTCGGGAGCGTTCAGGAAGGTGATGACGACCGTTTCTCCTGACATGTTTCCGGGCGACCCAGCCCGCGCCGCCGCTGCGATCTATGAGGTCGTGGCATCGGAATCTCCGCGACATTGGGTGGTCCTTGGGAGCGACGCGCAACGAAGGATTGGGGCCAAACTCGAGATGCTCCGCGCCGAATTTGAGGCGGGCGCCGACACGGCCGAAGCACCGACTACCCTGGAAGCGCGAAAGCGATTCTCTGACCAGCGCCGGCCGCCGGATCAAGAGGGAATTTGTCGAGAGAATTTCATGAGGGGCGCGCCAGCGCTTCCCGCCCGTCAAACGTCACTCGGGGCTGGGCTCGGCGGCGATGAAGTGCGTCACCTTCGGCTCTCCCCGCGTGTCGAAGCGGGTGACGACGTCCTGCACCATGCGGTCTGCCTTGGTGACGCGCTGGTGCTGGCGCAAGTGTTCCACCCACGTGTCGAGGAGGAAGGTCTCGATGAAGCGGCCCTCCTGGGCGGCGTCCTCGAAGATGGCCCAGTCGAAAGCTCCGTCGCGTCGGCGTTCCGGTGCCAGCTTGATCACCGCCTGGAGGAAGGCATCACGGTTCTCGACCTTCACCAAGTACTCGACGGTGACCAGGACTGGCCCCCGTTCCTTCTCGATGCCCTCGAAGAGGACGGGCTCTGGCCAGTGCATGGACGGTGTCAGGTCCACGCCGACCGCGGTTTGAAGCTTTGCTGCCCAGAGGAGTGGAACCGTCGCGATGGCACCGCCTGCGGCGATGAAGTGCGCCATGGAGAGTCCGAGGCTCGACGCCACCTGGCCCCACACGGCGCTTCCCAGCGCCATGGCCCCGAAGAGCACCATGGAAAACACTGCCAGGCCGCGGCCGCGGACCCAGGCCGGTAGTGACACCTGCGCCGAGACGTTGAGCGTGCCCAGCACGGCAATCCAAGAGGCTCCTGCCAGGAGGCTGGCCGCGAGCGCGGTGCCCGGGTGGTGGGCGAGTCCGTAGAGGAGAAGTGCTGCCGCGGTGCCGCCGGTGCCCGCCGCCATGAGCTTGTCCGCACCGAGCGCCCTCTTCAGGGACGGGAGGGCGAACGCTCCGAGGACTGCGCCAAGGCCGATGGCGCCGAGAAGAACGCCGTAGAGGTCAGCTCCCCCGGCCAGCTGAGTCCGAGCGACGAGGGGCAGAAGTGCCCAGTAGGCGCTGGCGAACAGGAAGAAGCCGGCCGCATGGGCGAGGGTGGCGCGTAGCTGGGGGCTGTGGCGCGCGTAGCGCAACCCGATGCGGATGGCACGACCCAGCTGCTCGGGCGGTAGCTTGGTGCCCACGCGCTTGGGCATCCTCCACCAGAGGAGCGCGGCGACGACGGCCAGGTTGCTCAGGGCGTTGAGCCAGAAGGGAGCTGCAATCCCGAGGTCGATGATGATGAGACCAGCCAGCGCCGGACCGATGGCGCGGCTGATGTTGATGCCCACCCCATTCAGGGCGACGGCCTGGGGGAGGTCCTGACGGGAGACCAGCTGGGGCACGATGGCTTGCCAGGCCGGCGTGGCCAGCGCTTCGGCAACTCCGGACACCAGGATGAAGACGAGGAGCGTCACCGGCGTTGCCCGGTCGAGCCGCACCAGGAGCGCAAAGACGGCGGTCAAAGCGGTGCCTGTCACCTCCATGAGGACGAGCAAGCGGCGCCGGTCGAAGACGTCCGCCAGCGCGCCTGCCGGCAGGACGAAGAGAAACATCGGGAGGTAGGTCGCAACCTGGACCAGCGCCACGATGCGCGCCTTGGGGCTGAGCTCCGTCATCAGCCAGCCCGCGGCCGCACTCTGCAACCAGGAACCGATGTTGGAGACCACCGTCGCGCTCCAGACGACGGCGAAGACACGGTTTCGAAGGGGGCTCAGCGGTCCGCCCACGGATGACGGCGTCGCCGAGTCCGCGGCCGAGGTCACGGGGCACGCTCCATGCGGGTTCCGGAAGGACTCTGAAAGACCAGTCGAGCCTCGTTGCCAGTTCGATTGAGCGATAGCATGCTTCGCGGGCCGCCACACGCGCCGGAGCGGGACGTCAGCCGCTTCAAGCGTCGCGGTTCGACGAGACAAACGCTTTCGCGCCGCCCCTGGGAGTTCCACCATGTCCGTCCCTGAACCTGTGTGGCCCGCGCTCGACTACGCCGCAGCCAAGGACGCGCTCGATGCGTTGCACATGCAAACGCAGGTGGTGGGAAAGGTGAAGCTGGCGCTCACCCGCACCGCACCCGAATGGCAAAACGTCCCGCTCTTCGTCAACGCCCGTGGGCTGACGACGGGACTCTTGCAGGCGGGGGCCACGGGCATCGAGCTGGCCTTCGACCTCGTCGCCCATCGTCTCGAGATTTCCACCACCGATGGTCGGCGGGAGGGGTTCGAGCTGAAGGCGCGCCCCTTGCGCGCCTTCACCTCCGAGTTGATGGCCGCGCTCGCCCGCCTGAAGGTCACCGTCACCATCAACCCCCTGACGGTGGAGGTCCCGAATCCCGTCCGTTGCGATGAGTACGAGGGGTACGACGGCTATGACCCGGCGGTCTCCAAACTCTTCTTTCGGGTGCTGGCGCAGAATGCGACCATCTTCGAGAACTTCCGCGCCGGCTACTGGGGCAAGCAAGGCCCGGTGAGCTTCTTCTGGGGGACGTTCGACCTCGCTGTCGCCCGCTTCAACCTCTTGCCGGTGCCTCCCTCACCGGGGATGGATTCCATTTACCGGGTGGCGATGGACTCCCAGCAGGCGGAAGTTGGCTTCTGGGCTGGCAGCGAGAAGTACCCGAGGGCGGCGTACTACGGCTTCACCTTCCCGAAGCCTCCGGGGATTGAGAAGGCGGCCGTCCGTCCCGCCGCGGCCGGATGGAACGAGGAGATGGGGGAGTTTCTCTTGAATTACGACGACGTCCGGGCCTCGAAAGACCCCGCCGCCAGCATCCTCGAATTCCTGAACAGCACCTACGAGGCCGGGGCGGCGCTCCTCGGATGGGACCAAGCGTTGCTCGGCCGTCGCCCGCCGAAGTAGCCCCTGGCGGCACCTCGAGGGAGGCCACGCGTGAAAGCACTTCAAATCAAAGCCTTCGGCGCCCTGGAAGGACTCGGCGTCGTCGAGCTTCCCGAGCCGGCCAGCACGTCCGACACCGCGGTGGTTCGCGTGGAGGCCGCGGGAATCAATCCAAGCGACCTCAAGAATGTCCTCGGCGCCATGAAGCAGACGACGCTTCCCCGCATCCCGGGGCGTGACTACGCCGGCGTGGTGGAGCGCGGTCGAAAAGAATGGGTGGGAGCCAAGGTGTGGGGCACGGGCGGAGACGTCGGCTTCACCCGCGATGGCACCCATGCTCAGTACGTCGCCGTCCCGGTGAGCAGCCTTCGGCGGATGCCGTCGCATCTCAGCTTCGACCAGGCGGCGACGGTGGGCGTGTCCTACCTGACTGGCTATGCAACCGTCGTGGAGGCGGCAGCGCTCCTGCCCGGCGAGACGCTGGTCGTCATCGGCGCGGGTGGCGCTGTGGGCGCCGCGGCGGCGCAGATTGGCAAGCGACTCGGGGCGCGTGTCATCGGCATCGACAACCGCGAACCCGGCCCCGACGCGCCCATCCGCGCGGTCGCGGAGAGGCTGTTGATCAACGCCCAGGACCCGGTGGCTGCGGCCCGGGAGGCCACCGGCGGCCGCGGTGCCGACGTCGTCCTGGACACGGTGGGCGGCGTTCTCTTCCGCTCGGCCCTCGGGATGCTGGCGCACCGTGGGCGGCTGGTCGAAATCACCTCGACGGGTTCGCGAGAGGTGGCCTTCGACCTTATCGATTTCTACCACAATGAGAGCCGTCTCCTCGGCGTGGACAGCCTGAAGCGCGACCTCGTGGCGGGCGCCGCCATTCTCGGGACGTTGACCGCGGGCTTCGACTCCGGCGACTACCGCCCGTCACCGCTGGGCGCCGCCTTCGGGCTCGCCGACGCAGTGGCCGCCTACCGGCGTGTCGCCGAGGGGGCGCCGGGCCGCGTCGTTCTGCATCCACAGGCATAGGGGCCGGGGGCTTTCTCCCTGCGTTGCTTTTTCCCGCGCGAAGGGGGCGACTGAGGGGTAGAGGAGTACCCCATGGCAGAGAAATTCGTCTCACGTGGCTTCGTCGGCAAGCGCCGCGAGCCCGCGCTCGCCAACCGCGTGCCGCCAGGCCAGTACCTGACGCCCGATTTTCCGGTGCTCTCGGCCGGCCCGACACCGAAGACGGCGCTCGACCGCTGGAGCTTCTCCCTCGAAGGACTGGTGCGCGAGCCGGTCCGCTGGAATTGGGCGGATTTTCTCAAGCTGGCCACGGAAACCTTCGTCGTCGACATTCACTGCGTCACCAAGTGGAGCAAGCTCGACACCCACTGGGGAGGCGTCAGCCTCGACACGCTCCTCCAGCACGTCGATCTCGACCCGAAGGCGCACTTTCTCACCGCTTTTTCCGACGGCGGGTACACCACCAACATGCCCTTGGCCGACGTCGTCCATGGCCAGGCCTTCATCGCCAACACCTACGAGGGCCAGCCGCTCGCGCCCGAGCACGGTGGGCCGGCGCGCCTGGTGGTTCCCCATCTCTACTTCTGGAAGAGCGCCAAGTGGGTGCGGGGCCTCAGGTTCAGCGAGGCCGATGAGCCCGGGTTCTGGGAGTCGCTGGGCTACAACAACCATGGCGACCCGTGGAAGGAAGAGCGCTACAGCGGCGCCTGAGAAGCGCCCTCGAGGCCTCCCTGGACATGGGCTCTCTGGACTGGCAGCTCGGTCGCGTCACCTCCATCAAGGCCGAGACCTCGAGCGTTCGGACGCTGACGCTGGCGCTCCCGGACTGGAGGGCGCACCGGGCCGGCCAGCACTATGACGTTCGGCTGGTCGCGCCCGACGGGTACGAGGCCCAGCGCAGCTACTCGGTGGCTTCGGGACCGGAGCGGGTGGGGGAGATTGAGCTGACCGTCGAGCACCTCGCGGATGGGGAGGTGTCCGCCTACCTCACCGAGGAGGTGGTGGTGGGCGACGTGGTGGAGGTTCGCGGACCGATTGGCGGCTACTTCGTGTGGGAGGTGGCGATGGGAGGGCCGCTCTTCCTCGTCGCCGGAGGCTCCGGGGTGGTCCCCCTCATGGCCATGCTTCGACACCGCGAGGCGCAAGGCGCGCGGATTCCGACCCGTCTCCTCTACAGCGTGGCCGGACCGGCCGACGTCATTTACGGACTGGAGTTGCAGGCCCTCCAGGCGGCGCAGCACGGGCTGGAGGTGGTTTACACCTTCACCCGCACCCAGCCTCCAGGGTGGAAGGGCTATGCGCGACGGATTGACCGGCCGATGCTGTCCGACGTCAGCCGGCCCCTCGGGCAGCCATTCCTGACGTATGTCTGTGGTCCGACGTTGATGGTGGAGGCCACCGCCAATGCCCTGGTGGAGATGGGGCTGGCGCCGGCGAGCGTGCGCACCGAACGGTTTGGGCCCACGGGCCAGGAGAAGCCGTCATGAGCGACGACTGGAATACCGCGCTGATGGTGGATGGAAATGCAGTGGGAGGTCTCCTCGACGACGTTTTCGGCCGCGACATGACGAGCAGCCGTTGCCAGTGTGCGCACTGTGGCGCGGTCGCGATGCTGGGGACGCTGATGGCCTTTACCCAGGCGCCGGGCGTCGTCCTCCGCTGCCCGGGGTGCGAGGAGGTTGTCCTGCGCGTGGCTCCGACGACCGACGCTCTCTATCTCGACAGCCGGGGCGCCGTGTACCTGAGGCTGGAGCGCCGCTCCGCCTGACGCAGTCGAGTCACGACAAGCCGGCGTTCCCTTCGTGCACTGGCCACGGGCAATGGTGCAAGCTCCTGGTCGCTTCAGGGCCGACGCATGAGACTCGAGGCGACGACAGAAGAGGCAGGCAGGAGGAGAGCAAGGGCATGGATGCCACGCGTCTGTTGAGGGAGCTCGAGGCCTTCAAGGCCGAGCGCCTGGAGCCCATCGTCGGTGCGGGACTGACGTCGCTGGCCGAGGCGTCCGGTGGCGAGGCAAGGACGCTGCTTCAGACTGCGCTGGCCAACGAGATTGGCGTGAGCGAGCTCGCGGCGGCGTGGATGCCGAGCACCGTGGAGATTGACGTGAAGCTGGCGTTCGCGCGCCAGGCGGGAGACGAGGCCGGGCACTTCCAGCTCGTCGCCGACCGGCTGACTGCCTTGGGCTTCGACGTCGGTACCTTCCGCATGCCGGCAGAGAACCCACTCTTCGACTACCTGCGGGGCCTGTCCACCACGGTGGAGCGCATCGCGGCCGGCCTCTTCACCCTGGAGTCCATCGCCTACGCCGTCAACGAGAACTTCATGACCTTTTGTGCGCAGCGCGGCGACGCGGAGACGGTGCGCATCTACGCCGAGTACATCCAGCCCGACGAGCGCGCGCACCAGAAACTCGGCCAGCGGTTGCTGGAGAAGTATGTCGACTCCCCGGAGCAGGAGCGCCTGGCGCGCGAAACCGTTGGCCGTGTCCTCGACATTGCCACCGCCGCTCGTGCGAAGGCCGCCCTCCGGATGGGGAGCGCCTGCTTTCCCGGGTGCTGAGCTCCGCCTGGGTGGAGCCTCACCCCAGCGGCGCGGAAACATGCCCGGGGCGATGCGTGCCGAGCGCCGGGTCCGGCGTTCGCGAGTGAATTGCAGTCGCAAGATGGCCGCTTGGCCAGGAGCGTCAGGGCGGTAACAATTGAGTTGCGACGCAGCGCGTCCGGGCGTACGTCATTGTAGGGCCCGGGACGACCTCGGGACGGAAGGACGACCTCGTGGGACGCCGCATCCTAGTGACCGGAGCCGCAGGCTTCATCGGGAGTCACACCGTGGAGGCGTTTCTGGAGCGGGGCGACAGCGTCCTCGGTCTGGACAACTTCGACGCCTATTACGACCCGGCCCGAAAGCACGGGAATGTCGCGCAGCTGCGCGCGCGCCCCGAGGCCGCGCGCCTGGAATTCGTCACCGGGGATGTACGCGACCAGGAGCTCCTGCGTCGCCTGTACTCGGAGTGGAAGCCCGAGGTGGTGGTGCACCTCGCCGCGGTGGCGGGCGTCCGTGCCTCCATCGAGCAGCCCCAGCTGTACTTCGACGTCAACGTGAATGGGACCCTGGCGGTCCTCGAGGCGGCAAGGGAATTCGACGTCCGCCACGTGGTGCTGGCCTCGACGTCCAGCGTCTACGGCAACAGTGTCCGCCTCCCCTTCGTCGAGGACGACTCGGCGGACCGCCCGCTGGCGCCCTACGCGGCGAGCAAGCGGGCAGCGGAGATGCTCGGCCACAGCTACCACCACCTTTACGGAATCCACTTCACGGCCCTGCGCTTCTTCACCGTCTACGGGCCGCGCAACCGGCCGGACATGATGGCCTACAAGGTGCTGGACAGCATCTTCACCGGGCAGCAGCTGCCGCTCTACGAGGGCGGGCAGATGTACCGTGACTGGACGTACGTCTCGGACACCGTGGCTGGCATCATCGCCGCGGCAGACCATCGGGTGGGCTTCGAGGTCATCAACCTCGGCCGGGGTGAGCCGGTGCTCCTGCTCGACTTCGTCCGCCGCATCGAGGAGCTCGCCGGGCGCCGCGCGCGCTTCGTCAGCCAGCCGAAACTGGATTCGGATGCCTCGGCCACCCATGCCGACATCGGAAAGGCCCGTCAGCTGCTCGGCTACGCGCCGAAGGTGGGCTTCAACGACGGCGTCTCGCGCTTCTGGGCCTGGTACCAGCTTCAGCGCAGTGGCATTCCTCAGCGGACGAAGAAGTCCGCCTGACCCACGTCCCCGCTGGCCAGCCTCAGGGCAGGGGCGCCAAGGCCTTGGGCGGGGAAGCGAGCTTCCAGAGGCCCTGGATGTCCGTCTCGACGTATGCGCTCCGGTGCTGGGCGAATTCGAAGGGCGCCCAGCTCGGCTCGTCGGCCGGGACGTAGACAAACCGCGGCGGTGCGTCTCGCCAGACGCGCCGGTCCTCCTCGACGTGCTTCGGCGGCTCGCCCCGGAGCCGGCAGAGCTCCAGGTAGGCGGTGGCGAAGTACTCGGGGTTGAACCAGAAGAAGAAGGCGTTGGGCCGGAAGATGGGGTTGTAGGGCGGGGGCACGCCAAGCGTCGTCGTGGGTACGGTGTCGGCCAGGAGCCGGCGCTGGACGCCCTCCGCCTCCGGGCCCTCGTCGAGGACGACGAGGAGCACGCACACCTTGGCCACCATGGCCAGAAGCAAGAGGCCGAAGACGGCCCGAAGACGCACGGACAAAAGGCTGTCCAGGACGACCGCCGCCAGCAACGCCAGGGGAGGTTGCATGAGGAGGAGGTTGTGGCTGAAGGGCCACCGCGTCTGAAACATGGCCAGGATGAAGCCGACGACGACGACGAGGGCGATGGCGACCTCAGGCTCCGCCTGGCGATGCCACACGGAGCGCACGGCGAGTCCGAGGCCCCACAGGCCCACGGCCCAGAGCACTGTGTCTTCGCCAATGGAGACGAGCAGCGTCGCTGCCGCCGAGGGCCCGTCGAAGTGCGTCGCCCAGTAGTAGAAGGGCGTGAAGACGTAATTCCAGAAGACGAATTCGTTCCAGATGCCGAGGCCCCACAGGCCGAGGGCGAGTGCCGCCAAGGGAAGGGCGCCCGCGGCCAGGGCCACCGCGGCGCCGCGCACTGCCCTCCTCCACGCGGGGGCGTTCCGCAAGGCGAGCGCCGTCCCGAGGCCCACCAGGCCGACGAAGAAGACGGCCTTCGGCAGAAAAGCGGTGGCGGCGCCGAAGCTGAGACCGGCCAGCACCGCCGGGCGAAGGCGGCCGCTGCCCCGGAGGTAGAGGAGCCATTGCCAGAGGCCGATGAAACACAGGACGCACATCCACGGGTCCGGCCGCACCTCCATCGAGTTCCGGACGAAGAAGTAGCAGCCGAGGAGCAACAGCGGCGGCCAGAGGGCCGAGCGCTCGCGAAGGACGGGTCGCACCACCTTCGTGAAGACGGCGAGCAGGACGGCCAGGAGCGCGAGGTCGAGCAGGCGTGCGGCGAAGACGAGGGCGCGCGGGGAGCCCTGAAACAGTCGCGTCAGCGGCGCGAGCAGGTAGAGCAACGTTGGGTGATGGTGCTCCATGAAGTCCAGGAAGGGCTTCTGCCCCTCTGCCACGAGCCACGAGGCGTGGAGGTACGCAATCTCGTCATGGTCGTAGCCGGAGCGCGCGGCGTTGAAGAGGAGGAAGGCGAAGCCCAGGCCGACCGCCCACCAAACCAGTCGCCGCTGGAGGAGGGTGGCGTCCACGGAAGGCTGGGCTTGCCCGAGCATGCCTTGGCGTTGTGCGACGGACACGGCGAGGCCGCCGGCGCTGGTCAGTAGTGGATGGTGAAGTCGGCGTAGTCGGATTCCACGACCGAGTTGGACTGGTCGCCGTCGGTCATGATGGCGATGCCCACGAAGTCCGGGACGTCCTCGGGCTTGACTCCGAAGTGCTTGATGAAGTCGGCCCGCGCGTCGACCGTCTGCGTCTCCCAGGTGTCCAGCGGGCCGCCAACATGCAAGAGGATGGTGTCCCGGTCCAGGAACCAGCCGCGCTTGGACTGGCAGAAACTCCCCGCCTTCCCGGTGGTGGACCAGACGTACTTCAGAATCATGTACTTCGAGCCGGCCTTGAAGGTGAGAAAGACGGCGGCTCCCGAGTCGGTGAAGCCTGGGCCACAATCGTTGGAGTCCTTGGGCAGACTGTGGACCCGCCATCGCCAGCTGACGCGCGTCACCTGCTTGCGGGCCTCCTCGGGCACCACGCCGGCGAACACCACCGTCGCTAGGCCGGGCTTGTAGGCGGAGTGAATCATCACCGTGTCTCCCTCGGTGACGACCGTGTAGTAATTCACCGGCCCCGAATCCTGCTCCAGCACCTTGAAGGTACGCGGCGAGATGGTGACGCGGTGCTGGCTGGTCGCTGGGGGCGCACTCGCGCCTCCGTCGGCTTCGGCTGCGGCAAGAAAGGCGAGCAAGGCAAGACAGGGAGCAGGCACGGGGAGACGGTCTCCTTCGGTAGGGTCCTTGGACGGAACGTAGTAGAAGCCGCGCCCTTCATGGACGCCGCCCGTCAACGGTTTGGAGACTTACCCGCACTCGCCCTCCGGGGGCCAACCAGGCCCTGGGGATGGGTGCTGGGGCCGCTCTTGGGTGTCGTCTTCCTCGGCGGACTGTGGGCGCGGCTGCACGGGCTGTCGGCCGAAGGCTTCGCCGACGACGAAATCCACAAGTGGCTCGCCGCCCAGCGCTACCTGCACGGAGACTTCCTCGGCGACGACATCGAGCATCCGATGCTGATGAAGTTCCTCATCACCGGGACAGTGCTGCTCGGCCGTCCGCTGGGGTGGGCTCCGGAGACCATCACACGACTTCCCTTGGCGCTGGCCGGCGCCCTCTGCGTGCTCCTTGCCGCCTGGCTCGGGCGGCGCCTCTTCGGCCGCACGGCGGGCCTCGTCGCGGCGGGGCTACTCGCCGCCTCGCCCACCTTCATTGGCTACAACCGGGTGGCGAAGGAGGACACGCTGCTCGCCTTCTTCCTTCTCCTCGCGCTTCTGTGCCTCGCCGAGGCCAAGGTGGCGGCCGACGATGGACGCCTGGTGGCCAGCCGACGATGGGAGGTGGCCACGGCCGTCGCCGTCGGACTCCTGTGCGCCTCCAAGTACTTCTTCTTCCTCGCCCTCGTGCCGGCGCTTAGCTACGTCTGGCTCCGCCGGTCCGACACGGCCTGGCGCATTTCGCGCTCCCGGTGGTGGGCGCTCTTGGCCGTGGCCGTGGGCGTCTTCGCTTGCGTCAATTGGAAATTCTTCCTCCCCTCCACCTGGGTCTTTCTCTACGGCTACACGCAAGCCAAGGCCACGGTCCACGGCGGCCTCTACTACGCCGGGCACCTCTACCGGACAGCGCAGGCCGTCGGCTGGGACGGCCTTCCTCCCTGGTTTTACCTGGTGTTTGCCTGGGTGAAGCTTGCGCCTCCCACCGTGTTTACCGCTGCGCTCGGGCTCGGCCTCTCCCTGTGGCTCCGGGCGCCGTCGCAGAGGCTGGTGCTGGTGTGGATGGGAACGTGGGCAGCGTTTCTCGTCCCGCTGGCCAGCAAGTGGGGACGCTTCTTCCTGACGCTGGAGCCGGCGCTGGCGCTGCTGGCGGGCTACGCGGTGGCCTCCGTCATCGCCTGGCTGGCAAGGCCAGGCACGGCGCGCTCCCGCCGTCTGTCGGTGGCGGCGGCGTGGCTCCTGGGCCTTCTCCTGGTGGGAAGCGAGGCGCGGGCGGCGGCCGCGCACGGCCCGCATTTTCGCCTGTACGTGAGCGTCCTCGGGGGCGGCTCCTCGCGCGTCACCTTCTACTTCCCGCACTGCGACTACTTCGATGCGGGCTTCCGCGAGGCCATCCAGGCCATCGCCGCCCGGGCGGAGCCCGGTGCGGAAATCTCCACCGAGATTGACTGGCCGGCCCGGTACTACGCGGAGCGCTTCGGCCGTCCGGACTTGCAGGTGTCGCTGTTTCGACCGGGCCTGGCCTGCCAGTCGGGCCACCCTTGCTACGTCGTGACGCAGGCCGGACGGTGGTACCGGTACAACGTCGTGCCGCTGGCCCGACTCGCCACCACCTCGCCCTGGTACGTGGAGCCCATCGAAGGCGTGGACGTGGTGAAGGTGTACCGGCTCGAGCCGGGCGTCGACCCCTTCCTGGGCCGCTGAGCGGCTGTCGCGCTCAGCTGGCCATGCCCGGGCCCCAGCGTCGCTGCCAGAGGAGAAACATGGCCAGCGTCCAGAGGGGCTTTCGGAGGTCAGCCGCTCCGCTGAGATGCCATTCGAGCAAGCCGCGCGTGGCCGCGGGGGCAAAGACGCCCGAGTCCCTCAGCGAGGACTCGGAGAAGAGGTCCTCGAAGAGCGGCCGTAGCGGCCCGCGAATCCAGCGCGCGACGGGGATGCCAAAGCCCTTCTTGGGGCGCTCCAGGATGGCCTCCGGGACGAGGCCCAGAAGCGCCTCCTTGAGCACCACCTTGGTACGAGTGAAGGACAGCTTGCTGGCCACGGGAAGGCGTGCCGCGTACTCGACGACGTGGGTATCGAGGAAGGGCGCCCTCACTTCGAGCGAGGCCGCCATGGAGGCCCGGTCGGCTTTCACGAGGATGTCGTCCACGAGGTAGCGCGAGAGGTAGAAGCGCAGCGCCTCGTCGACCGAACCCGCGGCCAGGCCGGCCCGGTGTCCCTCTTCTGCCGCCGAGAGCACCGCCCGGTAGGCGACGGCGTCACGGGCCAGCGGCTGGAGGTCCGGGTGCAGAAGCGTCTCCAGCTCCTTCGGGACGAAGGCCCCAATCCACGCCGCATGCCGCAGGGAGGCTGGCGCCAGAAGGCCGCGGAACAGCTGCTTGAGCCGGAAGTCGAGACTCATGTTGGTGGACGCGGAGGGGAGCCGGGCCACCGCCCCGGCGAGAAAGCCGAGCACCGGGTGCGGCAGGCGAGCCAGAAGCGCGGCCGGCCGGTGGGCGAGGAAAGGGTCGTACCCTGCGAAGAGCTCGTCACCGCCGTCCCCGGCCAGGGCCACCTTCACCGTCTGGCGGACGAAGCGGGAGAGGAGGTGGGTAGGGAGGTAACTCGGGTCTGCGAAGGGCTCGTCGAGCTGGTCCACGGCGGTGGGAAGAAGCTCGAGGCACGCCTCGCCGGAGAGCATCTCCAGGTGGTGCTCCGTCCCCAGCGTGTCCGCCGCCAGGCGGGCGTAGGCCGACTCGTCGAAGCTGGTCTCGCGAAAGCCGATGGAGAAGCTGTGGATGCGCGGCGAGTGGCGCACCGCGAGCGCTGTCAAGCCGGTGGAGTCCACGCCGCCGGAGAGGAAGATGCCCACCGGGACGTCTGCCACGAGGCGCTTGGCCACGGCCGCGTCCAGAAGCGCGCGCAGCTCCTCGGCGGCGTCGGCGCGCGCTTCCCCCTTGGTGGGGGCCGGCAGCTCCCAGTAGCGGCGGATGCGAAGCCCTTTGGCGTCGAGGACGGCGAAGTGGGCCGCCGGAAGCTTGTGCACCTCGGCGTAGATGGTGCGGGGAGCCGGCACCGCCTCGGCGGCGAGGTACTCGACGAGCGCGGCTCGGCTCAGCGTCCGCGGGACGCCGCCGTGCGCCACCAGCGCCTTGACCTCGGAGCCGAAGACGAGGCGGTCGACCGGGCTTGCCGCCGCGCCTTCCACGGGCAGCTCCTGCTGGAAGACGCCCCGCTGCGCGATGGCCAGATGGAGCGGCTTCTTGCCCATCCGGTCCCGGGCCAGGACAAGCCTCTGGTGACGGGCGTCCCACAACGCGATGGCGAACATCCCTTGCAGCCGGGCAAAGCACGCCTCGCCCCATTGGAGGTATGCACGCAGCACCACCTCGGTGTCGCTCCGGGTGGTGAAGGGGTGGCCGCTGGCGACGAGCTCGCTCCGGAGCGCGACGAAGTCATAGGCCTGGCCGTTGAAAACCAGGGTGACGCCCTCCCGCTGCATGGGCTGGACGCCCCCGACGATGTCCAGGATGGACAGGCGCCGGTGGCCGAGAGCGGCCGCCCCCTCCGAGGCGAAGCCCTCGGCGTCGGGCCCGCGGTGGGCGAGCGCATCGGCCATGCGGCGGACGGCCTCCATGCTGGGCGGAGCGTCGAAACGCACTTCCCCGGCGATGCCACACATGGTGCGAAGGGCTCCCAAGGCGGCTGCCGGGGAGCCAGGCGTCTCCTGTCCGCGGCGCTCTTCTAGAGGGTCCCTGAGCGGCGGTCCACGGCCGTGGGCGATGCCCTGGGCGCGTTGAGCTCGGTGGAGACGAGGTAGGGGCGCTTCTCCTGGGACTCGTAATAGGTGCGCACCACGAGCTCAGCGAGCAGCCCCATGAGCACGGCCAGGAGTCCGGCCAGAGCGAAGGCCACGGACAGCAAGGGAAGGGGCGTCTGCACGAGGTCCTTGAGGCCCAGAAGCTTGTAGAGGACGGCGGCTGCAGCCGAGGCCAAGGAGAGGCCAAGGCAAACGAGGCCGAACCCACCGAAGAGGTAGATGGGCTTCGTCGTGTAACTGGCCAGAAATTTCACGACCATCAAGTCGAGGAGCACCTTTCCGGTGCGACCGAGCCCGTACTTGCTCTTCCCGGCCAGGCGCGCGCGGTGGTTGACGACGAGCTCCGCGACGCGAGCCCCCTGCCAGCTTGCGTAGACGGGGATGAAGCGGTGCATCTCGCCATACAGCTTGACGCCCTGGATGACGTCGCGCCGGTAGGCCTTGAGCGAGCACCCGTAGTCATGCAGGCGCACGCCGGAGACCGAGCTGATGAGCCAGTTGGCGATGCGCGAGGGCAGCTTCCGGCCGAACTCGCGGTCCTGACGGTTGTGCCGCCAGCCACTCACCACGTCCACGGGCTCGGCGGGCTGTCCCACCAGTCGGCCCTCCAGACGCTGGAGCAACCGGGCAATGTCGGCCGGGTCGTTCTGCAGGTCGCCGTCCATGGGGATGATGACCGCGCCGCGCGCCGCCTCGATGCCGGCGGACATGGCGGCCGTCTGGCCGAAGTTGCGCCGGAAGCGCAACACCCGCACCTCGGGATGTGCCTCGGCAGCGCGCTCGAGCGCGGCCCAGCTGCCGTCCCGGCTCCCATCATCGACGCAGATGACCTCGAAGGACTTCTCCAGCGACTCGAGGACGGCCAGCAACTCCTTGAGCAGCGGCGCGACGTTGGCCTCTTCATTGAAGATGGGGATGACGACCGACAGCTCCGGACTCCCTTCAGGCGGTCGGTCGACGGAGACGAGAGGCCGCGGGGGTCGCAGGGAGTCGCTGGGCATGGGCGGGTGCCGGGCGGTGGTTAGCACGGGGATGGGGCCGGCTCAACGAAGTGCGCCGCCGTTCCGTTGGGGCTTCACCGACCCCCTGCCGGGGCGCTCGACGGCGTTGGTGCGGCCACCCGAAGCAGCAAGGCCGGCAGCATCACCAGCGCCGTGCACAAGCAGGCGGCCTCGCCGAGGAGGGCGTACCAACCGAACGAGCGCAGGGCGCGGTTGGAGGCGATGACGAGCGAGCCGTAGCCGATGATGGTCGTCCACGAGCAGAGGATGACCGCCGGTCCCACCTCCACCAGCGCGGTGAGCACCCGGCCACCGCGCTCCTGGGCGCGCAGGACGACGTTGGCGCCATAGTCCACGGCGATTCCGAAGGTGATGGGGAAGACGACGAAATTCAGAAAGTTGATGCGCAGTCCCATGAGCGTGGCGATTCCGCCCATCAGCACCACGCCGCACACCAGCGAGAGGATGACTTGGGCGCTGGCCCGCGCGTTGCGCAAGAGGAGCGCCACCAGAGCGCAGACCCCCAGCAAGGAGAGCAGCGTGGTGAGCGGGCCCTCGGTCTCGATGTTCTGAAGCAAGTCCGAGAAGATGACGTTCTCGCCGGTGCCGTCCACGCGCTGGCCTCCGACGCTGATGCCGCGAACCCCTTCCACGAAGGCCTCAAGCCGCGGCGCCTGCTCCAACAGGGCATCGGGCCGGGCGGTGATGACGGCCAGCCGTCCCACGGTGCCGTCCCGCTCCCGGAAGCGGTCGAGCAACGTCGCCGGCGCCTCTGACTGGGCCAGCGGGCCCTGGGCGCGCAGCTCGGCGCGGACGCTGAGGGCGCGCCGGCGCTGGCCCTCGGGCAGGGTGTCCAGCACCGCGTCGCTCAGTCGCCGCGCGATGTCGTGGATGACGTCGAGCTTGGCGGCCTGGTCCCCGGGGACAACACTGCGCAGCGTCTCGCACCCCTCGATGACCGCCCCATAGCGCGGGGTCTCCATCCGCTTCCGCACCGCTGCGCAGAATGTCTCCGCGTCCTCCGGGGAGTCGAGAAGGGCGATGGCGCCGGAGATGCTTTTCCCGAGCGCCGTCAGCGCTCGGTCGTGGTCTCGTAGAAGCGTGTCCTGGCCTCGCAGCTGGTTGGTGAGGTTGTTGAGGTTCCTCTCGATGGCCACCGGGAGCGCGCGCAGGAAGAGCGCACCGGAGGCGAGGGTGAGGAGGCCGAAGCCCACGAGGATGGTGGCCGGGTGGGCGAAGAGGTGCTCGAGCCATCCCGGGACACTCTGAGACACCGGCCCCTGGGAGGCGGCCTTCACCGGATGCATCCACTCGAAGACGGCGAGCAGCGCTGGCAGCAGGAGGAAGGTGAAGAGCCAGCAGCTGAGCATCCCGATGCCACCCATGATGCCGAAGTGGCGGAAGCCGCGGTTGGCGGCGAGGACGAGGATGCCGAAGCTCACGCTGGTGGCGGCCGAGGCCAGGAGCGTCGCTCGCCAGGCCGCCTGGGCGCCGCCGAGGCACGCCACCTCCAGCCCGACGCCGGCGCGTCGAAGCTGCCCGACACGGGAGAGGTAGATAATCCCGTAGTTGATGCCGTTTCCGAGGACGATGGCGCCGAGGAAGGCCGTCACGCTGTTGAGATGGCCGATGAGCACGTCGGCCAGGGCGAAGGTGACCGCCACGCCGGTGAGCACCGCCACGCCGAGGGAGACGGTGGACCGGACATCACGGAAGAAGAGGAAGAGGGAGGCGAGCACCAGCCCGAGCGTCAGCAGGAGGGTGTTTCGCACGTCGCCGATGATGGAGGAGTACTCGGCGACGAAGAGCGCGAAGCTCCCCCCGAAGCCCACCCGGAGGTGGTCACGGTCGAGCTCGGCACGGTGCCGCTCGGCCACGGCCCCCATGCGCGCCAAGAGCGCCTTGGCCTCCTCCACGCCAAGGGAGGTGCCGCTGGGGCGGACGTTGAGGGTGACCGAGGTTCCATCGGGGTGCACCAGCATCCCGTCCCGGTAGGAGGCGAAGTGCTTCTCGACGGCGGCCCGGGGCAGCAATTCCTTCTCGTCCAGCCAGGGCTCGAGCTCCTTCGGGACGTGAAGTGCCGTCCGGGTGGGCTCCTCGTCCTGCAGCCCGAGGGAGAGCGGGTTGGCGCGACGCTTCTGCTCGGCCACCGCGCTGGCCAGGGCGTCCCGGGCCTCGGTCAGCTTCGTGAGGGAGAGAAACAGTGGCCAGTGGTCCGCGTACCAGACCTCGGTGTCGCGCATGTTCCACTCGATGCTCCGGATGACGTCCGTGCCCAGGGCGAGGTAGTCGTCCACCAGACGTCGGGCCAGGGCCTGGGCCTTGGGAAGGCCACCCGGGCCGTCCAGCGACTGCACCAACACGAGGACGGAGCCGTCGCCTCCCACCCGGCGCGAGAGCTCGTCAATCTGCCGCACCGAGGGCATGTCCGCCGGCAGGAGCTCCTGGAAGGAGGAACGGATGTCGCCGAAGAGTCGGACGGTGAGGATGCCCGAGCCCCAGAAGAGGACGGCCGCACCGAGGAGGAAGAGGGCAGGGTGCCGCAACGAGGCGAGCGTGATGCGCGCGATGAGCCCGCTGGCGTCGTCCGGCCCGGTGTGGCCACCCGTCGCTGGTGTGGCCCCGTTGGCCGGCTTCAAGGCATGCACGGCGGCGGTGCGGGCGCGTCTCCTCGACCCAGCACCTGGTTCAATCGCCCCTCGGCCACGAGCACGTCGTAGGTCGCCTGCGCATCGTCGTACTGGGACTTGGCGTAGCCCTTGTACGCATCGACGACGTCCTTGGTCTCCCCCACACCGAGACCGAAGTTGAGGCCCGCGCTGCGGAACCAGCTCCTGCCGGCAGCGAGCGCGGCATGGGTCGCCTTGCGTTTCGAGATGGCGAACACCAGGTCGGCGTGGGCCTCCTCCACCTGGAGGTCGACTCCGTGCGAGGCCCCCATGCGCTCCCGGAGCAGCGTATCGAGCTCGGCCTGCGCTTTGTCCTCGCGCGCCTTGAGTGTGTAGAAGGAAAGGTTCTGCTTGAAGCCGACGGCGGCGTAGACCGTCAAGGCGTTGAAGTAGTCGGAGACGTAGGGATTGCTGACCGTGTCCCGCCCGGGCGCGACCGAATAGGCGAACTGGCCGGCGATGAAGAACTGAGGCCATTGTTCAGCCCAGCTGGCGTGGACCTGGGCACGCTTGGCCTCGATGGCCTTGTCCAGCGCCCGAATGTCCGGACGGTTCTGCTCCGCCTCGACACGCACGGTAAGGATGTCCGGGGCCTGGATGTTGTCGGGGTCCGGAAAGGGGTCGTCCTTGAGGACCAGGTCGGGCTCGGGGAGCACCAGGAGCGTCGCCAGCGCGGCGCGCGAAAGGCGCTGAGCCCGAATGACGGTCGCCTTCTGCTGAAGCAGGTCGGACTTGAAGAGCTCGAGGCGGTAGTGGTCCTCGGTGGACACCTCGCCGTCGTTGTCCTTGAGCGACTTCGCCATCTTCGTGTCCACGTCCTTGAGCGCGGTCTCGACGTCACCGAAGAGGCCGAGCAGCCGATGGGTGAGCGTCGCGGCCATGACCAGCTGGAGCGTTTGCTGCCGCACGGCGTTGACCTTGTCCTGCACCAGGAACTCTCGGGCGCTGAGGCCGGCGTGTGCTGCGTCCCGAGCGTCGGTGAGTCGGCCGAAGGTGTAGAGGGGCTGCACGACGTCGACCTCGACTCGGGCGAAGACACCGAGATTGCTCAGTCCACGGTTACTGCCCGAGGTGACCGGCGCGATGTTGGAGCCGGCATCCGGCGCAAGCCGGGCACCCGGCACCACACCGGTCAGGAAGGTGAGGTCGAACTGCGGCACGAAGGAAATGGAGTTCGCGACGGCCACGTCGGCCTGAGCCGCGAGAGCCTCCGCCTTCCGGATGGCGACCTCGTCACTGCGCGCGATGACGAGCGCCTGTGCTGTGGCCAGGTCCAAGGGACCGCATCGAGCACCATCCGCGGCGAGCAGCGAAGCGAGCAGGAGGGTGAGCACGTCTGGGTCCGGTCTAGCGGCGCCGCTCCGGCGGATCAAGCTCTGCTGGGCTCCGGGCCCAGCACAAAGGTGTTATACGCCCCGGCGCTCGATGCGCACCTTTCTGCGCCAGCTGGTGGGCGACGGTCCCACGGCGTGGTGGTTGTTGCTCGCGGTGTGTGTGACACGGGCCTCGGGCGCGGTCTTCGGTGTGTTGAACATCGACGAGACCGACTTCGGCCTCATCGCCCGGGTGCTCGCCCAGGGCGGCGTCATGTACCGCGACGTGGTGGAGACGAAGCCGCCGCTCGTCTATGCGGCCTACCTCCCCTCGGCGCTCGCCCACTTCTCGCTCTGGCCAGCTCGCGTCGTGGGGGCCCTCGTCCTCTTCGCCACCTGCCTCGTCCTTCGACGGGTGGCGCTGGCCTGGGGCGCGAGCCCGCGGGCCGGCTGGTTATGTGCCTGGGCCGGCCTCTTCGCGACGCTGTGTGAAGTGCCCTCGGTGAATGCCGAGCTCTTGATGAACCTGCCCTCGGCCCTGGCGCTCCTGGCGCTGGTGCAGGCGCGCAAGGGAGGCGGCTTGGCAAAGTTCACCGCCGCCGGCGCGTGGTGCGGGGTGGCCAGCCTCGTGAAGCACCAGGCCGGCATCCTCCTCTTCGCGCTCCTCTTGGGCGCCCTCTGGCCCGAGACGCACGGGCCCACACTCCCGAAGCGTCCACTCGGCCGTCTCTCGGCCGCGGGCCTCCTCCTGGGTGCCTTTGCCGCGCCCTGGCTCCTCGCCGTCGCGCTGTGGTCCCTCTGGGGTGCGCGCGCCGACTTCATCGAATGGAACGTCTCTCGAAACCTCCACTACGTGGGCGGCGTGCCAGATGCGCCCTGGGCGCGGCTCGCCGCGTCGGTTGGGCTCTGCATCTTCGCGGCGGCGCCACTCTTGTGGGTCTTCGCGCTCCGGGAGTCGGTGCGAGCTTGGGACGCCGTGCGGGCGATGCTCGTCTCGGCGCTTGTCCTGACGTGGGTGCCCGTGAGTCTCGGCGGCCGCTTCTACGAGCACTACTTCCTGCAGTTCGCGCCGCCCTTGGCCGTGCTCGCCGGGGTGGGCGCGGAGCGCTTTCTCAATCGCTGGCCAGAGCTTCCCGGCTGGCGGCGGTGGGGCGCGGTGGCGCTGGTGGTGTTGCCCTTCCTCGGTTCCGTCGGCTGGGGCTTCGCCCGCGGGCTTCTCGGCCAGTACCCGGCGCAGGAGCCGCGGACCCGCGCGGTGGCAGCCTGGCTGCGCGCCCACGCCGCCGACGGGGACCGGCTCTTCGTCTGGGGGCATTACACGCCGCTCTACTGGCTGGCGCAGCTCGACCCTGGCACGCGCTACCTCAACACCTCGGTGCACATGGGCAACTTCGACCCGGGCCACCTCCCGGCAGGTTTCGACGTCACGCCCTTCGAGAGCGCGGTGGACATCGCGCGCACCGTCGAGGACTTGGAGTCGCGGCGGCCGGCCTGGGTGGTGGACACGGCCCCGGCGGACATTCACCACTGGGCGTCCGTCCCGCTGGCGAAATTCCCCGCCCTGGACGCCTACATCCACGCGCACTACCGGACGGTGGCCGCGCCCGGGGGCGCGGTGGTGTACCGGCGGCTGGAGCTTCCCTAGCCTCCGGGACGGCCGGCCTTCTCCGGCGGACCCTCGGACTCGTAATAAATGCGTGCGCCCTCGCCCTGGCCGTAGACCACGAGGACGGGCCCCGACGCCTGGAGGGCGCGGGCGCGGCGCTTCAGCGACGCCAGGAGGTTTGCGGCCTGGGCAGCCTTGGCTTTGATGGTGCGAAGCGGCATGTCCTTCAAACACTCCTCAGACTTCTGGGGGGAGGGCGCCTTCGGGCACCCGCGCTCGTGTCGTGGGGTTTGCGTCCAGCCACGCTTCGAGCCGGGAGTCTTTACCGTCCGAGGTCGACATTGACAACGTGCGTCGTTGCCTGCGAGGAGGGCTGTCGCCCATGTGCTTGAACATCCTGGGGAATCCAGCGTCGGAACGTTTTCGCCCAGGGGGACGAGTGTGACTGTGGGGGAATTTCAGTGGCCCTGACTGTCGAGGCGTACGGCTCCACCGACGTCGGCAGGAAGCGCCAGCACAACGAGGATGCGCTTTTAGTCGACCCCGAGCTTGGCCTCTTTCTCGTGGCTGACGGAATGGGTGGACATGCCGCGGGGGAAGTTGCCTCTGCGCGCGCCGTGGAGGTGGTGCGGGGTCAGCTGGCCGGTGGCCGCCAGGCGCTGGAGGACCTCTCGCGCGCTGCCACGCCCGAGGCGCGGGCCGCGGCGGCGGCGCTGGTGGAGACCGCCGTCCAGCGCGCGTGCTCCGAGGTTTACAAGCTTGCCGCCGCGGACCCCAGCAAGCGCGGCATGGGGACGACGCTGGTGAGCCTGGTGGTGGCCGGAAACAAGGCCGTGGTGGGCCACGTCGGCGACAGCCGCGTCTACCTCTTGCGCGGCGGCCAGTGTCACCGGCTGACGGAGGACCACACGCTGGTCGCAGCACAGGTCAAGGCCGGGACGCTGAGCCGCGAGCAGGCTCTGGCCTCGCAATTTCGCAACGTCATCACCCGCGCCGTGGGCATCCAGGAGTCGGTGCAGGTGGACACCCTCATGGTCGACCTGTTGCCGCGCGATACCTTCCTCCTCTGCACCGACGGGCTGCACGGGTACTTGCCGGACGAGGAGCTCGCGCCGCTGTTGGCCAACGGCGCGGCCAAGGATTTGCCCGCGAAACTCATCGCCCTGGCCAACGAGCGCGGGGGTCGCGACAACATCACCGCCGTGGTGGTGCGCTTCTCCGACGCCGGCGGCGCGAGTGACGAGCTGCAGGAGACCGAATCGCGGATGGAGGCGCTCCGCAAGATTCCCCTCTTTCGTCACCTCACCTACAAGGAGCAGACGGCGATTCTTTCGGTGGCCAGCTCCCGCAGCTTCGAGGAGGACGAGGAGATTGTCGTCGAGGGGCGCTCTGGCGACGAGCTCTTCGTGGTGGTGAAGGGTCGCGTCTCGGTGGAGAAGGACGGCGTGGAGATTGCCGAGCTGGTCACCGGTGGCCACTTCGGGGAGATGGGGCTCATCGACAACGCCCCGCGGAGCGCCACGGTGCGCGCCTTGGAGCCGACGCGGGTGGTGGTCATCGGCCGAGCGGACCTCATGGTGCTGATGAAGCGAGAGTCGGTGCTGGCGGTGAAGCTCCTGTGGAGTTTCGTCCAGGTGCTCTCGGACCGCCTGCGCGCCACCAACAGCGAGCTCTCCGAGGTCCGTCAGGAATTGGCCGTGGCCCAGGCCGTCCAGCCCTTCGCCGAGGAGTGAGCCTGGCTCCCGGCCCGGCGCCGAAGCGTGCCGCACGCCGCCTCGGGCGCGTCGTTTTCCTGGCGGCGGTGCTGCTCGCGGCCGGGCTCCTCGTCTGCTGGGCTACTGTGGAGACTGCCCGTCGCCCGACGCCAGCCGGGGTGGCCGACGTGGCGCCGCCGGACGTCGACCGAGTCGGCGTCCCGCAGGTGGAGGCGGACGTCGTCGGACCGGAAGTGACCCTCCGAGGCGTCGTCGAGGAGGAGGATGGCGGGCCAGCGGTGGGGGCGCTCGTCGTCTGCGAGGGGTGCCTTGGCGAGGAGGGCGCAGGAGAGGCGGGGCACCTCATGGCACGCACCGACGGCGAGGGGCGCTTCCTGTTGCCCGTCACGGTGGCGCATGGGCAGCGCTTTCGGCTCGTGGCCAAGGGCCACGAAACGCAAGGGTGGGCCGAGGCGGGCCGAGTTGGCGAGCCGGCCCGAGTGAGGCTTTCACCGGCGTCCCAGGTGCGCGGCCGGGTGCTCGGCCCCGAAAGGCAGCCCGTCCCGGGCGCGGTGGTGGTTTTCTCCGAGCCGCTTCTCAGCCCGGTACAGCTCGTCACAGGCCTGGACGGCAGCTTTTCGGGCCCCGTCCTGCCGGGGCTGTACCAGGTGACGGTGGTGCTGGATGCCTCGCAGCCGCGACGCACCTGGACGGTGCAGGTGCCACAGGACGGGCCTCTGGAGCTTTCCATCGCTGCGAGACCTTGAGGTTGCGAAGCAAAGTCGGGGCCCCGCCGTGGCGTAAGTTGCGGACCGGACAGCCCAGCGGTACAGCCCTGAGACATGGACCGGAGAGTGCTGAGCGGCCGCCGCATCGCGGTCGGGGTTGGCGGAGGCATCGCGGCCTACAAGGCCTGCGAGCTGGTGCGTGTCCTGCGGAAGGCCCGGGCCGAAGTGCGGGTGGCGATGACGCCGGGCGCCCAGGCCTTCGTCACGCCGCTGACGTTTCAGTCCCTGTCAGGCCACCCGGTGCTCACCGAGAACTTCGACCCTGCCAGCGAGGCAGGCTTCGGCCATCTCGCCCTGGCGCGCTGGGCGGAGCTCTTCGTCATTGCCCCGGCGACCGCGGACTTGCTGGCCCGCATCCGCGCCGGCATGGCCAATGACGCGGTGACGACGCCGCTTTTGGCCTACGCCGGCCCGGTGCTGCTCGCGCCGGCGATGAATGTGGGCATGTGGAACAACGCGCTCACCTCCGCCAACGTCGCCGCCCTCGTCGCCGACAAGCGCTACCGCCTCGTCGGACCGGACAGCGGCTCGCTCGCCGACGGGGACTTCGGCCCGGGACGCTTGGCGCAGGTGGAGGAGATGGCCGATGTCTGCGCCGAGCTTCTGGCGCAGGGCTCGCTCTCGGGGCGCACGGTGCTGGTGACGGCCGGTCCGACGCGAGAATTCCTGGACCCGGTGCGTTTTTTGTCCAACCCCTCGACAGGGAAAATGGGACTCGCCGTGGCCCATGCGGCGCGGCGGCGGGGCGCCAGGGTGACGGTGGTGCTCGGCCCCTCGGCCGGGACGGACACGGCTGGATTGGAGGTCCTCAAGGTCGTCACCGCGGACGAGATGCGTGACGCAGTCCTCTCTCGCGTGGCCTCGGTCGACTTCTTCGTGGCGGCGGCGGCGGTGAGCGACTGGCGCCCCGTCGAGCGCTCCCCGCAGAAGCGGAAGAAGGGGAGAGCCCCTGAGCTCGAGTCCGTTCGCCTGGAACGCACGCCGGACGTGCTGGCCGAGGCGGCGGAGGCTGTCCGTGGCGCGGCCCGTCGGCCGGTGCTGGTGGGCTTTGCCGCCGAGACCGAGAGGCTCGTCGAGAATGCGAGCGCCAAGCTTCTGCGCAAGGGGCTGGACGCCATCGTGGCCAATGACGTGGGCGGCGAGGGTGCAGGCTTCGGCCTCGATACCAACGTGGTGACGGTGTTGACGCGCAGCGGGGAGCGCGTGGAGCTCTCCGGGACGAAGCTCGAAGTCGCCGACGGGCTCTGGGATTTCGTCCTCGCCTCGCTGGACGTCCCGGCCCGCGCCTCGCGCTGACGCCGCCGTCCGAGGGACGTCGGAGGGCCGTGGCACATTCCCCGGCGTCGCTTCCCGGGGCCTGCGCGTGGTGCGTCCCTTTCACCCCGGGGGCCAGAAGAGGGTGCCCCGCGTGTCCGAACCGACGCCCTTGTTGGCACCGAGTGGCGTGGAGGGCCTCCTGCGGGACCTCCGGGCCCACCTCTCCTGGCAGCGAGACGCGAGCGGCACGGAAGTCATGGGGATGCACGGACGGCCCCTGGCGGCGCTGCCCTCGCCGCTGCCAATCCTCGACGTCCCGCCGCGGGAGGCACCGTCCGCGGCTCCGCCTAGCGAACGGCGGACGCTGGATGAAATCCGCCGGGAGCTCGGGGACTGTCGTCGATGCAAGCTCTGCACGGGCCGGAAGCAGATTGTCTTCGGTTCTGGAGACCCGAGGGCGCGGTTGGTTTTCGTCGGCGAGGGCCCGGGTGCGGAGGAGGACGCGCAGGGGTTGCCCTTCGTAGGGGCGGCTGGGCAGCTCTTGACGAAGATGATTTCGGCCATGGGGCTACGCCGCGACGACGTCTACATCTGCAACGTCGTGAAGTGCCGTCCGCCCGGGAACCGCAACCCGGAGCCGGACGAAATCTCCGCCTGCGAACCCTTCCTGCGCGCGCAGCTTCAGAGCATCGGCCCGGAGGTGGTGGTGGCGCTGGGAAAATTCGCCGCCCAGACCCTTCTTCGCGAGGCGACTCCCATCACCCGGCTGCGTGGCCAGTGGCGCACCTACCAGGGCATGCGGCTCATGCCCACCTTCCACCCGGCGTACCTGTTGCGAAACCCAGCGGAGAAGAAGCCCTGCTGGGAGGACCTCAAGGCTGTCATGGCGGTGCTGGCCAAGGCCGCACCGCCACCGTGAAGGGAACGCTCGAGCTGCATCAGGTGCAGTGCCCGGCGCTGGCCGGGAACGCGCTCGGCGACCCCGTCGAGCGACCGTGCGCGGTGTACCTGCCTCCCGGGTATGCCGGCTCGCAAGCGCGCTACCCGGTGGTGGTGTTTCTGCACGCTTTCCTCGGCTCGGCGGTCTCCTGGCTATCCGTCTCGCCCTTCTCCCCAACGGTGCCGGAGCGCCTGGACCATCTCATCGCCGAGGCTGGACTGCCGCCCTGCATCGGCGTCTTTCCGGACGGGTGGACGGCGCTTGGCGGAAGCCAGTGGGCCAACAGCGTTGCCACCGGGCGGTACCGGGACGCGGTGGTGAAGGATGTCCTCGGCTGGCTGGAGGCCCGGTTTCGCACCGTCCCGAGGCGGGAGGCACGCGCGGTGGTGGGCCGCAGCTCCGGCGGCTACGGCGGCTGGCAGCTGGTGCGCCACCACCCGGATGTCTTCGGACACCTGGCCGCGCACTCGGGGGACGCCTACTTCGAGTACTGCTTCCTGCCCGACTTCCCCAAGGCTTCCGGCGCGCTCCTCAAGGCGGGCGGCGTCGAGGCCTGGTGGCAGGGCTTCGTCGCCAGGACGCGGGCGACGAAGATGGCCGGAGAGGACCACGCGGTGGTGAATGCCCTGGCCATGGCCGCCGCCTTCTCGCCGAAGGCGGGAGAGCCCCTGGGCATCGAGCTCCCCTTCGAGCTGGAAACGGGTGCCCTCCGCCCGGCCGTCTGGGAACGGTGGCTTTCGGAGGACCCGGTGCGCTTCGTCGCGCAACAGCCCGCTCCCTTCGTCGCTCTCTCGACGCTCTTCATCGACTGCGGGACGCGTGACGAATTCGGCCTTCGCTGGGGCGCCCGCATGCTGGAGCGCACCCTCGCCCGTGCCGGCGCGGCGGTGACGCACGAGGAATACGAGGACGGGCACATGGGGACCTCCTACCGCTTCGAGGCCTCGCTCCGCCTTCTCCTGCCTCGGCTGGCGCGCGGCTGAAGCGTGCGGGCGGGGGGCCATCCCCGCCCGGGCCTCTCCAGCCGACAGTCGGCAGTGCCTCCAGGGCCGGCCGTCCGCGGTGTCTTGAGCAGGAAGGGCCTGGCAGGTCGACGCTTGCAGTTAACCATAAGGTTATATAACCTCGTGGTTAATGACCAAGGGCTCGCAGACTCTCAGCGCCACCTTCGCCGCCCTGGCCGACCCCACGCGGCTGGCCATCCTCGCGCGCCTCAGTCGCGGCCCGGCGACGGTCAAGGAGCTCTCGGCGCCCTTCGCCATGAGCGGCCCGGCCGTCTCCAAGCACCTGCGGGTGCTTGAGCGCACGGGCCTCATCACGCGCGGCCGGGAAGCACAGTGGCGACCGTGTCGACTCCGCGCCGGGCCCCTCAAGGAAGTCGCGGAGTGGGCCGAGACGTACCGCCGCTTCTGGGACGCGAGCTTCCAGAGGCTCGACGGCTACCTGGAGACCCTGAAAACCAAGGAGAGGACGCATGGCCGAGAAAAATAGAGTTGGAGTGACGACCTTCTTGACGCCTTCGGACCGGGAGATTGTCTCCATCCGGGTGGTGAATGCGCCCCGACGCCTGGTGTGGGACGCGTGGACGAAGAGCGAGCACCTGCAGCAGTGGGTCCTCGGCCCGGACGGCTGGACCATGCCCGTCTGCACCGTGGACCTCCGGCCCGGAGGCGCCTGGCACTACGGGTACCGGCATCGCGACGGACAGGAGATGCACATGCGAGGCGTCTTTCAGCACATCGAGCCGCCGGAGCGACTGGTGCGCACCGAGTCCTGGGGATGCGACTGGCCGGAGACGCTCAACACGTTGGTGCTCACCGAAGAGGCAGGACTCACGACGATGACCTGCACCGTCCTGTTTGCCACGAAGGAGGCACGGGACAAGGCGCTCGGCGTCGGCATGAGGGAGGGCTGGTCGAAGAGCTATGACCGGCTCGACCGGGCACTGGCCGACCGGCTCTGACTTCGCAATCCAGTTGAGGGGGCGAGGGCGGACGCGGAAGGCGTTCATGCCCTCGCCCGGTGGACCTCGGCCCGCCACCATGGAGGCGGCCGGGCTCCCCGGTTTGAGCACGGCCGCTCCTCGCCGTGCGCTCCGAAGGCTTTTCCGGGGAAGGCAAAGGGTGATAGCGCACGAAGGTGCATGGCAGTCAGCGACCCCTACGGACTCGGACGCGTCCTCGATGAGCCGGGGGTCCTCCCGCAGCGAGCGAAGGCCCTCGACGCCGCGCTTCCGGTGCGCCCCTCCGAGCTCCTCATCGACGTGGACTGCCTCAACATCGACGCCGCCTCCTTCCGGCAGCTGAAGGAGGCCGCCGGCGGGGATGCGAAGAAGGTGGCGGCGTCCATCGAGGAGATTGTCCGGGCCCGCGGGAAGATGCAGAACCCCGTCACCGGCTCGGGCGGCATGCTCATCGGCCGCGTCCGCGAGGTGGGCAGCGAGCACCCCGCACGCGGGCGGCTCGCGCCGGGCGCCCGAATCGCGACGCTGGTGAGCCTCTCGCTCACGCCGCTGCACCTCGACGAGGTGACGGAGGTCCACCTCGCGCAGGACCGCGTGGACGTGCGCGGTCACGCCATCCTCTTTGCCAGCGGACTCTTCGCGCGGCTGCCGCCGGACATGCCGGACACCCTGGCCCTCGCCGCGCTGGATGTCTGCGGTGCGCCGGCCCTGGTCCAGACCCTCGTCCACCCCGGCATGCAGGTGGCCATCCTCGGCGCCGGAAAGAGCGGGGCGCTCGCCCTGGCGCAGGCGCGCCGTTCCCTGGCCGGCAAGGGCCAGCTCCTGGCCATCGACATCTCCCAGGCCGCCTTGGATACGCTGCGCGGCCTCGGCCTGTGCGATGTCGCACTGCGCGTCGACGCGACCCAGGCCGTGGCGGTGCTGGCGGCCGTCCAGGCGGCGACGGACGGCGCGCTGTGCGACCTGGTGGTGAATTGCGCCTCCGTCCCCAACACCGAGATGGCCACCATCCTCTCGGTGCGCGACGGGGGGACGGCGCTCTTCTTCTCCATGGCCACCTCCTTCACCGCGGCAACCCTCGGTGCCGAGGGCGTGGGCAAGGACGTGACGCTGCTCATGGGCAACGGCTACGTGCCGGGCCATGCCGAGCTGACGCTGGACCTCTTGCGCACCGACACGCGGTTGCGTGAGCTCTTCGCGGCGCGCTACGTGTAGCGCTTGGGGAGCCGCGGGCGGCCGCTGACGCGGCGCATTCGCCAAGGGTGGCCGGGGGCTGGCGTGGCCCTCGGGGCCCGTGCTAGCCGCAAGCCCTGCCATGCCAGGCCCCTTCGTCCAGGACGCCGAGATTGCCCGGTCGCGCGAGGTGGCTCAGGAAGTCATCGAGCCCGTCTTCGAGCTCATCCGGCGCAACACCACCGTCTCGGTGGAGCGGACCGTCCTGCGCCTCTTCGGGATGTCCGACGCCGGCCCGAGCGGTGTGCCCCTTCCCAACCTCATGACCGACCGCCTCAAGGCGGCAGGTGTCCTCAACCGCGGCGCCGCCTACTGGTATGGCCGCGCCTTGCAGCTCGGCGCGCGCAGCCCGCTGGACGCCGTGGAGCGCCTCGCTGCCCTTCCTCTGGAGAGGCTCCAGCCGCTCTCTGCTGAGGCGGAGGGAAACCTGCGCCAGGCCGTTCGCCGGGAGGCCCACTCGGCCACCGAGGAGCTCCGGCGCCGCATCGGCCAGCGGGACGCGCTGCGGGAGCAATTCCCCATGTCGGCTGCGCCGCACAAGTACGTCATTGTGGCCACCGGCAACATCTACGACGACGTGGACCAGGCGCGCGCCGCGGCCCAGGCGGGTGCCGACGTCATCGCCGTCATCCGCAGCACGGCCCAGTCCCTTTTGGACTACGTGCCCCACGGAGCCACCACCGAAGGCTACGGCGGGACGTACGCCACCCAGGAGAACTTCCGCATCATGCGCGAGGCCCTCGACGAGGAGAGCCGTCGGCTGAAGCGCTACATCCAGCTCACCAACTACTCCTCCGGGCTGTGCATGGCGGAGATTGCCTTCTGCGCGGCGTACGAGCGGCTGGACATGCTGCTCAACGACGCCATGTACGGCATCCTCTTCCGCGACATCAACATGCGGCGGACCTTCATCGACCAGTACTTCAGCCGCCGCATCTGCGCCCTGGCCGGCATCATCATCAACACCGGCGAGGACAACTACATCACCACCGCCGACGCCTATGACGCTGCCCACACCGTCATCGCCAGTCAGTTCATCAACGAGGCCTTCGCCCGCCGCGCCGGCCTCGCCGACTGGCAGCTGGGCCTCGGCCACAGCTACGAGATTGACCCGGCTCGGCCGGAGACGCTCCTCCTCGAGCTTAGCCAGGCGATGCTCGTGCGCCGGTGTTTCCCGGACGCGCCCCTCAAGTACATGCCGCCCACCAAGCACAAGGAGACCGACATCTTTTTCAGCCACGCCTACGACGTGATGGCGGACCTGGTGGCGGTCTGGACGCGGCAGGGCATCCAGCTTCTGGGGATGATGACCGAGGCCATGCACACGCCGCTCCTGGCGGACCGCTACGTGGCCCTCAAGTCGGCGGCCTACATCCACCGGGCGGCCCGCGGCATCGACGAGGAATTCACCGTCCGCGAGGACGGGAAAATCGCCACCCGGGCCCGCGACGTCTTTGGCCGGGCCATGCAGCTGCTCGAGGAGTGCCGCAAGGATGGCCTGGTGGTGGCCATCGGGCGGGGCCACTTCGGCGACGTGAAGCGCACCGAGACGGGTGGGAAGGGGCTGGAGGGCGTCATCGAGAAGGCCCCGGACTACTTCAACCCCTTCCTCGAGCTCCTCGAGGGCGTGCGGGCATGAGCGCTCCGAAGCAGCCCTTGCGTGCCTACGGAGACCGCCGGGACGACGGCGTGCTGCAGCTCTCCTTCACGCTGCCCGTCGCGCTCTCGGAGAAGGCCAAGGAGGCGGCGCTCCAGTACTGCAAGGGGCTCGGCCTCCAGGATGTGAAGGTGGCCTCGGCCGAAGCGGCGGCCAACCAGTACACCTTCTTCGTCGTCTACGCGCGCAGCCCGGTGGTGCTGGACTACGCGGCCATCGACGTCCCGGAGGTGGTCTTCCGAAAGCTTGGCTTCGATGAGCTGAACCAGCTCATCGAGAGCGACGTGGGACGGAGGGTGGTGGTCTTCGGGGCCTGCACCGGGACGGACACGCACACCGTGGGCATCGACGCCATCCTCAACATGAAGGGGTACGCCGGCGACTACGGGCTCGAGCGCTACCCGGGTTTCGAGGCCTACAACCTCGGGAGCCAGGTTCCCAACGAGGACCTCATCCAGAGGGCCAAGTCGCAGAAGGCCGACGCCATCCTCGTCTCCCAGGTGGTCACCCAGCGGGACGTCCACAAGGACAACAGTCGGCAATTCATCGACGCCGCCCGCGCCGCGGGCCTCGCCGGAAAGACGCTGCTCCTGCTTGGCGGACCGCGTGTCGACCATAAGCTTGCCCTGGAGCTCGGCTTCGACGCGGGCTTCGGGCCGGGCACGAAGCCCTCGGACGTGGCCAACTTCATCGTCCACGCCATGCTCAAGCGGCTGGGCAAGGAGCCGGCGGGGCTTCACTACGAGGGAGAGCCGACGTGAACCCAGTGAGCGCACGACTCCGTTTGCGGATGAGCAGTCACGATGCCCACTACGGCGGCCAGCTGGTGGATGGCGCGCGGATGCTAGGTCTCTTCGGAGACGTGGCCACCGAGCTCTGCATCCTCCAGGACGGGGACGAGGGGCTGTTCCGCGCCTACGAGTCGGTCGAATTCCTGGCTCCAGTCTTCGCCGGGGACTTCATCGAGGCCGAAGGGTGGATTACGGAAGTCGGCCGCACCAGCCGGAAGATGCGCTTCGAGGCACGAAAAGTCGTTCGCCCGTTGCCCGAGGTCTCGAACTCCGCCGCCGAGTCGCTGGCCGAGCCCATCGTCGTCTGCCGCGCCACCGGCACCTGCGTTGTCCCCCTGGCCAAGCAGCGGACGAAGCCGTGACGCCCTACCTCATCACCGCGGCGATGGTCGGGGCGGAGACGACGCGGGAGCAGACGCCCTACTTGCCCATCAGCGCCGAGGAAATCGGCGAGGAGGCAGCCCGCTGTCGCGAGGCGGGGGCGGTGATGGTGCACATCCACGTCCGGAAGCCGGACGGGACGCCGTCCCAGGAGACGGAGCTTTTCCGGGCGGCGGTGCGAGAAATCCGGAAGCGGTGCGACATCCTGGTGCAGACCTCCACCGGTGGCGCGGTGGGCATGGACGTCGACGAGCGCTGCGGCCCTCTGCGCCTCACCGGCGGGGACCGGCCGGACATGGCCACCCTCACCACCGGCTCGGTCAACTTCGGCGACGAGGTCTTCAGTAACCCGAGGCCGCTGGTGCGGGAGATTGCCCGGCGGATTCGCGAGCTGGGCATCCGGCCGGAGATTGAGTGCTTCGACGCGGGCATGGTGGAGGAGGCGGACGCCCTGGCCAGAGAGGGCCTCGTCGACCTGCCCGCCCACTACGACTTCGTCCTCGGCGTCCCCGGCGCCCTCGGCGCCACCGAGCGCGCCCTGGACTTCCTCATCTCCTCCCTTCCGGCGAGGAGCAGCTTCACCGTGGCCGGGGTGGGGAGACACCAGCTACCGATGGCGGAACTCGCGGCCCACAAAGGCGGGCACGGCCGGGTGGGGCTGGAGGACAACATCTACCTCTCCAAGGGCGTGCTGGCGAAGGGGAGCTGGGAGCTGGTGGCGGAGGCCGCCCGGCGTGCCCGCGCTGCCGGACGTGACGTCGCGACGCCGGCCCAGGCGCGGGAGCTTCTCCGGCTCGGCTAGAGTCACGAGCCCCACCCGTGCCCGACCGCCTCGTCGTCAGCTCCCTGGGAGTTCGCTTCGGCAAGACGCAGGTGCTGCGCAGCCTGAGCTTCTCCGTCCCGGACGGCGCCACCATGGCCGTCATCGGGCCTAATGGCGCCGGCAAGACGGCGCTCTTCAAGGCGCTCATCGGCTCGCTCCCCTCCACCGGGACGGTGGCCTGGGCGGAGGGGACGCGCTTCGGCTACGTCCCCCAGCGGTTGGACCTGGAGCGGGACTTGCCGCTCAGCGGCCGGGACTTCCTCCACGCCAAGGCGGCGCTGGTGAAGGCGAGCGTGTCCGAGGTGAAGCGCGTCACCCGCCTCGTCAATCTCGGGCACGAGGTTGCGCGCCGGCCCATCGGGGGGCTCTCGGGCGGACAATTCCAGCGGCTGCTTCTGGCCTTCGCGCTCCTCGGACACCCCAACGTGCTCCTCTTCGACGAACCGACCACCGGCATCGACGAACCCGGTGAGGAGCTCCTCTACGCCACCGTCGAGCGCCTGCAGCGGGAGGAGAAGCTCACCGTCATCCTCATCTCCCACGAGCTCAGTCTCGTCTACCGGATGGGGGGCCTCGTCCTCTGTCTCGGGAGACGCGGGGTGAGCTGCTTCGGGCCGCCCCGGCAGATTCTCACCCCGGAGACGCTGGAGCGTACCTACGGGGCTCCCATGGACCACTACCTGCACGACGTGCATGGACCCTAGCGCGCTCCTCTTGTCGAGCGGCATGGCCGTCGCCGCCGGCGTCGTCGGCTGCTTTGCCGTCATGCGACGAATGACGCTGGCGGCTGATGCCATGTCGCACGTGGCGCTGCCCGGCATCGGCCTGGCGCTCGTCCTTCACCTCAACCCCGTCATCGGCGGGGTGGCCATGCTTCTGGTGGGGGCCGTCCTCATCTGGGGCCTCGAGCAACGCACGGGCATCTCCACCGAGACGGTGGTGGGCGTCGTCTTCTCCTTCGCCCTGGCCGTGGGAAGCATGCTGGCCTCGGGTGAGGAGCTCATCGACGCGCTCCTCGGAAAGCCCGGCGTCGTCCGGCCGACGGAGCTCGTCTTCGGGCTGCTCGCGCCGCTGGCGGTGGTGGTGTTTCTCGTCTGGGCGCGCAACCGCCTGTTAATCGCGCTCGTCTCGCCGGACCTGGCGCGCACGGTGAACATTCACGTGGAGCGCCTCAACCTCGGCTTCCTGGTCGCCTTCGCGCTGACGGTGGCCCTCGGGCTGCGCTACCTCGGCGTCCTGCTCATGGGCTCGCTCATCATCATCCCGGCCGCCACCGCCAAGCACCTGGCGGGCAACATCCGCGCGATGTTTCTTCTGGCGGTGGGTGTCTCCGTCGGCTCGACGCTGGCCGGGACGGCCCTGGCCTCCATCCTCCACCGGCCAACCGGGCCCCTCATCATCGCCGTGGCGGCGGGCTGCTTCTTCGTCAGCCTCGCCTGGCGCCGTCCGGCCTAGCGCGGCTTCTTGCCGCCGCCGCCGTGGGGATGCGGAGCCTTGGGGCCTGAGTTTTTCGGGCCCTGGCTCTTCGGGGCTGAGCTCTTCGCGGCAGGATGGGGGGCAGCACCGCCCTTGGCCGCCCCAGCTTGCGCGGTGGAGGTCGAGGAATGTTGGCTGGGCGTGGCGCGCTCGGCCTGCCCGCTGGGGGAGGCGGCCCGCTGGCCCTGCTGGCCGGCGGGGTTTCCAGCCGGCGAGGCGGGTCGCGGCGCGGTGGCAATGCCCCCGGGGCGTGCGCCCACCACCGCCCTGGCATTGGCCGGCCGCTGGTAGAGGCTCGCCTGGTGGAAGCCGCCTCCAGAAAACCCGGCTCGGCCGGCCGGGTGGTAGCCGCCGGCGTACCAGCCGCCACCCGGGCGTGGCGGCGGGGCGCGGAAGCCACCGGCGCCGTACCAGCCGCCGCCGTACCTCCAGCCGGGGTGGTAGTAGCCGCCTCCCCAGCGGGTGCCGAAATAGAGAAAGCCGGTGCTGACGCCGACGCCATAACCCCAGCCGGTGTAGGGGTTGTAGGTCGCGTGGAAGCCCCAGGTGAATGGCCTCGGGTAGTAGACGACGGGCGAGTAGTAGGGCGCGTAGACGAAGCCCGTCCCGTACACCACCGCCCCATTCCAGGCGTAGGCGCCGAGGTAGCCCGGCGTGTAGCCGACGTACACCGTGTCCGGAGTGGCTTGGTAAATGGTGACGTACTTGACGTTGTAGAGAGGGCTCGACGGAGGAATCTTCTGCACCTCCGCCGGCACCGATGTCGCCACCTGCCACGGGCCCTGCGGTCCATCGCCGACGTACCAGACGGCTTCCACGCAGGCGTAGTACTTCCCGTCGATGAGGAGGACGGAGGCGGGCGTATTCACCGCCGCGGACATGGAGGTCTCCGGGACGGGCTGAAATTGCGGCTGCCCGTCGTACTGGATGGTCGGCCCGGGGGCGTCTCGCTTCACCTCGGCCGTGGTGGGAATGGCGGTGTCCAGGGCCGCATCCTTGGCCTGGCTCGTGCCCGAGACGAAGGCCAGCACGTCTCCCTTCGGCGAGGCGGGCGGAATTCGCGTGAAGTCGGGTGGCAACTGGTCGGAGCGGACGAATGTCCAGGGCCCGTTGAAGCCGGGGCCGGTGTACCAGCGGCCGGACAGGACGAGGTAGAGCCTCTGGCTCGTCAAGTCCCGGAAGAGGTTTTCCTCGGAGTTGGTGACGTAGAGGAGCTGGGTGCCGGTGATGAGGGCGAAGTTGGGTGCCCCTTGGGTGACGATGAGCTCGGTCGGTTCGGTGGCGACGAGGATTTTCGGCGGTGCGACGTCCTGGGGTGCGGGAGCGCTCTGGTCCTGCTTGTCGCCCTTCATCACCACGTCGAGGAGCGTCTGCGGCGGCTTGGCGATGACCTCCCAGCTGCCATGGAGCAGGTCCGGGGTCTGGTACCAGAGCGAGCCATTCGTCAGGTAGTAGAGCTTGCTCTCGGGCTCGAAGAAGAGCGGGTAGGGCGTGTTCACCACGCTCTGGATTCCGGTCTTCTTGATGGGTCGCAGGATGGGCTGACCGTCCAGGAGGACGAGGACGGTGGGTTCGCTCGCGAAGACGACTTTTGGCGGGTCCGACTTCAAGTCATCCGCCGCAGTGCGTTCGTCCTGCACCTGCTTCAGGGCCTGGTTGAGGGCATCGAGCGGAATCGAGAGATTCCACTTCGGCGCCTCGCGCTCGATTTCCACGGCGAAGGACTTCTCGTCGTTGGCCGTGGCATCCGGGAGCCGGACGCGCGTCACCTTGGTGCTGAGGATGCGCACCAGGCCCTGGCTGCGGTCGATGCCGACCTCGTCGCTGAACCACATCGCGCCGAAGACGGGCGCCGTCTTCCCTTTGGGCGTCAGGGAAAAGGCGGCCCGCCGGGTGAGGGTGCTTCCCTCGAGCGCCTCGGGCTGGGGCTGGTACACGACGATGCTCCCGGCCACGGAGTCGATTTGTCGGGGCCAGCCGGCGCCCGGGTCCGCTGCCGTCTGTGCCCTGGCCGGACCGAGAACGGCCAGCTGGGCCAGGACGGCGGCCGCGGAGAGGAAGCGCTGTAACGCCATGGTCGACCTCGGTCCAGGTTTCACACGCCCTCTGACGTACACCCCGGCCGTTTAATCACACCCGGGCATCGAAGAGGCCACCGACGGCCTGCCTGTGAGAGTCTGAGCGGCATGGAAGCGCGCCAGGTGGTGGTCACCGGACTGGGGCTCGTCACACCCCTCGGGACGGGGGTCGAGCCCACCTGGGAGGCCCTGTTGGCCGGGAAGTCCGGCGTCGCACCCATCACCCGCTTCGTGCCGGGTCCGCTGAAGACGCGCATCGCCGCGGAGGTGAAGGACTTTGACGCGAGCCGGTGGATGGACCGCAAGGAGGCGCGTCGCTTGGACCTCTTCGTCCAGTACACGCTTGCCGCGGCCGAGATGGCCCTGGCATCGAGCGGCCTTCCCATCGGAGACGGCCCTTTTGGCTATGCCCCGGAGCGGGTGGGCGTCATTCTCGGCTCTGGCATCGGCGGCCTGGCTTCGGCTCAGGAGCACCACGTGAAGGCGCTGGAGAGCGGTTTCGACCGGCTCTCGCCCTTCTTCGTCCTGCAGATTCTCACCAACACCGCGGCCGGACTGGTGAGCATCCGCACCGGCGCGGCCGGGCCGAACTGGGCGCCGGTGGCGGCATGCTCCACCGGCGCGCATGCCATCGGCGAGGCCCTGTGGTCCATCCGCAGCGGACGCACCGACGCGGTGATTGCCGGCTCTGCCGAGGCGGCGGTGACGTCCTTGAGCATCGGTGGATTCGAGGCGATGCGAGCGCTCTCGGCGAGGAACGGGGACCCCCAGGGCGCCAGTCGCCCCTTCGACCGCGGACGGGACGGCTTCGTCCTCGGCGAGGGCGCTGGCGTCCTCATCCTCGAGGAGAAGCAGTCCGCCCGGCGCCGTGGGGCGCCCATCCTGGCCGAGGTGGCGGGGTACGCGGCCAACGCCGACGCGCACCACCTCACGCAGCCCACCACCGACGGGGCGCGCGCGGCCTCCTGCATGCGCCTTGCCTTGCGGGATGCGGGACTGAATCCCGAGGAGGTCGGCTACCTCAACGCCCACGGGACGTCGACGCCGATGAATGACGTCCACGAGACGCTGGCCATCAAGCAGGCCTTTGGAGACCATGCGCGGAGGCTCGCGGTGAGCTCCACCAAGTCCATGACTGGGCACCTGCTCGGCGCGGCGGGAAGCGTCGAGGCCGGCCTGAGCATCCTCGCCCTCGAGCGCGGCGTGCTTCCTCCCACCATCAACCAGGAGACGGCGGACCCAGCCTGCGACTTGGACTACGTGCCCAACCGCGCGCGCGAGGCCCGGGTGCAGGCGGTGATGAGCAACTCGCTCGGCTTCGGCGGGACGAATGCCGTCCTGGTCTTCACCCGTCCCTGAGCCCCGGGGCCCCCGCCTGGGCTTGCGGCCCTCACTCCGGGACAGCCTCGCTAGAGGGGAGGGACCTCGCGACGGCGAAAGGGACGCTCCACCGTCTTGTTGACGCTGCGCCTCAGCGAGAGGGCGAGCTGCCATCGCGTGTCACGGGGGTCGATGATGTCGTCCACCATTCCCATGGCCGCGGCCCGGTCGACGCGGACGTGGGGCCGGAGGCCCGCCGCCAGCTCTTCTTTGAGCGCCTTGGCCGCCTCGGGGCTGCCCGCTGCCTCGAGAAGCTTCCGGCCGGCGATGGCCACCAGCCCGTCCGCCCCCATGACGCCGATTTCGGCTCCAGGCCAGGCCACCAGGAGGTCCGGCTCGAAGGCCCGGCCATTCATCACGTAGTAACCGGCCCCGAAGCCCTTGCGGACGACGACGGTGAATTTCGGCACCGTGGCCGAGGAGACGGCCTGCAGAAGCCTCGCGCCGTGCCGAATCAGTCCCTGTTGCTCCGTCTTCGTGCCGACGAGGAAGCCCGGGACGTCCTGGAGGAAGAGGAGAGGTAGTTGAAAGGCGTCGCACAGCGCGACGAAGCGCGCAGCCTTGTCGCTGGCCGCAACGTCGAGCACGCCGCCGAGAAACATCGAGTTGTTGGCCACCACGCCCAAGGGGAAGCCGTCGATGCGGCCAAGGCCGGTGATGATGTTGCGGGCGAAGCGCGGCTTGATGGGGAAGAAGTGTCGGTCGTCCAGGAGCGCCTGGATGACCTTGTGCATGTCGAACGCCTGGCGCGGGTTGTCCGGCACCACGCTCAACAGGGCCTCGTCGCGTCGGTTGGGGGGGTCGGCCGCCGCCTGACGCGGAGGCTTCTCGCCGCAGTGCGGAGGGAAGAAGGAGAGGTAGGTGCGCACCGCGGCGATGCAGGCCGCGTCGTCTGGAAATTCGCCATCGGCGACGCCCGAGACCTCGTTGTGCATCCGGCTTCCGCCGAGCTCCTGCTCGGTGACTTTCTCCCCGACAGTGGATTCGACGAGCGAGGGGCCGCCCACGGCGATGGAGCCGATGTCCTTCACCATGGGGACGTAGTCGGCCAGGCCCGGGATGTAGGCCGTGCCCGCCGCGCCTGGCCCAAGCATGGCCGCCACCTGCGGAACCACCCCGGACAGCACCGATTGCTCGCGAAACAGGTAGCCGGTGTCGGCGAAGCCCGCCAGTCGCCGGGGGTCGACTTCCGAGGCCTCCAGGCGTGCACCGGCCGAGTCCACCAGCCACACCAGAGGGAGACGCTCCTTGAGGACCAGGTCCCTCAGCCGCGTCACCTTCCGCTCGCCCACCTCGCCGATGGAGCCCCCGAGGACGGTGAAGTCGTAAATGGCCGCCGCCACCGGCCGACCCGACACCTGGCCCACGGCGGTGAGCACGCCGTCGGCCGGGGTGGGGCGAGCGGCGTCCTCCTCCTCGGACAGCCGGCCCTCCGCTGCCGCCAGGGCGCCGAGCTCCTGCACCGTGCCCTCGTCGAAGAGCAGGGCCAGACGCGCCCGGGCGTCGAGCTTGTGGCGCCCGTGCTGCCGGGCGACGCGCTCCCTGCCCCCCATCTCGGCCTTCTGGGCCCGAAGACGCGCCAGAGCTTCCACCTGCTCCTTCATCCCCATCCGCCGAAACCTCCCCGGGAGCCCCGTTGTCCGACATCGACGCTACCCCCACGGAGCAGCAGTCGAGGTTAGCATCGCTTGACCATGGCTCGGCGGCCGCTCCGCATCGTCAGCTACAACGTCCGGTACTTCGCGCACGCGCTCAAGGGCCTGGCCACGAGCAAGCGCTCGATGGATGCCATCGCCCGCCGTCTGTCGCAGCTCGACCCGCTCGCCGACGTGGTGTGCCTGCAGGAGGTGGAGACCAGGAGCCTGCGTTCGACGGTGGCCTTCCGGCGGACGGGCCCGACGCAGCTCGAGGCATTCATGGAGGTGCTGGCGCAGGATGTTTCGCCTGGGCACAAGGCCTTCCCCTACGAGGCCTACTACTTTCCGGCCCACGCCTACCGCGTGCGAAAGACGGCCATCTACACCACCGGCCTGGCGGTGCTGGTGAACAAGGAGCGTCTCACGGTGCGCGGGCACAACGGCCCGGCGCCGCACGCCATCACCCACCACCACGTGGCGCGCCTCAAGCAGGCCAAGCAGAGCCGCATCTGCGCGCACGTACGGGTGGAGACGCCCTCGGGCAGCGTGCTGCACGTCTTCAACACCCACCTGAGCCTCCCCACGCCTTTTGCCCGCTCCTTCTGGTCGGCGCGCGAAAAGATGGGCTTCGGGCAGAACCAGCTCCACGAAGCCCGCAAGCTGGCGGCCCACGTCCAGGCGGTGGCTGGCAGCGAGCCCTTCGTGGTGTGCGGGGACTTCAACTCCTCGCCGGCCTCGCCGGTGTACCGCTACCTCACCACCGAGGTGGGCTGGGGCGGGGCACAGGAGACGCTGAAGCAGATTGACGCCGAGGCGCGCCGGGGCTTTCCCACCGCCGGCTTCTTCCGGCTCCGGATGCACCTCGACCACCTCTTCGGCGGCAACGGCATCCGCTGGGTGGACCTCGAGGGGACGGCCCCCTTTGGGCGTGGCCCCTTCCGGGGGCTGTCGGACCATGTCCCGCTCATCGCGCGTTTTCTGCCCGATGGGCAGGGAGCCGCCCAAAGAGTCGAGGACGTCGCGTAAGCTGACGACCGCCCTTGGCCCGCCTCGACCCCATCTTCGAGCGGCTCCACCGCGAACGCGGCAGCGAGCTCGTCTTCGTCTCCGGGCAGCCGGTGCTGATGCGCACCGCCGGAGGCGACATCCCGGTGCTGCGCCAGCAGCTGACGTCCCAGCAGATTGCCGGTGTCTTCGCCGAGCTCGTCCCGGCTGAAATCCGAAACGGCTTCCCCTCCGCCGGCGTCACCCGCTTCGCCTACGAGGCGCCCGCTGGCCGGGTGGCGGTCATCTTCGAGCGCAAGGAGGCCGTGGTGCGGGCGCTCGTCCGGCCACAGGGCAGTGAAGGCGAGCCGGTGGCTCCGGCCCCGCCAGTCGAGCCGTCCGCGGCCGCGGCGCGTCCGGCACCCGCCCGGGGCCCGGGCAGTAAGCCGGCCCCGGCCAGCGAGGAGGCCGAGCCGGAGCCCGCGCTGGCCCCCGCCGAGGCCGCGGCAGCGCCCCTGGCGCCGGCGCCGGTGGACCCCCGGGCGGCCATGGACCAGCTGCTCGTCCTGGCCGTCGAGCGCAGGGCCTCGGACCTCCACATGACGAGCGATGCGCCGCCGGCCATGCGCATCGACGGGGAGATGGTGCAGCTCGAGGAGTACGGACCGGTCCCACGGGCCCGGCTGAAGGAGATGATTTACTCCGTCACTCCGGAGAAGAACCGGCTGCAGTGGGAGAAGGAGCACGACACGGACTACGCCCTGGAGATGCCGGGCGTCCGCTTCCGCGTCAACGTCTTCGATGACCGGCGGGGAATCGGCGCCGCCATGCGGCAGGTGCCGACGGCCATCCGGACGACCGAGGAGCTGAACCTTCCCAAGGCCGTCATCGAGCTCTGCCACCACAGCAAGGGACTCGTCCTGGTGACTGGCCCCACCGGCTCAGGCAAGTCCACGACGCTGGCGGCGATGGTGGATTACGTCAACCGCACGCGCGCCCACCACATCATCACCATCGAGGACCCGGTCGAATTCGTCCACCCCAACCGCCGGTGCCTGGTGCACCAGCGCGAGGTGGGGACGCACACCGCGTCCTTCAAGCAGGCACTCCGGGCTGCCCTGCGCGAGGACCCGGACGTGGTGCTGGTGGGCGAGATGCGAGACCTGGAGACCATCTCCATCGCCCTGGAGACGGCGGAGACGGGCCACCTCGTGTTTGGCACCCTGCACACCAACACCGCGCCCTCCACCGTCGACCGCATCATCGACCAGTTTCCCGCCGACCGGCAGCCGCAGGTGCGCACCATGCTCTCGGAGAGCCTCAGGGGCGTGGTGTCTCAGACGCTGTGCAAGAAGCGGGGGGGAGGCCGGGTGGCGGCCCTGGAAATCCTCATCGTCACCCCGCCGGTGGCCAACCTCATCCGGGAAGGAAAGACCTTCCAGATTCCCTCGACGATGCAGACGGGGAAGTCCTTCGGGATGCAGATGCTGAACGACGCGCTCCTGGAGCTGGTGAAGAGCAAGCAGGTGGAGCCGGACGAGGCCTATGGCAAGTCCCTCGCCAAGGCCGAGTTCAAACAGCAACTCGACCGCGCCGGCTTCAAGCTGACTGCAGCGGAGGAGCGCTAGACGCCGTGTCCGGGTCGAGCGGACAGGACATCATTCACCGAAGGCATCCGGCGGATGTCCGCGCGCGCCACCTTCCAGGCTTGCTGGACAATCCACGAGAGCGACCGGTCCTGTCGCATCGCCTCGCGTTGGATTTCCTCGAGCATCTCCTCGGGGAAATAGAGGCTCTGCTTGCGATGGTCGGTGCCCGGCATCGGACGCTAGCCTTCCTCGCGCAGGTCAGGCAGCGCCGGCTCCCCGGTGACGTCGTTGACTGCCGGGAAGGATTTGATGCGCTCGCGGGCAATCCGCCACGCCTGCTGGACTACCCACGACAGAGACCGGTCCTGCCGGGTGGCCTCTTCCTGAATTTCCCGGAGCATCTCCTCCGGGAAGTACAGAGACTGCTTGCGTTTGTCAGTTCCTGCCATGCCGTGCCGTCTCCCTGGGGAATCGCCCGTCCAGGAGGCCCGTCCGCGTCGCGGACGGCTCCGGGAACCCTACTCGGGCATTCCTTGAGGGACGTTATCCGACACCATTGAAGGCTGGTCAAACAGATGACCATCCTTCCGGGTCCTAAAAAAGGGACCGCCCCGGTTCTCGTACGGAGAACCGGGGCAGTCCGGAGAGAAGGGCACCCTGGTGAGCCCGGATGGGCTCCCAGGACGCCCCGTGGACCCAGAGGGGGAGGGGGGGGACCCCTGGGTCCAGCTTTCTTACGTATTCGAGATTTGAAACACGCGACGACGCCGCTGCATTCCAACGTGTCATCCTAATGAGGGGCCCTGCCGTGCTTCAACGGAGGGAAACGACGACATTCCCCTGCATCGGAGCCTCACTGGCCAAGGACATGGGAAAGGCCGCACCGCCCTCGCCCGTCGTTGCTGCGCTGCGGGAGTTTTTCACCTCCCACGGCGGGCGGGTGCTGCTTGCCGTCTCCGGCGGGGCGGACTCGCTTGCCCTCTTGATGGGCGCCGTGGCGGTGGCGAAGGAACGTCTCGGCGTGGCGAGCCTCGACCACGGCCTTCGTCCGGAGGCCGCCGGCGAGGTGGCCGGGGTAGGGGCGCTGGCCGAGAGGCTGGGCCTTCCTTTCCACTCCGCTGCGCTCGGCCTTCTGCCGGGCCCGGCCATGGAGGCACGGGCCAGGAAGGCGCGTTACGCGGCGCTCGAGGCCGTGCGCGCCGCGGGGGGCTACGCGTGGGTGGCCACCGCCCACACCAGCGACGACCAGGCGGAGACGCTGCTCATGCGGCTGGCGCGCGGAGCCGCCCTGCGCGGGGCCGGCGCCATCCGCGCCCGGGCAGGCCACGTCGTCCGTCCCCTCCTGAGGGTGGCCCGCGAAGACGTCGAGTCCTACGTTGCCTCGCTGGGCCTCTCGCCCGTGCGAGACCCCTCCAACATGGACACCTCCTTACTCCGCGCGAGGGTGCGCCACGGCGTCCTGCCAGCGCTGGTGGCCGCCGCCGGTCCGTCCTCGGTGAAGCACCTGGCCACTTTCGCCGGCCAGGCCGTGGAGGACGAGGCGCTGCTGGCCGAGCAGGCCCACCTGGCGCTCGAGCGCGGCCGGGTGGAAGGCGGGCTGGACGCGGTGGCGCTGCGCAGCCTCCCTGGGCCTCTTGTGCGTCGGGCGCTCGTCGCCTGGCTGGCGGAGGGAGGTGTCCCGGCCAGCTCGCTTTTGCTTGCCCAGGTGGAGAGCGCTCTTCGACGGGGTGCCCACTGTGGCCTTCCGGGCCGACGACTCCTGCGTTGCGAGGGCGGCCTTCTCCGGATTGTCCTTCCCGAGGGCCAGCCGGCCGAGGTGTCCCTCGGCACGGAGGCCTGGGTTGAATTCGGGCAGTTTCGTCTGCGGCGGGACGCCTCGCTCAGGCCCGGGCCGGCTGCCCTGGCGCTGTCGGCCCAAACCGGCCCCTTGAGCGTCCGGGGGCGCCGCCCGGGCGACCGGGTGGAGGCTTTTGACGGCCGGCGACGGGCGGTCCAGGACGTCTTGGTCGATGCCCGCATCCCGGCCGAGCAGCGAGCGGCCTGGCCGCTCCTCGTCGAGGCGTCGGGCCGCGTAATCTGGGTGGCAGGCGTGTGGCCTGCGCCACGCACCGGCGTGGGAGGGCCTGCGGTTCGTGTGGAACCGACGAGCGCAGTCCCAGCTGAAGGGTTATAGGCTCGAGGAGGGCGCTTGCGACTGGACGGCGAAGGCCGTCAGAATGGAGCAGGCAGGCGCGAAAGGGTTTCTGGACGTGCGATCGAGTTACAAGACCATCGGGCTGTGGGTAATCCTCATCGCCCTCTTCGTGTGCTTCTACAACATCTTCTCCCGCCAGACGGAGGAGGTGCAGGAGCCGAGCTTCACCACCTTCCTCAACAAGGTGGACGACAAGAAAATCCATCTCGTCAACGTCAAGGGGAACACCTACTCCGGCCTCCTCGAGGACACGCACGAGAAGTTCCGCACCACCGGCCCCGTGCCGGACGCGACGATGCTCAAGCAGCTCCGCGATGCCGGCGTCGAGGTGAAGTACGAGAAGGAAGAGCAGAACAGCCTGTGGCTGACCATCCTCGGCCAGTGGATGCCGGTCCTCTTCCTCTTCGTCTTCTTCGTCATCTTCATGCGCCAGCTGCAGGGGACGGGCGGCAAGGCGATGACCTTCGGGAAGTCGAAGGCCAAGCTGCTCAGCGAGAGTCACAACAAGGTGACCTTCTCCGACGTGGCCGGCATCGACGAGTGCAAGGAAGAGCTCGAGGAAATCATCGCCTTCCTCAAGGACCCGAAGAAGTTCACCAAGCTTGGGGGACGCATTCCCAAGGGCGTGTTGATGATGGGTCCGCCGGGGACGGGCAAGACGCTTCTGGCCAAGGCCGTGGCCGGGGAAGCAGGCGTTCCCTTCTTCTCCATCAGCGGCTCGGACTTCGTGGAGATGTTCGTCGGGGTGGGCGCGAGCCGTGTGCGCGACCTCTTCGAGCAGGGGAAGAAGAATGCTCCCTGCATCATCTTCATCGACGAAATCGACGCCGTGGGGCGGCACCGTGGGGCTGGCCTTGGCGGCGGGCACGATGAACGGGAGCAGACGCTCAACCAGTTGCTGGTGGAGATGGACGGCTTCGAGTCGAACGAGGGCGTCATCCTTATCGCGGCCACCAACCGCCCGGACGTCCTGGACCCGGCACTTCAGCGCCCGGGGCGCTTCGACCGTCGGATTGTCGTCCCCAGGCCAGACCTGAATGGCCGCATCGGCGTGCTTCTGGTGCACACCAAGCGCGTCCCGCTCTCTCCCGAGGTCGACCTGGAGATTATTGCCCGCGGCACGCCGGGGATGACCGGCGCCGACCTGGAAAATCTGGTGAACGAGGCGGCGCTCTTCGCCGCTCGGCACAACAAGGACCGGGTGGAAGTCTCCGACTTCGAGAGCGCGAAGGACAAGGTCTTCATGGGTCCGGAGCGGAAGTCGATGATCATGACCGAGAAGGAGAAGCGGAACACCGCGGTGCACGAGGCCGGGCACGCGCTGGTGGCCAAGCTTCTTCCGGGCTGTGACCCGGTCCACAAGGTGACCATCATTCCCCGCGGGCAAGCGCTGGGCGTCACCTGGTCCTTGCCCACCGAGGACCGGCTCAACCTCTACCGGCAGTCCACGCTGGACCGCATCTGCATGGCGATGGGCGGCCGCATCGCCGAGGAGCTGGTCTTCAACGAGATTAGCTCCGGCGCGGCGAACGACATCGAGCGGGCCACGGAGACGGCCCGGGCGATGGTGTGCCGGTGGGGCATGAGCAGCAAGCTCGGGCCTCTGGCCTTCGGCGCGCGCGAGGGCGAGGTCTTCCTCGGTCGGGACCTCTACACACGTCCCGACTACTCCGAGGAGACGGCGCGGCAGATTGATGCCGAGGTGCGCGAGATTGTCATGAGCTGCTACGAGCGCGCCAAGAAGCTGCTCCAGGAGAATTTCGACACCCTCAACCGCATCGCCGACGGGCTCATCGAGTACGAGACGCTCGAGGCCGACGACGTCGAGACGTTGGTGAAGGGTGGCACGATGACCCGCGACCGGCCGAAGCCGAGGGTGAGCGCGCCTCCGAAGCTGGAGAAGAAGGACAAGCGAAAAATCCTCGATGCGCTCGAGCCGCTGCCGGCCCTGGAGCCGAACAAGGCGTAGCGGCGAAGCGCGGGCATGGGGCGTCCGGCTCCGTGCCCCGGGCGCCGCCCCTGGCCTCCGCCGAAGCTCCTGCACGCAGTCCCTGGGTGCGCCTCCGTGATGCTTGCCCGTCCTGTGGCCCTCGAGCGCGGTGCGGACCTCGAGGCCGCCTTCGGCCGGCTCGGGCTTCCGACGCCGGCCCGGGAGTACCTCCTCGAGAAGTTGCCCCACGCCCAGGTGCTGCTCACCGGCCTCGGACTTCCGGAGGGCCGCTTCCTCAAGCATGCCTGCGGCGAGGGGCCCGAGGCCGCCCTGCTGCCGCGCTTCCTTCCGGGAGACCAGGCGCACAGGCCTGGCACGGCGCTCCTCTCCGGCGCCCGGGACCAGCTCGGCCGCCTCGTCGCGTCGGCGCGTGACGCGGGCCTCGAGGCGCTGGCCGGGGCGCTCCAGCGCGTCCTCGACGTCGACACGCCCCTTTCGCCGACGCTGCTGGCCGGCCGCCGCTTCGACTGGGGCGAGCGCACCCACCTCATGGGCATCCTCAACGTCACGCCGGACAGCTTCTCCGACGGCGGGCTGTCGGCATCGGTGGAGAGGGCGGTGGCACACGGCCTGGCCCTCGTCGAGGCGGGGGCGGAGATGGTGGACGTCGGCGGCGAGTCCACCCGTCCCGGTGCGGCCGAGGTCCCGGTGGACGAGGAGCTCCGCCGCATTCTTCCCGTCATCGAGGCGCTCAAGGCGAGAAGCGATGTCCCCCTCAGCATCGACACGCAGAAGGCGGACGTGGCCCGGGCGGCCCTCGCCGCCGGGGCCACGCTGGTCAACGACGTCACCGGCTTCGCCGGTGATAAGCAGCTTGCCTCGGTGACTGCGTCGGCGGGCGCCGTCGCCTGCCTCGTCCACATGAAGGGCACGCCGCGCAGCATGCAGGAGAACCCGCAGTACGAGGACGTGGTGGCGGAGGTCCTCGAGGGCCTCTTCGCCGCGGTGGCCCGGGCCGAGGACGCGGGCATTCCCCGGGCGCGCCTCTGGGTGGACCCGGGCATCGGCTTTGGCAAGACGTTTGGCCACAACCTCTTCCTCCTGCGTCACCTTCGCGAGTTGCGGCTGCTCGGGTGCCCGGTGGTGCTGGGCACGAGCCGAAAGGCCTTCCTCGGAGCGCTCGCGGGCGGAAAACCGCCGGGACAACGACTCCCTGGCACGCTGGCCTCCGTCGTGGCCGCGGCGGTGATGGGCGGCGTGGACGTGGTGCGCGTGCACGACGTGGCGGAAGTCAAAGAGGCTCTCGCCGTCGCGGACGGCATCCGCCGGGCGAACGCGGGAGGCACCCTGTGGGGCTCCTCCCCTCGCCGTTGAATGGGCGACTCCCTGCGGCGCCGCTGTGGCACACTGCCTCGTGCGACGTCCCCTCATGGCCCTCGAGCACCTTCTCAACAGCGGCGAAGCCTTCTTTGCACCGGAGGCCCTCCGCCGTTCGGCGGTGCCCGCGGACGTGATGGCCGAGCGGGCGCGGAGCCTCGCCGACCCGGCGGGCTTCTGGGAAAGCTGGGCGCGGCGCTTCCGCTGGAGCGAGCCCTGGACGCAAGTCTTCGACTGGCAGTACCCGGACCACCGCTGGTTCATCGGGGCAAAAACCAACGTCACGGACAATGCCCTGGACCGCCACGCGGACGGCCCTCGAGGAAACCACACCGCCCTCATCTCGCTCTCCGAGGACGGCGCCGAGCGCCGCCTCAGCTACCGCGAGCTGCGCGACATGGTGTCGCGCTTCTCAACCGGCTTGCGTGCACTGGGCGTGGGGGTGAGCGACCGGGTCCTCATCTACATGCCCCTGACGCTCGAGGGCGTGGTCTCGATGCTGGCCGTGGCGCGTCTGGGGGCCATCCACTCCGTCGTCTATGCCGGCCTGGGCGTGGGGGCGCTTCGGGACCGCATCGTGGATGCGGGGGCGAAAGTCATCATCGCCGGTGACGTGAGTGTCCGGCGGGGGAAGCCCGTGGAGTTGCAGGCGCTCATGGACGAGGCCACCACCGGGCTCGACATTAGGCACGTCGTCTGGTTTCGGCGCCGAGTCGGAGGCGGGCGCGCGCTGAAGGCGCACGAGTCGGACTTCTACGAGCTCCTGGCCAAGCATGGGCCGGACACGCCGCCCGTCGCCGTGGACGCCGAGCACCCCCTCTTCATCCTCTACACCTCGGGTTCCACCGGCAAGCCGAAGGGCGTGGTGCACGTCCATGGCGGCTACATGGTGGGCATCACCTACCACCTGCGCACCTTCTTCGACGTCCACGACGACGACGTCTACTGGTCCACCAGCGACATCGGGTGGGTGGTGGGCCATTCCTACATCGTCTACGCGCCGCTCCTGGAGGGCGTCACCGCGGTGCTGCGCGAGGGCTCGCTCGACTTCCCGGACCCCGGGGTGACGTGGAAGGTGGTGGAGAAGCTCGGCGTCAACGTCCTCTTCACCGCGCCGACGGCCATCCGCATGTTCATGAAATTCGGCGCGGCGCTGCCGGCGCGGGCCGACCTGGCCTCGCTGCGGCTGGTGAGCGTCGCCGGCGAGCCGCTCAACCCCGAAGCCTGGCGCTGGGCCTACGAGCATCTCGTCGCCTCCGGGAAGCGCGGTTTCATCACCGACAACTGGTGGCAGACGGAGCTCGGCGGGCCCTCGCTGGGCACGCCGACGTCCTTCGCCGCCAAGCCGGGAAGCGTGGGCGTGGCCCTGCCCGGAGTCGACGCGGCGGTCATCGACGCCGACGGCAAGGAAGTCCCCAAAGGAAGCGGGGGATTGCTCGCGATTCGCCGCCCCTTCCCTCACATGATGCGCACCGTGTGGGGAGACCACGAGCGCTACAAGCAGTACTGGGAAGAATTTCCGGGGAAGGTGTACGCCGCCGGGGATGTCGCCAGCTGGGACGCGGACGGCTACTTCACCGTGCTGGGGCGCAGCGATGATGTGCTGAACGTCGCCGGCCATCGGATTGGCAGTGCGGACGTGGAGAGCGCCCTGGTGAGCCACCCGGCGGTGGCCGAGGCGGCCGTCATCGGTGTGCCGGACCCCATCAAGGGCGAGGCGATTCAGGCCTTCCTCACGCTACGCGCCGGCAAGCAGGACTCGCCGGCGCTGCGTGCCGAGCTGGTGGAGCACGTCCGGCACGAGCTCGGTCCCATCGCCACGCCGAGCTCCATCGACGTCCGGGAGAAGCTGCCCAAGACGCGCAGCGGTAAAATCATGCGGCGACTCCTCCGGGCCGAGGCGCTGGGGCTGGAGAAGGGCGATACTTCCACCCTGGAGGAATGAGCAGCATGGGGCGACGGCTGTTTGGCACGGATGGGGTACGGGGCACGGCCAACGTCTGGCCGATGACGGCCGAGGTGGCCATGCAGCTGGGACGGGCCCTGGCCTACCTCATCCGCAATGGAAGCCACCGACACCGGGTCGTCATCGGCAAGGACACCCGGCTGTCCGGCTACATGCTCGAGCAGGCGCTCGCCGCCGGCATCACCTCCATGGGCGTGGACGTGGACCTCGTGGGGCCCCTCCCCACGCCGGGCATCGCCAACATCACGACGTCCATGCGGGCCGAGGCAGGCGCCGTCATCTCGGCGTCGCACAATCCCTACCAGGACAACGGCATTAAGTTTTTCTGGCGAGACGGTTTCAAGCTTCCGGACGAGGCGGAGGCGCGGCTCGAGGAGTTGATGGACAGCGGCCACGTCAACGACATCCGACCGACGGCGGACAAGGTGGGCCGGGCCTTCCGCCTCGACGATGCGCGGGGCCGCTACATCGTCTTTCTGAAGAATACCTTTCCCCGCGAGCTGACGCTGGAAGGGCTGACCATCGTCGTCGACTGCGCCAACGGCGCGGCGTACCGCACGGCGCCGGAGACGCTGCGGGAACTGGGAGCCACCGTCATCCCCATGGGGTGCGAGCCCAACGGGCTCAACATCAACGAGGCCTGCGGCGCCCTGCACCCCGAGAAGCTCTCGCGACTGGTGGTGGAGAAGGGAGCGCACGTCGGCCTTGCCCTGGACGGGGACGGCGACCGGCTGGTGCTCGTCGACGAGCGCGGTCAGGTCGTCGACGGTGACGCGGTGCTGGCGCTGTGCGCCGGGGAGCTGGCCGAGCGCGGGGCCCTAAGGACCAGAACGCTGGTGACCACCGTCATGTCCAGCCGCGGCCTGGACCGGGCGGTGGCGCGCTGGGGCCTGGAGGTGGTGCGCACCCAGGTGGGAGACCGCTACGTGGTGGAGGAGATGCGGAAGGGGGGCCACACCTTCGGTGGGGAACAGTCCGGCCACCTCGTGTTTCTCGAGCACGCCACCACCGGGGACGGCACGCTGGCCGCGCTCCAGGTGCTGGCCATGCTCTGCCGGCAGAAGAAGACGCTCTCCGAGCTGACGCGCCTCTTCGAGCCGGTTCCCCAGACGCTGCTCAGCTTTGGCGTCCGCGAGCGTCGGCCACTGGAGCAATTTCCGGACGTCCAGCGTGTCATCCGCGGAGCGGAGGCGAGCCTCGGCCGCGAGGGCAGGGTGCTGGTGCGGTTCTCCGGCACCGAGTCCAAGGTGAGGATTCTCGTCGAGGGACCGGACCGCGAACGCAATGATGCCCATGCCCGGGAAATCGCCGATGCCGTCTCCACGGTGCTCGGCTAGAAGGGCCTCATGCAACAGCGCCTCGGTGTCAACGTCGACCACGTGGCCACGCTCCGGCAGGTGCGGCGTGCCAGCTACCCGGACCCGGTGACGGCAGCGGCCATCGCCGAGATGGCGGGCGCGCACCAAATCACCATCCATCTGCGCGAGGACCGACGACACATCCAGGAGCGGGACCTGCGTCTTCTGCGCGAGACCTGCCAGACGGCGCTCAATCTGGAGATGGCCGCCACCCAGGAGATGGTGAAGATGGCCTACGAGGTGAAGCCTGATTTGGTGACGCTGGTTCCCGAGAGGCGCGAGGAGCTCACCACCGAGGGCGGCCTGGACGTCGCCTCCCAGCGCGAGTCGCTGGCGCAATTCATCCGGCACCTCCGCGATGGGGAGATTGAAGTCTCGCTCTTCATCGACCCGGACCTGGACCAGGTGCGCGCCGCGCACAAGGTGGACGCCGAGCGCGTGGAGCTACACACCGGACGGTACTGCGAGGCGCGCAACGCCCGGGAGCGCCAGCACGAGCTGGAGCGCCTCGTCGACGCGGCCAAGGCCGCCACCAAGCTTGGGATGGGGTGCGCCGCCGGCCATGGGCTGAATTACGACAACCTGCAGCCGGTGGTGCGGATTGCCGAGATTGACGAGCTCAACATTGGCCACGCCATCGTCGCCCGGGCGGTGATGGTGGGACTCGACCGCGCGGTGCGGGACATGCTGGCGCTCATGCGGAGAGCCTAAGCCAGGCGCACAGGGGGCCAGGTGCCCCTGGCGCTAGGGCATTCGAGCGCATTCCACAGGGGAGTCCGGGTGAAGCCGCTTCTGACAGCTGAGGAGATGGGAGCCTGCGAGGCCGCGGCCGGTCGTGCCGGCATCTCCACCCGTGAGCTCATGGAGAGGGCCGGGCGCGCGCTGGCCGACCGCGCCGTGGGCCTGGCGGCGCCGGAGGGCCGGTTTGCCGTCCTGTGCGGCCCGGGCAACAACGGCGGGGACGGGCTGGTGGCCGCCCGGCACCTGGCCCTGGCCGGGCGTCAGGTGCTGGTGGTGCTCCTGGCCGACGCCTCTGCCCTCAAGGGCGAGGCGCGGGCCAACCTCGAGGCCCTCACCGCGATGGGGGGCTCGGCCTCGGGGGCGCTGGCGGACTTTGCGCCGCGGCCGGGCGACGTGGCCGTCGACGCGCTTCTCGGTACGGGACTCAACCGGGCGCCGGAGGGCGCCCTGGCCGATGCCATCCACACGCTGTGGAAGTGGCGCGCGGTGGGCGCCCGGGTGCTGTCCGCGGACCTCCCCTCCGGGCTGGCCAGCGACACGGGCGTGGCGTTTCGGCCCGCCGTCCAGGCGGACGCGACGGTGGCCTTCGGGGCGCTCAAGGTGGGTGAGGCCCTCGAGCCGGGGGCCTCGCTGTGCGGCGAGCTGCAGGTGGCCGACATCGGCCTTGCCCCCGACGACGCGCCCGTCAACCTCCTCGAGGAGGAGGACGCGCGGGGCTGGTTGCCGCAGCGCCGGCCGGATTCGAACAAGGGGACGTACGGCCATCTGCTTCTCGTGGCCGGAAGTCGCGGCAAGAGCGGCGCCGGGGCGCTGGCCGGGCTGGCCGCGCTTCGCAGCGGCGTCGGGCTGTGCACCGTGGCCACCCCCGACGACGCCCTCTCCGACGTCCTCTGCCACGGGCCGGAGTTGATGGGGCTCGCGCTGGATGACGACAAGCCGCTCGGACCGATGCACCTCGAGGCCCTCCTCGAGGCAGCCGAGGGCAAGGACGCGCTCGTCCTCGGGCCGGGAGTGGCCCGGGGGAAGAAGACGCACCTGCTCATCGCCGACCTCCTCAGGCGCTTCCCAGGCCCGGTCGTCCTCGACGCCGACGGGCTGAACGCCGTCGCCGGGCGGCTGGCCGTCCTGCGCGCGGCGCAGGGACCGCTGGTGCTCACCCCGCACCCCGGGGAGATGGCCCGGCTGTGCGGCCTCTCCATCGCAGAGATTCAGTCCAACCGTGTGGCGGTGGCGCGAGACTTCGCCCGGGCCCACCGCGTGGTGCTGGTGCTCAAGGGGGCCCGGACGGTGGTGGCGTTCCCGGATGGGCGGGCGCGCATCAACCCCACCGGAAACCCAGGCATGGCCACCGGCGGGACGGGCGACGTGCTCTCCGGCGTCCTCGGCGCGCTGTTGGCGCAAGGTCTCGCGCCAGGGGATGCGGCCTGCACGGCGGTGTACGCCCACGGTTTGGCGGGCGACCTGGAGCAGGAGTGGCGAGGCGAGCTCGGGCTCGTCGCCTCGGACCTCCTCACCGGGCTCACCGCGGTGTGGGCACGATGGAACCGGTGAGCGTCTCCTTCACCACCCGCTCTGCGGACGCGACGCGAGAACTCGGAGCGGTGCTTGGGCGACTCTTGAAGCCGAGGGATTTCATCGCGCTGCTCGGCGAGCTCGGTGCGGGAAAGACGGAGTTTGCCCGCGGCGTCGCCGAGGGGTGCGGGGTGCCACCGGAGGAGGTGGCCAGCCCGACATTCGCCCTCATCCACCGCTACCAGGGGCGCATCCCGCTCCTGCACGCCGACCTCTTCCGCCTGGCGGGCGAGGACGACCTCTACGGCACGGGGTACTTCGAGCTCCGCGACTCGGGCGAGGCGGCGGCGCTCGTCGAATGGGCAGACCGCATCCCCTCCGCGGTCCCGGCCGATGCCGTCCGCGTGCAGTTCGCGCAGGGCCAGGGCCATGACGAGCGTCGCTTGTCGGCGGCCGCCACGGGCCCCGTGTCGCGCACGCGGCTCGCCGAGTGGGCGAATGCCCCGGGTACCAAGGTGGGCCCAACTCCGAAGACGGAAAAAGGGCCCCGCTGAAGGGGCCCCGGGGGAGGCGCTGTCCCGGCGAGCCCGCGTGGCGCGGACGCGACGGGACAGGGCGCGCCGCTTTCAGCTTCCGGCCAGCATCTTCTGCGCCGCGGGACGGACGAAGGCGTAGTTGGCGTCGAGCGCGTTGAAGTCGGCCACGGCCTGGGCGGTGGTGCGCGCTTTCTGCATGTCTCCCTTTCCCTGCAGCGCCGTCGCGGTGAGGTACAGCACCCGCGGGCTCTGCTCATTGGCCTGGGCCAGCTCGGTGAGGGCGGTGTCATACTGGTGCTCGGCCAGGGCCACCATCCCCGCCAGCTCGTGGACGAGCTTGACCTCGAAGGGGACCTTCTTCACGTCCACCTGCGC
>Ga0302314_10000919_pt1 | contig 54971 bp, 46 predicted proteins | sample III_Palsa_N2_3_FD_200533 | JGI IMG/M metagenome (GOLD analysis project Ga0302314, IMG submission 200533) | Peat permafrost microbial communities from Stordalen Mire near Abisko, Sweden - III_Palsa_N2_3 | ecosystem: Environmental > Terrestrial > Soil > Palsa > Peat permafrost | place: Sweden... | reverse complement strand
CGATGGTGGGGTTGACGTAGAAGATGGGAAGCAGGAGGGCCCCGGCGGCTCCCGCGCAGGCCGTCCCGAAGGCGAAGGAGACGCCGGAAATCCACTGCACCCGGATGCCCATCAGCGGCGCGACGCTCCTGTTTTGCGCCACCCCCCGGATGGCCCGACCCATCTCCGAGTACCGCATGAAGAGGTACATGGCCGTCACGGCCAGGATGGCGATGACGAAGGACACCACGTAGGCGACGTTGAAGTTGAGCGCTCCGACGTTGGCTGTCTTGTCCGCCAGCGGAAGATGGATGCTCCGGTAGTCACCGGTGAAGAGCAGCTGGGCTCCACCAACGAGGCACAGGGCGATTCCTTCGGTGAGAAGGATTTGCAGGAAGTCCGACTGCCCCATCACCCTTCGCACGAGCAGCCAGTAGACGCCCATGCCGAGGATGAAGAGCGCCGCGCCCACGATGACGAAGCCCCAGTAAGGGTTGACCTGGAAGAGCGTGTACCCGAAGTACGCGAGGTACATGCCCACCATGAGGAAGGCGCCGTGGGCAAAATTCACGAGCCGCATGACCCCGAAGACCAGGGCCATCCCCATGGCAATGAGGGCGTAGATGCCCCCGACGAGGAGGCCGTTGAGGATGGCCTGGAGCGCGGCCACGGGGCGTCAGGGCCGGGACGACCAGGGCGGCGTGGGGAGAATCACTTTGGCCGTGGCCTGGTCCGGCGGACCGACGACCTGGAAAGCGCCCTGCTGTACCTGGGTCATGAGCACCGGATGCTGGTTCTGCTGGTTGACGAATTTGATGGGCCCGAAGACGGTGAGCATCTCTGTCGTGGCGATGGCATCGCGGATGGCTTGCGGGTCCCACTTCCCGGCGCGATTCACGGCGTCGGCGACAATCTTCAAGCTCACGTAGGCCTGCACCGCGTGGTAGCTCGGGAACTCCCCCCAGCGCGCCTTCACCGTGTCGGCGAATTTCGCGCTGCCCGGCCACTTGGATTCGCGCATCCACTGCTGCCCGCTAATGGTGTACTCGGCGTCCTTGCCCGCGCCAGTGAGAAACGATGGCAGCGCGAAGCCGGTCCCGGCCGAGGTGTAGACGCGGGCATTGAGGTTCACCTGTCGTGTCTGCTTCATGAGCTGCACTGCATCCAGGAGGTAGCTCGCGAAGTAGATGGCCTCCGGGTCCTTCTCCTTCACCTTCTGGAGCAGCGCGGTGTAGGAGGGGCTGCCGGCGTTGTAGGCCTCGTCGGCGACGATGGGGATGCCGTACGTCTTGGCCCAGGTGCGCATCGAGCCGCCATTGGCCTGCCCGAAATTGGTGTTCTCGTACACGATGGCAATGCTCTTGGGGAGCCCGGTCTCCTTGAGAAACTCCGCCGTGGCATGCGCGATGTCATCCGCCCCGGCGCACACGCGGAAAACCCACGGGCTCTTGCTGGCCAGGACGTTGTCCGCGGTGGCGGTGGGGATGACCAGCGGCACCTGTCGCTTGACGACTGCCGGAACGAGCGCGAGCGTGGACTGGCTTGCGTAGGCGCCGATGACCACCGGCACCTTGTCCTGATCGACCAGCTTGCTCACTCCTTGCACGGCCACGTCGGCCTTGCTCTGGTCGTCGTACTTAATAATCTCCAGCGGCTTCCCCAGTACCCCGCCGGCCGCGTTGATGTCCTCGAGCGCGAGCGTGTAACCCCGCTCGTGCTGGGAACCGAAGGCCTGCTCGGAGCCGGTGAAGGAGCTGATGACCCCGACTTTCTGAGTCGCGGAAGGCTTACATCCAACCGCAAGGGCGAGCAGGAGGCCACCGACGAGCATCCGCTTGAGCATGGTGAAACACCTCCCCGTGTGAGTTGCGGCACCGTGCCCGGGACCACGGAAGTCCCGGAAGCGACTGGAGTTCCGACCGGCTCAACTCCCTAATTCACAAGAGGGAGAGCCAGCAACGCCTAAAGCGAGTCACGGCGCGTCACGCGCGCGGGCGCGCCTCTTGGCGGACGCCGTTGGCGCCGGCCGGGTGAGCAAACGCGGCGCGCGCCTGGCGAAGCTGCTCCACAATCCGCTCCGCGTCGATGACGGTGCGCAGGGCGAGCCCGCAGGCCGGCGTCAGCACCGCCCTGTCCAGGACGGCGCGGGCCTTGGCTGCACCCAGCACCGACTCGAGGGACGTCTCGGCGGCCAGGACGAGCTCCTCGACATTCCCGTCCTCCCCCAAGTCGGTGGGGACGATGCCCAGGGAGAGCGCCCCTCCACCCTCGAGGAAGGCCTCCAGGGGCCCCGGGACGTCGAGGACGGCGTCGAGCGACAGCCGCACGTCGAAGGAGAGGAGGTCCAGGCCGAGGCCCAGGAGTGCCTCCCAGCGAGTGTTGCCGCAGCAGTGAAGCCCCACCAGCGCCCCCTCGCGCTGCAGGGCCACCACCAGGAGGCGCAGCTCGGCCAGCATGAGGAGGTGCTGGGCGTCTCGCGTGTCGAGGGCGTAGAGGCCGGGCTCGTCCAGGTAGAAGAGGGGCGTCGTCCCGGCGGCGCGCAGGGCCTTCACCATGGCCAGGCTCCGGGCCATGAGGAGGCGAAACACCTGCCTGTCCACCTCGGCGTCCTCCACCACCGCACCACCGGTGGACAGCTGCGTCCCCCAGCGCACCGTGGCCGGGCCGGCCAGCTGCGCCTTGGCCAGCGCTAGCTTGCGGTTTTGCACTTCCCAGAGGAATGGCCGCCAGGCCCAGCGCGCGGAGGCGGTGGGCTCGAAGGACGAGACATCCCCCGAGGCCAGCGCGGCGTCGAGGCGGCTTCCGAAGGCCTGGGCCCCGGCTTCCCAGACGCGCCTGTCCACGGTGCACATGCCATTGGCGTCGAAGTCGAGGCCAGGCAAGCCCTCCAGGGCGGAGGCCATCATGAATTCCCCGGGGTTGGCCGCCGGCAGCTCCGGGAGAAAGGGCACGTCCAGCTGGAGGGCGAGCTGCAACCCGAGCTCGCCCTGGGTGTGCGGCAGGCTACCGATGGCGGTGGTGGCGTGCGGCGGCAAAAGCGTCAGCGCGGGGCGCGGCACGACTGGCCTCGGGGAGTGAAGAGACGGGAGGAGAAGGACGCTTCGTTACGCCACGGAGAAGTAGAACGCGTCCGGGTGGTGGAATACCAGGGCCGACACCGAGGCCTCGGGCTCCATCATGCAGCCGTCGGTGAGCTCGACGCCGAGCTCCTCCGGCCGCAGGACGCTGAAGAGCTGCTGCTGGTCCTCCAGCCTCGGACAGGCCGGATACCCGAAGGAGTAGCGCTTGCCCTGGTACTCGGCGCGGAAGCGCTCGAGCATGGTGAGTCCGGGCGGGTCCGGAAACCCCCACATGCTGCGCAGCCGCGAATGCAGGAGCTCGGCGTAGGCCTCGGCCGTCTCCAGGGCCAGCGCCTGGACGGCGTGCATCTCCAGGAAGCGGCCCTGGGCCTTGAAGTCATCGGCCAGGGCACGGATGCCAGTCCCGGCCGTCACCACGAAGAGACAGACGTTGTCCTTGGGGAGGCCGCGCTCGAGCGGCGAGGCAAAGTCGGAGAGGCAGACGCCGCCCTCCCGGGCCTGGCGCGGGAAGGTGAAGCGCGTCGCCTCAGCCGTGCCTTCCTTTGTAAAGAGGAGGAGAGAGTTGCCGTCGGAGCCGGCACGGAAGAATTGGAAGACGGCCCGCGGGTGAAGCTTCTCGCGAAGCAGCCCCTTCAGCCCGTCGAGGACGCCCTTCACCTCCAGCGCCTTCCGCCCCTCCTCGGTGTCCCGGAGGGCCGCCTCGTGGGGCGTCCCCAGCGCGCGCGCCACGGAGCCCTTCACCCCCAGGTGCCGGCCGTACAGCATGACGGGGTTGACGAAGCGCCAGATGTCGTCGAGCGGCGTCGTGGGAAGGACGTGGCGCTCGAAGTCCGGCGGCACGGGGACACTCTCCAGCGTGCGCACCTCGCGCGAGCGGGTGGCAGCCGGCGCGGCCACCGGCGCCGGGCGCGCGGCCGCCTCGGCCTTGAGGGCCGCCCGCCGGACGGCCAGCTCGCCTTCCAAGACGCCGCGCTCCGTGGGGTGGACAATGCGCTTGGCGAGCTCGAGGCCGCTCATCGCGTCCTGGGCGTAGGCCACCGTGCCGGCGTAGGCCGGGGCGATGGACTTGTCGACGAAGTTGCGGCTGAGGGCCGCGCCCCCGACGAGCATGGGGAGCGTCACCCCGGCGCGGGAGAGGTCCTGGGCGGTGGTGACCATCTGATGGGCGCTCTTCACCAGGAGGCCCGACAGCCCGAGGATGTCCGGCCGGTGCTCCTTCACCGCGGCCACCAGCTGCTCGGGTGGTATTTTTATTCCGAGGTTCACCACCTGGAAGCCGTTGTTGGCGAGAATAATCTCCACCAGGTTTTTCCCGATGTCGTGGACGTCGCCCTTCACCGTGGCCAGCACCACCTTGCCGCGCACCGCGGTGGCCGTCTTGTCCATCTTCGGCTCGAGGTAGTTGACCGCCGCCTTCATCACCTCGGCGCTCTGAAGCACCTCGGCGACTATCAGCTCGTTGGCCCCGAAGAGGCGGCCCACCTCGTCCATCCCCTTCATGAGGGGGCCGTTGATGACTTCCAGGGGCGTCTTCTCGACCAGCGCCGCGTCGAGGTCCGGCAACAGGCCGTCCCGCGTCCCCTCCACCACGTAGCGGGCAAGCCGCTCCTCGAGCGGAAGCTCGGCCACCTTCTGGCGCGGGGGCCGGGCCTCGCGAAACTGCGCGGCAAACGGCGTCACCGGGTCCGGCCCGCGGTTGTAGAGGAGGTCCTCGGCCAGCTTCCGGTCCACGTCCGGCAGCGTCGCGTAGCGCTCCAGCTTCTCGGCATTCACCAGCGCCATGTCCAGGCCGGCCAGCGTGCAGTGGTAGAGGAAGACGGAATTCAGCACTTCCCGTCCGGCGGTGGGCAGCCCGAAGGAGACGTTGGAGATGCCGAGCACCGTCTTGCAGGTGGGCAGGCGCGCCTTGATGAGGCGCACGCCCTCGATGGTCTCTACCCCGCTGCCCGTGTACTGGGCATCCCCCGAGGCGCAGGGAAAGACGAGCGCATCGAAGTAGATGTCCTCCGGCTCGACGCCGTACTTCTTCGTCAGGAGCTCGAAGCTGCGCTCGGCCACCTGCAGCTTCCGCTCCCGCGTGACGGCCATGCCAATCTCGTCGATGCAGCCCACCACCAGGGCGGCGCCGAATTGCCGGGCCAGGGGCACCACCTTCTCGAAGCGCTCCTCGCCGTCCTCGAGGTTGATGGAGTTGAGGATGGCCTTGCCCTGGCAGTAGGTGAGGGCCTCGGCGATGCAGGCAGCGTCGGTGCTGTCAATCATCAACGGGACGCGCACCTTCTTCACCACCACGTCCAGGAAGCGGCGCAAGTCCTCCTTCTCGTCGCGGTCCGGGTTGGCCAGACAGACGTCGAGGACTTGGGCCCCACGCTTCACCTGGGCCCTGGCCACCTCGCTCGCGTCCTCGAAGGCCTCGGCGACGATGAGCTCCTTGAATTTGCGCGAACCGATGACGTTGGTGCGCTCGCCGACGATGACGGGCCGCACGTCCTCCCCCACTTCGAGGTAGTCGACGCCGGAGAGGCGGCTCTTCCTCGCCGGCGAGGCGCGCCTCGGGGGCACGCCCCGGACGGCCTGGGCGATGGCCCGCACGTGCGCCTCGGTGGTGCCGCAGCAGCCGCCGACGACGTTGAGCCAGCCCTCCTCGGCAAAGCGGCGGAGGACGCGGGACAGCATCTCGGGCGACTCGAGGTAGGTGCCGTTCTCGTCCGGGAGCCCGGCGTTGGGCACGCAGGCCACTGGGAAGCGGCTCATGGCGGCCAGAGTACGGATGTGGTCAGTCATGAATTCCGGCCCGGTGGCGCAGTTGAGGCCCAGGTACAGAAGCGGCGCGTGCTCGAGGGACGTCTCGAGCGCCTCCACCGACTGGCCGGCAAGCATGGTGCCCGTGGCCTCGATGGTGCCACTGACGGCCACCGGCACCCGCTGGCCCAGGCGCTGGAATGCCCGCTCGCACCCGAGGAGGGCCGCCTTGACGTTGCGCGTGTCCTGGGACGTCTCGATGAGGAGGTAGTCCACGCCGCCCACCACCAGCCCCTCGGCCTGGACTTCGAAGGTGTCGATGAGGCCCTCGAAGGTGACGCCGCCGGTGACGCTGATGGCCTTGGTGGTGGGGCCGATGCTGCCGGCCACCCAGCGGGGACGGCCATCCTTTTCCTCGACCTCGGCGGCCGCTTCCCGGGCCAGCTCCGCGGCGCGGGCGTTGATGGCCCGGGCCTGCCCCGAGAGCCCGTACTCGGCGAGGACGAGGGGCGTTGCGCCGAAAGTGTCCGTCTCGGCCACGTCCGCGCCGGCGGCGTAGTAGGCGGCGTGGATGCTGCGGATGACGTCGGGCCGGGTGAGGACGAGGTTCTCGTTGCACCCCTCGAGCTCGGCGCCCCCGAAGTCACTGGCCTTGAGGTTCTTCGACTGGATGAGCGTCCCCATCGCCCCGTCGAGGACGAGGATGCGGCTGCCCAGCGCCTCCTTCAGGGCGTGGATGCGCGCCTCGCGGCTGGCGTCGCTCATTGCTTCTCCCCGGTGAGGAGGAAGACGCGGAAGGGGGACGTCGCCTCGCGGGCGTGCAGCTCCTTCCCCAGCGCGACGAAGCCGGCGCGCTTCAGGCTCGCCTCGAGCTTCGGCGGGGCAAAGCCGAGGTGCCGGTGGCCAAGCCGCTCCCGCACCCAGGTTTCCTCGTGCACCATGAGCTCCAGCACCACCACCTTGCCCTTGGGCTTGAGCAGCCGCGCTGCCTCGCGCAGCACCGCCTCCGGCTCCTCCACGTGGTGCAGGCTCTGGGAGAGGACGACCAGGTCCAGCTTCCCCTTGGGCAAGGAGAGCGCCTGGAGGTCCTCCCGGATGAAGGTGATGTTGCGCAGCCCCTCCTCCCGCGCCCGGGCCCGGGCTTGGGAGAGGGCCTCCTCGTTCTGGTCGATGGCCACGACGCTGCTTGCCCAGCGGGCCAGGGAGACGCTGAGGACACCGGAGCCACAGCCGAAGTCAGCGACGTCCAGGGCGGGCAACAGCGAGGCCAGCGCCGAGGACCACAGAAACCACGACTGCCCGGGCTCGAGGAGGCGCTCGTTGAGGGCCGTCCTGTCCAGCCGCTGGCGAAGCAAGTCGGTGAGACGGGCCTGGTCCCCGCTGTCGTCCTCGGCCTCGCAGGCCAGGCGGATGAGGGGCCAGTGCAAGTCCTCGGCGTCCACCCCGAGGGAGTAGTAGGTGAAGCCCGCCGCCCGCTCCTCGCGGACGAGTCCCAGCTGCCGCAGCTTGCTCAGGTGGTGGCTGACGCTCGACTGCGCCACGCCCACCACCGAGACGAGCTCGCTGACGTTGAGGGGCGCGGCCGCGAGCAGCCGCAACAGGCGCAGCCGCGTCGGGTCCCCGAGGGCACGGAAGGACTGGGAGAGGGCCTCCATATCGACGGATGGTCATATGTCGATTCACCCCTGTCCACAACCGCCCCCGGGCGAGACTGCCAGACGCCCTTCCCATGACGACACGGACCAAACCCTCCTCTTCTAAGGAGGCACAGACACTGGCCGATGCGCTCGCCGGCCGCCGGGTGGGCCTCGTCCTGTCAGCGGGCTTCTTCGGCTTCTTCGGCCACGCGGGCTTCCTCACGGGCCTCCTCGCCTCGGGCCTTGCGCCGAAGGCCTACGCCGGGACGTCTGCCGGAGGCCTCGTCGGTGCCTACGCCGCGGCGGGCATGGCGCCCGAGGTGCTGCAGGGACTGCTTCTCGGCCTGCGCAAGGAGCGCTTCTGGGACCGGGATGTGGCGGGTGGCCTCTTCGACGCGGCCCGCGGCGGCACGGGCGCCATGGGCCTTCTTCGCGGCCAGCGCTTCCGCGCGCTCCTCGAGTCCACCTTGCCCGTGCGCACCTTCGAGGAGTGCCCGGTGCCCCTCGTCCTGGTGGCCGCCGACGTCAGAAACGCCCGCAGCGTCTCCCTCACCACCGGCCCGCTGGCCCCGGCCGTCCACGCCACCTGTGCCTACCCGGGACTCTTCCGCCCGGTGGAGCTCGACGGGGGACTGTTGTGGGACGGCGGACTCGTGGACAAGGCGCCGGCCGTGGCCCTCGTCCGGCACCTCCCGGGCGCGCTGGACGCGGTCCTCGTCCACTTCCTGCCCACGCGCGGCGATGCGGCGCTGGGCGGCCCTCTGGCCTACGCCAAGGGAATGGCCGCGGGCGTCGCGGCGCTGCGACGCTCGCACCTCGAGCTGCAGGTGGCGCTTCTCTCTGCCGAGGGCCTCGACGTCTACCTCGTCGTCTCGGACCTCCCGCCCATCTCCCCACGGCACCTCGCGCAGGGAAAGCTTGCCATCGAGGCCGGAGAGAAGGCGGCGTTGGACGCGCTCGCCCAGCCGGCGACCTCGCTGCGAGTGGCCGTCCCTGCGTCGCGCTCGCGTTGACGTTGCGTGGGACGGCCGTCCGCGCGGAGGGACGCCTTCCTCCCCTCCGGAAGTGCGCTGTTGGAGCGGCGCTTCGATGCGCCATCGCATGCCCCGCTTGCGTCCAGTGCATCGCACGCAAGCGCCGAGTCTCTCTCGTCACCTGATTTCGCAACCTTGAGACGTGCCGACTGCCCGAGGTTGGGGTGACGCATTAGCGGGGCTTGGCTGCTCTGGCTTTTTCCCTGAAGCGACTTGCGGGCCCTCGAATCTCAAGAAGGAACCCGCAACACCCAAGGAGCTCATCATGAATCGCTTCGTTCGAGCCGTCGCCGTCGCCTCGTTGCTGGCAGCCCCCGTCGTGCTTGCCGATGGGGCGACTTCCCAGGCGGCGCCCATAGCCTCGAAGCCCCAGCCCGCAAACGCCCAAGTCCTCAGGGGCACCTTCAACAGCGACGGGCCTGCGGTGCCCTTACTCCCGGTGCGTGGGACCTTTCGGGGGAGCTACAGCTCGGACCCGCACACCGGCACCTTCAGCAACGTGACGACGTCCTTCAAGGACTCCTACGTCGGCGACTAGGACACAGCCAGAGGCTGGTCCCCGGCGGAAGACTCAGAGGGAGGGGCTTGCCTCTGAGTGACGCGCTCGACCAGGAGGTCAAAGACGGCGCGGGCCTTTCGGCCTCGCATGTAGAAGGCCATCCGCGCCTTCGAGCGGCGGCCAAACACCGTGACGTAGTGGACACCGAAGACGACGCGCATGACGTTGGCCGCGAGTGACAGGGCGAAGACCGGAAGCAGGAACCGCAGGACGAACCCGCGATTGGCGGGGAAGAGGCCGACCACGAGCAGGATGAAGGTCATCACCAGAAGGACTGTCCAGAAGAGTCCCCACGGGGGCCGCTTGTGCAGGCTGAGCTGCATCACATCATCGAGCAGCACCCGCGTGCGGACGACGTCGAAGCCATCGATGTCATCCACCTCCACGGCGTCGGCGGTGAGGAAGACGTAGGTGCGCCCGGCGAGGCGGAATTCCCGGCCGAGGAGCGTGCGGCGGTCCGCCATCTAGCTCATTGCCCCCGACACCAGCGCGAACCAGGTCACGGCGGCGCCGAAGAACTCGAGAGTCCCCAGGACCAGCGCCACCAGGGCCCGCCTCCTCCCCATCGACTCCCCCAGCTTCCTTTCCTGTTGTCGTCCCTTGAGGGCCGCCAAGACGGCCAGGGGCCCGAGCAACACCCCGAAGAAGGGGACGAGGCCGACCACGGCCAGCATCCACGCAATCCCGTTGTAGTTGCGAAAGCCCACCCGCGCGCTGGCCAGCGTCCCGGAGGCGCTCAGCCGCTCGAAGCACGCCGCGCACACGCCCGCCCCCTCGACGTCAATCCGGCACAGCGAGCACATGAAGGCGCCGCAGTGCTCGCAGCTGGCGACGGCGGCGTTGTGCGCGTGGCGCGCGCAGGGGGCGGAGCCCGGAGCCACCGCCTGTGCCGGGGCCGATGTCATCGGCCTGGGGTGAAAGAGGGCCACCTCGTAGCGCTGCTCGCAGGAACACAGGACGCGGCCCCGGTCCGGAAGCGGCTCGCGATACCGGGTGCCACACTGGGGGCAGGTCGGGCCGGCGTACGCCGCCCGGCGCGGCGACGTCAGCGTCTCCAATTCACCACCACCGTCCGGGCGATTCGGTCATGGAGCGTCTGGTGCCGCCTCGAGAAGATGAAGAGCATGTCGATGATACCGACATAGAAGGTGTTCATCGCAGCTCGAGAACCCGCCCGGGCCCAGGCCTGCCCCGGCTGGACGTCACTCCCCTCTGGTGTGACGACCTTGATGCCGAGCGCCATCTTCCCGAGCGTCTGTCCATAGGCCGCGACCATCAACGCCTCGTAGACGACGACGCCCACGACGGACAGGCCGACGAACCCCAAGAAGACGAAGGAGGCAAGAGTCACGGCTTGCGGTGACGGCTTCGTGCCAACAAACCCGCCAATCATGAAAGCCATCCCAGCGAAGAAGAGCACCATCGCCGGGACGAGAAACACGAGGCCATCGATGAACTGGGCGACGAAACGCACCCAGGGACCGGCGAGGTCGAGCTCGGCCACGCCCGAGCGAAGGTCGCTCAGCCGTTCTTGCTTGCAGTCGGCGCAGGTGGACACGCCTCCGAGCTCCACCAGGCAGTCGCCGCAGTAGTTCCGTCCGCACCGTCCGCAGGCCCCGAGGCCACTCGACACCTCGGGATGGTTTGGACACGGCACGAAGGCCGCGACGGGAGCATTCATCGAAAGGAACTCACTCCCCGAGGGCTCCGGCCACACGAGAACCCTCCCCCTCCTACTTGGCCGCGGCCAGCGCTCATCGCTTCCAAGTCACCACCACCGTCTGGGCGATGCGGTCATGCAGGGTCCGGCGACGGCCGGAGAAGATGAAGAGGGAGTCGATGAGGCCCACGAAGTAGAGCGCGTTCATCACCGAGCGAGAGAATGCTCGGGCCCAGGCATGCCCCCCGCGGATGTCCCCGCCCTGGGGTGTCACCACCTTGATGCCGAGTGCCATCTTCCCGAGCGTCTGCCCGCGCGCGGTCAGCATCAGGGCCTCGTAGACCACCGTGGCGAACATCAACAGGACCGTGAAGAGGAGGGGCAGCCAGGTGCCGTTCTGCGGGCGGATGCCGAAGCGTGCCAGGTCCTCGCTGCGGGGCGGCGGCCCGAAACGCGGCGCGAAGGAGTAGAGGAAGCCCGAAAAGTAGAGCACCGTCGACGGAACGATGAACAGGAGGCCGTCGATGAACTGGGCTGCGAATCGCGTCCACGCACCGGCGAAATTCACGTCGGCAACACCCGTCCGGATGTCGCTCAGCCGTTCCAGCTTGCAGCCCGCGCACGTCGGGACGCCTCCCAGCTGCACCAGGCAGTCGCCGCAGAAGTTTCGTCCGCATTGACTGCAGGCGCCCAGCCCCTCCGTCACCTGTGGATGGTTGGGACACGGCACGAGCAGGGCGACCGGAACGTTCATGCGCAATGCCCCCCAGGGACAAAAAGGCTAGCAGCCGCTCACCCTGAAACTGAAGCACCCCCATCGGCAGAGGACGCCTGGGGCTTCCAATTCACCACCACCGTCTTGGCCACGCGGTCGTGAAGTGTGCGGCGCCGGAGCGTGAAGATGAGGAAGTAGTCGATGACGCCGAGGTAGAGCCTGCCAAACACCACTTCGGAAAGAACCCGCAGCCAGGCTTGCCCCACGCGGATGTCACGGCCTTCGGGCGTCACCACCTTGATGCCCAGCGCCATCGCGCCCAGCGTCTGTCCCCGCGCGGAAAGCATCCACGCCTCGTAGACGACGCCGGCCGCCGTCAGGAGACAGGTGACGAAGAGCGGCAACCAGATGCCTCGCTGCGGGTGGGCTCCAAGGAGTGCCATTCCCCGGCGGACCACCGGGTCGGCCCTGGAGCTGGAGCCGTAGAGGAGACCGGCACGAAAAAGAGGTAAGGCCCGGGATGAAAAAAATCAAGAAGTCGATGAAGGCGGCGCCGAAGCGCGCCCAGGGGGAAGCATAATCGAGCTCCGCCTCACCGGAGCGCAGGTCGCTCAGCCGCTCCAGCTTGCACTCGGCGCACGTCGACACGCCGCCGAGCCGCACCAGGCAGTCGCGGCAACAACTCCGCTCACACCGTCCGCAGGCGCCGAGGCCCTCCCGCACCTCGGGGTGGTTCGGGCACGGCGCAAGCGCGGCAGCCGAAACATTCATCCCACCACTCCCCCCAAAGGACGAGACGCCCAACCGACAGTGTACCAGGCCGACGGACTGACTCAGCGACTCCCAGTGGCCGCCCGGCCGTACAGGGTGACAAGGCCCCGAACCACCACTTCCCCGCCCAGGTCGACGTCATCGATGTCCAGCCGCTCGCGGTAGTGCTTCCCGACGGACTCGAAGAAGCCGTAGCGGGCGCCGTGAACCGCGGCCACTATGTTTCCCCAAGTGCCAAATTCTCAAGAGCCGACGGAAGGTTTCTTCGTCGCCAGAACGAAATGAGTTTCTCCGCGTTCGCGTCCGGCGGAAGCATCCCGTCCAGTTCAAAATCATAGACGCAGTGCCGATGCACCGCATCGTGGTCCCGGCGAGCATCGCCAACTGGACGGTCGCCTCTCGCGATCTCTCGACGCTCGAGTTCATTCAAGAGGCAATGAATGCCGACGAAGAATACGTCCATGCCCTTAAGAATCTCGCCCAGTCGCTGTAACGACTCACCATCCTCAATGATGTATTCAACGATGAGGTTGTTTCCGGCACGCGCATAGGCAACGAGAGAGTCTTCGAATCCACTGAAGAAGGCTCTCCGCAGGTCCGCCCACTTGAATTCGCCACTCCGGATGCGGGTCGACGGCAAGACTCCGGCATCACGTAAGTGATCGATTGAGATGTGCCAGAATGGAGCCTCGATTTTCGCTTGAACCGAGCGGGCGATGGACGACTTCCCGCTACTGGATGCTCCGTTGAGAAGGATGATTTTGCCCGTCGGCATTGATCCACTCTGTCCCTTTTTTTCGCTCCGACATACCCAAGCCTGACCAACGCCTGATCGGTTGGAGCGCGGCAGCATTCACCAACAACTCCCTCGAGGGGCTACGGCACCCGTCGAAGCAGTAGCAGCCGACGCTGCGCTTCACCGACTGCCGCTCGCCGGGTCGCCGTAACACAGCGCCACCAGGCCCCGCACCACCGCCTCCCCGCCCAGGTGGACGTCGTCGATGTCCAGCCGCTCGCGGTAGTGCTTCCCGACGGACTCGAACAAGTCGTAGCGGGCGCGCTCCTCCAAGTCTGGCGCTCGGACACAGAGGGCGAGGAGAAGCTCGCGCTCCTCGAGTCCGAGGCGGTGCTCCACCAGCCGTCGGATGCGGGGCGTCCTTAGGCTGTTGTGCCGCCGACCACCGGAGGCCTCGGAGTCGATGGCCTCCGGCTGCTTCTCGTCCACCACCAACGTGTCCGCCGCGAGGTCACCCAGCCGCCGGTGGTGCGCATCGACGAGGGTGGACACCATGCCCACCCCGCCGAGTGGCGTCATGTCCAGAAGCCGCACCACGTTGCGGACGAGACTCTGCTCCACCTTGATGGGAAGCCCGCGTCCATCCACCACCCGGAGGTGAAGGAGCCGCTTGCCCGGCGTCTGGCCCCGGCCGAAGACCTCGAAGAGGACGGGGTAGCTCCAGAAGAGGGCGAAGCACAGGGTGAATTGCAGCGCGGTCCCCACCGTCGGGATGAAGGAGGCGAGGCGCGTGATGAGCGCACACGCGCCGACTATCAGCGAAAGGTCCAGGAGGAAGGCCACGTAGCGGCTCCCGAGGCCCGCCGGGACGAGAGCGATGGCCACGTGTTCCGGGCTGTGGATGGTGCGCAGCCGGCGTCTCAAGGCCTGCCTCGTCGCCTCTCGGGGAGGACACCGAAGAGCCACGCCACCATGGCCGTGAAGAGGACGAGGGCGAAGGCGATTTTGACGCCGTAGGGCACGGCCCGGGAGGAGAACTGCGAGAAGCTGCCCTCGATGAGGCCGGCCAGGACGAGGAGGAAGGCGCTGGTGAGCAGCATCCGCCACACCGAGGGGAAGGCGGCTCGGACCGCCGCGGCCCTGCCCACCTCGCCCGGCAGCAAGAGCGCGCTGCCGGCGCGGAGCCCGGCGGCAGCGGCGAACACCAGGGCGGGCAGCTCGAGGGCGCCGTGGGGACCCACCCAGGCGAGGAAGAAGGTGCCGACGCCATCGACGAGGTACTGCGCGGCGACGGCCCCGAGCAGAAGCCCATTGTAGAAGAGCATCGCCCAACCCAGCACCAGCGTCAGCGCGCCGAGGCTGAAGGTGAGAAAAGCCACCTGGATGTTGTGGGTGTAGAGAAAGGCGCCGAAGGCCGTCGCCTTCTCGGTGTTGTCGATGCGCTCCTTGTCGTGCTCGATGTGGTGCACGCGGTTGCTCGCGCTCTCGGTGAAGAAATCCCCGGGGATGAGCGACCGCGCGCTGTCAGGCTCGACCACCACGGCGCAGAAGCCCACCGCGGCCCCGAGCAGGAGGGCCAGGGCGGCGGAGAGCACCCAGCGCAGCTCGGTGCGGAAGGTGGCCGGGACGTCGTGCAGGAAGAAGCGCCGCACCGCCGCCAGGCCGGGGCGGATGTTCTGGTGCTGGTAGACGAAGCGGTACCCGCGGCCCACCAGCTGGTTGACGCGCCCGAGCAGCTGGGGGTTGGCGGTGAGCGAGCGCAGCTGGTTCAAGTCCGAACAGGAGAGCCGGTAGAGGCGCACCACCTCCAGGAGGTTTTCCGGCCCGAGCTCGGATGGGGGAGACTCCTCGGCGCGCGTGAGAAGCACCTCGAGGCTGTGCCACCGCGGCTCTCGCTCCCGGACGAAGTCTTCGACGTCTCTTGCCAAGAAGGCCTTTCCTCCTACAGGAGCTGCCGACGCTTCACGTCGAGGTACATGTTGACCGCGGCCACGCCGGTGTCCTCGGGGCTGGCCTCGGTGACGAGGGCCCCCAGGGCGCGCATGGACTGCATCAGCTGGCGGCGGGCCTGCACCAAGTCATTGGCCACCAGCGTCGTCGAGAGCTCGGCGCGGTCCGCCGGCACGACGTCGGCAGCCGCGTCCAGTCCTGGGTCTCGCAGCACCACCACCGCCGGCAGGTGGGTGGGCATGAGCGTCCTCAATGCGAGAAGCAGTGGCTCGTGCTCCTCCGGGACGACGGTGAAGAGGAGGACGAGACTCCGCGTCTTGAGGCGACGGCGCAGGTGCGCTGCCAGCGCGCGGTAGTCAGTGTGGAGGTACTCAGGCGAGATGCCCACCCCGAAGCGGGTGATGGCCGCGAGGTGCGCTGCGCCGCGTCCCTGCGGAATACCCCGGTCCACCTCGCTGGCGAAGGACAGCATCCCCACGCGGTCCTCGACGCGGTTGCAGAGGTAGGCGGTGAGGACGGCGGCATTCACCGCGTAGTCATTCCGCGACAGGGCGCCCACCCTTGCCGCCATCCGGTGGCCGCGGTCCACGCACAGCACCACGTCCTGGGAGCGCTCGATGCGAAACTCCCGGACGATGAGCTTCCGCATCCGCGCCGAGGCCTTCCAGGCCAGGTGACGGAAGTCGTCGCCGGGGACGTAGTCACGAAGCCTGTCGAAGTCCCTCCCCTGCCCGACCCGCGGGGCGACGCGCGTCCCGGCGCCCCGGAGAAAGAAGTGGTTGAGCTGCTGGTGGAGCCGCCGCACCGCACGGAGGTTGGGAAAGACGCTCACCGCCGAGGAGAGCCCGACCGGCCGGATGACCTCCGCCAGCCCCCACCGCGTGAGGGCCACCGTCGGCGGCTCGAGGGTCTCGGTGCCACGGGCGACGCCAAGGACCTCGAAGCCGAGGACCAGCTGGCCTCCCGGCGGACACACGCCGCCGGCACGGCCCAGGCCACCGTCCAGGAGCTCGGGCCAGCGCTGCCGGGCCTCGAGGAGGAGGGTGTAGGGCGCGTCATGGGAGAGGGTGAGGGCCAGCCTCTCGTTCTCCCCGAGAGACACCACCGACATCCCGAGGCGCTCCGCCCGCACCTTGACGCTCCGAAGGAGGAGCACCTCGGTGAGCGCGCCTGCGAGGAGCACCAGCGCCATCGCCCCGGCCACGAGGCCCAGCGGCCGGAAGAGCGGCGCGAGGAGGGCCACGGCGGAGGCCGCCAGGAGGAGTCGGAGGAGAATGGGGCCCGGACGTAACCTCACCTGGGCACCTCGATGCGCTCGAAAATTCTCCGAAGGATTTCCCCCAGGTCGCGGCCCTCCATCTCCGCCTCGGGCGAGAGAGTGACTCGGTGGGCCAGCACCGGCCTGGCGAGGGCCTTCACGTCGTCGGGGGTGATGAAGCCCCGGCCCCGGACAGCCGCCTGGGCACGACTGCACTGCAGAAGGGCCAGCGAGGCGCGTGGCCCGGCGCCTAGCTGCACGTCCTCGTCGAGGCGTGTCGCCGCCACCACTTCCCGGATGTAGCCGAGGAGCCGGTCCTCGACGCGCACCTGCGTGGCCACGGCCCGGATGGCCATGGCCAGGCGCGCCGGGTCCAGCACCGGCTGGAGTGCCTCCACCCCCGTGGAGTGGAGGCTCCTGCCTTCGCTATACGCACGAAGCATGGAGACCTCGTCCTCCGCCGCCGGGTAGTCGATGTCGATTTTGAGGAGGAAGCGGTCCTTCTGCGCCTCGGGCAAGGGGTACGTCCCCTCGAATTCCACGGGATTCTGCGTGGCCAGGACGAAGAAGACGCCGGAGAGTGGGCGCCGGACGCCGTCGATGGTGACGGCGCGCTCCTGCATCGCCTCGAGGAGCGCGGACTGGGTGCGCGGCGGCGTGCGATTGACCTCGTCGGCCAGGAGCACCTCGGTGAAGACGGGCCCGGGCAGGAAGGAGAACTCCTGCCGTTTCACGTCGAAGAGGTTCGTCCCGAGCAAATCGATGGGCATCAGGTCCGGCGTGAACTGGATGCGCCGGAACTGACAGCCGAGCAGCCGGGAGAGGGCCAGGGCGAGGAGCGTCTTCCCCGTCCCGGGCACGCCCTCAATCAGCCCGTGTCCACCGGCCAAAAGGCAGAGGAGGAGCTGCTCCTTGACGGCGGCCTGCCCCAGGACGACCTGGTCCAGGCCTTTCTGGAGGCCTCCCCAGGCGGAGTGCACCTCGGCGATGCTCATGCTCGGCTCAGGTGCGGCGGGGACGGTCATCGCGGAGTCTCCGGATTGCTCGGTTGAGGATGTCGAGGTGTCGCTGGAATTCGCTCCTGCCCATCGGCCCGGTGGCGTCTGGTAGCTGCCATCCGTCGGTGAGGAGGCTCGCCCTCTCGGCCGCCGCCTCCGGGCCGAGGCCGAAGCGGAGCTGGATGTCGTGCACCAGACGGCGGTGGTGCAGGGCGAGCGCATCCTGCGGGCGAAGGGCCCGCTGGTAGAGCTGCGCCACGGCCTGGACGAGGTCCACCGACTCGGTGCGCAGGTCCCTCCAGGGGCTCGGCGGACCGAGCGTCACCGCGCGGCGCCAGAACCATACGCAGGCCGCAAGCGCGAGGAGAAAGAGCGCCGGGCCAAAGCCCCAGCGCCGCAGGAGGTCGAGGACGCCGGGACTGTCCAGGAGGCCGTGGACGGACTCGTCGAAGAGGACGGGCCGCCCTCCCCCGGCCAGCGCCACGAGGAGCCCCAGGTGGTCGGCGCGGCCGAGGCGCGCATTGAAGAAGACGTCCGGGGTGCTCAGCAGCCAGACGTCCCCCTCCCCCAAGGCGCGCCGGGCCAGGAGGGGTGCACCACCGCGCTCGAACACGGACACCGCGTCCTCCAGGGAGGGGCCCGCCAGGGCGGCGTCCGCCTCCGGGTCCAGCTCCCGCACGCCCGGAAGCAGCGGGAAGACTTTCTCCACCGGCTTGGAAGGGGCGGCGTCCTCCCCCTTGGCCTGCGTGGCGCCGGGCGCGGCCAGCACCAGCCGGCCGCCCGCGGCCACGAAGCGCTCCTCGGCAAGAGGGAGAAGACCGCGCCGAAAGGTGGGCACGAGGCCGCCGTCGGGCGCGAGGACCGAGAGCGCGCGCGAGCCAGCGTCCTCCGGCGAGAGGCACACGACACCCGCGTCGTCGATGAGGCGAAAGAAGAGGACTCCCGCGTCCGCCAGGTCCTCGCCGTCGTCGTCCTCCTCGTCTTCGCCCTCGTCCTCGTCGAGTAGCGGGCCCGCATCCGGGCAGAGCGCGGTTCCACCCTGGCGCGGCCGCGGCGGACCGAGGACGCGAAACACCACCGCGTCGGCTGCGGGCTCGTGCCGGGAGATGGGACGGGCCAGCGTGGCGACGTCCGTCCCCTGGTTGGCGAGGTAGGCCCGTGCCAGGGCGAGCCCGTCGGGCGCCGTGGACAGCGAGGAGCCGGGGCCGTAGCCGTGTCGCGGCGCGAGTCTGTCATTGCCCAGCCAGACGAGGGCACTGGCCAGGAAGAGAAGGCCGACCGCGATGGGCGCCCACCTCATGCCGAGGCCCCCTGTAGCTCCCCGAGGATGGCGCCCGCTTCCAGGGAGAAGACGTCCAGGGCCTCGGGCGAGCTCTCGGCGCGCCCGTACCACTCGAGGTCGAAGCGGCCGGTGAGCTCGACAAACCGGCCCCGCCAGGGCACGTCGGCCGCCAGCGAGCCGACGTATTCCCAGTTGGTCCAGCCCGTCTGGTGGTGCAGTAGCCCGGCCCGGTAACAGGACACGAGGAGCGCGTGGTACCAGGCGCGGATGGCCTCGCGGTGGCGCCCAGCGGCCGCCAGGGCCTGGGCCCTCTCTACCCACTCATTGGCCGTGCGGGAGAGGGGGTCCGCGTCCACGTCCGGGGCCGGCGCCAGCGCCACCGTCGCAAGTGGCGCGCTCCGCCTGCGAATGCTGAGGAGCGCAGCGAGGAGGACTGTCAAAAGGACGATGCCGGCACCCACCAGGACGACGTTGACGAGCATCGAGGCGGGCTTGTCCTGCTTCGCCGGCGCAGCCGGGAAGAACCACTTGCGCAGCCAGCGCCAGAGGTCCCGGAGGCGGTCCCTCACCCAGCGCAGCGCGCCCTTCACCGCGCGTGCAAGCTCCTCGGAGAAGGGAAGCTTCTTCACCCTGGGGCCTCCGAGGGCGCCGCTCTCCGGGCCTTCTGCCTGGGCCTTGGCGAGGGCGGCCAGGGCCTGACGGTCGATGGGCGGTGCACCGACACCGGGTGGCGCCGACGTCAGGGCGGAGAGAAGCGCGCGAAGGGGGGCCACCACGCCCGACTTTGTCGGGTCGGCAATCCGGCCAAGGATGTAACCATCCGTCGGGAGCTGCACCGTCCCCCAGTCGACGGTTTGCCCAAACAGCGCGCGGGCCTCCTGCGCCGCGGCGACGCGCTGGTTGTGCAGAAGCAGCGCCTCGATGGCCAAGAGGTGGGCCCGGTACGCCTCGACGTCGAGCGGTGCCGGAGGAGGGCTCGACAGGCCAAGGACGAGGGCGACGAGCGTGGGAAGCCTCACGCCGCGTCCCTCTGCGCCTGGCGGCGAATCTCCTCGAAGGCCTGCCGCAAGTCCTCCCCGCTGGCCCGCGCGCGTACGTGCGCGACGTGGACGGTGATGGTCGCCAGCCAGAAGGGCTCGACGAGCAGCGTCGCCCCCACCCCCAGCACTCCCAGGTAGAGCGGGTTCTCGAAGCCCACGAGGTGCCCCCACACGGGTGCATCGACGGGCGCCACGCTTCCGAGCAGCCACACCGAAAGGGAGAAGACGAGGTGGAGGTTGAAGGCAGCGAGGAGGAGCGCCACCAGGAAGAAGACGAGGTAGAGGCCCCAGCTGAGGAACCGTCCGCTGCCCGCCGCCATCTCACGCAGCGCGGAGAGAAGCCCCGGGCCGCCCTGGGGAGCCGCGACGGCGGCCAGGGCGGCTGCGGCCACCATGGCCAGCGGCACGAGGACGGTGAAGGAGAGCGCCCAGAAGGCGAGCTCGACGAGGAGGGCCGCCCCCACCGCCCCGGCCAGCTCGCGCGGCGGCACGCGCAGGGCCCAAAGGGTGGCCCGTGCATCGCCCTCCATCGCCCGCCGACAGGCCCGGACGAAGACTTGCCGTCCATAGAGTGACGGAAGCCAGAGAAGGAGCGCCGCGTAGGCGAGGACGAGCAGGGAGCGACCCTCATGCGGGGCCCTCGCGCCAAGGGTGGCGAGCTCGACGAGAAACGCGGCAAAGAGAAACCGCGAGGGAAGCGCGGTGAGCCACAGGACGGCCAGAAACGGCGGCAGCTGCGTCACGAGCTCGATGCCTTCGTCCAGCGCGGCGATGGTGCCGGGCATTCGCTTGCGCGTGTGGCTCACAGGAGCACCGCCCACAGCGCCCCTGTCCACACCATGGCCCAGCCGGTGGCGAGGAAGAGCCCGAGACCGAGCGCGCCGAAGAGAAACCACCTCCAGACGGGGATGCGGCGTTCCACCGAGGCGCGGACGGCAGCCAGGCACGTCCGGCAGTGGTTGACCCCGGCCCAGGTGGTGGCGCACTCCTCGCACACCACCTTGCGGCAGGACATGCACAGCGCGAACCCAGGCCGCTCGGGGTGGTAAGCGCACGTCTGAGCAGTCAGGGCCATGCAGGCGCAGGAGCCCCCCAGGGCTCAGCCGACACTCCCCTTCGCGTCGGGTCGCTGCCTCAGCAGTCGTGCTTCCGAGTCTGTCACGGACGCAAGCTGGGTGCCGAGTGTTGTCGACACCGGGAAACCCGGCGCCTGGGGGCCGCTTCGAGGCGTGCCCGCCGCTTGCCGTCAGTCCCGCGAGTGCCGGCGGTGCTCCACCATGATGCACTTGTCCTGCACGACGTCGATGCCGGCGGCAGCGAGCTTGTCGGCGACGGCATCGTTGCGAATGCCGTGCTGAAACCACACGGCCTTGGGCTTCTTGGCCAGGATGTCTTCCACGTGCTGCTCGAGGTCCGTCGGCCGGCGGAAGACGTCCACCAAGTCGATGTTCCCGGGGATGTCCATCAGTCGGCGGTACACCTTCCGCCCGAGAATTTCCTTCGCCTCCGGGTAGTAGACGGGCACCGGGACGACATCCAGGCCCGCGTCGACGAGGTACTTGGCGATGTCGAAGGCGGGCTGTCCGGCCTGGGCCTCCGTCTTGATGCCGAGGACGGCAATCCGGCGGGAGCGCTTCAAAAGTGCACCGATGTCAGCGTCGGTTTCAATGTGGTGGGAAGGCGTAGTCATCGCGGACCTCCGGGTTGGGATTCTTTACATAAAGACGTGGCGGCTGCGACGGCGGCAATTCCGGCCAGGGCGGCCCGTTTGGCATCACTGTGGGTCTCGGGCCGCCCGTTGTGCTTGCAAGCGGCTCCCGAGCTGAGCATGACCTAGGGTGGTGAAGACGCTCCTCCTGAGTCATGCACGAGCCCGCGAGCTCCTCAGCCGGGGGCTGAAGGCGAGCCCGCCGCGCCTGGACTTGTCCGCATGCTCGGTGGCATCGCTCGTGGATGATGATTTCGTCGTGGAGGAGGTGGAGCGCAAGCTGGACGCGCTCGGTGCCCGCGTGGCCGGCCACCTCGCTTCCTCGGACGATGTGTCCTCCCAGCTCTCCGCGCTCAGAAGGGTGCTGGTGGACGAGGAGGGCTTCTCGGGCGGGAGCTCCGCGGACGACGCTCCCGTCAACAGCGCGCTGCACCATGTGCTGGTGCGCAAGACGGGGCTGCCCATCGCGCTCTCCGTGGTGTACCTGGAGGTCGCCCGACGGGCCGGCCTCTCCCTCGTCGGGGTCTCCTTCCCCGCCCACTTCCTCGTCGCCACGCCCGGGCCGGGTGACCGCCTGGTCCTGGACCCCTTCAACCACGGCCGTCTCCTCACCGGGGACGGCTGCGAGGAGCTCCTGGCACGCGTGGCGCCGGCGGTGCGTTTCTCGCCGAGGCTGCTCTCGGCGGCCTCGGTGCAAACCATCGCCACCCGCATGCTGAGCAACCTCAAGCGCAGCTACCTGGCCCGCGGCGACGGCGAGCGCGCGCTCACCGTGGTGGACCTCCTCCTCATGCTGGCCCCGGACCACCCCGGCGAGCTGCGGGTGCGGGCCGGCATCCTCTCCGCCCTCGGCGCCTACCAGGCCGCGCTCGTCGACGTCGAGCGGTGTCTCGAGCTCTCACCGGACGCGCCGGACCAGCGTCACCTGCGGCTTGCGGCCCGGACACTCAAGCAGCGCGTCGACTACCTCAACTGAGAGCAAGACGGGACGGCTCGGACATGGGCGCGCCCAGGCCATGGAAGCGTCTTCTGAGAGGTGAGGAGCACGACCTCACCATCCTCCGCATTCGCGAGGACACCTTCCTCGACCCGCGCGACGACAGCCCCCACCCACGCGTCGTCATCACCGCGCCGGACTGGGTGAATGTGGTGGCGCTCACCCGCGAGGGCGAGGCCCTCCTCGTCCGGCAGTTCCGCTTCGGCGTCGAGGCGGACACGCTCGAAATTCCGGGCGGAATGGTGGACAAGGGGGAGGCGCCAGAGGCGGCGGCAGCGCGGGAACTCGAGGAGGAGACGGGCTTCTCGGCCAGCGAGCTCGTCTCTCTCGGCACCGTTCACCCCAACCCGGCCCTGCAGAGCAACCGCTGCCACACCTTCCTCGCCCTGGGGTGCGAGAAGGTGAAGCATCCCCGGGAAAAGGACGCGGGCGAGGACATCGAGGTGGTGCTCGTCCCGGCCAGTCGCCTCCAGGGGATGGTCCGCGACGGCACCATCACCCATTCCCTGGTGCTGAATGCCATCTACTTCGCCGAGCTGGCCGGGGCGTTATAGAGAAACCACAAGCGTCCTTCGTGCGTAGGAGCACCATGAAGATGATGCACATTGCACTCGGAGTGGCAGCGGTGACGGTGGCCCTGGCCGCGGTGACGCTGGCCGGGCCGCAGCACAAGGTGGTCCCCCTTCCCGTCGGCACGAACCCCGGCGGCGCCGGCGCCGGCACGCCGCTCAAACCGATGCCGGGAGACGCGCTGGCTCTCTTCGCCCAGGGCTGCTTCTGGGGCGTGGAGTACCGCTTCCGCCAGGTGCCAGGCGTGGTGGCGACAGCCGTCGGCTACACCGGTGGCCACACGCAAAACCCCACCTACGACGAGGTGAGCGGGCATGGGACGGGCCATGCCGAGTCGGTGCTGGTGGAGTTCGACCCGGCGAAGGTGTCCTACGCCCACCTGCTCGAGGTCTTCTGGGCCTCGCATGACCCCACCACGGCCAACCAGCAGGGCCCGGACTACGGCACCCAGTACCGCTCGGCCATCTTCACCTTCGGGCCGGAGCAGCAGGCACAGGCCCTGGCCACGCGCGACGCCGAGCAGAAGCGCCTCGTGCGTCCCATCACCACAGAAATTTCCCCGGCCGGTCCCTTCTACATCGCCGAGCCGAGCCACCAGCAGTGGGACGAGCGCCACGGGTACGAGTCCTGCCCGCTGCCGCGCCACGCCGAGCACAAACCCGCGACGTAAGCGACACCCCCCGCATCGGCATTGTGGGCGCGCGGACCTTCGGGCACGCTCACCATTGAGCGATGGGCGGCGAGACGGACAAACCCCAGAAGGCCGACGACGCGCCCGGAAACTCGCCCGACGTCGGGGCGACGCTGCGGCGCGAGAGCCATCCCACGGCCGAGCTCGCCCCGGAGGCGGTGGACGGCGACTTGCCGCGCCTTCAGCCGGGCGAGCAGCTCGCCGGCCGCTTCAACGTTCTGCGCTTCATCGCCCGCGGTGGGATGGGAGCCGTCTACGAGGCCAACGACGTCATTCTCCGTACCCCGGTGGCGCTCAAGGTGCTGCAGGGGCGGATTGTCGCCGACGCCCAAGTCATGGAGCGCTTCCGCCGGGAGGTCCTCCTCGCCCGACGGGTGAGCCACCCCAACGTCTGCCGCGTCTACGAGCTCTACCAGGGGACGACGGCCACCGGGACGCCCATCCACTTCCTCACCATGGAGTTTCTCGAAGGCGAGACGCTGGCCGCCCGCATTGCGCGGACGGGCCGGATGACGACGGCCGAGGCCCTCCCCCTCGTCCAGCAGATGTGCGACGGCCTGGCCGCGGCGCACGCCGAGGGCATCATCCACAGGGACTTCAAGAGCGGCAACGTCATGCTCGTCCAGCGGGCGGCCGGCGCGAGGCAGACGCTGGACGGCACCCGGGTGGCCATCACCGACTTCGGCATCGCCCGGGCCATGCTGCAGGACGGGGCGGCGGGAGCCAATGCCCTCACCGGCGAGGCCGGCGTCGTCGGGACACCGGAGTACATGGCGCCGGAGCAGGTGACGGGCGGCGACGTCTCCGAGGCCACCGACGTCTATGCCCTCGGCATCGTCCTCTACGAGATGGTGACCGGCCGGCTGCCCTTCACCGCCAGCACGCCCCTGGCCACCGCTGCCCGCCGTCTGAATGAGACCCCGCCCCGGCCCGAGACGGCCGCCCCCGGCCTCGACATGCGGTGGAGTCGCACCATTCTCAAGTGCCTCGACCGGGACCCGCGCCGACGCTTCCAGAGAGTCTCGGACGTCGCGGCCTCGCTGTCCGGTGCCCCGATGCCGGGCCGGTTGCGCCCGCTGCACGTCGCCGCCGCCGTGACTCTCCTTCTGCTTCTCGCCTTGGCGGGCGTCCTCTTCGGGAAGCGGTTTTCACACGAGGCATCACCCAAGGCCGTCGCAGCGGCGGCCATCCCGCCCTCCATCGCCGTCCTGCCCTTTCTGGACATGAGCCCCCAGCACGACCAGGGGTACTTCTCGGACGGCGTGGCTGAGGAGATCATCAACGCGCTGGCGCAGGTCCCCGGGCTGCACGTCGCGGCGCGCTCCTCGTCCTTCTCCTTCAAGGGGACGAATGAGGACTTGCGCACGGTGGCGCAGAAGCTGGACGTGGCGAACGTCCTGGAAGGCAGCGTCCGCAAGTCCGGAAACCGGCTGCGCGTCACCGCGCAGCTGGTGAAGGCCGCGGACGGCTACCAGCTCTGGTCCCACACCTTTGACAAGGAGCTGGCCGACGTCTTCGCGGTGCAAGACCAAATCGCCAGCGCAGTCGTCGCGGCGCTGAAGGCCAATGTTTTGGCAGGCTCGGCCAACGGCACGCCGCCTGCAGTGGGCACCGGGAGCGCACGAAAAGTTACTTCTCCCGATGCCTATACGCACTACCTCCACGGGCTGGAGTTTCACAACACCGGTTCCGTTCCTGGGCTCCGCAAGGCCATCGACGAATTCGAGAAGTCGATTGCAGCCGACCCGAACTATACGCCCGCCCACGCCGGCCTCTCCCTGACGGCCTTCCTCTACGCCAACTCCATCAGCGACCCGTTCGAGGCCCAGGAGTGGACGCGCCGGGCGCTGGTCGAGGCCGACCGTGCCATCGCCCTCGACCCGAACGATGTCGATGCACACGTCGCCCGAGGATTCTTGCGCATCGGTGTCGTCTGGGACTGGCCGGGGGCCCACGAGGACTTCGACCGAGCGGTCGAGCTCGCTCCAGGAGCCGCAATTCCGCAGATGGCACGCGCAATGCTCATGGCGCTTGAAGGAGACCTCCCTTCAGCCATCGAGGCGGGGAAGAAGGCCGTCGAGCTCGACCCGCTCTATCCGTCGTCGCTCTGGAGCCTTGCGACCTTCTACAACTCCGCGGGCCAGTACTCTCGGGCCCGGCAGCTGCTGAAGAAAGCCCTCGAGACCTCACCCCAGCATGGGCTCCTCATCCGCGAGCTCGGCTACACCGAGTTGCTTGATGGCCATCCTGAAGAGGCGCTCGCCACCTTCAAGACGCATTCCCAGGAGTGGATCCGCCTACTGGGGACCGCGCTGGCCGAGCACAGTCTCGGGCACGAAGCGGCCTCCAAGGCCGCGCTGGATGCCCTCGTCGCCTCGAGTGGAAAAACAGCGTCGTACCAGGTGGCCGAGGCCTACGCCTGGCGAGGAGAGCCCGACGCGGCCTTCGAGTGGCTGGAGCTGGCCCGTCAGCGCCGGGACCCTGGCGTTCGGTACGTCAAATACGACCCCCTCCTGAAGTCGCTACACACGGACCCTCGCTTCGCCGCCTTCCTCGCGGTGCTCAAGCTTCCGCCCGCCTGAAGCGGCCGCCTGGCGCCCGGCCATGGAGCCGTGTCGCCAGCGCTGGCTTCGGCGCGAAAGTGTTCAACGACGGACCCTGGCGTCCGTTGTAGGCTCGCGCCGCACCCACCTCGGGCGAGGAGCGCGCACCCTGGATTCCCCAAAGAAGGTCAGCGGCGGTCCAGAGGACCTCCCGGACGTTGGGGAGACACTTCGACGCCCGAGCCTGCCGACAGGTGGCGTTGCCTCGGAGAGACGCGAGGACAATGACTTGCCGCAGCTGGCACCGGGCGAGCAGCTTGCCCAGCGCTTCACCATCCTCCGCTTCATCGCTCGTGGGGGCATGGGCGCCGTCTACGAGGCCAATGACACCCTGCTGCGCACGCGCGTCGCGCTCAAGGTGCTGCAGGGCCGCGTCGTCGCGGACGCGGCGGCCATGGAGCGCTTCCGGCGCGAGGCGCTGCTTGCCCGGCGGGTGAGCCACCCCAACGTCTGCCGCGTGTACGAGCTGTACCAGGCAGCGACGCCCTCGGGAGACTGCCACTTCCTCACCATGGAGTTTCTCGAGGGGGGGACGCTGTCGGCACGTCTGGCCCAGGGAGGGCCGATGAGTGCCGCCGAGGCCCTGCCCATCGTCCAGCAGATGTGTGACGGCCTTGCCGCGGCACATGCCGAGGGCGTCATCCACCGGGACTTCAAGAGCGGCAACGTCCTCCTCGTCGCCCGCCCGGGCGACGCGACGGACGCGCCGCGCGTCTCCATCACCGACTTCGGCATCGCGCGGGCAGCCGTGGAGGACGGCACGCCGGGGGCCCACGTCCTCACCATGGAGGCCACCATCCTCGGGACGCCCGAGTACATGGCACCGGAGCAGGTGACGGGCGGGGAAATCTCGGTGGCGACGGACGTCTACGCCCTGGGCATCGTCCTCTACGAGATGGTGACGGGCCGGCTTCCCTTCTCGGCCGCGACGCCACTGGCCACCGCTGCCCGGCGCCTCCACGAGCCTGCACCTACTCCAGAGCTGCTCGCGCCGGAGCTCGACGCCCGCTTCACCCGCGTCATTCTCCGCTGCCTCGAGCGTGAGCCCGAGAAGCGCTTCCAGCGCATGCAGGACGTGCGCGAGGCGCTGTCGGCCAAGCCCGGGCGGCGCAAGCCCACCAGCGGCAGCGCGCCCAAACCGTCCGGCGGCAGCGTGTCGAAGACCCCCAGCGGCAGCGGGTCCAAGCCCCCGAGTGGCAGCGCGTCCAAGCCCCCCAGCGGCAGTGGGCCCAAGCCCCCCAGCGCAGAGGCAGGCCACCCCTCCATCGCGGTGTTGCCCTTCGTGGACATGAGCCCCGAGCGCGACCAGGGCTACTTCTCCGACGGGGTGGCCCAGGAAATCATCAACGCCCTGGCCCAGGTGCCCGGGCTGCACGTGGCGGCACGCTCCTCCTCCTTCTCCTTGAAGCAGAAGGGGATGGACTTGCGCACGGTGGGACAGAAGCTGGCCGTGGCCCACGTCCTCGAAGGCAGCGTGCGGAAGGCCGGAAACAGGCTTCGCGTCACCGCCCAGCTGGTGGGGGCAGCTGACGGCTACCAGCTCTGGTCGCAGAGCTTCGACAGCGAGCTGGCCGACGTCTTCACCGTCCAGGACGAGATTGCGGCGGCCGTCGTTGCCGCCCTGAAGATGAAGGTGCTCACCGCGGCCACGCCGCGGAAGACGACGACTCCCGCGGCGTACGCGCACTACCTGCGGGGCGTGCAGCTGCAAAACACTGGCTCCTTGCCGGGCCTCCGCGGCGCCATCGAGGAGTACGACAAGGCGCTGGCCATCGACGAGACCTACGCCCCCGCCCACGCGCGTCTGGCGCAGGCCGCCCTCGCCTACGGGGGCTCCTCCACGGAGGAGGACAATGCGGAGTGGATGCGCCGGGCAGTCGTCGAGGCGGACCGGGCAGTGGAGCTCGACCCGGACGGCGTCGACGGGCTGGTGGCACGAGGCAATGTCCGTACCATCTTCACCCTGGACTGGGCGGGCGCTCGCGCGGACCTGGACCGCGCCGTCGCGGTGGGACCTGGCGACGAGAGCGCCCACCGCCGCCGCGCCACCCTCCTCTACGCCCTGGGGCGGCTACCGGAGGCGGTGGAGGCCGCCCGCACGTCCGTCGACCTGGACCCGGTCTCCCCCGATGCCAACTACGCCCTTGGCCATGTCTACAACCTGGTGGGCGAGTATGGCCTGGCCCGGCAGTCCTTCCAGAAAGCCCTGGAGACGGCGCCTGACCACGCGCTCGCAGGCCGGGACCTCGGCATCACCGAGTTACTCGACGGCCAGCCGGAGAAGGCCCTCCAGCTTTACGAGCGCCACCCCCAGCCGTGGATTCGCGCGTACGGAATGGCCATGGCCCTGCACAGCCTTGGCCGGGCGGCCGAGGCCCGTGCCTCGCTGGACACCTTCGCCGCCGGCTGGTCGCACGTTGCCATGTACCAGCTGGGCGAGGTGTACGCCTGGCGGGGCGAGCCCGACGCCGCCTTCGAGTGGCTCGAGCGCGCCAGGAAAGAGGGCGACGCTGGCATGCGCTACATCCGGAGCGACCCGCTTCTCCGCTCGCTGCACAAGGACCCGCGCTTTCGCGCATTTCTTCTGAGGCTGAAGCTGCCGGTGGATTGAAGCACCGGTCCCCCCAAGGGTGAGCTCGACGTCGGCGCGGAAGGCGGGACCAAGCCCCAGAAATGGGGACGACGGCCTACCGCTTCTTGGCGCGCTCCCAGGTGCCCGTCCGTCCCCCGGACTTGTGCTCGAGCTGGAGTGACTCCACCACCATGCCGCGGTCGATGCTCTTGCACATGTCATAGACGGTGAGGGCAGCGGCCGCGGCGGCGGTGAGGGCCTCCATCTCCACGCCGGTGCGGTCCACCGTCTTCACCTCCGTCCGCACGTCCACCCCCGCGCCACGCGTCCACACCTCCACCTCGACGCCGGAGAGGGCGATGGGGTGGCACAGGGGCACGATGTCCGGCGTGCGCTTGGCGGCCATGACGCCGGCCAGCTGCGCGGCGGCCAGGACGTCGCCCTTCTCCAGCGTGCCCTGGACAATGCGCCGCACCGTGGCCGGCCTCATCCGCACGCGCGCCGTGGCCACCGCCACCCGCTCCGTCTTGGGCTTGGCCCCCACGTCCACCATCTTCATGGGGTTTTCCGCGCCGCGGTGACCGCCTGCAGCAAGTCCTGGACGATGTCGTCTGCGTCCTCCAGCCCCACCGAGACGCGCACCAGGTTTTCGGTAATACCGGCCGCGGCCCGCTCCTCGGGCGTCATGCGCCGCGCGGCGGCGGAGGCCGGGTGCATGACGAGGGTGGCCACGTCCCCCAGCGTCGGCGCGGGCTTGGCCAGCTTCACCTTCTCGAGAAACCGAAACACCTCCGAGCGGCCAGCGCCGGCCATCTCGAAGGCCAGCATCCCGCCGTAGCCCTGTTGCAGGAGGGCCTTGGCCACGGCGTGGTTGGGGTGGCTTGTAAGCCCGGGGTACAGGACGCGTGTCACGCTTGCATCCTCGGAGAGGCGCGTGGCGACGCGGAGGGCGTTGGCGCTGTGGACGGCCATGCGCACCGGCAGCGTCCTTAGGCCCCGCAGCGTCAGCCAGGCCTCGAAGGGCCCGAGGATGGCGCCCTCCAGGACGCGGGCCGCGAGGAGGGGCCGGATGCGCTCCGCCGTCCCGGCCACCGTGCCGCCGGTGGCGTCCGAGTGGCCATTCATCCACTTGGTGCTGGACTGGAGCGCATAGTCCGCCCCCTGCTGAAGCGTCCGCTGCAGGACGGGCGAGCTGAAGGTGCCGTCCACGGCGAAGACGGCGCCCACCGCATGGGCGGCCTTGGCCAGGGCCGGGAGGTCCGGCACCGAGACGAGGGGGTTGGTGACGCTCTCGGCGAGGACGAAGCGCGGCTGTAGGGCGCGCAGGCGCTCCGGCGCGTCGGGGGCCGACAGAAGCACCGCGTGCAGCTCCACGCCCGAGCGCGCGGCCAGCGTCTTGTAGAGGGCGCGGGTGGCGCCGTAGCCGTCGGCGGCCATCACCACCCTGTCCTTCGGCTTCAACCCCTGCGCATCCCACAGGGCCCGCAGCGCGGCCATGCCGCTTCCGAAGGCCGCTGCCAGCTCGGCGCCTTCCAGGGCCGCCACCGCCTCCTCGAGGAGGGCGACGTTTTGGCCGCGGATGCGGGTGTAGACGAAGTCCTTTCCGTCGAGCGACGCGTCGAGGTCCTCGGAGGACTCGAAGTAACCGACGGCACTCAGGTGGAGGGGCGCGACGAGGTCCACGGTGCGCGAACCCACAAGCCGCGTGCCAGCGTGCACGGCCAGCGTCTGCAGCTTGTCCCCTTCCTTCACCGCCCGTGCTCCACCAGGAAGCGCTCGGCGTCGATGGCCGCCATGCAGCCGGTCCCGGCGGCGGTGACGGCCTGGCGGTACACCGGGTCCTGGACGTCCCCGCACACGAAGACGCCCTCTAACTCCGTGCGCGTCGAGCCGGGTACGGTCTTGATGTAGCCCGCGTCCGTCGTCTCCAAAAAGTCGTCGAAGAGCTCGGAGTTCGGCTTGTGGCCGATGGCGATGAAGAGGCCGTTGGCGGTGAGGAGGGTGACCTCGCCGCTCTTGAGATTCTTCACCTTGGCGCCCGTCATGGACTTCCCGTCGCCGAGGACCTCTTCCACGGCGGTGTCCCACACCACGGAGATTTTCGGGTTCTTCAGCACCCGGTGCTGCATGATTTTGGAGGCCCGGAAGGTGTCGCGCCGGTGAAGCAGTGTCACCTTGGAGGCAAGCTTGGCCAGGTAGCTGGCCTCCTCCATCGCCGTGTCGCCGCCGCCCACCACCAGGACTTCCTGCCCCTTGAAGAAGGCGCCGTCGCAGGTGGCGCAGGCCGAGACGCCGCGGTTGCGGTACGTCGCCTCCCCCGGGATGTCGAGCCACTTCGCGGTGGCGCCGGTGGCGACGATGATGGTCTCGGTCACCACCTTGGCCTCGCTCTCGGTGGTCAGGTGGTAGGGCCGCTTGGAGAGGTCGACGTGGGTGACGTTCTCCATGTGCACCACGGTGCCGAACCTCTCGGCCTGCTTCTGGAAGCGCTCGATGAGGTCCGGGCCGCTCACCAGCTCCGGGAAGCCGGGGTAGTTCTCGACGTCGGTGGTAATCATCAGCTGCCCGCCGGGCACCCGGGAGGGGTCATCGGCGTGGGGGCCTCCGGCGTACAGCACCGGCTCGAGGCCCGCGCGCGCGGCGTAGATGGCGGCGGTGTAACCGGCCGGACCTGAGCCGAGGATGGTGACTTTGTGGATGGGCTTCGACACGGGCGGGAGCTTTCTTTCCTAAGACGGGACGACGGTGGAGCCGCGGCGTCCTCTCGTCTGGCCACCGTAGCAAAAGCAGGCTGCTGCGGGAGCCGTGTTATGACGGTCTCGCAACAGACGTGGAGGTAACCGGATGGACGTCGCGCCGCTCGCCCAGGTGGCCCTCTTCCAGGGGCTGAACCACTCCCAGCTGAAGAAGGTGGCGGCCATCTGCGAGCCGGTGACGGTGGACCACGGCGCCCTCATCTTCAAGGAGGGTGAGCCGGCCCAGTCCATGTACGTCCTCGTCACTGGCAAGGTGCGCATCTCCCGCCAGGTGCCGGGCATGGGCGAGGAGGCACTGGCCATCCTCGATGCTGGCCAGTACTTCGGGGAGATGGGCGTCGTCGAGGAGAACGTCCGCAGCGCGGATGCCTATGCCCACGAGGCGTCCACCCTGTGGCGCATCGACCGCGGGAAATTCGACCAGCTCCTCTTCACCGACAAGGAGCTGGCCTACGCCGTCCTCTGGACGCTGGTGCGGACGCTGTCCGGGCGACTGCGCGAGACGAACGAGAAGATGAAGGCCTTCTTCGCCATGTCGAAATTCTAAAAAAATGGACGCCGGCCCCGGGGTGTCCTCCCGGGCCGGCGTCCTTGAGACTCTTTCTTTGCCTCTTCGCTACTGCCCGAAGTCGAAGGCGCCCCACAGGTCGCTGATGGCCGGCGAATTCGTGGGCGCGTAGGCACTGCTCTTGCCGATGACCGGGTTCGGCAGGTTGTCGCGGCTCCGGCCGGTGATGGGGGCCAGGCCCCAGTTCCGTTCCACGAATTTGAGGATGGACACGTGGTCGCCGTACTCGTGGTCGACCTTTCCACCCACCGCGTGCGGCGAGACGATGAGCAGCGGGATGCGCGTGCCATCGCCGAAGTAATCCACCGGCTGCACGTAGCCCGAGTCGTAGTAGCCGCCGCCTTCGTCGAAGGTCACGAAGATGACGGTGTCCCTCCACAAGTCAGGCTTGGCCTTGATGAGGTCGATGATTTTCTTGGTGAAGCCCTCGAAGAGGTCCAGCTTCGAGGAGGCCGGGTGGCCGTCCACGAGACCGCTCGGCTTGACGATGGAGAACGCCGGCAGGTAGCCGTTGTTCTCGATGTCGTTGTAGAGGTCCGCGGTGTCCTTCATGTTGTTGATGCGGACATCCTCGTTGGTCATGAGGCTGGTCGAGTAGAGGAACGGGTCGCAGATGTTGCAGAACTCGTTCCCTGGCTGGTACCCCTCCGGGTCCTCGAGGAAGGTCTCCCAGCCGTCGCCGTAGTAGCGCCAGGAGATGCCGGCCGCGAGCAGCGAGTCCCCGATGGTCTTCACCGAGGAGGGAGGGATGGTGAACGGGTCGACGTTGTTGACGGTACCGTCCCCGAAGTAGCCCGGGTTGTAGTTGTTGAGCAGGTAGTAGTGCCCGTCCTCGCAGTTGGACTTGAGCCCCAGCTGGGAGAGGTAGGAGACCACCGAGGGCACGCCGGGCTGCGTCTGGTCGGCGCAGTTGGTGTACGTGCCGCCCGAGTAGCCGTCCTGGACGTAGAAGTTATTCGTCCCCGTCTGCGGGTCCGGGTCCTCGATGTCCAGCGCGGGAGGCACACCGGCGTCGCCGAGCCCGTCGCTGAACCAGATGGCGTCGCCCGTCCCCAGGGCCACGTGGTTGGCACCCGTGCCGCCCTGGATGGACTGGTGGAAGTTGTCGCTCACCGTGTAGGCGTCGGCGAGGCTCTTGAAGTACGGCACGTCGCCCTGCTGCATGTTGTAGAAGCCCATCGCCGCCGAGCCTTCCTTCGTCGACTCGTTGGTGAAGGGCGCACCCTTCGTGTACTGGGACTGCGTGAGCCCGTTGTCCCCGGCGCCGATGGTGGTCTCCACCCAGGCGAAGAGGTCAGAGCGGCATCCCGACGGGTTCCACTGGGTGGCGTAGTCGACGTTGCAGTCGAGCTGCTGCCACATCTGGTAGAATCGGTGCACCGGGCTGGCGGTGTAGGCGTCGTACGGGACGGCGGGCGTAATCTGGTACGGCCCCGGAGCCCGCGTGAGGGGGTTGGTCTGGCGCGTATCCACCGCGCCGCTCACGAGGCCCGTCCCGCCGGTGGTGAGGTAGGTGTAGTAGGCCGTGTTGGGCAGCCCGTTCTCGTCCTCTCGTGCCTCGGAGACGCTCGTCAGGTAAGGCGTCGTCGGCCCACCGGCCAGGATGGGCGGAAGCACGGGGAAGGGCGTCTTGTCGCCGGGGCTGATTTCGTAGGCGCTCGGAGGCGAGTCGATGGCGCTGTACTGGATGGCCTCCGAGTAGTTCGGCCCGGGAGAGCCGTCGGCGTTGATGATTCCGCGCGAGAGCAGGTTGTCGATTTTCTCGCCGCCCTTGGGCTTGTAGGTGGCGAAGACGTGGTCGAACGTGCGGTTCTCACCGATGATGACAATCACGTGCTTGATGGGTGACTTGGTAATCGAGTCCCCAGTTCCGGCATCCGCCGTTGCGGTGGCTGCCGGTGTTGAGAGGTTGGTGTTAGCGCCAACCGCTGCTGCCCCGTCGGGACTTGAACCGCATCCCACCGAAGCCACGGCGATGGCCAGTCCCCACACCCAGTACTCAGCGCTTCGTCTCGGTCGCATTTTGAGAGATTCCTTTCCAAAGCAATTCACCAACGGTCTTGCTTCCCCGCTCTCCAACGTCGCTGCTCGCATTGCGCCGGGCGACAGCGCCTCACCTCCTCCCTGCCAACTGCTGGCCGGACGGGGTGCCGTTCTCGGCGGATGCCAGTTGGAACTCGGAGTCAGTGAGCGTCTGGAGGAAGGCCACCAGCGCATCGATGTCGGCGTCGTCCAGGCGCGGGACGCCATTCACCATGCTGTAGGGCGCGAAGTCGGTGTTGACGTACTGCCGGTACTCGGGCGGCAAGTCCTCGTAGGGCTCTTTCGGGTACCAGTGCCCGGGCGCGCTGTCCCGCGTGGAATAGAAGGCCACCACGTCACGGAGGCTTCTGAAGGCCCCGTTGTGCATGAAGCTTGTGCGCACGGCGACGTTGCGCAACGACGGCGTGCGAAACGCCCCGCAGAAGCGGTCTTCCTTGGAGGCCTTGGCCGCGCCCTTGCGCTCGCAGAGGCCGAGGTCGGGATGGGCGGGCTCGCTGGGCAAGGCCGCCCGGTTTCGCGGAACGCCCACCACCTCGAAGCCGTAGTCGGTGAAGAGGGACCGCGTGGGGTCCTTGATGCCATCCTCCACCCGGTGGCAGCGCAGGCAGTTGCCCTTCGCCCGGTCCTTGAAGATGGCCAGGCCGTGCATCTCGAGGTCGCTCAGGTGCGCCTCGCCCCGGACGTAGGCGTCGTAGCGGCTGGAGAAGGGCGCCATGGCCGGGCTGAGGAGGAAGGCTTGAAGCGCCGCGCCGGCCGAGGTGACGACGGCCTCGGCGTCCGCGCCCATGTCGGGGAAGGCGCGGCGAAAGTCCGCGGCGTAGCTGGCGGCATCGAGCTTCCTCGCCACCTGGGCCAGGTCGCGGTTGCCCATCTCGTCGGGGTTGAGGAGGGGCTGCCGCACCAGGGCGGTGATGGAGTCGGCTCGCCCGTCCCAGAAGAAGCCGCCGAAGGCATCCGGCAGCGGCATGTCCTCTTCCCAGTGGTAGTGAAACCGCTTGACGTATTTCAGGTAGAGGACGGAGGGCGTGTTCCTCGAGGCGAAGTGGCCGGGCCGGCTGCCCTGGGCGAGGCCATTCTTCGAGCCGTTGGTGCCGGAGAAGCCGTGCTCCGGCTCATGGCAGCTGGCGCAGCTCGTGCCCGCGGGCTCGGAGAGGCTCTTGTCGAAGAAGAGGGTGCGCCCGAGGGCCACCAGCGTCGTGTCTGCGTCCTTGAAAGGTGTGCTGTGGCGCGCGGCCAGCGCTTTCGGCGCGCTCGGCCGGGGAGCGCGGTGCTTCTGCCAGCCCCACACCGAGAGCCCGGCTAGAGAAACCACGAGGGCCAGGACGGCGACCCGCCCGAGTCCTCTTCGAGATGAGAGCCTCTGTCCCTCGTCCATGGCACCCCCCGGCGGTGGCCATCGCGCCGAAACCTGGGACGCCTCCGTACGCCTCGTGCGCGGCAAGCCGGTCCCGCCCCGGCAAACAGCGCGCGACATGCCTGTGCCCAAGACGGAGGCCTGCGCGGCCTCGACGCCCTCAACAATTTTCAACGGCTACGCGAGGCCCACGCGGACTTCCCTCGGGACGAAACGTGTCTTCGGGGAGAAGGGACGGAAACTTCGCGACAGCACAAGCGACGCGAAGCTGAGACGGAGACGTCACGCGCGAAGACGCGCCTCTCGTCCCTCTCGTTTGAAAGAGGAGACGTCAAGAAACGGACACGCTCCGCGAGGAGGGCCGACGTGAGGACGTGCTCCCGGAAAAAAGGCGGCGCCCGGGGGGTGCTCATGCCCGCGAGACGCCCGTCCCCACCGAGGGACGGGCGTCCGCCACCCCGGGCCGCAGCCCAACGTCAGAGCCGCCAGCTAGCACGCCTCCGGGCAACCAGTGGCTGCCCCTGCGCACGCCTTGAGGAAGCCCGGCCGGGGCACGGGCCGAGCGGATGGTAGGATGGGAAGGATGACGGGCGTAGCGGAGGGGCAAGAGGGCGACGTCGGCGCCGCGCTGCAGCGGCACTTCGCCCTCGAGGAGTTCCGCACCGGGCAGGCCGATGTCATCGAGAGCGTCCTTGCCGGCCGCAACACGGTGGTGGTGATGCCCACCGGCGCCGGGAAGAGCCTCTGCTACCAGTTGCCGGCGGTGCTGCTGCGCGGGGTGACGCTGGTGGTGTCGCCTCTCATTGCCCTCATGAAGGACCAGGTGGAGCAGCTCCAGGCGCGCGGCATCAGCGCCACCCTCATCAACTCCACCCTCACCGAGGCCGAGCGCGCCGAGCGCACCCGGCGCATGCGGGACGGCGCCTACCGCCTCGTCTACGTGGCGCCGGAGCGCTTCCGCAGCCATGCCTTCCTCGAGGCGCTGCAGGCGTGCGGCGTGGCGCTTTTGGCCGTCGACGAGGCCCACTGCATCAGCCAGTGGGGACACGACTTCCGGCCGGACTACGCCCTCCTCGGCCAGGTGCGCAAGAAGCTACGGCCGCCGCGCACCGTGGCCCTCACCGCCACCGCCACCCCCGAGGTGCGCGAGGACATCGTCCGCTCCCTCCTCCTCAAGGACCCGGCCGTCTTCGTCGCCGGCTTCGACAGGCCCAACCTCCACCTCGAGGTGTGCCCGGTGGGCAGCGACGACGACAAGCGCGCGGTGTGCGCGGCCCGCGTCGCCGAAGGGGGCTCGGGCCTCGTCTACTGCGCCACGCGCAAGGCCGCCGAGTCCATGCACTCAGCCCTCAAGCTGCGCGGGCACGAGATTGTCCTCTACCACGCCGGGATGGAGGAGGAGGACAGGCGCCGCGCCCAGGACCGCTTCATGTCCGGACGGGACAGCGTGGCCATCGCCACCAACGCCTTCGGCATGGGCATCGACAAGCCGGACATCCGCTTCGTCATCCACGCCCACATCCCCCGCGCGGTGGAGGCCTACTACCAGGAGATTGGGCGCGCCGGACGCGACGGCCTGCCGGCCTCGGCCCTCCTCCTCTTCAACCACGCCGACGTCTTCACCCAGGAGCGGATGATTGAGGGGAACCACCCCTCCGAGGCCGTCATCTCCGACATCTGGAATGCGCTGGTGAAGGCCGGCGCCTTCGACAGGGGGCTGCACGCCCTGGCCAACGACGTCGGGGCGAGCGAATTCGAGGTGTCGGCGGCCTTGCGCATCCTCGAGCGGGAGGGGCTGCTTCTGCGCCAGGACAGCCGCGAGGCCCCCTGGCGCCTGCGGCCCCTCGAGGCGCCTTCTGTCCAGCCGAAGCTGAGCAAGCCCGCGCGCGCCGTCCTCTCCGCCATCTCCTCGCTCCTCGGGCCACAGGGCGTGGCCAGCGTGCGCCTCCTGGCCCTCTCGGACCGGGCGTCCCTGGAAGTCGACACCGTGAGGCGTGCGCTCTCGACGCTGGAGAAGGCGCGGCTGCTCGAGGTGCGCCGGCCCTTCGTCGGCCGCAGCATCCGCCCGCTCAAGCAGGTGCCCTTCTCCGCCCTCGGCCTGTCGCTGGAGCGCGTCAGGGCCCAGGAGCAACGGGCCCTCCTCCTCTTGAAGCGGATGACGGACTACGCCTACAGCCGGCGGTGCCGGAGAAGCTTCCTCTTGCGCTACTTCGGCGAGGAGAAGCCGGAGAACGCCTGCTCGGGCTGCGACGTGTGCCACGGGAAGCGGACGACGCTTCACGCCGCGGCTTCAGCGCCGAGAAAGCCCAAGGCCCAGGGCACCATCTACAAGAGCGGGATGGCAGCGAATGACGCCCAGTACAGCGAGCGCGCAGCGCTCGAGTTACGGCGCTTCCGCCGCGAGCTGTCGCGGGACCTCGAGGTGCCGCCTTTCATTGTCTTCAACGACAAGACGCTGCGCGCCCTGGCCACCGCGCTTCCCAAAACCCGGGAGGACTTCCTCGCGGTGAAGGGGACGGGCCCCACCAGCTGGGAGCGCTTCGGCCCGAAGGTGGTGGAGATTTGCGCCCTGGCCCGGGCGGCCAGCATGAAAACGGGGGACGAAGCGTCCCGATGACGCCTCGCCCCCCGCCGCTTTCCCAATTTTACGACGTCGACCACCATCCCCTACCGTACGGTCGGCTGTCATTCACCAAATGAGCCTTTGCAGCGAATGGTGCCCCGCACGAGGGCACCGATGAGGCCCAACAGCGTCGCCAGCAGAAAAATGACGGCCAGGGCCGTCCCGGCAAAAATGGCCCGCAGCCCCGCCTCATTCAACCGCCCGGCGAGGTAGGCCTCCCGCAGAGGCCCGAGAAGCCCGCACGCCGAGAGGACTTGGGCCGGCAAGGCGTCCAGGGCGAAGGACAGGGTGAGGACGGTGCGGGAGGGGTAGAGGCGCCGGATGCTCTCCACGAGAAGGCCCACCGCCAGGTAGGCCGCCGCCAGGGTGAGGGCGTTGGCCGCCACGAGGCGCGCCAAGGGACGCCCCGGCGCGGTGGCGCTCACTTGCCCCCTTGCGTCTTCTTCTTCAGCGCCGGGAGAAGCTTCTTCACTCGTGCGGCGTCCGGGGCCTTGGGGGCCAGGCGCAGGAAGGTGGCGTACTCGGCCGGGGCCCGCGCCACCTCCGCCTCTTGCCCGTTGACGAGCGCGTCGGCGAGGGACAGCCGGTAGCTTGCATCCCCTGGGTCGAGCTGGACGGCGCGGGCCAACTCCTCGCGGGCCTTGGCGTCCTCCTTGGCGCGGCGCAGGGCCAGCCCCAGACTGGCATGCGGCTCGGCGAGGAAGGGCCCCAGCACCACGGCCTGCTCCGCGACGCGCCGGCCGTCCTTGAGGGCCCCTTGGGAGAGCAGCACCCGGGCCAGCACGGAGGAGGCGACGGCCCTGTCCCAGATGCGGGGGGCGGTGGTGGAGAGTGTCTGCAGCATGGCCCGCGTCTTCGCCGTGGCGGCCTGGGGCTTGAGGGCCACCTGGCCCACCTTGCCACAGACGCTGTCCGGGTCCTCCCGCAGGGCCGCGGCGTAGGCCTTGGTGGCCTGGGGGAGGTTGAGCTGCCGGAGGAAGCCGCGGCCCACGGCGCAAAACGTCTCGGCGTCCTTGGGATTCAACCGGTTGGCCTTCTCCAGGGCCGCCATGCCGCCCCGGACGTCGCCCCGGGAGAAGAGAAGCTGCGCGCGCAGCCTTTGCGCATCGACGTCCGCGGGCTCGCGCTGAAGCGCGCGGGCGAGGTGGCCGTCCGCCTCCTTGAGACGTCCCAGCTGCGCCTCGGCGAAGGCCACGTCCCTGGAAGCCGCGGCCGAGGCCGGGTTGTCGGACAGCCAGGCCTCGGCTTGCCGCAGTCCGTCCTCGCCCCGGCCGAGGGCGAGGAGGGCCCGGCTGAAGGCGTGGCGGGACTCGCCGTGGCTGCCGTTGCGCTGCACGGAGATGCTCAAGGGCTCGAGCGCCTTCTCCGGCGCGCCCTTGGAGAGGAGGAGGCGCCCCAGGGCACAGGCCCCCTCGTAGTCGCGGACGTCCTTCATCGCCTGCTCGAACTGCGCCCGCGCCTGGTCGAGGACGCCGCGCTGCCAGTACAGCTTGCCGAGGGCCACCGAGACTTCCGCCCTCGGCCGCTTGGTGCTGGCCTGCGTCCGCTCCAGGACGGCGATGGCCTTGTCCGCCTCGCCGTCGGCGGCGTCGGCCAGGGCCAGAAGGGCCACCGCCTCCACCGGGACGCGGCCGCCCACCTGCGTGCGCGCAAGCTCCGCCCGGGCCCGCTTCCAGTCCTTGAGGTGCGCCGCCGCCTCGCCCCTGAGGAGGGCCATCTTCCGGCTGTCGTCCTTGTCGAAGCGTGCCAGGACGTCGCGCTCCCTGTCCCTTGCCAGAAGCACCCTGGCCAGGCCCTCCCGCGCCTCCTCGCTCTTGGGGCGCGACTTGGCCGCGGCCTCGAAGGCCTCCTGGGCCAAGGGCATGTCGCCGCCTGCGCGCAGCGCGTCGCCGAGGGCCAGCTGGAAGTCGAAGGCCCTGTCCGGAAAGGCCTTGGCCCCCTCGTTGAGTGTCTGGACGGAGAGGGCATGCGCGCCGGTGGCGGACAGAAGCCGTCCCAGCACCAGGGCTCGCCGCGCCTTCTGCGAGACGGTGAGGGTGTCGCCCGGCCCGGGCAGCTTCTCCACCGCCTGGACGCTGGCCTGGACGTCCTGGCCGAGTGCCAGCTGGCTCTCCGCCTCGCCGAGGACGCGGTCGGGGTGGGTGGCCGAGGCCTGGCCGGCGCTCTCGTAGAAGGTGAGCGCGTCGGTGTCATCGCCCGCCGCGCGGTAGTAGTCGGCCAGGGCCAGGAGGGCGCGGACGTTTCCCCCCTGCAGCTCGAGCGCGCGCTTGAAGCGCAGGACAGCTGTCTTGGCGTCGCCGCCCTCGAGGAGGATGCGCCCGGCGAGCTCGTGCACGTCCGTGGCGTCCAGCGTGCTGCCCACCACCTTCGGCTTGAGGGCGGCCCTCGCGGCGGCGTCGCCGAGTAGCCAGCGGCTGACGAGGACGGTGCCCGCCTCCTGCTCCTCGAGTCCAGGCTGGGCCAGCGCCGCTTCGGCCAGGCCCTTCTCGGCCGGGGCCGCGCCGTGCTCGGCGTACAGCCGCGCGTGCCCGAGGGCACTCTGGGCCCAGGCCTCGACGCTGTGGCCGTCCATGGAGATGGCCTGCTTCAGGGACTCGAGGCCTTGCGTGTAGCCGGCTTGCGTGTCCAGGGCGAAGGCCTTGCGCGCCGAGGCCAGGGCGTCCTTCAAGTCCCTCCCCTGGTTGACGGTGCGGGTGTGCACCCAGGCCAGCGCTCCGGCGCTGACGGCCACCGCCGTCACCACCACCACGGCCAGCTTGGCCCAGTGCCGTTGCCCGTGGCTCTTCTTCTCGTGGGCCTCCTCCACCTTGTCGCGCAAGTCCTGCTCGAATTGCTTGGCGATGGCCTCGGTGGCTTGGGTGGACAGGCCCGTCCGGGACAGCGTCGGCGCGGTGGACACCTCGGAGAATTCGGGAATCTCCGAGAGCACCCCGCCCTGGTTGTCGAAGGGCTGGAAGCTCTCGTCGGGGACGGCGGCCAGCTCCCGCGAGGGCGAGTCCCGCAGGAGCGGCACGGGGATGATGTCCCTGGTGGTGGAGGGCGAGGACGTCTTCTCCAGGCTGTTGGCGGCGGCCAGGACGGGGGAGAGGCCCGAGGACGTGCTGCGCTTCTCGAGCCCGGGCGGGGCGCTGACGGGCGGAGGCGGGACGAGTGGCGCGACAGGCGGCACCGGCGTCAGCATGGGCGGCTTGCCCCGGCCTGGGTCCGTGAGCTCCATCATTTCGGCCAGGGTGCGGGTGGGACGGATGGTGGGCGGAGGGCCGCCGGCCAGCGCGCCTTGCGTCTGCTCGAGCCAGGTGCGGAGCTCCTCGTCGTCCGGCGCCAGGGCGGACGCCTTTCTGAGAAGCGGCAAGGCGGAGCGGTAGAGGCCCTTGGCCAGCAGCACCTCGCAGATGAGGTGGTAGGCGTACGGGTCGTCGCGGTTGACGGCCACCGCGCGGTCGAACTGCTCCATGGCCTCGGCTGGACGGCCGAGGTTGACCAGCGCCTTTCCCCACATGACGCGGCCGGCGACGCTGCTCTGGTTGTGGAGGACACCCTGCTGGCACACCGCGACGGCGCGTGCGTTGTCGCCCTCGTCGACGAGCGAGTTCGCGAGCTCTACGAAGAGGTGGGAGGTGGGGTCCTGAGCGAGAATTTCCTCGTAGCGCTCCACCAGCGACTTGGCCATCGCAACCTGTGAGGCTACCACGCTGGACGGCTCTCCCGAGGCGCGCTGCCGAAGGGCCGTCCCCGGGGGAGGAATGGTAGGCTTGGGGCTCACCGGTGAGCCCTCCTCGCACCCGCCTCCTCCTCCTCGCCCTGCTCGCCTCAGGCTGTGCCCACGCCATCTTCGAGGCCAGCGCCGGACAGCTGAAGAGTGATGCCGAGGACTTCGAGAAGTCGCTGCGCTTCCAGGACTACGGGGCCGCGGCGCAGCTGGTGGCGCCGGCCAAGAAGCAGGCCTTCCTGGCCGCGCGGCGCAAGGAGGGCAATGACTTGACCATCACCGACATGGAAGTCATCGACGTGCAGATGGCCGCCGACGGCAAGCACGCCATCGTCATGAGCCGGATGCGCTGGGTGAAGCTGCCCTCGGTGAGCGAGGTGACGGCCGAGGTGCACGAGGGCTGGGAGGCCGTCGGCGTGGGCTGGCAGTTGGTGGCGCTCTCCGGCGGTCCCTTCCCGGAGCTCGAACCCGCTCGCTAGAAAGAAACACGCCCACCGCCTCGGGGCCGGCCGAAGCGGTGGGCGCCGGACGTCCCCCCATGGGACGTCCTGACCGTGGAAGCGATAGAGACTGCGAGCAAAGTCGATGCCGCAGCCCGTCGTCCCACGAAAGCCGAGTCGCTTCGGTACCTTGGAGAGACGCATCACTCCGGGCGAAGTCCCGGGTGCGTCGAAACCGCGACAGCCGTGTCAGGCCGGTGCGGCCGGAAGACGGACGAGGGGGGCTTCCGGGTCCACGCTGTGGATGGTCTCGCGCATGGAGAAGCGCGGCTCCCAGTGGACGTCGCGCACCCAGGCCGAGCCATCCACGTTGCAGAGAAACTGGATGTGGTCGAGCTCCGGCGGCGGAAACTCCGCCAGGCGGTAGCGAAACAGCACCGAGAGGAGGGGCCGGGCGATGACGTGCGGCACGGGGATGGGGGTACGCCCGAGCTCGCGAAACACCGAGGAGAGCGGCACCTCGCCCGGTCCGACGACGTTGTAGACGCCGCGCAGCCCCGGGGTGAGCGCCTCCACCATGGCCCTGGCCGCGTCCTCCTGGTGGATGAGCTGCACCATGGGGTCGAAGCCGGCCAGCATCCAGGGGTGGCGCAGGCGGAGGTAGTTACTGGGGGCATTCTTGATGGTGGGCCCGAGAATGTGCACCGGCCGCAGGATGACGGTCTCCAGCTCCGGGTGGCGCCAGAAGAAGCCGTGCGCCAGCATGTCCACCTCGATGAGGTCCCGCACCTCGGAGAAGCGCGAGGCGGCCATGAGGGGGGCGTCCTCGGTGAGGAAGTTGGAGTTGTCCGGGGAGGGCCCGTAGACGTTGGCGGAGCTGAGCACCACCACCTTCTTCACGCCCTGGCGCGCGCAGGCGTCCAGAATTCTTGTGGTGCCCACCACGTTGAAGGCGTGGTGCTCCTCCTGGCTCATGCGCGGGTCGTGCATGATGCCCATGTGGATGACGGCCTTCACGCTGAAGCGGCGGAAGACGTCCTCGGCCTTCTTCTTGCGCAAATCTATCTGAAAGACTTCCACGTCCTTCGGCGCGCCGATGAAGGGCCGCCGGTCGATGCCCACAATCCGCTCGCTCCTGTGCAGGAGCTTGGTGAGGGTGCGGCCGAGGTTTCCGCTGATGCCCGTCACCAGCACCACCGGCCTATCCTTGTGCTTCTCCGGGCTCACCAGAACACGTTCTTTCGCTCCTCCAGGCCCTGCTGCAGGAGCGCCTGGATGGCCGACTTCACTACCCGCACCTTCTTGTCCAGCTCCACGTCCTCGTCGTCCGCAGGGCCGGTGAAGTGGAGCGCGTCCCCGAAGTAGATGCGGTACTTGGTGGGCAACGGCAGGGGCGTGAGGGTGAGGGGCAGCGCCGGGAAACCAATGAGTTTTCCGAGCGGCTTCAAGTTCAACACTGCCGGGGCCTGCTCCTCGGCGCCGATGACGGCCACCGGGACGATGGGGGCATTCGTCTCCAGGGCGAGCCGCATGAAGCCGAGCCCGAAGTCCTGAAGCTGGTAGCGCTGGGGCCAGAGCTTGCTGATGCCGCGGACGCCCTCGGGAAAGACGAGGACGGCCTCGTCCTCGTCGAGGAGCCGCCGGCAATTCTCCGGCGTCCCGACAATCTGCCCACTCCTGGCGAAGATGGTGGAGATGAAGGGCAGCGTCGCCGCCCACTTCTCCGTCATGCTGCGCACGGCGCGCGGCGGGTTGGCCTCGAGCAGCATGGCCACGCCCACCATGGCCCCGTCGATGGGGATTTGGCCGCCGTGGTTACTGACGAGGAGGACGCGGCCCTCTGGCACCTTCTCGATGCCGTGCGTCTCCACCCGGAAGTAATTCTTGTACAGCCAGATGAGGGGGGCGGCGGCAGCCAGGAGGTAGTCCGCGTCGAAGCCGAAGCGGTCCACCCCGAATTCGTTGGCCGGCCGCTCGAGGGTGCGCAGCGCCACCGCACGCTCCCGGCCGGCCAGGGAGTCCGTCCAGGAGCGCAGGGAGCGCTTCACATCATCGGCCAGCGTTTCGAGCACGGGTGGCCCCTTACCACGGGGGCCCGTGGCCGGTGGAAGCTGCTAGAAGCGCTACCCATGCGCACTGCCCTTCCTCGGGCGGCCTTCCTCCTCCTCGCCGTCCTCGCGGCGGTGGCGACGGCCGCCGAGCCCGTGGTGGCCATCGTCGGCGCCACCGTCCTCGTCTCCCCCACCGACAAGCCCATCCCGAATGGCGTGGTGCTTCTGCAAGCCGGCCGGGTGCTGTCGGTGGGCACCGCCCAGGAGGTGCCGGTCCCGGCCAAGGCCACCCGCATCGACGGGAAGGGGCTCACCCTGTCGGCGGGCTACTGGAATTGCCACGTCCACTTCAGCGGCCCCGAGTGGCAGGAGGCCAAGACGGCCCCCAAGGAGAAGCTGGCCGCCTCCATGGAGGAGATGCTCAACCGCTACGGCTTCACCACCGTGGTGGACGCGGGCTCGACGCTGGCCAACACCGTCGCCCTGCGAGTGCGGGTGGAGACGGGCGACGTCCCAGGGCCCCGCATTCTCACCGCCGGCGGGCCCCTCTTCCCGAAGGGCGGCATCCCCGTCTACCTCACCCAGACGCTGCCCAAGGCCACCCTCGAGCACCTCTTCCAGCCAGCCACGCCCGAGGAGGCGCGCGCGGACGTGGAGGCCAACCTCGCCCAGGGGGCCGACGCCACCAAGCTTTTCGCCGGCAGCTGGCTCGGGGGCGGAAAGACGGTGGAGATGCCGCTCGACATCCTCAAGGCCGCGGCCGATGCCACCCACCTGAGCCACAAGCAAGTTCTCGCCCACCCCCAGACGCTGGAGGGCATCCAGCGTTCCCTTGCCGGAGGCGTGGACGTCCTCATGCACACCGCCCCGGACGCCGGGCCCTGGCCGGCGGAGCTCGTCTCGCGCCTGGTGGCCGCGCACCTGGCCCTCGTCCCGACGCTGGGGCTGTGGACGGTGGTGGCCAAGGACGCCCGCATGACGCCGGCCCGGGCCGAGGCCTTCGTCCAGGGCGGCGTGGCGCAGCTGGGTGCCTTCGCCAAGGCCGGAGGCGAGGTGCTCTTCGGCACCGACGTCGGCTTTCACCACCAGACGGACCCGAGCGAGGAGCTCGTCCGCATGGCCCAGGCCGGCCTCTCCTGGCGCGACGTCCTCGCCTCGTTGACGACGGCGCCGGCGGCCCGCTTCGGGGGTGGCGGGACGGGCACCCTGGCCACCGGGGAGCCAGCGGACGTGGTGCTCTTCCGCGGCGAGCCGGTGCGCGACCCCCGGGCCTTCGGCCACGTCGTCCTGAGTCTCCGGGGCGGGCAGGTGCTCTACCGCGCACCGAAGTGATTCCCGGTAGCGGCGCCGGCCTTCAGGCCGGAAGCGTCTGGGCAGCGTCCAGGAGCGTCGTGCAGCGGAAGTCCCGGGCAAGCCACCCCAGCACCTGGCCCAGCCGCCGCTCCTTCTCCGCGCGCGGCACGCGCAAGTCCCGTTGCACTTTCGCGAGCGCCTCGGGGATGCCGTCGGCCGCGTCCAGGACGTCGACGGCGTGGAGCTCGAGGGAGACGAAGCTGCTGTTGGCCACGGCGCGGTAGGTGCGCTCCACCACCGCCCAGGGGGCCAGCGTGAGAAGCGTCCCGTAGAAGGGCACCCGGAGGAAGGGCGTCACGCTCATGGGCACCTCGAGGAGGGGCGCACTTCCCTTCTTGTACGGCGCCTTCGCGTCCGGACGGTAGGGAAGCCTCGGTGCAAGCAATACCCGCGGCGTGTCGAGGGCGCTGGCCGAGGGCCGGCCCCGCAGCGCCATGCCCGCCAGCACCGCGGCCTTGGCCAGGTAGTAGGGCGCGGCGGGAAAGACGCTCGCGTCGTAGCGGTAGCCGCGGCGGACGAGGGCCGACACCATGGCCGCGGACAGCGAGTAGCCCGGGGCCCGGAAGCCTAAGGGCCGCTTCCCCGAGACGGAAGCCAGGGCCTTCTCCGCGTGGGCGAGCTCGTCCGAGACGGCCTCCTCGGAGGCAGCCGAGAGCGCATAGGGGTGGGTGTGGCTGTGGCTCGCGAGCTCGTGCCCCGCGGCCGCCGCCTCCTGGAGCGTGGCCACGCCCGCCGAGGCGGCGGCGTCCTCGACGTCCTCGCCCACGACGAAGAAGGTGGCCAGAAGGCCAGAGGCCTCGAAGAGGCGCAGAAGGCGCGGAAGGGCCACCTCGAGGTGCAGCGCCCGCTCGTGGGCAGAAAGGGCGGACTCCTCGAGCCCGTGGATGCGGGCGTAGTGGACGAGTCCGTCGAGGTCGACGGAGACGGCCGCCCGTCTCATGCGCCGCCCTTGAGACGCACCACCCACACCAGCTTGGCGACGTTGCGCAGGACGTTGGGGACGCGCTTGTAGAGGTCCACCGTGGGCTTGCGCTTCTCGCGAAGCTCGATGGGAATCTCCAGCACCTTGAGGCCCGCCCGCCAGGCGCGGATGACGAGCTCGCTGGCGAAGACGTCCCGGTCCACGACGCAGGCCTGCACCACCGGTAAGAGGCGCTCGCGGCGAAAGGCCTTCAGCCCGTGGGTGTCCGTGCCCTGAAAGCCGAGGAGGAGGCGGAGGATGCCGTTGTGCACCCGCGTCGCCACCCGGCGCAGCATGGGCCGCCTGTCAACGGCGCCCTTCGCGGCCTTGCTTCCCACCACCAGGTCCACGCCCTTGTCCTCGAGGACGGCCAGCGCGGCGTCGTAGAAGCGCAAGTCCCCGAGGTCTATCTCGTCGCACACCACGAGCTCGCCCCGTGCGGCGAGGATGCCCTCCTTCAGCGCCGCCCCGTAGTTGGGGCGGGCGACGTGCAGCGAGCGGATGCGGGCGTCCTTCTGTGTGAGGCGGGCGAGTATTTCCGGCGTCTCGTCACGCGAGCCATTCTCGGCCAGCACCATCTCCCAGGAGAGGTGGCGCTCGTCGAGGGCCTGGCTCAGCTCCGCCACCGCCGAGGCCAGAATACGGGCCTCGTTGTAGACGGGGATGACGATGCTGAGCCGCGGTGCGGGACGCTCTTGGGCCATGGAGAGAGGGCTTGTGTGCTTGCGACGCTTTGGGGGGCGTGGACACCTAGCACTGCCGGTGCCCCGGACAACACCCCTACCGTTTCGAGAGGAAGGCTTCCACGTCGGCCGCCGAGCGCTCCGGAATCTCCTCCATCGGCACGTGGCCGACCGAGTCATAGAGGATGACTTTCGAGCCGGAAATGGCCGCCTGGAAGCGCGCGGCGTCGGTGACGGGAATGAGGCGGTCCTCCCGGCCCCAGAGGATGAGGGTGGGGACGGACACCTTGGGAATGTCCGCGCTCCTGTCCACCTGCGACACCCGGGCCCGCTGGACGAAGGCGAGGCGGTTGCCCGCGCGCAGCGAAAGCTGGGTGTAGCGCCGGATGAGCTCCGGCGTCACCTTGCTCGGGTCCCCGTAGGCCAGCCGCAGCGTCTTTCGCACCATGGGACGGGGGTCGGCATGCGCGAGGAGGGTGGAGAGGACGGGCAGCCGCGCCAGCCGGAAGGCCAGCGCCGGCTTCTCGATGGGGTAGCCGGCCGGGTCCACGAGGATGAGTTCCGTCACCTCGTGCGGGTGGGCCACCGCGTAGCCCCAGGCGATTTGGCCCCCGAGCGAGTTTCCGGCCAGCGCGAAGCGGGACAGGCCCAGGCGCTTCCGGAAGTCCTCCAGGAAAGCCACGTAGGCCGGGATGGCGTAGTCGCCCGTCGCGCTCGGCCCGGTGAGGCCGAAGCCCGGGAGGTCCATCCGGATGATGCGGTGCTGTCCGGCGAGCGCCGCCACCCAGCCGTCCCACGTCTGCAACGAGGCGGCCGTCCCGTGCAAGAGCACGAGGACGGGCCCCTGGCCCTCGTCGCGGTAGTGCACCTGGAGGCCGTCGACGTCGAGAAACTTGGACGCCCCGCCTCCGTAGAGGGGCAGGAGCTCCTCCACCGGGATGTCCGGCACCGCCAGCACGTCGGCCAGAAGGAAGAGCGCACCGAGGCCCAGCGCGACGGACAGGAGGAGCCACCGGCGACGAAGAAGCGTCCTCACGGCGTCCCTCCTCCCGCCTGGTTGAGCTTCAGGGCGGTGGCCTGGCCGGAGAGGAGCGCGTCCTCCATGGAGGAGTACTCCCACTGGCCGTAGCGGCCGGCGGCGTGGATGCCTTGGGCCTCGAGGAAGTCCATCACCGTCTTCCGTGCCGGGCCGTAGGCCTCGTCGTAGATGACGTAGGCATGCGGAATCTCCTCGGCCTCGGCGAAGAGGATGTCCTCCTTCGCAGCCACCATGCGGGACGTCACCAAGTCCTGCACCGCGGCTGCCTCGCAGGCGGCGCGGCTTCTCTCCCCGTGGTGGCTGTACTCGACGTAGAAGGAGGCGGTGCCGGGCGGGGCCAGGGCCGGGTACACCGCCGAGGGTGAGCCAATGCGGTACGTCTCGAACTCGGCCCCGGGCAGGTACACCCAGTGCCAGGGCTGGCGGTTGGGGCCGCGCGCGCCCACCCGCACGTAGGTGACGGTGAAGGAGCGCAGCCGCGAGGCCGCCTTTCGCACCTCCTCCGGCACGCCGGAGGGGCCCTGGCCGAGAAGCGTCACCAGCTGCGGGAGCTCGATGGTGGAGACGAGGGCCGAGTAGCGCACCGTCTCCCCGCTGGACAGCGTCGCGGTGCGAGCCGGCAAGTCCAGACGCACCGGCGCCGTCCCCACCAGGAGGCGTCCGCCGGTGGCCTCGCGCGCGAGCGCGCGGGGCAGGGCCTCGATGCCGCCCGCCTTGGGGTAGAGGAAGGTGGCGTTGTAGCCCAGCTGGTCGCCGCCGAGGCCGAGGGCGCCGTCCACCACCTCGCGCAGGGTGGGCCTCGGGACGAAGCGGCCGCACCAGGCGGCGGACAGCTCGGAGGGCGGCACCGTCCACAGCTTCTGGTTGTAGGGCACCATGAAATTCTTGGCGAAGCCCTCGCCGACGGAGCGGAGGATGAATTCCTCGAAGTTGGCCGGCTCGCGCTCGCGCAGCGCCCGGCCCTTCTCCCCGAGGGTGGCGTCGATGAAGCCGAGGAGGTTTTCCGCCACCACCTCCGGCGGAAGCCCATGCGTGTTCACCTGGTAGGGAAAGCGGGTGAAGACGCCGCGGGAGAAGACGGCGGCGCGCCGCGACACACTCACCCACCCGTCCGGGAGCCAGCGCTCGGTGACGAGCGCCTTCATGGCCGCGTCCCGTAGGTGCAGCCAGTGGCCGGTGGCGTCGAAGTGGAAGCCGCCGTGCAGGACGTCCGTGCGTGTCTTCCCGCCGACACGTGTCTCCCGCTCGACGAGGAGCCAGGGGCGCTTGAGGAAGACGGCGGTGGAGAGGCCCGCCAGCCCGCCGCCGAGGATGAGCACCGGGTCCATTGAAGGCCCCGTGGCTCCTAGCACGCTCCGACCTTGGCTTGAGAGTCTGGTAGCCTACGGGGCCCCACGATGAGAGTGACGTGCCCGTCCTGCCAGGCGACATACAACCTCGACGAGCGGCGCATCCCGCCGAGCGGGGCGAAGCTCAAGTGCACCAAGTGCCAGAACATCTTCCCCATCCAGGGCGTCGGCCCGGACGCGGTACCCCTGCCCTCTGGCCCGGCCGCCCCCCCGGGAGCCCGACGGCCGACTGAGGGCGCTGCCCCCGTCGGGCCCGGCGCACCGTCCGCGGGCCCGCCCGTCCTGGCCGTCCCGCCCTCGTCCATGACGACGGGAGTCATCCCGCTGCCGTCACTGGGCCTTGGCGGAAGCGAGCAACCCAGCATTCCGCGCCTCACCCCGCACGCCCCGGAGGCCAGCCTCGAGGGCCTCTCCATGACGACGGGTGTCATCCCCCTGCCCTCGGCAACGCAGACGCCGCCCATGGCCCAGGCAAGCCGGCCCGCGGCGCCCAGCGCGCCGAGGGCGCCCGCGGACCGCACGGTGGTGTTTCCCATCCCCACCGCCGCGGCACCCCCGGCCCCGCCTGCGGCCCCGGCCAGCGTCCCTTTGCCACGGCCCACCTCTGCCGCGCCACTGCCGCCGCCCCTCCGGGCGCCCGTCCCCACCCTCGCGCCACCAGCCATGTCGCCGCCGCCCGCGCCCCGGAGCGCCGCGCCTGCACCTCCGCCACCTCCCCTCGCGCCGCCGCCCGAGTCCGCACCTCCTTTGCTGGACGCGCCTGCGCCGCCGCTTGCCTCCCCGCACGAATTCCTCGCCGGCGGCGAAAGCTTTCCGGACTTCGACGAGGCGCTTCCGGCCGCACCGGACCCGGGCCTGGCCCCGGCCACGGACTTGGACTTCGCCGACGCCTGGGGTGCGGCCAAGCCGGCGCCCGCACCGGCCAACCCTTCCTTCGGAGAGGTGGAGCTCGAGGGCGGCAACGCCAACGCCACCGAGTTTCCCTTCCCCTCGGACTTCGAGCCAGCCCAGCCCGGCGGCTTCGCCTGGGACGCGCCCGCCTTCCCGCCGCCCTCGCCCACGCCGCCCGTCCCCACCGCGCCTCCGAGTCCCAAAACGCCGTCCAGGGCGGCCCCGGCCCCGGCGGACCCGCTGGAGTTCGACCCCTCCGCCCCCGTCCACGAGGACCTCGAGGCGGACCTCTCCGCCCCCCTGCCGCGCGCGGAGCAGAAGGAGCCCGAGCCGGTGGACGGCCTGGAGATGCTGGGCTTCCTCGACGAGACGGCGAAGGAAACCAAGGGCAAGCGCCCCAAGGCGGTGCGCTTCCATGTCCGGCGGCGCAGCGGCAAGGTGTTTGGGCCCTTCGACGAGGGCGTCATCAGCAAGATGCTGGGCGACGGGCAGCTCCTCGGAAACGAGGACGTCTCGACGGACCAGGAGACGTGGACGCCGCTCGGTTCGGTCCCCATCTTTGCCCAGGTGATGCAGCGCCTCCTGGCGCGTCCCGACGGCCCGGCCTCCGCCCCTCCCACGCCGCAGAAGCTGGCCGAGACGTCGGCCGCGGACTTGGACCGTCTCCGCCAGGTGTACGAGGGCCGGATGGCCGTCGTGAGCTCGATGGTCGACAGCGACGCGGAGCGCACCCGTCGGCTGAGGCTTCTCAAGTTCGGCATCCTCGGCCTTCTCGTCCTCCTCCTCGTGGGCGGCGGGGCGAGTCTCGGCTTTGGCCACTACGGGGCCTTCGGCCTCAAGTACCTCTTCCCCCCGCGCGTCCGGGCGGGTTCGGCCGAGTCGAGCCACCTGCTCGCCGCTCGCACCGCCCTCGCCGACGACACCTACGCCCGGCTGAAATTCGCGCGCGCGGAGCTCGAGGCAGTCCTCTCGGTGAAGGAATACCCGGAAGTCCGCGCGGTGTGGGTGCAGGCCGTCACCAAGCTTGAGCGCCAGTACGGCCTGTCGCAGGCCGGTGACGACGCCCGTGCCGCGGCCGCCGAGAAGGGCTCGATGACGCTCCTCTCCAAGCACGACCCGGAGCTGGCCAAGGCCCTGGCCGGCTCGGCACTGGCCGCGCGCCAGGCGGACCAGGCGCTGGCCGCCCTCAACCTCTCGGCTACCAGCGACACGGACATCGTCCTTTTACGCGCCGAGGCCACCCTCCAGAAGGGCCAGGCCAAGTCCGCGGTGGGGCTCCTCGAGCCCCTGGCGCGCACCGCGCAGTCGGCGCGCGTCCTTCACGCCCTGGGCATGGCCCGGCTCGCGGCATCCGACGTCGAGGGCGCCGATGCCGCGCTGGGCAAGGCCCTCGTCCTGGACCCGAAGCACGTCGTCTCGGCGCTGGAACGCGCCAACCTCGCGCTTTCCCAGAAGCACGACGCCGGCCTGGCCCTCAACCTTCTGGCCCCGGCCCTCGAGCCGGCGGCGCTTTCCACCCTGTCGCCGGCGGAGCAGTCGCGCGTCATCACCCTCCAGGGGATGGCCCTCCTCGAGACGGGCGACACGGACCGCGGCCTGGAGGTGCTGGAGCGCGCCGCGAAGATGGACAGCGGCTCCTCGGCCGCCCGCGGCGCGCTGGCCCGCGCCTACCTGGCCAAGCATGACCTGGACAAGGCCCTCCCGCTTCTGGCCGACGCCGTGCAGAAGGACCCGAAGAGCGCCGCTCTGGCCGAGGCGCTCGTCACCGCGCTCCTCTCGCTCGGGCGGCCCTCCGAGGCGCAGACGGCGGTGACGGCGGCCCTGGCCCATGTCCCCGGGGACGGCCGCCTCCTCTTGCTCTCCGGACGGGTGAACGAGTCCCTCGACCGCCTGACGGATGCCGAGACGCGCTACACCCAGGCCCTGGCCGCGGACCCGAGCAACCCCGAGCCCTCCCTCGCCCTCGGGCGCTTCTACCTCCGCTTCCGGCGCAACACCGAGGCCCGCGCCCAGTTCGAGGCGCTGGCCAAGCGGCTTCCGGACGACCCGCGCGTCCGGGTGGGCCTCGGAGACCTGGCCATGGCCGACGGGGACCCGGCCCGCGCCCGCACGGAGTACGAGAAGGCCACCGAGGTGGACCCCAAGTCCGCCAGCGCCTGGCTGGGACAGAGTCGCGTCGCCGTCGAGCAGCAGCGCTGGGCGGACGCGCGCACCTTCGCCGACCGCGCCCTCACCCTCGACGCCAACGTCCCCGACGGGCACCTGCAGCGGGGCTTGGCCCTCTGGAAGCTGAAGGATTTGCCCGGCGCGATGAAGGACATGGAGGCCGCCCGGACGAGCTCCGGCAACCTCAAGGTCAACGTCGCCGAGGGCGCGGTGATGCTGGAGCAGGGCGACCTCACCGGCGCCGAGGGCGCCCTCAACCAGGCCCTGAAGGTGGAGCCGAGCAACCCCGAGGCCAACTTCTACATGGCCCGCCTCCACGCCGCGCGGCAGGAGTGGACGATGTCCATCGAGAGCATGCGCGCGGCCCTGGACCGCGTCCCCACCCGGCCGAGCTACCACTACGAGATGGGCCGCATCTACCTCGGCTCGAAGAAGGTGCCGGAGGCCATCGAGGAATGGAGGACGGCGGTGAAGCTCGACCCCAAGTACGCCGACGCCTGGGCCGCCATCGGCGAGGCGGAGCAGGAGGGGCAGCGCTGCCCGGACGCCATCCCGGCCTACGAGGCCGCGCTTCAGGCGGACCCCTCGCGCACCGCGCTCCTCGTCAACGTGGGCGACTGCGATGCGCAAACCAACCACTGGGCCGACGCGCTGGCGCGCTACCTGGAGGCGCTGAAAACCAACGCCAACCTCCCCGGACTGCACTACCGAATCGCCTCCGCCTACGGGGAGCTGGGAGAGCAGCTGAAGGCCGTCCCCTTCTACGTGCGGGCCACGCTGGCCGAGCCGCAGAATGGGCCGGCCTTCTACCACCTCGGCTACGCGTACAAGGAGCTGGGGCGCAAGCGCGAGGCCATCTCGGCCTTCAAGTCCTTCCTCAAGGTCAGCCCCAAGGCCAAGGAGCGACAGGAAGTGGAGGATGAGATTCTCGACCTCCAGGGCGGGCGCTAGGTGCTGGACTTCCGCTTCGTCGCAGAAAACCCCGACTTGGTGGTGGAGCGGCTGCGCACTCGCGGCGGCGCGCTCGACCTCGGGGCCTTCCCGGCTCTGATGCAGGAGCGCCGGACGCTCAACGTCTCGCTGGAGGCCCTCCACCAGCGCCGCAACGCCGCCACCGAGGAGATGAAGCGCGCGGGCAAGGCCGCACCCGAGCAGCTCGAGGCGGTGCGCGCGGACATGCGGGGGGTGAGCCAGTCCATCAAGGAGATGGAGAAGCGCCTCGCCCTGTTGGAGGCCGAGGTGAAGGCCCTTCTCCTGGGCCTCCCCAACCTCCCGCACGCCTCGGTGCCTCTGGGCGCAGGGCCCGAGGACAACGTCGAGGTGCGCCGCTTTGGCGAGGCTCCGCGCTTCCTCTTCACCCCACGGCAGCACTTCGAGCTCGGCGAGGCCCTGGGGATGCTCGACTTCGAGCGGGCAGCGAAGGTGTCCGGGGCGCGCTTCGTCTTCTACAAGGGGGCGCTGGCCAGGCTCGAGCGCGCACTGGTCAGCTTCATGGTGGATGTGGCCACCGCCCAGGGCTACACCGAGCTCCTTCCACCCTACCTCGTCCTGCGCTCGGCCCTCCTCGGCACCGGGCAGCTCCCGAAATTCGAGCAGGACCTCTTCGCCATCTCGGGAGGCGAGGAGCGCTTCCTCATCCCCACCGCCGAGGTGCCCCTCACCAACTTCCACGCGGACGAGATACTGGAAGGAAGCCAGCTTCCCCTGCGCTACGTCGCCTTCAGCCCCTGCTTCCGGGCCGAGGCCGGCGCGGCCGGCAAGGACACCCGGGGGCTCGTCCGCCAGCACCAGTTTCACAAGGTGGAGCTCGTGAATTTCGTCCAGCCGAAAGAGAGCATGGCCGCCCTGGAGGCCATGGTGGACGCGGCCTCGGACGTCCTCCGCCGGCTACAGCTTCACCACCGGGTGGTGCTGTTGTGCACGGGCGACATGGGCTTCACCGCAGCCAAGACGTACGACATCGAGGTCTGGCTTCCGGGGCAAAACACCTTCCGGGAGATTTCCTCCTGCTCCAACTGCGGCGACTTCCAGGCCCGGCGCGCCGGCATCCGCTTCCGTCCCGGCCCCGGCGCGAAGCCAGAGTTTCTGCACACGCTGAATGGCTCGGCGCTGGCCGTGGGCCGCACGGTGGTGGCCCTCCTCGAGAATGGCCAGCGGGAGGACGGGACGGTGGCGCTGCCCGAGGCGCTCTGGCCGTACCTGGGGGGCTTGAAGGAGTTGCGCCCCTAGGGCTAAGGCCCGGCCTTGGGTTGCAATGCCCCTGCAATACGGTAAAGAAGGCGACCCTTTTGGGTAGGGGTGGAAGGTCGCCTTGGTGCTCGCCTTTTTTCTGGGAGGAATGGCCGAGCGGCTGAAGGCAGCGGTCTTGAAAACCGCCAAGGGCGAAAGTCCTTCGTAGGTTCG
>Ga0302314_10000918_pt1 | contig 54980 bp, 49 predicted proteins | sample III_Palsa_N2_3_FD_200533 | JGI IMG/M metagenome (GOLD analysis project Ga0302314, IMG submission 200533) | Peat permafrost microbial communities from Stordalen Mire near Abisko, Sweden - III_Palsa_N2_3 | ecosystem: Environmental > Terrestrial > Soil > Palsa > Peat permafrost | place: Sweden... | reverse complement strand
CGGACCGATAAGCTTATCGGCGATGCTCAGCTGATCGTATCTCTTATGCGACATCTGACACTCCCGCGATTCAACCTACTGAATCACGAGAGCGCCTTTATGCAAAGGTCCCGCAAGGGGAGAAGGACCGCGCTGGCGTGTTTTGCACTCAACGGGCCCGGCGCCGAAGGCGTGGAAACGTGAAGGGTTTCGGACCTCGCCGCCGCGCCTCAGGCCGCCCGCGCCTCGGACTCGACCATGCGCTTGATGGCGACATAGTCGGTCTTGCCGGTGCCCAGCACCGGGATTTCGGCGACCTTGACGATCTTGCGCGGGGCGGCGAGTTCGGCGACGCCGACCGCCTGGGCATGGGCGACCAGCTTGCCGACGTCGGCGTCGTGCTGGTCGGTGACCAGCACCAGCCGCTCGCCCTTGCGGTTGTCGGGCTCGGCGATGACGGCGTGGCGCGCGTCGGGCCAGAGCGAGGCCGCCAGGGTCTCGGCGGCGGTGAGGGAGACCATCTCGCCGCCGATCTTGGCGAAGCGCTTCACCCGGCCGAGGATGGTGATCCAGCCGTCGGCGGTCATCTCGACCACGTCGCCGGTGTCATGCCAGCCGCCCTCCGGCGGTTCGAGCACGCCGGCGTCGTCGAGATAGCCGGCCATGATGTTCGGGCCGCGCACGTAGAGCCGGCCGCCGCGGCGGATGCCTTCCACCGGCTCGATGCGGGTTTCCATGCCCGGCAGCAGGGCGCCGACCGTGCCGCGGCGATTGTCCTGCGGCTGGTTCACCGCGATCACCGGCGAGGCCTCGGTGGCGCCATAGCCCTCCAGCACCGGGATCGGGCCGAAGCGGTCGACGATCAGGTCGTGGGTCTCGTCGCGCACCTTCTCGGCGCCGCAGACGATGAACTTGAGGCCTGAAAGGTCGTTCGGATCGGCCGAGCGGGCGTACTGGTTGACGAAGGTGTCGGTGGCCAGCAGCACGCTGGCGCCCGACTCGCGCACCAGGGTCGGGACGATCTTCACGTGCAGCGGCGAGGGATATTCGAACGCCTTCATGCCGGTCAGAAGCGGCAGCACCACCCCCGCGGTCAGGCCGAAGCAGTGGAAGATGGGCAGCGGGTTGAAAAACACCCAACTGGGATCGAGCTCGATGTGGGCGGCGAGCTGTTCGGCGTTGGCCAGCAGGTTGGCCTGGCTGAGCACCACGCCGCGCGGCGCGCCGAAGCTGCCGGAGGTGAACAGCACCACGCCCGGATCGTCGGGCTGGGTCGCGACGCGGAAGCGGTGGGGCGCCAGCGAGGCGGTCAGGGCGTAGAGCCGGTCGGCCAGGCCGATGCTGGCGCGGACGTCCTCGAGGTAGGTGATCTGGCAGCTCTGCTCGAGCGCATCGACGGCGTCGTGCAGCTTGCCCTGCTCGACGAAGCGGTGGCTGCTGAGCACGCGCTTGACGCCGGCGAGTTTGGCGGCGGCGCGCAGGTTGCGCAGGCCGGCGGTGAAGTTGAGCATCACCGGGATGCGGCCGAAGGCGTGCAGGGCGAAGAAGGTCACCACGCCGGCCGAACTGGTCGGCAGCAGCAGGCCGACCTTCTCGCCCTTCTCGGTGAGCTTGGAGATCTTGCGGCCGAGCGCGAACGAGGCCCGGATCAGGTCGGTGTAGGTGAGGGGATTGCGCTCCTGGTCCTCCAGGATCGGCTTTTTCGGCCCGAATGTGTTGGCAGCTTCGACGAGCGCGTCGAACAGCGGCCGCCGGGTGTTGGCAACGTCAAATTCGCGGTGCATGCCCCTGGTACCGCCGTCCTTTCCGCCGTTTCCCCGTTTGCGGGAAGGCTATCGCCCCTGTTTCGGCTTGGAAAGCCTACGGTTTGGCGCCCGGCGTCGGATCGGCGCGCTGGACCGCCGCGGCGATGGCCTGTTTGACCGCGGTCAGCCAAGCGCCGCGCCGCGGGTCGGCTTCCAGCTCCAGCGCCTCGTCCGCGCCGGCGATGGTCTGACGCTCGGCGCCGCGCGGCGTCAGGCAATCGCCGGTGTGCTCGGTCGCCAGCACCAGGGTCGGGGCCTTCAGGTCGGCCTGATCGCCCAGCGCCGCGCCCTTGAGGTCGCTGAGCGCGGCTTCCCAGTCGAGGCTCGGGCCGCCCATGCGCAGGTCCGGATTGATCAGCTGCCAGGCATGGGTCGCCGCGCCGCGCCAGGCGTCGTGGGTGCGGCCGGACGTGAAATCGTCCCCGCCGCCGCGCGACCAGCCTTCACCGCCCGGCGCGCGAAACTGGCCGAGGCCGATCATCACCAGGGCGCCGGCGGGCGTGGCGCGGGCGCAGGCCGGGGCGCTCAGCACCAGCGCATCGGCCGCGGCGCCGGTCTCGATGGCGCGGGCGGCCACCAGCGCGCCGACACCCTGGCCCAGCAGGATCAGCGGCCGGCGCGGGGCCGGCCGGATGACGAGGTCGATCATCGATCTGGCCGCCCTGACGTCGGGCTCGAAGCTGTGCAGCTCGCCGAGGTCGCGCTGGGCGGTGAGCCGCCCGGATCCGCCTTGTCCGACTCCATCCAGCACCCACACCGTCGCGCCGGTCGCCTCCAGGTCGCGGGCGGTCTCGAACCAGGTCTCGGCGCTCTCGCCATAGTCGGGCAGGATAAGCACGTCGGCCTTGGCCACCAGATCCGGCGCGCCGACGCCGTAGCGCTGCACGGGATTGTCGCCGACCTGCAGCTCGCCCCAAGCCCAACCCTGCGGCGGATAGAAGCGCTCGGCGAGGCCCGGCGGCGGCGCGCTCTCGATGAAGGCGTCGCTGCTGAAATGCTTCACGGCGAGCACGGCCCCCACCACCACGGCGGCCACGAGCAGGGCGATCGCCGCCGCGGCGATCAGCCGGCGTGTCGGCACGCGGCCCGCTTCCATCCTGCTTGATCCCCCTGTCGTCGGACCCTAGCGGCGGCGCGGCCCCAGGTCAGCATCGGTGTTGCGCGACCATTCGCGCGCTGCTTTCCGGCGTCGGGGAGGTTAGACGGCAGGCTCCCTCCCGGAGCGAGCGCGCGACCGCGCCGACCTGCGATGCCAGACGGCTCATCCACCGCGCACCTGCTGCAGCCGAAACTCGGCGTCGCGCTGCGCGAGGGCTATCGCCTTGACCACTTGCGCCGCGACGCCGTCGCCGCGCTGACGGTGGCGATCGTGGCGCTGCCGCTCTCCATGGCGATCGCCGTCGCCTCCGGGGTGTCGCCGGAACGCGGCCTCTACACCGCCATCGTGGGCGGCTTCGTGGTCTCGCTGCTGAGCGGCAGCCGGTTCCAGATCGGCGGCCCGGCCGGCGCTTTCATCCTGCTTGTGGCCTCAACGTCTGTCCGGTTCGGCATCGAGGGTCTGCTGCTGACGGTCTTCATGTCGGGCTTGATGCTGACGCTGGTCGGCCTATTCAGGCTGGGGTCGCTCATCCGCCACATCCCTCATGCGGTCACCGTCGGCTTCACCTGCGGAATAGCCGTCACCATCGCGGCCAGCCAGCTGAAGGACCTGGGCGGGCTGCATCTGGCCGGCGCCGAGCCGGGGCCGCTGATCCCCAAGCTGCTGGCGCTCGGAAGCGCGCTTGCCACCATCGGTCCGGCGGCGCTGGCGCTCGGACTAGGATCGGCGGTCTTGATCTTCGCGCTCAGGCGCTACCGGCCGACCTGGCCGGGCATGCTGATAGCGGTGGTGGCGGCGGCGCTCGCCGCGACCTTGCTGCGCTTGCCGGTCGACACGATCGGCAGCCGCTTCGGCGGACTCCCGCATGGCCTGCTGATGCCGAGGCTACCCGCCATGACACCTCAGCTGGCGTTGCAGGTTCTGCCCGCCGCGCTCTCGTTCACCCTCCTCGGTGGGATCGAGAGCCTGCTCTCGGCCAAGGTGGCGGACGGCATGACCGGCCGCAAGCACCGCTCGAACATGGAATTGATCGCCCAGGGGCTCGCCAACATGGCCTCGGCCGTGTTCGGCGGGATCAGCGTGACCGGGACCATCGCGCGCACCGCAACCAACGTGCGCGCCGGCGGCGTCAGCCCGCTGTCCGGCATGCTGCATTCCGTTTTCCTGCTGATCTTCATCCTGGTCGCCGCGCCCCTGGCCAGCTTCGTGCCGCTCGCGGCGCTCGCGGGGGTTCTGGTGGTGGTGTCCTGGAACATGGCCGAGAAGGCCGAGTTCGTCCGGCTGCTGCGCAACTGGCGCACCGCCGCGGTCCTGCTCGCCACGTTCGGGCTCACTCTGGCGCGGGATCTGACGACCGGCATCGTGGCCGGATGCGTCCTCGCGGCGCTGCTGGCCATTCTCAGGCGTGGCGTCCCCGAGGAAGGCGGCTAGAGCGCGATGGGTTCAGATCGACGCGATCTGAACCCTGAATCAGGCTCGCGTCATTGATTCTAGAGCATGATTCAGCGGTCAGGCGATTCCGCCTGACCCCATCATGCTCTAGGCGCCGGCCGCGAGCGCAACCGCACCGTTCCAGCCGTGTTACGCGACGCATGATCCAAGCTGCGCCGAGCCCCGGATAATGGGGACGACATCGGAGATCGTCACCACCGACGTCCCGGCGCGGCTCGACGCCCTGCCGTGGCGGCGCTTCCACTGGCTGGTGGTGACGGCGCTCGGGGTCACCTGGATCCTCGACGGGCTGGAGGTGACCGTGGTCGGGGCGCTGTCCGGCGCGCTGCAGGACCCGCGCACGCTGGGGCTGACGCCGCAGGAGATCGGCTGGACCGGCGGCGCCTACCTGCTCGGCGGCGTGATCGGAGCGCTGGTGTTCGGCCGCCTCACCGACACCCTGGGCCGCAAACGGCTCTTCACCGTCACCCTGGCGGTCTATCTGCTGGCGACCCTGGCCACCGGCCTGGCGTGGAACTTCGCCAGCTTCGCGATCTTTCGCGCCATCACCGGCGCCGGGATCGGCGGGGAGGGGGCGGCGATGAACTCCGCCATCCAGGAACTGATCCCGGCGCGGCGGCGCGGGCAGGTCAGCATCATCATCAACGGCAGCTTCTGGGTAGGCGCCGGCCTGGGCTCGATCGGCGCCATCGTGCTGCTGAACCCGCGCGTGCTGCCGGTGGAGCTGGGCTGGCGGTTCGTCTTCATCGGCGGGGCGGCGCTCGCCCTGGTGATCATCTACGCCCGGCGCTTCCTGCCCGAGAGCCCGCGCTGGCTGATGACCCACGGCCGCGTCGCCGAGGCCGAACGGATCGTGGGCGATATCGAGGCGGCTTGCGGCGTGCCGAGAGGCGGCCAGGCCCGCGGCCTGCCGCGCATCGCGCTGCGGTCGCGGGCCCGCAGCGGCCTGCTGCAGGTCGCCCGCTCGCTGATCCTCAAATATCCGAAGCGGACGGTGCTCGGCGTCGTCCTGCTGGCGACGCAGGCCTTCTGCTACAATGCGGTGTTCTTCACCTACGGCCTGGTGCTGACCAAGTTCTACCAGATCCCGTCGCAGAACCTGGGCTGGTTCCTGTTGCCGTTCGCGATCGGCAACGTGCTGGGGCCGCTGATCCTCGGCCGGCTGTTCGACACCATCGGCCGCAAGCCGATGATCGCCGCCACCTACGCCATCTCCGGCGTGCTGCTGAGCCTGACCGGCTGGCTGTTCGCCCACGGCCTGCTGAGCGCCATAGAGCTCACCGGATGCTGGTGCGTGGTGTTCTTCTTCGCCTCGGCGGCGGCCAGCGCGGCCTATCTGACCATTGGCGAGAGTTTTCCGCTGGAGATGCGCGCGATGGTGATCGGCCTCTTCAACGCCTTCGGCAACGGTGTCGGCGGCATCGCCGGACCGGTCGTGTTCGGGGCGCTGATCCAGAGCGGCGCGCGGGCGAACCTGCTGGCCGGTTACCTGTTCGGCGGCGCGCTGATGGTGGTCGCGGCGGCGGTCGAACTGGTGATCGGGGTCTCGGCCGAGCGGCGCTCGCTGGAGGAGATCGCGCCGCCACTTTCCGCCGTGGACGAGCCGGCCTCAAGCACGGCTTGATAGAAAGCCCCGAACAGCCGATCTAGGGGCCATGACCGTGGTCCTCGAAGCCCGCACCGCCCGCGCCCTGCGCCATCCCGAGAAGCAGGCGCGGCCGGATACGCCGATCCCGCGCAAGCCGGACTGGCTGCGGGTGCGCGCGCCCGGCTCCCCCGGCTACGCCGCCACCCGGGCCGTGGTGCGCGAGCACGGCCTCGTCACCGTGTGCGAGGAAGCCGGCTGCCCCAACATCGGCGAGTGCTGGGAGAAGTCGCACGCCACCATGATGATCATGGGCGAGGTCTGCACCCGCGCCTGCGGCTTCTGCAATGTCGCCACCGGCAAGCCCGCGCCGCTCGACCCCACCGAGCCGCAGCGCGTCGCCGAAGCGGTGGCGAAGATGGGGCTGAAGCACGTGGTGATCACCTCGGTCGACCGCGACGACCTCGAGGACGGCGGCGCCCACCACTTCGCCCGCACCGTCGCCGCGATCCGCGCCGCCGCGCCCGCCGCCACCATCGAGATCCTGACGCCGGACTTCCTGCGCAAGGCCGGCGCAGCCGAGGTCGCCATCCGCGCCCGGCCCGACGTGTTCAACCACAACCTCGAGACCGTGCCGCGGCTCTATCATTCGATCCGGCCGGGCGCGCGCTACTACGCCTCGCTGCGCCTGCTGGAGCGGGTGAAGGAGCTGGACCCGGCCCAGTTCACCAAGTCCGGCCTGATGCTGGGCCTCGGCGAGAGCCGCGACGAGGTGCTGCAGGTGATGGACGACATGCGCTGCGCCGGCGTCGACTTCATCACCCTGGGCCAATATCTGCAGCCCAGCCGCAAGCACGCGCCGATCGACCGCTTCGCCGCGCCGGACGAATTCGAGGCGCTGAAGACCATCGCCTATTCCAAGGGCTTCCTGATGGTGGCCGCCAGCCCGCTGACCCGCTCCTCGCACCACGCCGGCGAGGATTTCGAGCAGCTGCGCGCCGCCCGCAACGCGCAGCTGGGCGCCGCCTGACGCCTTGCGCCACAGCCTGACGCGCATCCTGCCCTACACGCCGCGCCAGCTCTTCGACCTGGTGGGCGACGTCGAGCGCTATCCGGAGTTCGTGCCCTGGGTGACCCGGATGCGCGTCTCCAACCGCCGCACCGACGGCGCCGGGATCACCCGCCTCGACGCCGAGGCCGAGGTCGGCTTCGCCATCATCCACGAGCGCTTCTCGACCCGGGTGCGGCTGGACGAGCCCGCCCTCGACATCGACGTCGAGCTGATCTCCGGCCCGTTCCGGCGGCTCGACAACCGCTGGCGCTTCAAGGACCACGAGGCCGGCGCGGAGCTCGGCTTCGAGATCAACTTCGAGTTCAAATCCCGCCTGCTGCAGGGCCTGCTGGCCGCCAACTTCCACCACGCGGTCAACCGGCTGGTGGGATGTTTCGAGGAGCGGGCGCGGGCGCTTTACGGGTCTTCTCCACCCCGCTAGCAACCAACCGGCGGGTTGATCCGGGGTGGCCCGGGATACGGTGCGCGGGGCGCCAGCCGCAGGGCAGGCGCGAACGTTAAGAGGGCAGGATGGGAACGACGTTTGCCAAGACCGCCGCGTCGTTCCTGGCGGCGTTCGTCGCGCTTTCGGGGCGCTCGGCGTCAGGGGCCGCGCTCCAAGACGAAAATCTCCTCGCCGCCATCCCGCCTGGGTTCCAAATTGGGAATACGGCCCAGCAGGGGCCGATGATCATTGCGGAATACGTCCCCCAGGGTGAGACGGTCTCCGGCTGGTCGCGCATGGTCACCGTCCAAGTATTCCGCAACCTGAAGAAGTTTGATGCGGACCAGTTCGCGGACGGAATTCGGCGGCGATGGCTCGTCGCGTGCGCCGGGTCAGAAGTTTCAAAGGTGCGCGGTGGCGAGGAAAACGGATATTCGTTTTCGCTTTGGCTTTTTGCCTGCCCGATGAACCAGGCCACTGGAAAGCCGGAGAATATGTTCGCTAAGTTCATCAGCGGAAACGATGCATTGTACTCAGTACAGTACGCCTACAGAGCTGCACTCACCAAAGACATCGTCCCTCCGGCAATGACGTATCTCGGTAGCATCCGGGTTTGCGATACTCGCCTTCCAGACCGGCCGTGCCCTTCGATGGCGCCTTAGACGGCGCCGCGCGCGACCGGGTCGACCGCCTCGGCAGCCACCCCGGAGAAGCCCCGCGCCGTGCCCGCTTACGGGTGCGACGCCAACGGGGAAATTCGACCCTTCCGAGAGCTTGGGAAGGTCCGCTTCTCGGCAACTAACTTTTGTCCGTCTATCCGTCTGGAAATCAGTTTGTCCGGAAACTCAGAACCTCGTCCAGCGCGTCCGCGCAGGCATCGGCTGGCGGACAAAGCGGATGTCTAAAACGCAGCTACGGCGACAGTTCTTTCCGCATTTTGATACTCGCCATGGGCTGGCCTGAGTCCAGCCGATGGGTGATCCGGCCCTGGCTGACATAGCCGAGGGACCGATAGAACGGCTCGGCCGTCAGCGACGAATCCAGCTCAAGGAACGCGAGGTGGTGTTCGCATGCAATTTGTTCGAGACCCGCGAGGCGCGGCCCGACTTCGGCGACTACAGCGCCGAGGAACGGGCCAGGGTCGCGGCGGCGGTGCGGGCGACGCTGGAGCTGGTCGAGCGCGGCGAGGCGGGCTTAGACGCCCTGATGGGGGTGCTGGAGAGCGATCCCGCGCCCAACCCCCAGGCGCCCGACGAAGCGCCAAAGGATATATCGAACACCGTAAACTACGGTGAATCTACGGTGGTGCGGCCCTGAACTGCCCCCCCTGGGATGAGGCGGAGAAAGGTCAAAGGTCAACACGAAGGACACCAAGGACACGAAGATCACCAAGCCGCTCGTTGCGCGCATCAAATCGGGAGGCGTTGCGCCAGACACAATCGGCGCGCCCTTCGTGCGCTTGGTGTCCTTCGTGACCTTTGTGTCGCCCTTTCAACGACGTTTTTCCTGGGCCCCGGCATTCGCCGGGGTGAGCGGGCGCCGGGACGAGGCTACCGCAACCTATCCCGCAGCATTTCCAGCGCCACCTGGACCGAGGCGAGCTGGATCTCTTCGCGGGAGTCGAGGTCGAAGAATTCGTGGCGGTGATAGACCGACTGGTTGGCGCGGGCGGTGGCGAAGTGGACGGTGCCGACCGGCTTCAGCGGCGTGCCGCCGCCGGGGCCGGCGACGCCGGTGATCGAGACCGAGACGTGGGCGTGGCTGTTCTCCAGCGCGCCCTCGGCCATCATCCGCGCGATCGGCTCGGAGACCGCGCCCAGGTCGGCGATCAGGTCGCCGGTGACGCCGAGCTGCTCCTGCTTGGCGCGGTTGGAGTAGGAGACGAAGCCGCGCTCGAACACGTCCGAGGCGCCGGAAACGGCGCAGAGCGCGCCGGCGACCAGGCCGCCGGTGCAGCTTTCGGCGGTGACGATGCGCAGTGAGCGCTCGCGGGCGTCGTCGATGATCAGCCGGGCCAGGGTTTGGATCTCGAGCGAGAACATGCGGGCGACTCCGGGCCTGACTGAAGCGATGGCAGGCCTTACTACGCCGGCAGCTCGACCATCGCCACGGCCTGGGCGAGCAAACCTTCCTCGCGGCCGGTGAACCCCATGCCTTCCATGGTGGTCGCCTTCACGCTCACCGCCGCCAGGTCCAGACCCAGCAGCTCGGCGAGGCGCTGGCGCATGGCCGCGCGGTGCGGCTTGATCTTCGGGCGCTCGCAGACCAGCGTCACGTCGACGTTGAGGATGCGGCCGCCGCGGCCCGCGACCAGCTCCGCCGCGTGGCGCAGGAAGATGTCCGACGCCGCGCCGCGCCATTGCGGGTTGCTTGGCGGGAAGTGGTCGCCGATGTCGCCTTCGCCGATCGCGCCCAGCAGGGCGTCGGTGATGGCGTGCAGGCCGGCGTCGGCGTCGGAATGGCCGACGAGGCCGTGGTCGTGGGGGATGGCGACGCCGCAGAGCATGACCGCGTCGCCTGGGCCGAAGCGGTGGGCGTCGATCCCCTGGCCGATCCGCGTGGTCCGCGCCGCGCCGGCGATGCGTTCGGCCATGTCGAAGTCCTCCGGAAAGGTGAGCTTGGCGAGCGCCGGATCGCCGGGGACCAGCGCCACCACGCCGCCGGCGCGCTCGACGACCATGGCCTCGTCGGTGGGCTCCTCGTCCACGGGCCAGGCGGCGTAGGCGGCGTTCAGCTCGCCGAGTCGGAACGCCTGCGGCGTTTGCGCACGCCAGAGGCCTTCCCGCGGCACGGTCGCGGCGATCCGGGCGTCGCCGGCGTCGCGCTTCAGGGTGTCGGCGAGCGGCAGCGCCAGGATCGCCGCCGGACCCGAATCGAGCGCCGCGAGCAGGCGGGAAATGTGCTCGGCGCGGAGCAGCGGACGGGCCGCGTCATGGATCAGGACGACGCCGTCGTCGGGCGCCGAAAGCGCCGCCAGGCCCCGCCGCACCGACTGCGAACGCAGTGCGCCGCCCTGCGTAAAGCGTAGGCGTTCGAGACCGGCGAGCGCATCCCGCGCCCGGTATTCCTGGTCCTCGGCGATGACCACGACGACCTCGTTCGCGCCGGCGCCCAGCAGCGCCTCCGCCGACCAGCGCGCCACCGGCCGGCCGGCAAGTGTGCGCCACTGCTTGGCTTCGCCCGGTCCGGCGCGGCTGCCGGCGCCCGCGGCGACGATGACGGCTGAGAATCCCATGGCGGAGTTTCATAAGAGTCTGGACCCTCAAGTCCAGGCTTTACGGCGCCGCACAATGTGCCTAAAAACGCGGCGATGGGGTTGCTTCCAAAGTGAGCATCGCGCGGGGGTTGGGCGCGAAGATGACAGAGACGAAGGCGCGAAGTGTGTCTGACGGGCGCGCGCTCAACAGCCTGAAGGCTGTCGCGTTCGACCTCATTCCGGAACCCGCCATGGTGGTCGACAGCGACGGCGCCCTGGTGGCCGTCAACGAGGCCGCCGAGGCGCTGTTCGGGCAGGGTCTGGCGCTGCTGGCGCGCGGACGCTTCAAGGCCGCGCTACCGCCCGATTCAGCGCTGGTCTCGCTGATCAACCGCGCGCTGGCCGAGGAAGGCCCGGTGCGCGAACGCGGGGTGGAGATCACGCTCTTCGGCCATCCGCCGTTCGACGCCGATGGCGCGGCCGCGCCGCTGGGCGACGGCGCGGTGCTGCTGACCCTGCACGTGAAGAGCGGCGCGCTCGGCGTCGACCGGGCCAGCGATGGGCTGCGCTCCGTGGTCGGGCTCGGCCGGATGCTGGCGCACGAGATCAAGAATCCGCTCGCCGGCATCCGCGGCGCGGCGCAACTGCTGAAATCCGGCGCCAAGGCCACCGACGTGCCGCTGGCGCAGCTAATCATGGACGAGACCGACCGCGTCCGCCGCCTGGTGGACCGGATGGAGGCCTTCTCCGACGACGCCGCGCCGGATCGCACGCCGGTGAATATCCACCGGGTGCTCGACCGGGTGCGGGCGCTGGCCGCCAACGGCGTCGCCGAGGGCCTGTTCCTGAAGGAGAGCTTCGATCCTTCGCTGCCGCCGGTGTGGGGCGAGGAGGACCAGCTGATCCAGATCTTCCTCAACCTGGTGAAGAACGCCGCCGAAGCCGCCCACAGCCGCCGCGACGGCCGCGGCGAGGTGCTGATCACCTCCGCCTATCGCCACGGCGTGCGGGTGCGCGCCGGCGACGGACGCGCGGCCCAGACCGCGCCGCTGGAAGTGCGCGTGCAGGACAACGGTCCCGGCGTGCCGCCGCACCTGCGCGACCACCTGTTCGAGCCCTTCGTCAGCAGCAAGGCCAACGGCGTCGGCCTCGGCCTGGCGCTGGTCGCCAAGCTGGTCGCCGGTCACGGCGGCCTCATCGATTTCGAATCCGAACCTGGGCGCACGGTCTTTCGCGTCCTCTTGCCCGCCGCGCCCGCTATGAGCGCCTTACCGGTGGAATGAATGAGCGTTCAGTCGCAGAAGATCCTGATTGCCGATGACGATTCCTCCATCCGCCTTGTCCTGAGCCAGGCCTTCAGCCGCCTGGGCTACCAGGTGCGCGCCACCGGCAACGCCGCGACGCTGCTCAAATGGGTGACGGACGGGGAGGGCGACCTGGTGCTCACCGACGTGGTGATGCCGGACGAGAACGTGTTCGACGTGCTGCCGCGCATCCGCAAGCAGCGCCCGAAGCTGCCGATCATCGTGATGAGCGCCCAGAACACCCTGCTGACGGCGGTCAACGCGGCCGAGATGGGCGTGTTCGATTACATCCCCAAGCCCTTCGACCTCGACGACATCACCGCCACCGCCCGCCGGGCGCTGGCGCGGCCGGCGGACGGCGAGGCGGCAAGGGCGCAGGCTCGGGCCATGCGTGACGAGCGGCTGCCGCTGATCGGCCGCTCGGCCCCGATGCAGGAGGTCTATCGCACCATCGCGCGGCTGGTCGGCGCCGACCTGACGGTGCTGATCCTGGGCGAATCCGGCACCGGCAAGGAGCTGGTCGCCCGCGCCCTGCACGACCTCGGCCGCCGCCGTGACGGCAAGTTCGTGGTCATCAACCTGGCCGCCGTGCCGCGCGAACGGGTCGAGACCGAGCTCTTCGGCCGCGGCGAAGGCGATTTCGGCAAGCTGGTGGAGGCCGACGGCGGCACCCTGTTCCTCGACGAGATCGGCGACATGCCGCTCGACGCCCAGACCCGGCTGCTGCGCGTCTTCGACGGCGCCGAGCCGGCGATCAATCCGCGCACCGGCCGCAAGCCCAATGTGCGGGTGATCGCCGCCGCCAACCGCGACCTGCGCGGCCTGATCCGCGAGGGTCTGTTCCGCGAGGACCTCTATTTCCGGCTCAACGTCGCGCCGGTGCGGCTGCCGCCGCTGCGCGAGCGCACCGAGGACATCCCCGATCTCGCCCGCGCCTTCCTGCTGCGCGCCACCCGCGAGGGCCTGCCCGCCAAGACCATCGACGCCGCCGCGATCGAGCGGCTGAAGACCCACGCCTGGCCGGGCAACGTGCGCGAGCTGGAGAACCTGATCCGCCGCATCTGCGCGCTCTACGCCGAGGAGATGATCTCGGCGCGGATCATCGAGCGGGAGCTTTCCGAACAGACGACGGCGCCGCCGGGCGACGAGGGGCCGCTGACCCTGTCGACGCTGGTGGAGCGCCACCTGGCCTCCTATTTCGCCGACCAGCCGGAAGGCGTGCCGCCGGCGGGCCTCTACGACCGGGTGCTGGAAGACATCGAGCGTCCGCTGATCCAACTCACCCTGGCCGCGACCCGCGGCAATCAGGTGCGCGCCGCCGAGGTGCTCGGCCTCAACCGCAACACCCTGCGCAAGAAGATCCAGGAGCTCGGCGTCTCCATGACGCGCGGTCGGCGCTGACGCTTTCGCGCAACAACACTGTTGAAATCAGGGCACAGTCCGCCCTAGGCTCCTGAGTCATGGAGTCCCAAGAGGCGTTGCCGTACCCGCCGGGCGTGTCGCTCGGCCGCGGTTGGCCCGAGATTCTGGAGGCGCCGGCGATCGTCGGGGTCGGCTTCGCCGTGGCCGTGACCCTGACCGCCGCGGCGGTGGGACTGGGATCTTCGCCGAGCCTCTCCGGGCCGCTCGGCCCGGCCAGCGCGCTGGTGCAGGGGCTGCTGTGGGGCAATCTGGTCCTGATCCTGGCCCTGGGCGCCCTGGTCGCGCGCAAGGTGGTGCGGCTGGTGGGGGCGCAGTCGGCCGACGCCGGGGCGCGGCTGCACCTGAGGTTCGTCGCGCTCTTCGCCACCGCCGCCGTGGCGCCCGCCCTGGTGGTGGCGCTGTTCTTCGGCGTCCTGGTCACCAACGGCGTCGACAGCTGGTTCAACGCGCGGGTCCAGAACGTGGTGGAGAACTCGCGGCGGGTGGCGTTGTCGTACCTCGACGAACAATCGCTCAACATCCGCGACCACGCGACGCTGATGGCGCGCGACCTGAACAGCGCCGGGCCTTCGCAGCTGGCCAGTTCGCCGGTCGCCTTCTCGCAGTTCCTGATGGGGCAGGCGCAGGACAACGGCTTCATCTGCGCCTATGTGATCGACCGGCACGGCCGCATCATGGCGAGCGCCCTGACCAGCGGGGCGCCGCGCTTCCTGGTCCCGTCCGAGGCGGCGTTCCAGGCCGCCGACCAGGGCTACGTCGAGGCCAAGACCTTCGAGAAGTCCGACCTGTTTCGCGCCCTCTACCGGCTGCGCGCCTTTCCCGAGGCCTATCTCTACGTCGGCTGGCCGGTCGAACCCGGCGTCTTCGCCCACCTGCGCGAAAGCGACGCCTCGATTCAGGCCTACCAGAAGGCCAAGGCGAACCGCTCGAAGATCCAGTTCGGCTTCTTCATGAGCTATTTCGAGACCGTACTGCTGGTGCTGCTGTTCGCGGTGTCGTTCGGCATGTCGGCGGCCAGCAGCATCGCGGCGCCGGTGGCGCGGCTGGTGCAGGCGGCGGGCCGCGTCGCCGGCGGCGACCTCTCGGTGCGGGTCGACACCCGTTCCGACCCCGAGGAGATCGCTGTTTTATCGCGTGCGTTCAACAGCATGACGGGTGATCTCGAGGCGCAGCAGCTAGCGCTGGTGACCGCGCACACGGAGGCGGAATCGCGCCGCCAGTTTGTCGAGACCATGCTGTTTGGGGTCAGCGCCGGCGTCATCGGCCTCGATCCGTCCGGACGCATCTCCGTGGTCAACCGGCAGGCCGCCTCGCTGCTCGAACTGCCCGGCGATCGGCTCGGCCTGCCGCTGGGCGTGCTGGCGCCGGAGTTCCAGGGCGTCGTCGACCGGGCCGGGCACGCCGGCCTGGAGGTCGAGGAGGACGTCGACGTGGTCCGGGGCGGCGAGTCGCGGCGGCTGCGGCTGCGGGTCGGCCACAGTCCCGACGGCTTGGTGCTGACCTTCGACGACATCACCCGCCTGGTCGCCGCGCAGCGCAACGCCGCCTGGAAGGACGTCGCGCGCCGCATCGCCCACGAGATCAAGAACCCGCTGACCCCGATCCAGCTCTCGGCCGAACGGCTGAAACGCAAGTACCGCAAGGAGTTGACCGGCGATCTCGAGACGTTCGACCGCTGCACCGACACCATTATCCGGCAGGTGGGCGACATCGGGCGGATGGTCGACGAGTTCTCCGCCTTCGCCCGGATGCCGGCGCCGAAGTTCCTGCGCTGCGACGCGGTCGAGTTGCTGCGCGCCGCGGTCTTCGCCCAACGGGTCGCCGACGCCGACACCCAGATCGAGATCATCGCGCCATCGCACGAGGTGAGCCTGCTCTGCGACGCGCGGATGATCGGCCAGGCGCTGACCAACCTCTTGAAGAACGCCGGCGAGGCGATCGCGGCGCGCCGGGTCGTGCAGCCGCAGCCGCCGGGCCGGATCGTCGCGCGCCTCGTCGCCGCGGACGGCTCCGCCGCGTTCGAGATCGAGGATAACGGCGTCGGCCTGCCCGCCAAGGATCGCGACCGGCTCACCGAGCCCTATGTGACGACACGCGAGAAGGGCACCGGCCTGGGGCTCGCCATCGTCGACCGGATCATGGAGGAGCACGGCGGCGAGCTCAGCCTGACCGACGCGGCCCAATCGCCCGGGGCCCGCGTGACCCTGCGCCTCCCCGTTGCGCTCAGCTCCTCGCCGGAGCCCGAGCGCGCCACCTCTCCCGAGTTGAAGGACGCCTAAAGTATGACTGGTGATGTTCTGGTGGTCGACGACGAGCCCGACATCCGCGAGCTGGTGGCGGGCATCCTGTCCGACGAGGGCTACTCGGTGCGCACCGCCGGCGACTCGAACGAGGCGCTGGGCGCGATCCGCGCGCGGCGGCCCTCGCTGCTGATCCTCGATATCTGGATGCAGGGCGCGGGGATGGACGGGCTGGAGCTGCTCGACCTGGTCAAGGGGCTCGACCCCGACATGCCCGTGGTGATGATTTCCGGGCACGGCAACATCGAGACCGCGGTCAGCGCGATCAAGCGCGGCGCCTACGACTTCCTGGAGAAGCCGTTCAAGTCCGACCGGCTGTTGCTGGTGGTGGAGCGGGCGATCGAGGCGGCGGGCCTAAGGCGCGAGAACCGGCGCCTGCGCACGCTCACCGGCGCCCCGGACGGCTTTCCCGGCGCCTCGGCGGCCGCGCAGCACCTGCGCCAGACCATCGGCAAGGTGGCCTCCGCCAACAGCCGCATCCTGATCAGTGGCCCGGCCGGCGCCGGCAAGGAGACCTCGGCGCGCCTGATCCACTTGGCGAGCCAGCGCCGCAAGGGCGAGTTCGTCGCCGTCAGCGCCGCCGGGATGACGCCCGAGCGCATGGACCTGGAGCTGTTCGGCGAGGAAGGCGAGGGCGGCCGGCCGCGCAAGATCGGGGTCTTCGAACGCGCCCACAACGGCACCCTCTACCTCGACGAGGTGGCCGACATGCCGCGCGAGAGCCAGGGCCGCATCCTCAGGGTGCTGGTCGAGCAGCGCTTCCGCCGCGTCGGCGGCGACACCGACGTGCAGGTCGACGTGCGGGTGATCTCGTCGTCGTCGCGCGATCTGCGCGAAGAGATCGCCGCCGGACGGTTTCGCGAGGACCTGTTTCACCGCCTGAACGTGGTGCCGCTGCGGGTGCCGGGGCTGGAGGAGCGGCGCGACGACATCCCCGACCTGATCCGCGACTGCGTGGAGCGGATCGGGGCGGCGCAGGGCCTGTCGCGCCGGATCTTCGCCGACGACGCCATCGCCACCCTGCAGGTGCAGTCGTGGCCGGGCAACGTGCGCCAGCTGCGCAATGTGATCGAGCGGATCCTGATCCTCGCGCCCGGCGACCCGGGCCAGCCGGTCACCGCCGACATGCTGCCGAACGACGCCATGTCGCAGGCGCCGACGGGCGGCCTCGGGGCCGAGCGGATCATCTCGCTGCCGCTGCGCGAAGCGCGCGAACTGTTCGAACGGGAATACCTCGATGCGCAGATCATGCGCTTCGGCGGGAACATCTCGCGCACCGCGGCCTTCATCGGCATGGAGCGCTCGGCCCTGCACCGCAAGCTGAAGTCGCTGGGCTTCGGCGGCGCCCGGGCGCTGGAGGAAGTGGAGAGCTGATGACCCGTCCTTCGCCAAGGCTCCGGAGGGCTGCCCTCGTCCACCGAAGCTCCGTCAGGAGCGCAGGCGGATGAGCCGCGTCGCCTACGTCAACGGCCGCTTCGTCCCGCACGGCCAGGCCTCAGTTCATATCGAGGACCGCGGCTTCCAGTTCGCCGATGGGGTCTATGAGGTCTGGGCGGTGTTCGGCGGCAAGCTGGGCGACGGCGACGGCCACTTCGAGCGGCTGGAGCGCAGCCTGGGCGAGCTCTCGATCGCCGCGCCGATGCCCAGGTCGTCGCTGCAGGTGGTGCTGAAGGAGACCGTGCGCCGCAACAAGGTGCGCGAAGGCCTGGTCTATCTGCAGGTGACCCGCGGCGTCGCGCCGCGCGACCACGCCTTTCCCAATCCGCCCACCCCGCCGAGCGTCGTCGCCACCGCCCACGGCGTCGATCGCGCGCTGGCCGAGGCGCGGGCCCAGCGCGGCGCGGCGGTGATCACCGCGCCGGAGACCCGCTGGGCGCGCTGCGACATCAAGACGGTCGGCCTGCTGCCCAATGTGCTGGCCAAGCAGCACGCGCGGACGGCCGGCGCGGTGGAGACCTGGTTCGTCGACGAACTGGGGCTGGTCACCGAGGGCGCGTCCAGCAACGCCTGGATCGTCGACAAGACCGGCGCCCTTCGCACCCGCGACACCCAGGCGAACATCCTGCGCGGCATCACCCGCAAGACCATTTTCGAGCTGGTGGCGCGCGAGGGGATCAAGGTGGAGGAGCGGCCGTTTTCGATCGAGGAGGCTAGAGAGGCGCGCGAAGCCTTCATCACGGGCGCCGGGACGCTGGTGCTGCCCATTGTGAAGATCGACGGCCATGTTGTCGGCGACGGCGTCCCCGGTCCGGTGGCGAAAGAGCTGCGGCGGCTCTATATCGAGGAGGCGAGGCGGACGGCGATCTGACCGCCCCCGCGCAAACTTTGTGTGGCCGCCGCCTGCGGCCGTAAACGAGAACAAGGGGATCAACCCGATGAACACCGCGACTGCCGTCGAAAAGAAGCAGAACCTCCAGGACACCTTCCTCAACAGCGTCCGCCGCTCGAAGACCCCGCTCACCATCTTCCTGGTGAACGGCGTAAAGCTTCAGGGCGTGGTGAGCTGGTTCGATAATTTCTGCGTGCTGCTGCGCCGGGACGGCCAATCCCAGCTCGTCTACAAGCACGCCATCTCCACCATCATGCCCGCTCAGCCGGTGCAGCTTTACGAGCCGGGTCTCGATTCAGCCGATTGACCACAGCCAGCGTCGATAGAAGCGTTCCCGTCCAATCGGCGCTGGTCCTGCATCCGGACCGGGCGCGGCGCGATGATCTGCGCGCGGCTTCCGCGCGGCTGACCGAGGCCGTCGGCCTTGCCGAGGCGCTCGACCTGAAGGTGGTCGAGGCGCTCGTCGCGCCGCTGCGCAAGCCGGTTCCGGCGACGCTGCTGGGCGGCGGCAAGGTGGCGGAGATCGGCGCGCTCTGCGCCGCGCTGGAGCTCGACGTGGTGGTGATCGACGACGCCCTGTCGCCGGTGCAGCAGCGCAATCTCGAGCGCGCCTGGCAGGTCAAGGTGATCGACCGCACAGGCCTGATCCTGGAGATCTTCGCCCGCCGAGCCCGGACCCGGGAAGGCCGGCTGCAGGTGGAGCTGGCGCGGCTCGCCTACGAGGCCTCGCGGCTGGTGCGCACCTGGACCCACCTGGAGCGCCAGCGTGGCGGCCTGGGCGCGATGGGCGGTCCCGGCGAGACCCAGATCGAGACCGACCGGCGGCTGATCGCCGAGAAGGTGGCGCGGCTGAAGCGCGAACTGGAGGAGGTGCGCCGCACCCGCACCCTGGCCCGCCGGGCGCGGGGCCGCACGCCGTTCCCGACCATCGCCCTGGTCGGCTACACCAACGCCGGCAAGTCGACCTTGTTCAACCGCCTGACCCATTCGAAGGTGACGGCCAAGGACATGCTGTTCGCCACCCTCGACCCCACCATGCGGCGGCTGAAGCTGCCGGGCGGGCGGCCGGCGATCCTCTCCGACACGGTCGGCTTCATCTCCAGCCTGCCGCACGAGCTGGTGGAGGCGTTCCGCGCCACCCTGGACGAGGTCAAGGAAGCCGACATCATCCTGCACGTGCGCGACATCGCCAGCGCCGAGAGCGAGGCCGAGGCGGCGGATGTCCGCAAGGTTCTGGACGAAATCGGCGCCGGCGACGAGGCTGGCCAGCGGGTGCTCGAAGTCTGGAATAAGATCGACCTGCTGGACGACGAGGCGCGCGAGTTCCTGGAAGCGAGGGCGATGCGTGCGTCTTCCGGCGCAGCGGCGGTCTCGGCGGTGAGCGGGGAGGGGATCGAGCGGCTGACCGTCCGCCTCGCCGGGCTCGTCGACGAAGGCCCGCTGCTGACCATCGCCCTGCCGGCCGCCGACGGGGAGGGCCTCGCCTGGCTCTATCGCCACGGCCGCGTGGTGAGCCGCGAGCCCGACGAGAGCGACGTGCTGCTCACCGCCCGCCTCGATCCGGCGGCGCTAGCGAAGTTCGAACGGCTGCGGCCCAGCGCCGTTCAGGCGGCCGCGGCGGAGTAGGGCCGGATCAGGCGAAGACCTCGGCGACGTCGCCCGCGACGCCCTGTTTGCTGGTGCGCAGGGCGACATAGGCGGCGGTCGACGAGACCGTCAGGACGATCTCGACCACGGCCTGGAATATCGGCTGCAGGGTGACTTCCGCCGCCGACTCGCCTGCGTCGTGTCCAAGCGCGAGCACCAGGACCATGATGCCGACGACGAACAGCAATCCCACCAGCACGAGGATCGCCAACTGGACCGCCATCAGGCCGGCCAGCCGCCAGCGGGAGCCCTTGGTCAGCCGCCAGGCCAGATCCAGCGATTCCGTCGCGCCCTTGTTCTCCACCATCGCGATCGCGGTCGCCGGCATCCAGGCCGCCAGCAGCATGAGGCCGGGAACCACGAGCGCGAGGAGTCCGACGCCCACCCCCAGGTTTCTCACGATGGCGAGCCCCCACAGGGTGCCGAACCTCGGGGCCGCCTGGCCCAAGACTTCGCCGAAGGTCAGGCGTTTCTCGCCGGCCAGCTCGCGATAGGTGATCAGGGTCGCGCCGCCGACGAACAACAGGCTCAGCAGGCCGAGCGCAAGGCCCAACACGCGGAGATCTTGGGGCAGGAAGCCAGCCAGCACGTTCGGCAGGACGATGAACGGCAACGCCAGCAGCAGCAGATCGAGCGCGCGCTTGAACATCACCCTGAAGCTCGAACTCACGATCCGGCCGATCTGAATCGGCGGTTCGGCGTCTTCGTCCGCGGTGATCGCCGCCATCTCTCGCCCCCAGCCCGGGGGCGATTGAAGCACGGCGGGCGGCGGACCGTCCACGTCAGTAGGGTAGTTCTTATTTTGTTCTTGCCGATTCAAGGCGCGAGTCGCAAGGTGGCGGCGCATCGGAGATGGCCATGGCGCTCACCCTTTCAGCCGAACGTTTCAAGGCGGCGCGCGCTTTCATCGACCAGACCGGCCGGCCGCTGGACGCCGCGCTGCTGTCGCACCGACTGGGCGAGGGGCCGGTCGAGGCGGTGCTGGCGGCGCTGGCGGCGAACCAGAACGCCGACGGCGGCTTCGGTCATGGGCTGGAGCCGGATATTTCCGGGCCGGCCTCCAGCGCGCTCGCCACCAGCATCGGGTTGCGGTTGCTGGCGCGGGTCGGCGCGGCGGCGGGTCACCCGATGGTGCTGGCCGTCATCGCCTGGCTGGACGCCAACCTCGATCGCGAGCGCGGGGTCTGGCCGATCGTCGGGCCCGACGTGGACCTGGCGCCGCATGCGCCCTGGTGGGCCTGGTCGGAGGCGCTGGCGGCGTCGTGGAACGGCTTCCGTTTCAATCCGACCGCCGAAATCCTGGCCTGGCTCTATCGCTATCGCGCGGCGGTCCCCGGCGCGCTGCTGGCCTCGGTCGAGGCGGGGCTGCGTCGAACCCTCGCCGAAACCGAGCTGATCGAGGGCGCCTACGACCTGAAATGCGCGTTGCGGCTGGCCGAGAGCGACGCCGCCCCGCCGGACATCGCCCGACCGCTCGGCCTGCTGCTGCGCCGCTCGCTCGCCGCCCACGACGCCGCCGACGAACACGCCTCGCCCTTTGACGCGGCCCCGACCCCCGACAGCCCGTTCGCCGATATCGTCGATCGCCGGATCGAGCCGGCGCTGGTGGCGCTCATCGGGGCTCAGGCCGCGGACGGCGGCTGGACCCCGTTCTGGGACTGGAGCTTCGTCGACGCCGAGGCGTGGGAGACGGCGCGCCGGGCGTGGCGGGGGTGGCTGACGCGCGAGGCGGTGGAGACGCTGCTGGCCTATGGGCGGGTAGAACGAGCCTAGCGCCAGACCTCATTGACAATACCCCCTAACCCGATCGTGGAAAGAGGTCAGCGGGCTTTCTCCGCTGCCTTCGCCGCGTTCCACAGCGCGTCCATTTCGGCCAGGTCGGACTGCTCCGGAGACGAGCCCCGTGCCGCAAGTTCTGCCTCGATGTATTTGAAGCGTCTCATGAACTTGGCGTTGGCGCCACGCAGGGCGGTCTCCGGGTCGAAGTCGAGGTGGCGGGCAAGGTTGGCGCAGACGAAGAGGACGTCGCCGAGTTCGTCCTGGGCCTTGGCGACGTCGCCGGCGGCGACCTCGGCCTCCAGTTCAGCCACCTCCTCGCGCAGCTTGGCCAGCACCTCGGCCGCCGAGGGCCAGACGAAGCCGACGCGGGCGGCGCGCCTGGAGAGCTTCACCGCGCGGGTGAGGGCGGGCAGGCCGACCGGCACGTCGTCCAGGAGGCTGGGCTGCGTCGCCGCCCCGGCCTTGGACGCCCGTTCCTCGGCCTTGATGGTCTCCCAGGCCTCGGTCTGTTCGCGGGCGGAGCGGTGATGCGCCTCGCCGAACACATGCGGATGGCGGCGCACCATCTTGTCGTTGATCGCCTCGGCGACGTCGGCGAAACCGAACGCGCCCTGTTCCTCGGCCATGCGGGCATGGAAGACGACCTGCAGCAGCAGGTCTCCCAACTCTTCCTTCAGGTCGGCGAGATTGCCGCGCTCGATGGCGTCGGCGACCTCATAGGCCTCCTCGACCGTGTAGGGGGCGATGGTGGCGAAGCTCTGCTCCAGGTCCCACGGGCAGCCGTCGCCCGGCGACCTCAATCGCGCCATGATCTCGACCAGGCGGAAGATCGGGTGGCGCAGGTCGTCGGCGGCGGGCGGCTGGGCTGTCATGGATCAAGAATCGCTGGGCGGCGGAGATGGGTTGCACTATGGCGCCCGTCGCCCCGCCTTGCACCCACCGCCGATGCCCGAATCCTGCCTCTTCCACTTCAGCGAAGACCCGTCGATCGAGGTCTTCGAACCGCGCCCGGTGCGTGTCCCCGCCGGGCGGCCGCCGGGCCAGGACTGGCTCAACGGCCCGCTGGTCTGGGCGATCGACGCCTGGCACGCGCCGCTTTACTTCTTTCCCCGCGACTGCCCGCGCGTGCTGCTGTGGAAGCGCCCCGATACGACCAACGCCGACTTCGATCGCTGGTGGCGCGGCGGCCGCGATCGGCGGATGCAGGCCCATATCGAGGCCGCCTGGCGGGAGCGGCTGCGGACCACGCCGATCTATCGCTACGCCTTCGCGTCCGAACCGTTCGAACGGCTGCGGGACGCCGGCATGTGCGTGGCGCGCGAGACGGTGCGGCCGCTCTCAGCCCAGCCGGTCGGCGACCTCGAGGCGGCGCTGGCGGCGGCGGACGTCGAACTGCACGTGCTGGAAGACCTGCTGCCGCTGAAGGGCGTCTGGGAGAGCACGCTGCACGCCAGCGGCGTCCGCTTGCGGAACGCGGCGGGCTGGGGCTAGCGACGAAACTCGATCCTAGAGTCCAAAATTGATTGTCATCCCGGCTGTAGGACCACGTCAGTGGTCCGGAAGGCCGGGATCTCCTCGCGGACGCCGGCGGTAAGGAGATCCCGGACAAGCCGCCGGCGCGGCTTTCCGGGATGACATGCGTTTAAGTGCTGGAATTAGCATCATTTCTTCAAGGCGCGCCGCTTAATGACGATGGCGACCTACGACCTCGGCCGTCCCGCCACCGCATAGATCGCGTCGATCGCGGCCATGTTGCCGACCGCGTCCGCGCCGCCCGTAAGCTGCGGCGTCTCGCCCCGCAGCAGCTGGGCCAGGTGGATGAGCTGGGCCTCGTAGGTGGTCGGGCCGTCGGTGGGGCGGGTGACGGTCTCGCCGTCGATCGTGGTGGTGAACTGGCAGCCCATCTGCGGGGCGAGGAAGTTGACGATGTCCATCCGGCCGCGCTCGCCCTCGATGGCGAGGCTGGCGGAGAAGGCCGGCGCGATCATGGCGCAGGCGATCTCGCCCTTGGCGCCGCCTGGAAACGCCAGCTGGGCCGAGAGCTCCACGTCCACGCCGTCCTCGAACCGGCCGCTGGCGGCCTCGATGCGCGGCTCCTCGCCGATCAGGGTGCGCAGGGCGTGCAGCGGATAGCAGCCAAGGTCCATCAGGCCGCCGCCGCCGAGGTCCGCGCGCCAGCGCAGCTCGTCGGGCGAGCGCGGGATCGTGCCCTTGAACTCGGCGGTGGCCTTGCCGACGCGGCCCAGCGCACCCTCGCGCATCAGCGCCTCGGCCTGCCGCATCACGGTGTGGAAGCGGTAGTGGAACGCCTCGACCAGGATCTGGCCCGTCGAAGCCGCCGCCTCGGTCATCCGCCGCGCCTCGCCGGCGTTCATGGCGAACGGCTTCTCGCACAGCACCGTCTTGCCCGCTTCCAGCGCCGCGATCGTCCACTCGGCGTGGCCGGCCGGGGGCAGGGCGTTGTAGATCACGTCGACGTCGTCGCGGGCGATCAGCTCGGCGTAGGAGCCGGCGACATGGGCGATGCCGTGCTTGTCGGCATAGGCGCGGGCGCGGCCGGCGTCGCGCGCGCCGACCGCGACCACCTCGAAGTCGTCATTGGTCTTGGCCGGGGCGAGCACCGCGCCCCGCGCGATCTTGGAAGCGCCCAGCAGTCCGATCCGGAACATCTATCCCAACCTCCGCCGATAGAGCGCCAGCAGCCGCTCCCAGTGCCGTTCGGCGGCGGCCTTGTCATAGGCGGGGCGCTGCGGGAAGGCGAAGCCGTGCTCGACGCCGGGATAGAGTTCGACCTCCGTCAGTGGCCGGTCGGCCAGCGACGCGGTCAGCGCCTCCACCATCTCCATCGGCGCATAGTGGTCGGTCTCGGCGCAGCCGAAATAGAGCTCGGCCTTGGCCTTGCGCGCCATCAGGTGCGGGCTGTCGGCCTTGTCGGTGACCAGCAGGACGCCGTAGAGCGAGGCGGCCGCGGCGACGCGGTCGGGGAAGGTTCCCGCCGCATTGATGGCGAACTGGCCGCTCATGCAGTAGCCGAGCGCGCCGATCGAGCCCGGCCGCGCGGCCGGATCGGCGTCGGCGAAGTCGATCAGCGCCCTGGCGTCGGACATCACCATGTCGATCGAAAGCCCGTTCATGTAGCCGAACATCCGGTCGCGCATGCCCGGCTCGGCCAGCGAGCCCAGCTCCATCACCCCGGCGCGGTAGTAGAGGTTGGGCAGCATGACGTAGTAGCCGGCCGTGCCCAGCCGCCGCGCCATGTCGCGCAGCTCCTCGCGGATCGCCGGCGCGTCCATGAAGAACAGGATCGGCGGATGCGGGCCGCCGCGCTCCGGATGGCAGATAAAGGTGGTGGTGGCGCCATCCGCCGTGGGGATGTCGATCTGGCGTTCGATCATGCGTTTCGTGCGCGCTCCCGGCCGCGTCTGAGGTTCTGGTGTTCGGCGCCACTATGCCCCGCCGCCACGGCTGGACAAAGGCCGGACGGAAAGCCCATTTGGCGGATGTGGCATCGGGAAGATTCATCACGCTCGAAGGCGGGGAGGGGGCCGGCAAGTCGACCCAGGCGCGCCGCCTCGCCGAGCGCCTGACCGCGCGTGGCCATCCGGTCGTCGTCACCCGCGAGCCGGGTGGTTCCGAGGGCGCCGAGAAGATCCGCGAGTTGCTGGTCACCGGCGCGGCCGACCGCTGGTCGCCGATGACCGAGACGCTGCTGGTCTACGCCGCCCGCCGCGACCACGTCGAGCGCACCATCGCCCCGGCGCTGGCCGCCGGCGACTGGGTGGTGAGCGACCGCTTCGCCGACTCGACCCGCGCCTACCAGGGCGCCGGCGGCGGCGTCTCCGGCTCGCTGATCCAGGCGTTGGAGCGCCATGTGCTGGGCGAGACGCGGCCGGACCTCACCCTGATCCTCGACCTGCCAGTGGAAGCCGGCCTGGCGCGCATCGCGGGGCGCACCCACGCCGAGACCCGCTTCGAGGCCAAGGGCGGGGCCTTCCACCAGCGCCTGCGCGAAGGCTTCCTGGCCATCGCCCGGGTCGAGTCCGACCGCTGCGCGGTGATTGACGCCACGCAGGGCTTGGATGCGGTCGAGGCGGCGATCTGGGCGGCGGTCGAAGCGCGGCTGGCGCCCTGACCGATGAGCGAGATCGCCCATCCCCGCGACGTGACGCGGCTCGAAGGCTGCGAGACGGCCGAGCACGCCTTCCTTTCGGCGCTGGAGCGCGGGCGGCTGCACCATGCCTGGCTGCTGGTGGGGCCCGAGGGCGTCGGCAAGGCGACCTTCGCCTATCGCGCCGCGCGACGGCTGCTGGGCGCGCGGCCGGCGCCGGAATTTGGCGTCCTCGGCGCCGATCCCGAGGATCCCGTCTTCCGCCAGGTCGCCGGCCGCGCCCATCCCGACTTGATGGTGCTGGAGCGCTTCGACCCCGACGGCAAGGTGCGCAAGGTGATCCCGGTGGAGGAGGCGCGGGCGCTGCCGGAATTCTTCTCCAAGTCGCCCGGCCGCGCCGCCCACCGCGTCGCCATCATCGACGCCGCCGACGACCTCAACGCCAACGCCGCCAATGCGGTGCTGAAGACGCTGGAGGAGCCGCCGCAGCGCGGCGTGCTGCTCTTGATCTCGCACCGGCCGGGCTCGCTGCTGCCGACCATCCGCTCGCGCTGCCGGCGGCTGGTGTTCCCAGTCCCGCCGACTGAGGACGCCGTGCGCTGGCTGACCGGCGCGGCGGACCTCTCGGTGGAGGCGGCGCACGGCTATCTGCGCATGGCGCGCGGCGCGCCGGGGCGGGCGCTGCGGCTGGCGGGATCGGGCGCCCTGGAGATCGACGAAGCCGCGCGCCGGCTGGTGGAGCGGCTGCCGGTCATCGACCAGTCGGCGGCGCTGGCGCTGGCCGACAGCTTCCGCGGCGCCGAGGGCGCGGCGCGGTTCGCGCTCGCCATGGACCGGATCGGCGCGGCGCTGCACGAGACCGCCGCGGCGGCGGCGCTGGACGGGCGCGGGGCCTACGACCGCTGGGCCGAGGCTTGGAGCCTGGTCGAGGGCCTGCCGGGCGAGGCCGAGGCGATCAATCTCGACCGTGCCGACGCCTTCTTCACCGCGCTCGGCCGCCTGGCGGCGCTGGCTTGATCGCCTTATGCTGATCGACAGCCATGTGAACCTGCACTCCGACAAGTTCGACGCCGACCGCGAGGCGGTGATCGAGCGGGCGCGGGCGGCGGGCGTGGGCCGCATGGTGACCATCTGCGACCGGCTCAGCTCCGAACCGGCGGTGCGCGCCATCTCCGAGACGCATCCTGACATCTGGCACACGGTCGGCACCCATCCGCACGAGGCCAAGGACGATCCGGACCTGGCGCCCGAGCGGCTGGTCGCGCTGGCGCGGCATCCGCGGACGGTCGGCATCGGCGAGACCGGGCTCGATTTCCACTACGACTTCTCGCCCCGCGACGTGCAGGCGCGCGTCTTCCGCGCCCACATCGCGGCGGCGCAGCGGACCGGCCTGCCGCTGGTGGTCCACGCCCGCGAGGCGGACGAGACCATGGCCGAAATCCTCGAGGCCGAGCACGCGCGCGGCCCCTTCAAGCTCTTGATGCACTGCTATACGTCCGGCCCCGAGCTGCTGGCGCGCGCGGCGGCGCTGGGGGCCTGGTTCTCGGTCTCGGGCATCGCCGGGTTCAAGAGCGCCGAGGACGTGCGCGAGCGGGTGCGGGCGATGCCGGAGGATCGGATCATCGTGGAGACCGACTGCCCCTATCTGGCGCCGATCCCGCATCGGGGACGGCGCAACGAGCCGGCCTACATCGGCCTGGTGCTGGCCAAGCTGGCGGAGATCCGCGGCTGGGACCTTACCGACGCCGAGGACCGCACCGAGGCCGCCTTCTTCGCCCTGTTCGACCGGGTGGCGCGCGCATGAAGCTGGAAGTGACCATCCTGGGCAGCGGCTCCTCCGGCGGCGTGCCGCGCGCCGACGGCAATTGGGGCGTCTGCGACCCGGCCGACCCGCGCAACCGCCGCTCGCGCTGCGCGATGATGATCCGGCGGCTGTCGGGGGAGGGCCCCGAGCTTTGGACGACCGCCGTGGTCGACGCCTCGCCGGAGTTCCGCCAGCAGACCGCCGAGGCCGGCGCCAAGCGGCTCGACGCGCTGCTGATGACCCACGACCACGCCGACCAGGCGCACGGCATCGACGACATCCGCGCCTTCGCCCAGCGGCAGCGGGCGCGGATTCCCTGCCACGTGGACGCGGCGACGGAAGAGACGCTGCGGCGCCGGTTCGGTTACATCTTCCATGGCGAGAAGGGCTATCCGGCGATCTCCGACCTGGTTCCGATCCCGCCGCACGGCGCGCCGTGGCGGGTGGACGGACCCTCCGGCGCCATCCCGGTCATCACCTTCGACCAGGACCACGGCGAGATGAGGAGCGTCGGCTATCGTTTTGGCCCGATTGTCTATTCCAGCGATGTCGTGCAGCTGGACGACGCGGCGTTCGAGGCCATGGCCGGCGCGGAGCTCTGGATCGTCGATGCGCTGCGTTACATCCCGCACCCGACCCATGCCCACGTCGAGCGCACCCTGGGCTGGATCGAGCGGCTGCGGCCGGCGCGCGCCATCCTGACCAACCTGCACATCGATCTCGACTACACGGAGCTGTCGTCGCGCCTGCCGGCGAGCGTCGAGCCGGCGTATGACGGGATGCGGATCGAGTTCGACATCGAAGACGAAAATACGTGAAATCCCAGACGCTTAAACTCGGTTTCCTCGCGTCGAACAACGGCTCCAGCTTCCGCGCCATATTGGCCGCGATCGAGGCTGGGACGCTGGCCGCCGAGGCGCGGCTGGTGGTGAGCAACCGGCGCGAGTCGCCAGCGCTGGCGTTCGCCGCCGCGCATGGCGTCGCCAACCGCGCAATCCCGACCGTGGCCGACCCGGACGCCGCCGACGCGGCGCTGGCGGCGGCGCTGCGGGACGCGGGCGTGGAACTGGTGGTCCTGTCCGGCTATCTGCGCAAACTCGGGCCCGTGACGCTGGCCGCCTACGAAGGCCGCATCCTGAACATCCATCCGGCGCTGCTGCCGAAATACGGCGGCCAGGGCATGTACGGCCGGCGCGTGCACGAGGCCGTGGCGGCGTCGGGCGATGCGGTCAGCGGCGCCAGCGTGCATGTGGTCGACGGCGAATACGATCACGGGCCGCTGCTGGCGACACTGGAGCTGCCGCTGGCGCCGAACGACGACGCCGCGACGATCGAAGCCAAGGTCATGGCCGCCGAGCCGGCGTTCTTCGTCGAGGTGCTGCGCCAGATCGCGACCGGCGCGCTCGTCCTGCCCGAACCCCATCGGTAATTTCCGATAATCTTCCTTAGGCGCGAATTGGATGTAGCGCCCATTTAGTAATGTCGCACCGTGCCATTTAGAGATGTCACCCTCTCTCGCGTTTGCGCGGGAGGCCTCCAGGATGACGTTGCATTTCATGAGCGACAAGGAGCTGTCTCGGCTGGAGATCCTTCGCGATCTCGGTAGCGGACGCCTCACCACCTCGGCAGCAGCGGATCTGCTTGGTCTGGAGCGTCGCCAGGTCCAGCGCCTAGCCAAGGCCTATCAAGAGCATGGCGCTACGGCGCTGATCTCCAAGAAGCGCGGCCGGCCGAGCAACCGTCAGGCGCCGACTGGCCTCAAGGACCAGGCGCTGGAGCTGATCCGCGCGAAGTACACGGACTTCGGGCCTACCCTGGCGGCTGAGAAGCTGCGTGAGCTCCACGGTATCACCGTCGGCCGCGAGACGCTGCGGCTGTGGATGCTCGACGCCGGCCTCTGGGCGGACCGCGTAAAGCGCCGCGGCCGGGTCTATCAGCCCCGTTATCGCCGGGAGTGCGTCGGCGAGCTGGTCCAGGTCGACGGCTCGGAGCACTGGTGGTTCGAGGATCGCGGCCCGCAATGCACCCTGCTCGTCTTCATCGACGACGCCACCAGCCGGCTGATGCACCTGCAGTTCGTCCAGTCGGAGTCGACCTTTGCCTATTTCAACGCGACGCAGCGGTATCTAGAGCAGCACGGCAAGCCAGTCGCCTTTTACACCGACAAGCATGCGGTCTTCCGGGTCAACAAGCCCAGCGGCCTGCACGGCGATGGCATGACCCAGTTCGGACGCGCCCTGAAGGCGCTAAGCATCGAGATCATCTGCGCCAACTCCAGCCAGGCCAAGGGCCGCGTCGAGCGCGCCAACAAGACCTTGCAGGACCGACTGGTGAAGGAGCTGCGGCTCGCCGGCGTCAACTCCATGGAGGACGGCAACGCCTTCCTGCCAAGCTTCATGGCCGACTATAACGCCCGCTTCGCCAAGGCGCCGTTCAACGACAAGGACCTTCACCGGCCCATGCAGCCGCGAGATAGGCTCGATGAGGCCTTCACCTGGCGCGCGGAGCGGACGCTGTCGCAGTCCCTAACCCTCCAGTACGACAATATCCTTTTCATGATCGAGCCGTCCGAGTTCGCCCAAGCGGCGATCGGTAAGAGGGTCGAGGTCGTGGACTTCCCGGATGGGCGATTGGAGGTCCGCTACAAAGGCCGCAGCATGCCCTATCGGACCTTCGACAAGCTGCGCCGCGTCACCGAGACCGCTGTCCTCGAGAACAAGCGCCTGGGCGGCCTCCTCACCCTGATCCGCGAGAGCCAGAAGTCCGAGCCGCCCGGCATGCGCACCAGCAAGGGCCCGAAGCGGCGCGACCAGACCAAGCACATGTTCAGCGTCGGCTGAGCGGCATGGTTTGATTTTGCGACCATTTGCTCACCGTCGGTGAGCGATTCTGGCCGAGTTCAAACCGACACCCTGCCCTGGCGCACTTTTGGCCTGTTGCGGACGTTCGGGGCTGCCCTATTCTTCCGCCATGCGCACGCACCCCACCAACATCATCACCGCGCTGCAGGGAATGTTCAGCGTCTTTGAACCCCTGTGCGAGGACACGCAGTCCCTTCGGGCCTTGGCAATAATGGCTGCCGACCGTGACCGCTGGCGCGACGCTCACAGCCTATTTCAAAGTATCCGCCAGAAAACCTTAGCGGCTGAGAAGAAGGGGGACGAGCTAGGCCTAGCACAATATGCTTTTGAGGAAATCTGCGCCAAGACCCTCTACAATCTAAGCGGTTCGCCTGCGCCGTTCGACGCCGACTCTGCCTTTTGGGTGATACCGCTCGCCACTCAGCTTGGAGCGAAGTTAGGCCTGAAGGCACCTGCGCAAGTGACGCCACTGCTTGAAATGTAGTTAGCCCGAACGTCATGATGGACGGCTGATTGAAGGGGGCCTACGTGCCTCGCACGCCTAACGGCGCACTCGGAAAACAAAGGACGAAGCCAGACCATCACTGCGCCGGCGCGGCGTTCGGGCTCTGCGCGATGGCAGGGCTTCGCGCCCGCCCGCCGCCCCGACTTCGGCCGTTTGTGTCATCTCTAACGGTGACAGAAAGTGTCTTCTCTAACCGGCGTAGACAATGGATATCGGCGCGGGGGCCTCAATCGCCCGCTCCCGCGTCCTCGTGCGCATAGCCGAACCGGGTCGCGGCCGTTTCCACCAAGGGCCAGATGGCCGCCGCTTCGGCGGGTGACAGGTTCTCGCGCCAGCGCCCGACGCGCCGCTCATGGTCGGGCCGCGAGTGGTTGCGGGAGGTCTGGGCCTCGATGAAGGCGGCGTTGTTGGTGTCCTGCACCCGGGCGGCCCAGCGTTCGAGGTGGGCGCGGGTCTCGGCGACGCTCACCCCGACCTCGCCGCAGACCTCGTGGGCGAAGGCGAGCGGCTCGGCGATCAGCCGTTCGAAGCGCACCACGGTGGCGAGATGCTCGACCTGGCCAAAGCCGACGGTGTTCAGGTAGCTCCAGTGGTGGGCGCAGCGCTCCAGCAGCGGGCGCTCCAGCCAGTCCCGCCAGTCCGGCGGCCGCGGATGATGGCGCCAGTCCTGGCCGATGCCGACGCGCAGCGAACAGACCGCGTCCAGCGGATGGCGGACGATCCAGAACAGCTTCGCGTCCGGGAAGCTGGCGAGATAGGCGCCCACTGGAAACGACAGCCCCGGCGGGGCCGGATAGCCCGCGCTCTCGCGCGGGACCTTGAACGCCGTGGGGCGGGATCGGTCCGTCGACATGATCTCGTCGAACGGCGGCTCGCTGCGATAGGCGTAACGGTCCAGGCCGTCGAACAGCTCGCCGAAGATGGAAGTCCCGCTTCGCCCGCAGCCGAGGATCATCACGTGCGCCGGCAAATCCGATCCCCATCTCAGTTGCGCGGGCGGCGATCAACATTCCTTCGCCGGCGGGCTATGCTCACACGCGCCGAGAATGGCGGGAGTTACGGGACATGAATACCACCACCCTGCCGGACACGGCGCTCAGCCTTGGCGCTTTCCTGCGCGACCGGCGGGAGCGGCTGGCGCCGGACCCGGGCGCACCCAGCCGGCGCCGCACGCCGGGCCTCAGGCGCGAGGAAGTGGCGGCGCGCGCCTGCGTGAGCGTCACCTGGTACACCTGGCTGGAGCAAGGGCGCGGCGGGCCGCCGTCCGACGAGGTGCTGGAGCGGCTGGCGCGGGGGCTGGAGCTGGACGACGTCGGCCGCGAGGTGCTGTTCCTGCTGGCCCAGCAACGGCCGCCGCCGCGCAAGCCCGCCCCCTCCCCGCCGGTCGACCCGGCGGTGCAGCGGGTGCTCGACTCTTTCACGACCAGCCCGGCGATCGTGAAGACGCCCACCTGGGACATCGTGGCCTGGAACGCGGCGGCGATGGCGGTGCTGGGCGACTATCCCGCCACCTCGGCTGAAGAGCGCAACGTGCTGCGGCGTCTGTTCGGCGATCCCGAGATGAAGACCAAGCTCCCCCACTGGGAGGACGACGCGCGCTTCGCGGTCTCGGTGTTCCGGGTCGAAGTCGCGCGCGCCGGCGGCGGCTCGGAGGCCGTCGCGCTGGCGGCCGAGCTGCAGGCCAGCAGCGCCGACTTCCGCCGGCTCTGGGCCGAAAACGAGATGCGCAGCCACTGGATCGGGCTCAAGCAGCTGCACCATCCATCGGTCGGATCGTTCACGCTGGAGACCCTGGCCTTCGCCGTCGACGGCGCCGAAGGGCTCAGCATGATCGTCTTCACCCCCGTCTCCCCGGCCGACGTCCGGGCAGTCGAGGCGCTGATCGCCGAAGCCGCGGGACGCGCCTGAGGCTGCTATCGCGCGCCTTGGCTTCCCGGCAGCCGCGGGAAACCCCCGCGACTCCAGAGCCAGAGCGGCGTGTGGAGATCGATCGGCGCAAATTCGGTATCGGCCAGCACGGTTCGCCAGGCCATGGCGACCTGCTCCGCCAGCCGCCCGCCCAGCGCTTCGTTCGCGTCGATGACGCCGAGCCGGCGGCTCGCGGCGATGACGTGACGGTCCGGCGCGACGCTCAGCGCCGCGCGGTTCGACAGTGGCCAGTCCATGTAGCTCGACATGACATAGAGCCAGTAGTTCGAGAGCTTCGGGCCGCTCAGATAGGGAAACGAGGCCCGGTGCTCCTGGACGAAGGCGCGCACGCGGCCGAGATTCCCGCCTTCGCGCTCGAACAGGCCCCGCACCCGGCCATCCGCGAGCCGGACGAGCGCCTCGGCGTTTCGGCGCCAGATCAGCGGATGCCGGTTCGGCTGCAGCGCGACTCGCCGGCGAAGCAGCGCCTCGGCCAGGTCTTCGATGCTGGCGGCGACGACGCGTTCAGGCTGGAACACCCAGGCCAGTTCGGGGTCGAGGAACGTGGTCGTGCAGGCGCGCCAGAGGGCGTAGGAATCCCGCTGATAGTTGAGGGTCATGCCGAGGGTGAAGTATCGGGCCAGATCTTCCGACGCCCGGTTCACGCGAGGGTGGACGTCCTCGGGCATCACCTCGCCGCCCAGCGCGCCCGCCTTCCACAGCGCGTGGAGCTGGCGCGCGTCTCGTCGGATGGCGTCGATCGGTCTGGCGAAGGTTTCCACGCCTACCGCCCGTCTGGCGGCTCGCCTTCGCCGCGCGACCCGTGCGGCTCGGTGCGGGAATTGATCCAGTCCATCAGCGCCAGCAGCACGCCGGAAACCACGAAGGTCAGCAGCACGCCGATCATCCAGCCGAGCCGGGGCGCGTCGACGCCGGTCTCCTCGATCTCGAGATAGGCTTTCAGGAGCGCGATCGCCGAGATCGCCACGATCGAGGCGATCAGCTTCATCTTCAGGCCGGAGAAGTCGATGGTGCCCATCCAGCTCGGCCGATCCGCGGCGTCGCGCACCGCGATGCGCGCGACGAAGTTCTCGTAGCCGGAGTAGGTGACCACCAGCAGCAGGTTGCCGACCAGCGACAGGTCGATCAGCGACAGGGCCATCAGGATCGCCTTTTCCGGCTTCAGGCCGGCGAGGCCGGCGAGATCCTCGAAGAGCTCGCGCGCGAAGACGACGAGGATGGCGCCCAGGGCGACGATCAGCCCGACATAGAAGGGCGCCATCAGCCAGCGGGCGAAGAAGAGGGCATAGCCGAATTCGCGCTCGAGCCGCGCCATGGCGCCGCCCGCTTTGGTCTCGCCGCTCAAGCTCCGCTCCCACCGCCGGCCGGGCTGTCTGCCCCGTTCAGGAAATCTAGCACGGCCTTGTTGAAGCCGTCCGGGTCCTGCAGCGGGGCGAAGTGGCTGACGCCGGTCAGGATCAGCAGCTTCGCGCCGGGAATGGTGCGCGCCAGATAGCGGGTGTGTTCCTTCAGGATGAATTCCTCGTGGTCGGCGTCGACGATCTCGATGTCGGGCCCCTGGATCGCGGCCAGCTGGGCTGAGGTGTAGTTGGGCTGGCTGAGCTGCATCGCCAGCACGTCGCGGGCGAGCGCGCCGTAACCCTTCGGCGTCTCGGAGATGCGCGCGTAGTCCTCCGAGAGCATGGTCTCGACCTTGGGCAGGATCGGCGCGAGGGCGCCCAGCGGATTGAGGCCATTCACGTCCATATTGGCGCCGAAGGCGAACAGCCTGCCGACCCGCGCGGGGTCCTTCATCGCCATGACGAGGCCGATGATCGCCCCGTCGCTCCACCCGACCACGTCGGCCTTGCCGAGGCTGAGCGCGTCCATCACCGAGATGACGTCGGTCTCCATCAGCTCATAGCCGAGCGGGTGGGCGTCGCGGGTGCTGCGGCCGTGGCCGCGGCTGTCGATGACGATCACCCGGCGGCCGGCCGCGACCAGGGCCGGGACCTGGTCGCCCCACTGGTCGCTGCTGCCCGATCCGCCGTGCAGCAGGATCACCGGTGAGCCAGAACCGAACGCAGCGAACCAGATCCGCGCGCCGGCGTGGCTGACGCGGCCCTCCATGTCCGCCGCGGGCAGCGGCGCGGGGGCCGACACGGTGCGCCAAGTTTCGACGGTCTGGGCGCGGGCCGGGGCGCTGAACATGACCATCAAGAGCAGGGCGACCAGCGCCGGCCAGGTTCTACGCACGGGGTCGGTTCCTTCGAGGCTCGCCGATCCTAGGCAGGCTCGCCCAGATGAGCCAGCGACCCAGCCCCGACCCGCTCACGCGTCTTCCAGGAAGGTCACCCCTGGCGCGGTCTTCAGGGCGCCGCGGGCGGCGGCGTCGAGGATGTAGCGGCCGGGCAGCTTCAGTTCTACCTCGCGGCCGCCGGCGAAGCCGGCAACGAGCACCACGTCGCCGCCCCCGGACGCGGCGTTCTTCAGCCGCTGGCGCAGGGCGCCGGCGTCGGCCGACGCCGATGACAGGTGCACGCGCAGCGATGCGGTGGCGGACTCGATCGCCCGGTCGAGCGGCTCGGCGTCGTCGCCGAAGAAGCGCACGTCGCCCTCGGAGGTCTTGGCGCGGACCTTGATCAGCACCCGCGCCCCGGCGTCCAGCACGTCGCGGCAGCGGCGCAGCGCTTCCGGCGGAAACAGCACCTCATATTCGCCAGTGGGGTCGGAGAGGCTGACGAAGGCGAACTTGCCGCCGCTGCCGGACGCGGCCCGCTCCTGGCGGCGGCGCACGACGCCGGCCATGCGGAACGCCTCGGCGCCGGCGCGGGCCTGGGCGAGGGCGTCGGCATAGAGGGTGGTGCGCTTGCGCCGCAGCACCTCGACCACGTCGTCGAGCGGGTGGCCGCTGAAATAGAAGCCCACCGCCGCCAGCTCCTCGTCGAGCTGGGCGGCCGGCAGCAGCGGCGGCGTCTTGGGGAGGCGCGGACGGGCCGCGTCGGCGTGCTCGCCGCCGAACAGGCTGACCTGGCCGGAGGTGCGCTCGGCGGCGACGCTCTGGGCGTAGGCGATCAGATCGTCGGCGGCGGCAAGGATCTGGGCCCGGTTCGGGTGGAAGGAGTCGAAGGCGCCGGCGCGGGCGAGATTCTCCAGCGCCCGCTTGCCGATCTGGCGCGGATCGATGCGCTCGAGGAAATCGAACAGGTCCCGGAACGGGCCGGCTTCCTCGCGCACGGCGACGAGGTGCTCCATCGCGGCGAGACCGACGTTGCGCACGGCGCCCAGGGCATAGAGCACCTCGCCGGCCTCGACCCCGAAGTCGGCGCCGGAACGGTTGACGTCCGGCGGCCGGATCGCGACGCCGCTGCGCTTGGCGTCCTGGTAGAACAGCGCCAGCTTGTCGGTGTTGGAAATGTCGAGGCTCATCGAACCGGCGAAGAACTCGACCGGCGCGTTCGCCTTCAGCCAAGCCGTCTGGTACGAGATCAGGGCGTAGGGCATGGCGTGGCTCTTGTTGAAGCCGTAGCCCGCGAACTTTTCCATCCGATCGAAGAGCAGCGTCGCGATCGCCGGCTCGACCCCGCGCTCGGCGGCCCCGGCGAGGAACCGGGCCCGCTGCTGGTCCATCTCCGCCTTCTTCTTCTTGCCCATCGCGCGGCGCAGCAGGTCGGCCTCGCCCAGGCTGTAGCCGGCCAGAATCTGGGCGATCTGCATCACCTGTTCCTGGTAGACGATCACCCCGTAGGTGGGACCCAGCACCTGCTCGGTGAGCGGATGCACCACGTCCACCGGCTTTCGGCCGGCCTTGCACTCGACGTACTCGGGGATCGAGTCCATCGGGCCCGGCCGATAGAGCGAGATCAGGTCGGAGACCTCTTCCAGATTGGTCGGGCGCAACTGGCGGAGGATGTCGCGCATCCCCTGCCCTTCCATCTGGAACACCCCCAGCGTCTGGCCCGAGGTCATCAGGTCGTAGGCGGGCCGGTCGTCGAGCGTGAGCTGTTCCAGCGGGAAATCGGCCCCGCGCCGGCGCAGATAGCGCATGGCGCGGTCGATCACGGTGAGCGTCTTCAGCCCCAGGAAGTCGAACTTCACCGGACCGGCGCTCTCGATCCATTTCATGTTGTACTGGGTCGCCGGCATGTCCGAGCGCGGATCGCGGTAAAGCGGCGCCAGTTCGGTCAGCGGGCGGTCGCCGATGACGATGCCGGCGGCGTGGGTCGAGGCGTTGCGGTAGAGCCCCTCGAGCTGCAGGGCGATGTCGAGCAGCTCGGTGACGCCCTCCTCGTCGCGGCGGGCCTGCTGCAGGCGCGGCTCGATCTCGATCGCCTTGGCGAGCGTCACCGGAGCGGCCGGATTGTTGGGCACCATCTTGGCCAGGCGATCGACCAGGCCAAGCGGCAGCTGCATCACCCGGCCGACGTCACGCAGCACCGCGCGCGCCTGCAGGGTGCCGAAGGTGATGATCTGGGCGACGCGGTCGCGGCCATATTTAGCCTGGACGTAGGCGATCACCTCCTCGCGCCGCTCCTGGCAGAAGTCGATGTCGAAGTCCGGCATCGAGACCCGTTCGGGGTTGAGGAACCGCTCGAAGATCAGGTTGAAGCGCAGCGGATCGACGCCGGTGATCAGCAGCGACCACGCCACCGCCGAGCCGGCGCCGGAGCCGCGGCCGGGGCCTACCGGAATCTGGTGCGCGACCGCCCACTTCATGAAGTCCGAGACGATCAGGAAGTAGCCGGAGAAGCCCATCGACTGGATGACGCCGATCTCACGCTCCAGCCGCTCCCAATAGAGCTTGTTGTCGGCGTCGAGGCCGGCGGCCTTCAGCCGCGCCTTCAGACCCTCGCGCGCCTGGGCGGACAGTTCCTCGTCCTCGCTGCGGCCGCCGGCGGTGGGAAAGCGCGGCAGCACCGGATCGCGCTTCTCGACCATGAAGGCGCAGCGGCGCGCGATATCGAGGGTGTTGTCGCAGGCTTCCGGCAGGTCGGCGAACAGGCGGCGCATCTCGGCCGCGCTCTTGAACCAGTGCTCGGTCGTCACCTGGCGGCGCTCGTCCTGGCCGAGGAAGGCGCCGTCGGCGATACACAGCAGCGCCTCGTGCGCCCGATAGGTCTTGGCCTCGGCGAAATAGACGTCGTTGGTGGCCACCAGCGGCGCGTCGTGATCGTAGGCATAGGCGACCAGGCCGGGCTCGGCGGCGGCCTCCACGGAGAGTCCGTGGCGCTGCAGCTCGACATAGAAGCGGTCGCCGAAAACCCGCTGCATCTCCGCCAGCGCCTTCACCGCGTCGCCGCCGCGTCCGGCGGCGAACAGCGGATCGATCGGTCCGTCGGGCCCGCCGGAAAGCAGGATCAGCCCCTCGGCCTTCTCGGCCACCCGCGCCCAGGGGACATGCGGCTCGTCGGTCGGCGAGACATCGAGGAAGGCGGCGGAGGAAAGCTCGGTCAGATGGCGCCAGCCGACCGCGTTCTGGGCCAGCAGCACGACGGTCGGGATGCGCGCCCAGCGCTCCGGCGGCCCCTCGCCGATTCCGGTCACCGGCAGGGCGCAGGCGACGATCGGCTGCACGCCGGTGTCCTTGGTGGCGACCGAGAATTCGAGCGCCCCGAAGAGGTTGGCCCGGTCGGCCAGCGCCACCGCCGGCATATCCGCCGCGCGGGCGAGGCCGCCGAGGGCGTCGGCCTTGATCGCCCCCTCCAGCAGCGAATAGGCGGAGCGCGCGCGGAGATGGACAAAGCCGTCCTCGATCCGGGCCATCATCCCTCCCCTACGCCACGCGGCCGCGACTCAACCCACAAGCTGGGCGACCTGACAGACCATCCAAACGAAGCCCACCACCGAGGCAAGGGCCAGACCTTCGCGACCGAGACGAATCATGGGGATGAACTCCGCGTACTTGTTTTGTTCCGATAGCGCGTTTTCCTGTTTTGTTCTCCAATTGTCAAGCCCGTTTTTCGGCGCCGGTCGCCCTACCCCAGCGCCGCCAACCGCCCCGCCAGCCCCTCCAAGCTCTCCAGCCGCAGATCCGCCCGTTCGGCCTCGGGATCAGTCGCGTGAATCACGCCCCACGGACCGCGCCGGATAAACACCGCGGTCATGCCGGCGGCCTTGGCGGGGAGGATGTCGTTGTCGAGGCGGTCGCCGACGTAGGCGATGGCGACGGGCGGCGCGCCGGCGGCTTCGGCGACGCGGGCGAAGAAGCGCGGGTCGGGCTTCTCCACCCCCCAGCGCGCGGAGGAGGCGATGAAGTCGGCCTTCACGCCGACGGCGGCCAGCGCCGCCTCCGCCGCTTCGGGCTGGTTGCCGGAGATGCCGATCCGGAAGCTGGCGGCGGCGAGCTCGGCAAGGCAGGGCAAGGCGTCGGGATAGAGGTCGTCGGGCTCCATGTGATAGGTCCAGCCGGCGGCGGCGCGGCGGCGGGTCTCGGCTTCGAGATCGAGGCCGGGACGGACGAGCTGGAAGACGCGACGGTGGTGCCAGCCGCGCGCGATCACCGCGCCCAGGGCGGCGAAGAAGGTCAGCCGGGGCACGCCCAGCCAGTCCGCCCACTCGCCCCAGTGGCGGGTCTCGTCGACGAGGGTCTCGCCGACGTCGAACACCACGGCCTGGATGCGGCTCACGCCCTCGGCTCCAGCCGCCCGTCCTTCAGCCCCAGCACCCGATCCATGTAGCTGGTGAGCTCGAGGTTGTGGGTGGCGACCAGCGCCGCCACGCCCTGCTGGCGGGCGAGGTCGTGCAGATTCTGGAACACGGCTCTCGAGGTGACAGGGTCGAGGTTGCCAGTGGGCTCGTCGCAGAGCAGCAGGCGCGGCCGGTTGGCGAGGGCGCGACCCACGGCGACGCGCTGCTGCTCGCCGCCGGAGAGCCGCGCCGGCTGGTGGGTCAGGCGCTCGGCGAGGCCGAGATCGGTGAGCAGCGCCTCGGCGCGCGCTTCGGCCTCGCGGCGCGGACGGCCGGCGATCATCAGCGGCAGGGCGACGTTGTCGAGCGCCGAGAGCTCGGGCAGCAGGTGGTGGAACTGGTAGACGAAGCCGATCTCTTTCAGCCGGATGCGGGTGCGGGCCCGGTCGGGCAGGTCCGAGCAGTCCTCGCCGTCGATGACGATGGTCCCGGCGGTGGGGTGTTCCAACAAGCCCGCGGCGTGCAGCAACGAAGATTTGCCCGAACCGGACGGGCCCACGAGCCCGACCAGCTCGCCGGGATGCACCTCCAGGTCCGCGCCCTTCAGCACCTCCAGGGTGCGGCCGCCGGAGACGTAGGTGCGCGTCAGTCCCCGGATGACGAGGACCGGCTCACTCATATCGCAGCGCCTCCACCGGATCGAGCCGCGAGGCGCGCCAGGCCGGATAGAGGGTGGCGAGGAACGAGCAGAGCAGCGAGAAGACGGTGATCCAGATCACCTCGGCCGGGTCGATCTTCTCCGGCAGGTGGGAGAGGAAATAGACCTTCGAGGAGAACACCTGGGTGTGGAACACCCACTCGACGGCGCGCTGGATGCCGACGATGTTGAGGCAGAAGACCACGCCCACCAGCACGCCGGTGAGGGTGCCCAGCGCGCCGACGATGGCGCCGCAGAGGAAGAATATCCGCAGGATCGAGCTCTGCCGCGCGCCGATGGTGCGCAGGATGGCGATGTCGCGGCCCTTGTTCTTCACCAGCATCACCAGGGCGGAGATGATGTTGAGCGAGGCGATCAGCACCAGCAGCGCCAGGATCAGCGCCATGACGTTGTGCTCGACCCGCAGGGCGTTGAAATAGTCGGCGTTGTCCTCGGTCCAGTCCTTGACCACGGCGCCGTCGCCGGCCGCGGCGGCGATCGCGCCGCGCGCCGCCGGCGCCTGGTCCGGGTTGTCGAACCGCAGCGCGATGAAGTCGGCCGGCGCGGTGCGATCGAAGAGCTGCTGGGCCTGGGCGAGCGACATGATGACGACGCTGGTGTCGAATTCGCTCATGCCGACTTCGAAGACGCCGGCGACGCGGTAGTCCTTCTGCACCGGCACCGTGCCGAGCACGGTCTGCTCGGGCGCCGGGCCGGTGAGCGAGAGCATGTCGCCGGGCGCGACGCCGAGCTGGGCGGCCATCTTCGAGCCGATCAGCACCCCGCCGCCGTCCGCGCCGGCCCCGAAGTCCGCCACCGAGCCGCCGACCATGTTGCCGGTGATCAGCGAATTGGCCTTCAGGTCGGCCGGCGAGAGGCCGCGCACCAGGGCGCCGGTCGCCGCGCGGTCGCTGGTGACCAGGGCCTCGGACTCGATCACCGGATAGGCCTCGGCGACGCCGGGGATCGCCCGCAGCCGCCGCTGCACGAGGGCCGGGTCCCGGTCGATCATCTCGCCGCCGTAGACGCGGGCGTGCGGCTCGAAGCTGAGCATGATGTGGCTGAGATCGGCGCGGAAGCCGTTCATTACCGAGATCACGATGATCAGCACCGACACCGCCAGCGCGATGCCGATGAAGGAGATGGCCGAGATCAGCGCCACCCCGCCCTCGTCGCGACGGGCGCGCAGATAGCGCAGTGCGATCTCCCGTTCCCAGGCGCTGAAGGGCGCCGCCTGCGCGTCGCTCATCCCGGGCTCAGCCGCCGGTCCGCAGCATCGCCAGCGAGACCCAATGGAAATGCGCGGCGATCCAGATCGGCGCGAACACCACGGCCGAGACCCAGGTGGTGGTGATCACCTTGCGCTTCAGCTTCGGGTCCACCGGCGAGCCCGGATCGCCGCCGCCGGGGGTCGGTATCCCAGCCTCGGCGTGGCTGATCACGCCCAGCGGCAGGATGCTGAGCAGCACCACCCACCAGAGGATCGCGTAGATGGCGAAGGAGAGTTCGAGCCCCATCCTACTTCGCGCCTTCGGAGCTTCGAAGGATTTGGAGGATGCGTCCTCCTTCGCCAAGGCTATGGAGGACCATCAGTGCGCCTCCGCCGGTTCGGCCATCAGCTCGACCAGCACCCCGCCCATGTCCTTCGGGTGGACGAAGATCACCGGCACGCCGTGGGCGCCGATGCGCGGCTCGCCGGTTCCAAGCACCGTGGCGCCCTTGGCCCGCATCTCGTCGCGCGCCACGAGGATATCCGGCACCTCGAAGCAGACGTGGTGCTGGCCGCCGCGCGGGTTCTTCTGCAGGAAGGCGTGGATCGGCGAGGCCTCGCCATAGGGCTCGATCAGCTCGATCTGGGCGTTGGGCAGGTTGACGAAGCTGACCCAGACCCCCTGCTCCGGCAGCGCGCGCCGCTCGGTGATCGAGGTGCAGCCGAGGACCTCGCGATAGAGCTTCCAGCTCTCCTCGATCGAGGGCGTGGCGATGCCGACGTGATTCAATTTGCCGATCATCGCCGAGCCCTAGCACCATTTCGGGGGTCGAATGAAGGCGGTTGCGCTTGAGGACCGTTCGGGTATGCTTTGCATCGCAAAGTGAGGCGCGGACCATGCAGGATCTCGATCGGGCCTTGGCGGAGATCGGCGCCATCCGCAGCCAGCTGGCGCGGGGCGAGCGCTTCCATGGCCTGGGTCCCAGCGCCTTCGCCGCCACCGGGGTGCTGGCGATGCTGGCCGCCGGCGCGCAGGGCCTGTTCCTCGTCGCCCCCGCCGCCCACGCGCCGACCTTCCTGATGTTGTGGATCGCCGTCGCGGCGGTCTCCGGCGGCGTGATCGGGTTCGAGATGTGGGGCCGCAGCCGGCGGATGCACTCGCAGCTCGCCGACGAGATGATCGCCGCCGCCGTCGGCCAGTTCGTGCCGGCCGCCGTCGCCGCGGCGCTGCTGACGGGGGTGCTCTGGCTCTATGGGCCGCAATGCCTGTGGATGACGCCGGGGCTCTGGCAGATCGCCTATGGGGTCGGAGTCTTCGCCTCGTGCCGCTTCCTGCCGCCGGCGATGCGGCTGGTGGGCGGCTGGTATGTCGCCGCGGGCCTCGCCTGCATCGCCCTGGGGCAGGGTCCGCACGCGTTCTCGGCCTGGTCTATGGGCCTGCCGTTCGGCGCCGGCCAACTGCTGGTGGCGGCGGTGCTGCGCTTCTCGGACGCCGGCCATGAGTGAGGCGCCGTTCGCCTACGAAGGGCTCGACCGCCTGCTGCACGAGCGGGCGCGGCTGGGCGTCTTGACCTCGCTAGCCGGAAATCCGCAAGGCCTCGTGTTCGCCGACCTGAAGCGGCTCTGCGCCCTCACCGACGGCAACCTCGCGCGGCACCTGCAGGCGCTGCAGGAAGCCGGCGTGGTCGAGGTGAGCAAGAGCGTCTCCCGAGGCCGGCCGCAGACCCTGTGCAAGATCACGCCCGAGGGCCGGCGGCGCTTCCTGGAATATCTGGCCGTGCTGGACCAGGTGGTGCGCGAGGCGGCGGCGGCGGCCAAGGCGCATCCGGCTGAAGACCCCCTCCCCGGCCTGGCGGGCGCCTGACCCCCTTTTTTGCGAGGATACTTTGCAATGCAAAGCACATCGTCCGGCTTCCACGTCGCGATCATCATGGACGGCAACGGCCGCTGGGGCGTTCGCCAGGGCCTGATCCGCGCCGACGGTCACCACGCCGGCGCCGACGCGGTGCGCCGCACGGTCGAGGCGGCGCCGGAGATTGGCGTGACGGCGCTCAGCCTCTTCGCCTTCTCCTCGGCCAACTGGCGGCGGCCGGGCGCCGAGATCGAGGCGCTGATGGCGCTGCTCAGGACCTATATCGTCACCGACGGCGCGCGGCTGGCGCGCGAGGGCGTGCGGCTCGTCATGCTCGGCCGCCGCGACCGCCTGCCGCGGGACCTCGCCGCCGAGATCGCCCGCGTCGAGGCCGCCAGCGCCGCCGGGCGCCGGCTCACCTTGCGCATCGCGCTCGACTATTCCTCCCGCGAGGCGATCACCCGCGCCGCCGCCGCGCTGGGCCCGGGCGCCTCGCTCGAAGATCTCGACCGCCACATCGCCGGCCCCGACGTCGGCCCCGTCGACCTCTTGATCCGTACCGGCGGCGAGCAGCGGCTGTCCGACTTCCTGCTCTGGGAGAGCGCCTACGCCGAATTGCGCTTCACGGATCGCATGTGGCCGGACTTCGACGCCGCCGACCTGGCCGAGGCGATCACGGATTTCCGGGGGCGGGTGCGGACCTTCGGCGACGTGCCGGAGCGGTCCCAACCGGTTCCGGTTTGAGGGCCGCGCCGAACGTCGTCATGCGCGCCCAGCCGACGCCGTGGCGTGTGCGAAGGGCGTCTGGGCGGTGGACGATATGCTCGAGGCCAGGACAGCTGTAGCCGCGTCAACCGGGGCGAAGGCGGCGGCGGCTTGGATGAAGAGGGCGGTGCTGGCGTCGATCACCGTGCCGCCGCTTGCGTCGCTGGTGACGGTGTAGGATGCGCCGACGGCGCCGGCCAGGTCGAAGCTGTAGGTATTGCCGCCGTCGTTGAGCGTCAGGATCGAGCCCTTGACGCCCGCCGTCGCTCCCGTGACGAAGGTAAGGCCGGTAAGGTCGATTTCCTCGCCGTCGCCGCTGAAGTTGGAGATCACATTAGCGAAGGATCCGCCGGCCAAGGGCGCGTCGGCCGCATCGATCTGCAGCACCGCCGAGCCGGTCGAGGGCGCGACAAACTGCACATAGCCGCCTCCGATGGCGCCGACGGACGCCAGCTCAATCGTCCCGCCGCTGATCGCCGCCTTGCCGGCGAAGGTCGCGCCCGAGCCGCCCAGCACCAGGTCGCCGCCACCGGTTTCGACCACCGCCCCCGAGCCGGTCAGCGTCCCGTCCAGCGTCCCGGCCCCCGCGATCCGAACCTCGCCGTCAAGGGTCAAAAACCCGCCCGAGAGCACCGCCAGATTGAGCCCATAGCCGCCCGAAGCGATCGCCTCGCTGCCGCCGTTGGAGACCACGTCGCCGAACGCCGCGCCGCCCGAGCCCACCTGGTCGATGCCCCCGTCCAGCACCGTCGTCCGGTGCGAGGCGCCGCCGAGCTCGGTCGTCTGAACAGCCCCGTTCGACAGCACCGCGCCATAGGCCGCCGCCCCGGAGGAGACGTATCCCAGCGCGCCGCTCAGCAGCACCGTGTCGTGCGCCGCCCCGCCCGACGAGACCACCTGCTTGCCGCCGCTCACCACGGTCCCGACCGTCGCGCCGGCCCACAGGTACTGCACGCCCCCGCTCAGCACCTGCGTCCCGTCCACGACCCCGCCGGAGCGGACCACCGCCTTGCCGCCCTCCGACACCACCGTCCCGCTCGCCCGGCCATCCGCATAGACATAGGCAAGGCCGCCGCTCGAGACCTGGGTTGCGCTGGCGAAGCCGCCCGAAGAGACCAGCGCCTTGCCGCCGCTCTCGACCGTCTCGCCGGCGACCCTGCCGCCGGCGAACACATAGGCCAGGCCGCCGACGACGTCGGTCGCGCTCGCCACGCCGCCCGACGAGACCACCTGCTTGCCGCCGGAGTTCACCGCCGTGCCCGTGGTCGTCCCGCCCCGCAGGTATTCCACCCCGCCGCTCAGCACCATCGTCGCGCTGGCGCCGCCGCCGGCGCGGACGATCGCCTTGCCGCCGTCCGAGAGCACCGTTCCCACCGCCAGGCCGCCGGTCTCGACATAGGCCAGGCCGCCACTGAAGAGGATGGTCCCGCTCGCGATCCCACCTGAAGAGATCAATGCCTCGCCGCCGCGCACCTGAGTCCCCGTGGTCGTCCCCGAGGCCAGCACATGTTCCGCGCCGCCGCTGGAGACCGTCGCGCCGACGGCGGCGGCTCCCGAGGAGATCACCTGCAGGCCGCCGCTTAGCACCTCGGCGCCGCTGGCCACGCCGCCCGAGCTCACCAGCTCTTCGCCGCCGGACCCGATGGCCGTGCCGCTGGCGACGCCATGGATCTGCTCCTGGGTCCCCGAACCGGACAGCACCGTGCCGGTCGCGCTGGCGCCGAAGTCGATCTGAAGCACGCCGTCCACGACCGTCACCGCCTCGGCCGCGCCGCCCGACTGAACTTCCAGAAAGGCGGAAGGCCCGCCAGCCGCACCGACCGACACGCCGCTGACCTGACCGGCGTCGAAACTGCTGCCCACGAGTTCGCCGGGGCCGTCGAGCTGACCGCCGGACGAGACGACGACACCACTGCCCACCGCGCCCGCCGACAGGGTCAGGACGCCGCCGCTCTGCACCGCCAGGCCGCCGCTGATGATGAGCGACCCGCCGCTGGAAACCGTGACCAGCCCCGCCAGCGTCGTCGTCGATGTCACCACGCCCGATCCGACTCCGGAGCCAAGCCCTATGCTCTCGCCGCTCGACACCGTCAGCGTCAGGAACTGCGCTGAACCGCCGCTCTCGATCGTCAGGCCCGAGACCGACCCGCCGCTCTCGATGACTTCGTTGCCGCCGCTGGAGACCACGCTGTCCACCGTCTCCCCGCCGGACGAGACGAACTCATAGGCGCCGCTGGCGACGGTCGTGTCGCTGGCCACGCCATAGACGAAGTCATCCCAGTCGTTCATCAGCGTTCCGGTCGCGCTCGCCCCCGAGGAGATCACGAGCACGCCGCCGTCGATCGTCACCGCGTCGGCCGAGCCGCCGGACTCGATCGTCACACTCCCGAGGACGACGGAATCGTTGAACGTCCCGCCGCTCACCACCAGCTTGCTGGCGCTCGCCCCGGAGTCGATCTGCAGATCGCCGTCGTAGATCGTCACCGCATCTGCCGCGCCGCCGGACAGGACCTCAAGCTTGCTCGGGGCGTGGCCGCCCGAGTTGCCGCTCGATATGCCCAGCGACCCACCGCTGACCTGGCCGGCGTCGAGGCCATTGCCCACAATCGTCAGCTGATCGCCGATCCCGCCGGCCGCCACCGACACCGAGGCGCCGCTGAGGATGGCGCTGTCCTCGGCCGTGCCGCCGGAGAGCACGATCAACTCGCCGCCGCTGCTGATCATGAGGCCGCTGCTGGTGACGCCGGAGGAGACGGTGACGATCGACCTGTAGGCGATCTCGACGAAGCCGTCCGCGTCCGCCGTGAGAACCAGGCTGTCGCTGGTGTAGCTGGTGGTTCCGGCGAAGGTGAAGGTGTCCTCCACCGTCCCGCCGCCGCTCACCACCTCCGCGAGTGTATTGCCGTCGCCGCCAACGGTCGTCACCAAGAGGCTCAGCGCCGAATTGCTCAGCAGGTTCGGCAGGTCGATCGTATCGCCGGCCGAGAAGCCGCCGATCACCGCCTGGTCGTCGTGGCCGGAGCCTTGGGCCTCGAGCGTATTGCCCCCGCCCGAGAACGTCAGCGTGCCGCCGAGCGTCGCATTCGAGGCTGCCAACACGACCTCGGCGCCGCTGATCAGGGTCGAATCGGCGGCCGAACCCGTGGCGGTGACGAACTCCTTCCCACCGCTGGACAGGACATCGCCGACGGCCTCGCCGCCCGAGCGGATGTAGGCGACGCCGCCGGAATCGATGGTCGTGCCGCTGGCCACGCCATAGACCAGGTCCTGAGTTCCCGAACTCAGCACCGTGCCGGTCGCGCTGGCGCCGGAGTCGATCTGGAGCACGCCGTCCACAACCGTCACCGCCTCGGCCGCGCCGCCGGACTGGATTTCCAGATAGGCGGAATGGCCGCCCGCCGCGCCGACCGACACGCCGCTGACCTGGCCGTCATCGAAGCTGCTGCCCGCGAGCTCGCCGGGGCCGTCGAGCTGGCCGCCGGACGAGACGGTGAGAGCGCTGCCCACGCCGCCCGCCGAGACCGTCGCGGAGCCGCCGCTGAGCACGGTGCTGCTCTCGGCCTCGCCGCCGGAGAGCACGGTCAGCTGGTCGCCGCTCCCGACGGTCAGGCCGCTGCTGGTGACGCCGGCGGAGATGGTCAGCGCCTGCTGCTCGCGTACGACGAGGCCGCCGTCGCCGTCGCTGGAGGCCACGAAGCTCGGATAGACGGCGCCTTCCAGCTTGAAGTGGAGGACCTCGGAGCCGTCGGTAACGGTCAGCACCCCGCCGCTGGCCACGGCCGTCGCCCCGGACACATAGGCGAGGCCCCGCAGGTCGAGGGCGTCGACCGCGGAATCGAAATCGCTGAGCGGGTTGGTCAGGTCGCCGCCGTTCGCCGGCAGGTCCGCCGCGGCGATTTCCAGCGTCGCGCTCGATCCAGCGCCCGGCGCGAACACGACCAACCCGGCGCTCAGCGCGCCGGCGACCGCCAGCTGCGCGACCCCGCCGCTGATGACCAGAGAGGGCGACTCCCCTTCCTCCGTCACCTCGATCGCCAGCGCGCCGTTGTTGTCACCATATTGGTCGTCGTTCACGCCCAGCAGGAGCTGGGTGACCCCGCCGGCGGGTACGGTCACGGTGGTCGGTCCGTCGCCCAGCACGAACGGCGAGCCGATCACCTGACCGGCCGCATTGGCGAAGGCCCCCAGCAATTCTCCATGATAGGCGGGCTGGTCATCGCTCGGGATGAACGCGCCAGGATACCCACCCCCATCGGCGACAAAGTTCTCATCCCCATTGGCGTTGTACTGGGGATCGCCACCTTCTGTACCGACGGTCCCGCTAAGGTAGGTGACGGTGATCTGCTGGCCCGCGGTGAAGGAGAGCGACCCGCTGACGGACGCCTCCCCGCCGTTCGGGTTCGAGCCATAGTTCAGGCTGGGGTTCTCGCTTGGCGACCAGGGTCCTTGCGCGCCGGAGACCGTGACATCGACGCTGATCGGCGCGACGGCGGAGGCAGCCGAGATTACAAGCTTGCCCGCACCGTCCTGGACCAGGGTCCCGCTGCCGGCCACCGTCCCCGCGAGCGTAACGGCGGTCGCGCCGGAATAGGTGACCACGCCGTTGTCCGTGAGCGTCGCGCCCGACGCCAGACCGAGGCCCGTGGCGGAGCCGCCGTTGGACACCGTTTCCAGGCCGCCGGAGTCGATCGTGTCATCCAGCGAGAGCCCCCCGCTGAAGACGATCTCGCTTCCGCCGGAGCTGACGACGAACATCTCCGCCGTACCGCCCGAGAGGATATTGGCGGTGTCGCCGGCGCTTAGCGTCAAGCCGCTGCTGGTGACGCCGGAGGAGACGGTGATCGTCATTGGACGCGTTCCCGCATCGCCGGCTCTAAACCAGCGATTTTCGCCCATCCTGTCGTAGTTGGGTTGGTTCGCGAAGCGCTTTGTGCGTGGGTGCGCCGCTTGGCTACGGATGCCCCGCGGTGGCCGAGGCGGTGGCGTGCAGGAACGGCGTCTGGCCGGATGACGTGCTGGAAACCAGCGCGATCTTCGCCGCGTCCGGCGGCGCGAAGGCGGCGGCGGTCTGGGTGAAGAGGGCGGCCTTGGGATCGATCAGCGTGCCGCCGTGGCCGTCGCTGGTGACGCTGTAGCCGGCGGCCGTACTCCCCGCGATGTCGAAGGCGTAGGTCTTGCCGCCGTCGGTCAGCACCAGCGTCGAACCGGTCAGGGTGGCCGAGGCGCCGGCGGCGAAGGCGATGCTCCCGAGGTCGATGTCTTCTTCGGCGCCGCTGAAGTCGGAGATCCTGTTGGCGAAGGTCCCGCCGGCCGCCGGCGCGTCCGCCGCATCGATCCGCAGCACCGCCGAACCGGTCGTGGGCTCGACGAACTGCACATAGCCGCCTCCGAGCGCGTGCGAGGTCGCCAGCTCGATCGTGCCGCGGCTGATCACCGCCTTGCCGGTGAACGCCGCGGCGGAGCCGCTAAGCACCAGGTCGGCGGGCTCGGTCTCGATGACCGCGCCGTCGCCGGAGAGGGTTCCGGCCAGCGTGCCCGCGCCGCCGATCCGCACCTCGCCATTGTCGATCAGCACGCCGCCCGCGAGCAGCACGAGGCCGCGCGCCACGCCGCCCGACGAGACGATCGCCTCGCCGCCGGCGCTAACCCGCGTCCCCGTGGTCATCCCACCGATCAGTACATACTCCAGCCCGCCGTTCAGCACCGTCGATGCGCTGGCGACGCCGCCCGAGCGGATGACGTCCTCGGTATTGCTTCCGACCTCGGTTCCGCTGGCCGTTCCGCCGCTGTCGATCTCGAATTCGGTCCTGACCGCGTTGGCCTGGCCGGCGAGCACCATCGCGCTCGCGGTCCCGCCCAGCAGTTCGAGCGCGCCGCCGGCCGCCAGCGTCAGCCCGCTGACCTGGCCGGCGATCTTGTTCACGCCGGCGAGGTCCCCAGGTCCCAGCACCGCCCCACCGCTGGCCACCGTCAAAGCGGTCGCGACAGCGCCCGCGGTGAGAAAGACATCGCCCTCGATCGTCACGTCACTGAGCGCGCCCGCAACCTGATCGAAGCCGGCCAGTGCGCCCGGCCCCACGACCGCGCCGCCCGCATCCACGTTAAGGTCGCTGACGATCGTCCCCACCGCCACGCTGACCCTCGCGCCGTTCGCCACGGTCGCGCTGTCCACATTGATGACGGCGCCGCTGGCGATGGTGACGCCGTCGAGCACCGTCGTACTCGTCGCCCGGCCGGGCGTGACGTTGCCGGTCAGCAGGCCCTGGAAATCCACCGTCCCACCGCTCTGGACCGTCTCGCCCGTGACGGTTCCGCCTTGCAGGATGAGCAGGCCGCCGTTCTGGATGGTGTCGCCAGCGGCGGCGGCGCCGGAGTAGACCAGCTCTTCGCCGCCCTGCTCGACGGTGGCCCCGGCGTCCACGCCGCCGGAATTGACGTATTCCTCGCCCTTGCTTCCGACCAGGACGCCGCTCGCCGAGCCGAGGACGTTGATCAGCGCGCCGGAGAGGGCTGTCGCGCCCTTGTCCGTCGCGCCGAAGTCGATCTGCAGCGAGCCGTCCACGGCGACCGTTACGGCGATGGCGGTCCCGCCGGACACCAATTCGAGCTGGCCGCCGATCGACGCGCCGCTGATCGCGCCCTCGACGTAGCTTTGTCCGGTGACCGCGCCAGGTCCCTTCACCACGCCGCCCGGGTCCACGAACAGGTCGTTCGCGACCGTTCCGGCGAGGCTCAGCGTCGCGCCCTCGGCCACCTCCGCATCGTACAGTTCGAGCACGCCGCCGCTCGAAACGGTCACGCCGCTGATCACCGTCGTGCTGGCCACCGGGCCGGCGGTGAAGTCGCTGGTCAGATAGGGACCGATGCCGAGCGTCCCGCCGCTCTGGACCGTCGCCAATTCGATCTCGCCATCCCACAAGACCAGCAGTCCGCCGCTTTCGACCACCGCGCCCTTCTCGGCCCCGCCGGAGAGGAAGAGCCGCCCGCCACTCTCGACGACGTCGCCGGTGGCCCGGCCGCCTTCGTAGATGTCTTCCTCGCCCCCGCTTCCAATCCGCGTGTTGGACGCCGAACCGAAGTCGTCGATGTAGGCATCGGTGACCACGGTGGCCGAGGCGAGCGCGCCGTAGTCGATCTGGAAATAGCTGTAGGGGCTGGCGGCCGGGGCGGTGATCGTCAGGCCGCTGGCGGTGCCGCCGGAGATGAGTTCAAGAAAGCCGTCATTCTCGAGCGTCAGGGCGCCGTCGAGCGAGCCGGCGACGGAGCTGTCGCCCTGCAGGTCCCCCGCGCCCAGCAGCACCCCGCCCGAGGACACTGTCAGGTTTTCTCCGAGCGCGCCCGACGACAGAGTCGCCGAGGCGCCGCTGTTGACGGTGGGGTAGTCGACCGTGCCGCCGGACAGCACGACGAGCGGGTCGCCGCTCGAGATGGTCAGGAAGTTGCTGGTGACCCCGGAGGAGACGGTGATGGTCATCGGTCGGTCCTTCGAGGGAGAGACGATCGCGCGCTCGCCGCACTCAGCGGCTTGTATCCGCGCCGGTCAACGTATCTCGGCTGTAGGCCAGGCTCAAACGCGGCGGCGCCCGGCGCCGGTCACACCCGCAGCACCGTGGTCTCGACGACCGGCCGGCGTTCCCAGATGCGGTAGGCGGCTTTCTTGACCGCGCGGGACAGGGCCTGCTCGACGGCGTGATCGTCGTCGCGGTCGGGACCGGAGAGGCGTTTCAGCGCGCGCTCGGCTTCCTGGGCGAGGTCGTCGATGGCTTCCGCGAGTTCGTAGCCCTCCTCGCCGGGCAGGCCGAGGGCGCGGACCTGCGGGCCCGACGCGATGCGGCCCCTGCCGTCCAGGGCGACGGCGACGCTGAGCACGCCGTTGAAGGCGGCGTGACGGCGCTCGCGCAGCGCCTCGCCGTTCTCGGGCGTGACCATGCCGCCGTCGACGTAGAGCCGGCCGGCCGGGACCTCGTCGATGATCTCGGCGCGGCCGGGGGCGAGGCGGACCATGTCGCCGTTGCGCGGGGCCAGCGCCTCGCCGACCTGCATGTCGCGGGCGAGGTTGACGTGTTCCAGGAGGTGGCGGCGCTCGCCATGGGTCGGCACGGCGATGCGGGGCCGCGCCCAGCGGTACATCTGCTTCAGCTCGTCGCGGCACGGGTGGCCGGAGACGTGCAAGCCCGGATGGTCGCGCTCGGTGAAGAGGCGCACCCCGCGATCGGCGAGCTTGTTCTGCAGGTTGCGGATCGGGATCTCGTTGCCGGGGATCACCCGCGAGGAGAAGACGCAGCTGTCGCCCTTGCCGAGGCTCAGGTGCGGATGGGTCCCGTCGGCGACGCGGGCCAGGGCCGCGCGCGCCTCGCCCTGACTGCCGGTGCAGAGGTAAAGCACCTTGTCGGCCGGGAAATGCGTCGCCTCGACGTCGGAGATGAACGGCTGGATGTTCGCCAGCAGGCCGACCGAGCGCGCCGCGGCGGACATGCGGATCATCGAGCGGCCGACCAGGCAGACGCGGCGGCCATTGGCCTCGGCGGCGCGGATGATCGAGTCCATCCGCGCGACATTGGAGGCGAAGCAGGCGGCGGCCACCTTGCCCTTCAGCTGGCCGATTAGCGCCGCGAGCGCGACCCGCACCGTGGCCTCCGAGCCGGCCTCGCCATCGACGAAGACGTTGGTCGAGTCGCAGACCATGGCCAGCACGCCCTCGTCGCCGAGGCGGGTGATGGCTTCGTGGTCGGTGACCTCGCCGGTGATCGGGTCGGGGTCGATCTTCCAGTCGCCGGTGTGCAACACCGTGCCGAGCGGGGTGCGGATGGCGAGGCCGTTGGGCTCCGGGATCGAGTGGGTGAGCGTGATCAGCGTAACCTCGAACGGGCCGAGCTTGATCGTCCCGGAGAGCGGGACCTCGGTGATCCGCGCCTCGTCCAGCAGGTTCGCCTCGCGCAGCTTCTCGCGCAGCAGGAAGGCGGTGAAGGGCGTCGCGTACATCGGCGCCTTCAGCCGCTCCCACAGCCAGGGCACCGCGCCGATGTGATCCTCGTGGGCGTGGGTGAGCACGATGCCGAGGATGTCCTTGGCATGTTCCTCGATGAAGCTCGGGTCCGGCAGGATCACCTCGACGCCAGGGGTGGTCTGGTCGCCGAACGTGATGCCGAGGTCGACCACGATCCACTTGCGGGCGTGGGGCGGGCCGAAGCCATAGAGGTTGAAGTTCATGCCGATCTCGTTCGACCCGCCTAGCGGCAGGAAAACGAGTTCGTCGTCAGGGTGCGCTGTCATTCAGACGCCACATGGGCGTTCCGACGGTGGATTTCGAGCAGGCCCCTGATGGTGAGGTCGTGGTCGAAGTGGTCGATGGCGCCGGTCGCGCCCTCGAACAGCGAGGCGATGCCGCCGGTGCCGATGACGGTAAGCGGCTTGCCCCACTCGGCCTTGATGCGCGCGACCAGGCCTTCGATCATGCCGATGTAGCCCCAGAAGACGCCGGACTGCATGGCGCCGACCGTGTCGACGCCGACCACGCGGTTGCCGGTCGGGCGGCGGATGGCGACGCGGGGGAGCTGGGCGGCGGCCTCGTGCAGGGCCTGCATGGAGAGGTTGATGCCGGGCGCGATCACCCCGCCCTCGAAGGCGCCGTCGCCGCTGACCACGTCGAAGGTGGTGGCGGTGCCAGAGTCGATCACCAGCAGGTCGCCCTCGTAGGCGGCGTGGGCGCCGATGGCGTTGACCAGCCGGTCGGCGCCGGCTTCGGACGGCTTCAGGATCCGCACCTCGATGCCGAGGTCGGCGTTCTCGCCGATCACCAGCGGTTCGACGTGCAGATAGCGGCGCGCCAGGTTGCGCAGGTTGAACAACGACTGCGGCACCACGCTGGATATGATGCAGGCGTCGAGCTGGCCGAGGCCGAGGCCGGTCATGGTCAGCAGCTGCACGAGCCAGACCGCATATTCGTCCGCCGTGCGGGTGCTTTCGGTGGCGGCGCGCCACTGGGCGATCCAGGTCTGGCCGTCGTGGACGGCGAAGAGGGTGTTGGTGTTGCCTTGCTCGATGGCCAGCAGCATCACGGCGCTCCGAAAAAGACGTCGCCGGCGGTAATGCGGCGGATGGCGCCGGAGTTGGTGCGCAGGCGAAGGGCGCCGTCGCCGTCCAGCCCCTCGGCGACGCCCTGGATGGTCTCGCCCGGTAGCCGCGCGGTGCAGGCCTCGCCCAGACCGTGGGCGCGGGCGGTCCAGGCCTCGGCGATGGGGGGAAAGCCGAGCCGCTCCCAGAGGCCGCGCCAGCGCTCGAACGCCTCGGCCAGCACCGTCAGCGCATCTAGCGGGGCTGGCGGCGGCGCGCGCATGTGCTCGGCGAAGGCGGTGGCGGGGCGCTCGGCGGCGTCCGGCGGCGTCGCCAGATTGACCCCGCAGCCCACCGCCAGCCAGAGCCCGCCGGCCGGATGCGGGCCGGACTCGACCAGGATGCCCGCTGTCTTGCGTCCGGCGATCATCGGATCGTTGGGCCACTTCAGGCTGACCAGGGTCGCCGGCACATAGGCCATCGCCAGATCGGCGACGGCGAGCGCGGCCACGAACGAGACCTGCGCGGCCTCGGCCGGCGGCTTGGCGGTGTGGGCGAGATAGGTGGCGGCGAGGTTGCCGGCGCCGGTTTCCCAATTGCGGCCGCGACGGCCGCGGCCGGCGGTCTGGCGCTTGGCGGTGATCCAGAGCGGGCCGCGATCGCCCGCCTCGGCCCGGCGGCGCGCCTCCGCATTGGTGGAGTCGACTTCGTCCAGCGCCACAATGGGGGGCGCGGACACGCTCAGCGCGCGAACGCCAGGGCGGCGTTGAGCGAGAGCGGATCGAGCACGATCAGCGCGGCCATGACCGCCGGGAAGGCGAACAGCGCGGCCACATAGGCGATGGCGACGGCGCCGCCGGCCGGGGCGTCCGTGGCGGCGCCCGGCGGCGGGTCGAACCACATCACCTTGATCAGCCGCAGATAGTAGAAGGCCGCCACCACGCTGCCGACGAGGCCCAGCACCGCCGCCCAGGTGGTCAGCGGGCCGGCGGCCAGCGCCGCCTTGAAGACGTAGAACTTGCCCCAGAAGCCGGAGAACGGCGGCATGCCCAGCGCCGAGAGCGAGAAGACGGTGATGGCCAGGGTCAGGCCCGGCCGCTCGCGCATCAGCCCGGCGAAGTCCTCGAACTTCTCCATCGGCCGGCCGGCGCGCTGCAGGGCCGAGAGGCAGGCGAAGAAGCCGGTGACGTCCACCGT
>Ga0302314_10000917_pt1 | contig 54982 bp, 45 predicted proteins | sample III_Palsa_N2_3_FD_200533 | JGI IMG/M metagenome (GOLD analysis project Ga0302314, IMG submission 200533) | Peat permafrost microbial communities from Stordalen Mire near Abisko, Sweden - III_Palsa_N2_3 | ecosystem: Environmental > Terrestrial > Soil > Palsa > Peat permafrost | place: Sweden... | reverse complement strand
CGCACAGCTCGCTCGGTCATCTGACCCCGAGCGAGTATGCAAAGCGAGGTCAGGAAACGACGTCAGAAGCGACCTGTTTCTAGTTTCAACGTGTCCGAAATTCGGAACAACGTCAGTGGAACCTGCCAAGACCAACTGCTGCGCCAGTAAAGCCCGCTGACGATGAGTACGGCGGCACCGATGACCGCCACGATCTAACACAACCCCGACTGCGGCACCTCGCGCAATACGATGGCTCTGATCCGCCACTCCGGCATCGAGCCCACAACGTGTCCAGCTTTTTTAGCTATGTCTTGTCATGCACATGTGCAGAGATCAGAGTTAAGGGGGTGGCGACACAAGCGGTACCGGCGCCCTCTCTGGTTGCCGAGTAACCTCATGCAGCGTAGCAGCGAAGTAAGACAGGATAGGGACTAATTGGGCACTGAAAGAGCCATTTCCGTCGTAGCCGTATTTGGCTGCTCTGTTCGTCATATTTCGCCGGGGTGCGTATCGTGAATACGGAAAGTGTTGCTGTTGCAGAGATGGACACGCCGACATCCGTGTCGCTGGAGTCACCGCGTCGGTTGGTCTATCGGCATACGCTGCCGATCCGGATCATGCACTGGATCAATGTCATCGCATTGTCGCTGATGCTGTTCAGTGGTTTGCAGATCTTCAATGCGCATCCGAGCCTTTACTGGGGCAACCGATCCGATAAGGGCAAGGAACTTCTGACCCTGGGAGCCCATCAGGATTCGGCGGGAAACCTTGTCGGTACCGCCCGGATCGGTCACCACGAATTCACTACTACCGGCGTGCTGGGCGTATCCAAGGGTAGTGATGGCACGCTCGAAGTGCGCGGCTTTCCGTCCTGGCTCACGGTGCCCGGCCCTGGCTGGCTGGCGATGGGAAGGCGTTGGCATTTCTTCTTCGCCTGGGTGTTCGTACTAAACGGGCTTTGCTACGTCGCCTATTCCCTCGCCAGAAGGCACCTGCAGCGCGACCTGTGGCCCACGCGCGCCGATTGGCGCGGCATCGGCCATTCGATCCTCGACCACATCCGCTTCAGGCATCCGCATGGCGAAGAGGCGCTGCGTTATAACATCCTGCAGCGACTCGCCTACCTCATCGTGATCTTCGTATTCGGTGTCGGCATCGTGCTGATGGGACTGGCGATGTCGCCGCGCATGGATGCGGTGCTCTCGCCCCTGGTCGAGGCAGTTGGTGGCCGTCAGTCGGCGCGAACCATCCATTTCATCATCGCCTGGGTATTCGTCGCCTTCGTGCTGGTCCATGTGTTCGAGGTGCTTATCAGCGGCGTATTCAATCAGCTGCGCGGCATGATCACCGGTTACTACAAAGTTGATACAGGTAAGGTCAATACCGTCAGACCCGAAGAGACGATCTCTGCCGAGGAGCGTTCCCATGACTGACCGCCGATCGTTCCTGCGAATCGCCATCATCGGCACGGCCAGCCTGATCGTTGCCGGCTGCGACCGCATTTCGCAAAGCAGTTGGGGCCCGAAGGTGCTGGACAGGGCTGAGGGGCTGAACCGCCGCGTGCAGGCTTTGTTGGCACCATCCAGCGCCATGGCGAAGGAATACACCGAGGCCGATATCTCCTCGGTATTTCACCCAAACGGCACCACGATGCCCAACACGCAGGCCTATCAGGCGCTGATGGCAAACCAGTTCCGCGACTACAAGCTGCAGGTTGACGGCATGGTCACCCACCCCGCCATGCTGTCGATCGACGACCTGAAGAAACTCGACACACGCACGCAAATCACCCGGCACGATTGCGTGGAGGGCTGGAGCGCCATCGGCAAGTGGCAAGGCACCTTGCTCTCCGCTGTACTCGATCACGTCGGGGCCGATCCGCAGGCACGCTTCGTCGTTTTCCACTGCTTTGACGACATGGACGTGAACACTCCCTATTACGAGAGTGTGGACATCAACGAAGCTCGGCACCCGCAGACACTGTTGGCTTTCGCCTTGAACGACAAACCGCTACCAGTGCCGAATGGCGCGCCCTTGCGCCTGCGCGTGGGTCGGCAACTTGGCTACAAGCAGGCGAAATACCTGAGCCGCATCGAGGTGGTCAAATCCTTCGATAAGATCGGCGATGGCAAGGGCGGCTACTGGGAAGACCAAGGTTACGAGTGGTACGCCGGTATTTGATCGAACATGGGCAAAGCAACGGCGAGCCTCATGCCAATATGTGCTTATTTACTGGTACTGGCGTCGCCATTCAATAACGAATGACCCGGCGAGGAGCCATCGACCACCTCGATGGTTTCCACCTCACGCACCCAACGGGCTGGTCGCTTGTCCCCAGCCACGACAAGCCGCAAGGGACCGTCCTTGCCGGAGAGCGGATGGCCATCCTGCCTGTCGACCACGAGCACGTTGCGATCGCCGAAGGCCGCATCCAGCTCAGTCAGACTGAAGACCACTTGATAGCCATCGGCCGCGGTGACACGAACAAACTTGCTCATTTCGCGTCCACGCAACTGCTTGTCAAGCGGCGCGCCCGCGCGCCGCAGTAGCTCGACCAGTGCCACGCCTTCCCAAAGACTCGGCTTTTCGTCATGCGCACCGGCCGTGACGCTGCTGCGGGGCAGACTCGCCAGATCGCTTTCGTTGAACGTACGGGTTTCCGTACCAGCTACCCAAACCTGGACAGATCCCGCGTTCGATGGAACTGCCGGCTGCTGCGCTCCCCAGGCCGGAAGCATGAGGGTTGACGCCAGGCACATAGCGATACCGAACTTCATCAAGGAGGTCTTCAGCATGGAATGCGCTCGTTCCTGGTCTTTGGGCGTTGATGTGAGCCACTCTGCATGGAGTGGCTGCTCAGCTGACTATATCTCGCTCATGGCCATCCTGGAGGAGTCGGTACAGAAGACACTCAGGTACTCCGTCCCTGCCCGCGCAAGTAGACAGGGGCGGACCAAGAGAAGCACATCGAATCCGCTGCACATCACATGGGAGGCACGGTGCCATCGAGGCCGACAGCCACAATCCTGGCATTCACCGGATTCCCCGGCTGGCCCGCTACAAAGACGTGCGCGCCCTTGATGATCGCGCTCTTGTCAGCGGGTTTGAAGGTCACCACAGGCACGTTGGCCGGCACATCGATGGTCTTCTCGCCCTTTCCATAATCCACCACCAGCGAGCGATCACCGTTGCCGGACGCGCTCTTCACGGTACCGTTGGTCATCGCCGATGCCATCGGCATCGCGTGATTCATCTTCTTGACGGTCCCATTCGTCATGGCCGAAGACATCACGCTGCCGTTGGTCATTGCCGAAGCGCTGCCGCCTTTGGCCGGGAGATCCCACGCGTAGTCGCCCAGGCCTGAGCCTTTCATCGCCGGTGGAAATACCACCACTTCAAGCGCACGCGAACTACTGCCGTCGGGCACGTTGGCTGAACCGACAAACGAGCCTGGCGTGATCTGGTCGAGGCTGCTCGGCACCACGCCGGTAATACGCGTGTCAGCTGCGATGACGATGGTTCTGGAGCCGGCATCGGTCTGCACGGTAAAGCCGGTAGCCGTCACGTCGCTGACGGTACCGCGCACATGCACGGGTTGATCAGCGGCCATCGCAGACATGGCCATTGCCGAGATCGCAGCAGTCATGGCAGCGAGCAGCCCTTTTCGATGGAGATAGCGGATTTTCATGAGCATGACCTTTCGTGGGTTGGGGAGCGAATGAGCCTGTGATCCTGACCTTTCGCTGTGAGATGCCCCATCGTTACCTCCCCACGTTCGATCTGCACGAATCGAAACAACGCGCAAGCTCCGATGCCTGAGGCCGCCTCCCGTTTGGATCGACGCCATATAGGCATGTGCGATCTAGAGCTTTCGGCTTTGCGCAACAGCGTCTGGGGTGACCTTTCCCTGCTTGTTCCCGAAGTGCGCGATGACGTAGTTCGCCAGAGCTGCTACCTCCGTGTCCGAGTAAGCGCGACCGAATGCTGGCATGAAGACGTCGTGCCCATCGAGGCGCATCCGGGAACCATGCAAGATGACTTGAGTGACATTGGCCCCGTCGATGTCATTCACGCCACGCGTACCCAGTAACGAGGCGTACGGTGTCTCCTGGCCCTGACCGTTCCATTGGTGGCAGCTTGCACAGGCGCTTTCGAAGAGTTTTAGCCCCGCACTGCTTGTATCTGCGCTGTCTCCGCCTGGGGCTGTGTCGCTGGAGGCCAGTGCGGGTGCCGCTTTCGCATCGATCGTGATCGGGTCCTTCCCTTCCCGTGCGGGAACGCTGCGCAGATAGGTCACCAGTGCAGTCATGTCTTCGGGCTTCAGGTACTGAAGGCTGTTATCAACAGCCTCGCCCATCGGTCCGGAAGCGGAGCCACGGCCATCCGCGTGTCCGGTGGATAGATAGCTGGCAATCTCGGCATCGGTCCACGCGCCTATACCGTGTGTCGCATCCGATGTGATGTTGTATGCACGCCAGCCCTGCAATAGCTCGCCAGATAGTTCTTTGCCGTGCTCCAGGCCGAAGCCCACGTTGCGCGGCGTGTGGCATTCCGCGCAATGCCCCAGCGCGCCTGCTAGATAAGCACCGCTATTCCACTGCGGTGATTTCGACGCATCGGCGACGAAGCGTTGGCTCTTGAAGAACACCGCATTCCAGAAGCCCATCGCCCAGCGCTGGTTGAAAGGAAAGCCGAAATCATTGGGTTTGTCCGACTGCGAAATCTTCGACAGGCTGAAGAGATAGGCCTTGATCGCGAGGACATCGCTGCGGCTCAACTGCGTGTACGAGGTATAGGGGAACGCCGGGTACAGGCGCTTGCCGTCCTTGCGCACGCCTTCGCGTACCGCACGAACGAAATCATCATCGTTCCAGCTGCCGATGCCGGTCTGCGAATCAGCCGTGATGTTCGACGAATAAATCGTGCCAAACGGCAGACGGAACGGGGCACCACCGGCAAACGGTTTGCCCGAACCAGGCACGGTGTGACAGGCAGTGCAGTCGGCGGCCTTGGTGAGGTATTCGCCGCGCGCAAGCAGGTCTGCCGTGGGGGGAGCACCAGCTATCGCCGGCGCCGCGCCATCCGCGCTGTCGGTGCGATTCAGTGCGAAATACACCGCGGTACCGAGAATCAGCACGAGGACCATGATGATCAGGAAGCGTTTCATGCATCATTCCTCCTCTGGTCGGCGGCAGTTGCAGATACCACGCTCTTGAGTGCGTTGGCGTCCTGCACGAGAAGACTCCGGTCCACCGGAAGTTTGTAGAGGCGCACGCCCGTCGCAGCAAAAATCGCGTTGGCCAGGGCAGGCGCCGCGATCGCGGTACCGACTTCGCCCAGGCCACCAGGCGCTTCGTTATTTTCGATGCGATGTACTTCGATCAATGGAGTTTCGTTGATCCGCAGGTTTCGATAGTCGTTGAAATTGCTCTGCTCGATGGCGCCATCTTTGATCGTGATCTCGCTGTAAAGCGCGGCACTGAGACCAAACAGAAGTCCCCCCTGGATCTGTGCCTCAATGGAGCTGGGATTGACCCCGATGCCACAGTCAAGTGCGACCACGGCACGGCGCAGCCGGATTTCGCCCTGCGGGGTGACTTCGGTTTCGACGATGGCGCAGACCCGGCTGCCGAACGGTTCGCCCAGCGCGATGCCCCGCCCTACCCGCGCGGGCAACGGCTGACCGCCCCACCCGATTTTTTCCGCAGCCAGATTGAGCAAGGCCAGCGAACGCGGGTTCTTCTGCAACAATGCACGTCGGTATTCCAGCGGATCCTTGCCGGCGTGATGCGCGAGTTCGTCCATGAAGCTTTCGACGACGAACAGGTTGTGCGTCGATCCCACGCCCCGCCACCACCCGACGATCAGCCCCGGAGGCATGTCGTGGCGAATCCACTCAACCTTGAGGTTCGGGATTTCGTAAGGCACGTCGACGACGCATTCGACAGCATCGCTGTCGAGGCCATCCTTGCCCATGGCCATCGGCGCCCAGCGCCCCAGCACGGTGCCACCGCTGGTGCGATAGCCATACCAGGCCGGTCGACCATTCGCGTCGAGTACGGCTGAGATGCGATCGTGGTACATCGGACGCACACGATCATGACGGATGTCTTCCTCACGCGTCCAGACGACCTTGAGCGGATACGACACCTGCTTGGCCAGGGCCAGTGCCTGCTCGACCGAATCCGTTTCGAGGCGTCGCCCGAAGCCACCGCCGAGATACTGGTTGTGCACGATGATCTTGTCTTTGGACAGGCCAGTGATCTTTGCCGCCGCGTCGAGAACGCGCGCAGGCACCTGGGTGCCCAACCAGATTTCGCACTTGTCTGACGTCACGAAGACGGTGGCGTTGAGCGGCTCCATAGTGGCGTGGGCGAGCATGGGCAGTTGATAGACCGACTCGACCGCTTTCCCATCGGCCGGCCGGCTGCCGACCTCGCGCGCAACGATCGACTTGCCGTTGAGCGCACTCTCCGCGAGTGCGTCGCGAAGCTGCTGGGTGGTGAGGTTGGCGTTCTCGCCGTGGTCCCACGTGATATCCAGTGCCTCGAGTCCCTGCTTCGCGGCCCAGAAATGGTCGCCGACCACGGCGACCGCATCGCCAATGCGGATCACGTCGACGACGCCCGGCATCGCGCGGGCGCCCTTGTCGTCGACCGAAGCAAGCTTGCCCCCGAAGGTGGGACATGCCTTGACGACGGCGATCTTCATGCCCGGCACGCGGACGTCCAGGCCGAACTGGGTGGCACCCTTGACCTTGTCGGCGGAATCCACGCGCCGCAGCGGTTTGCCGATCAGCTTGAAATCCTTGGGGTCAGTGAGCTGCACCTTGCCCGGCATCGGCAGCTGGCCTGCCGCCGAGGCCACCGCGCCGAAGCCAACGCTGCGGCCCGATAGGGTGTGGTGAACGATGCCCCGGTCCACCGTGCAGGTCGACGGGTCGACATGCCACTGCGCCGCCGCGGCAGCCACAAGCAGTGCCCGTGCCACTGCACCGGCTTCGCGCAGCACCTGCCAGGTGCCGCGCGTGCTGGTGGAGCCGCCGGTAATCTGACCGCCCAGGAGCGGCATGCCGTACAAGTCATCGCTGGGCGGCGAATGCTCGACGGTGATCTGATCCATGCCGACACCCAGTTCCTCGGCAAGCAACATGCTTGAACCGGTATAGATCGCCTGCCCCATTTCCACCATCGGCATGACCAGCCGCACAGTGCCGTCGGTGCCAACGCGGATGAAGGCATTCGGAGCAAAGGCCGGGTTGCCGTCCGCCAGGGCGGCGGCGGCATCGCCCGGTTGCCGGCGCGCATTGATCGCGGCGGATGCTATGCCGCTGCCGCCCAGCCATAGAAAGGCGATCGCCAGACCACCCGACTGGATGGCGTGCCGGCGATTCAGGTCGATCTGGTCAGATGTCTGAGGCTTGCCTGTTTTCAGCTTCATGACGCGGCTCCCTCAGGCGAGGTGACAATCGTCTGCAGGATTTCGAGCTTGCCCGTTGCCGCCTGCTTGATGGCCGCCCGGATTCGCACGTAAGTACCGCAGCGGCAGATGTTGCCCGACATGGCTGCATCGATCTCCGCGTCGCTGGGATTCGGTGATCGTTTGAGCAAGGCCGCTGCCGACATGATCTGCCCGGACTGGCAGTAGCCGCACTGCACGACATCAACATCCAGCCACGCCTGCTGGATCTTCTGCCCACTGGGCGTATCGCCGATGGCTTCGATGGTGGTGATGGCCTTGCTACCAATCGCCCCTACGGGGAGCACGCACGCACGAACCGGCTGGCCGTCCAGATGCACCGTGCATGCCCCGCATTGCGCGATGCCGCAGCCAAATTTGGTCCCCATCAGGCCGATGACGTCGCGCAGGACCCAGAGCAGCGGCATATCGGGAGGAACATCGACCGAATGCGACTCGCCGTTGACGGACAAGGACAGCATAGGTACCTCCGCACTGTGTTGATAATCCGGGAAACGACGCTTGGGCGCTTGGTGTCAAACAGCGGGTGGCGCTCGCCCCAGACGGGTGCCGAATGCGCCATTTAAGCAATACACCCGTGAGAATCTCGTATACCAGAAGACCCTCTGCTCGCGATAGCGCGGTGGACGCACTTACTGACGAATGTCGCGCTAGACTGAAAGCCGCAAACGGGCAGCCCGATAGCGCGTTCCGGACGCATTTTTCTGGTCCGGCCAGATTGACGGCCCGCAGCCTTCAGCAGGTCTTGCTGCTCCCCCTTCCCTAGCTGGTGACATGATCGATGAATTCGGCGCATGAGCTGAACACCCTGATCGATGCGTTACGCAGCTTGCGTCGCGATACGCCGCCCAAGGCGGCACTGGCAACATTGACCCGCACGCGCGGTTCCACCTTTCGCCGTCCCGGCACACGCATGCTTGTCCTGGGTGACGGACGCGTGGTCTGCGAACTGTCCGGCGGCTGCCCGCAACGCGATATCGTGGCGCGTGCGCAGGAAGTCATCGCCAGCACCCTTCCCCGCCTGATCCACTACAACGCGGACTCCGGCCTCGATGTGTTGCTGGAGATGGGCTGCGGCGGGGAGCTCGAAGTATTGATCGAGCCGCTGACCACAACGCATGTGATCGACTTTGTCGACATCCTGGCGCAATGTCTGAGTGAGCGGCGGTGTGGATGGGTCGCCACGCTGTTCGCGGTTGATGATGCGGTAGTAATGCCGCAGCGGATGCTGTGGTGCGAACAAGGCGTATTGCATGACGATATCGCCGATCCAGCGTTGACCCAGTCGATGATCGACGCCTTCATGCCGGCAACCAGCAAACGTACCATCACGCTGAACCTGCCATCGACGCGAGGCATGGTCGATGTACTGGTGGAATCGATAGAGCCGCCGCACGCACTGTTCGTCATCGGCAGCAGTGCTGCAGCGCGCGCGCTGTTGCCGCTGGCCAGGGCCTTGGGCTGGCAGACCACCTTGGTTGATCAAGATCCAGCACGCCTGCAGGCAACGCACCTGCCGGCGGGATTACATGCCGTTTGCGCAACGCCAGCCAGCTTGTGCAGCGCGTTGCCACTCGATGCGCAAAGCTCGGTGGTGGTGATGACGCACAACCTCGAACAGGACATTGCCTACCTGGCAGCGTTGCATGGCGCGCCTGTCGCCTACCTTGGGGCACTCGGTTCGCGTGAACGCGTTGGGCGCATGCGTGACCACCCTGCGCTTGCCGGGTTGCATGTACACGCACCAGCCGGGCTGGACATCGGTTCGGAAACACCGGAGGAAATCGCATTGGCAATCGCCGCCGAAATCATGGCAGTCATCAACAAACGTGATGGTGGCCGCCTGCGCGACAACGAAGGCACGATTCACGGATGAGCCATCCCGTCGAAAACCCGACATCGCCTGTCATCCTGCTGCTTGCAGCAGGCGAAAGCCTGCGTTTTGGCGACATCAAGCAACTGGTCGAGATCCAGGGCGAGCCGATGGTGCGCCGCGCCGCGCGTAGCGCGCTGGAGCAAGGCATCCCCGTCGTCGTGGTGACGGGTGCCCATGCTGAACAAGTCGAGGCCGTACTCGGCGACTTGCGGTTGCGGTTGATCCGATTCGACGGCTGGCAAGAGGGCATGGGAAGCTCACTCGCCGCTGGCGTTCGTTACCTGGGTGTCGAATACCCGCAAGCTTCTGCGCTACTCCTGTGTTTGGCCGATCAACCGCTGCTGGATGCGGCGTTACTAGGCCACATGCTCCAGCGACATGCGCTGACACCGGAGCGCCTGCTGGTTAGCCAGCAGAACGGCATATCGGGTCCGCCGGTGCTGTTTCCTCGGGATTGCTTTGCGGCACTAATGTCATGCTCCGGCCCGCGTGGTGCACATGACTTGATCGAGCGAGAAGCCGCGCGCGTCGAGCGATTTGCCTCGCTCGGCAGCATCGACGTCGACACCCCGCTGGATCTGCAGCACGTGCGCGACCAGTTGACGAAAGACAGTCCCCGCTGACGTCCGCAACAGTCACTTCACCGGCATCGTCAGCGTAATATCCACGATCAGGTTGGGCAGCGCGGTGCACGGACATGAATGAGAAAAAGGTTCCCGGGGTCAGCGACTATGAGGCACCCGCCGGCGGCTGGGGTGCGTTGGGTGCGGTAGCGCGCGCTGTACGAGAGCAGATGGCGCCGGTGCGCGAAACCCGTGCACTGCATCGGGTAAACCAGCCCACTGGCTTCGACTGTCCCGGCTGTGCGTGGCCCGATCCGAAGCACACCTCCTCGTTCGAGTTCTGCGAGAACGGCGCCAAGGCAGTGACTTGGGAGGCGACCTCCAAGCGCACCACGCCCGAATTTTTTGCGCAGCACACGGTCAGCGAACTTTGGACCTGGCACGACCACGCGCTGGAGAACGAAGGCCGACTTACCCACCCCATGGCCTACGACAAGGCCACCGATACCTTTGTCGAGGTGAACTGGGACGAAGCCATGCAACGCATCGGTACCGCCCTGCGCGCGCAACCCGACCCGAACATGGTGGAGTTCTACACCTCGGGCCGCGCCTCGAACGAAGCTGCTTTCCTGTATCAGTTGTTTGCGCGGGAATACGGCACCAATAACTTCCCCGACTGCTCGAACATGTGCCACGAAGCGACCAGCGTCGGTCTCCCTGAATCCATCGGTGTCGGCAAGGGCACGGTCACGCTGGAGGACTTCGACCACTGCGATGCGCTGTTCTCGTTCGGCCACAACCCGGGCACCAACCACCCCCGCATGCTTTCCACCTTGCGTGAGGTATCGCTGCGCGGCGTGCCGATCATTGTGTTCAACCCCATGCCCGAGCGTGGTCTGGAACGCTTTACCGCGCCGCAAGACCCTGTCGAAATGCTCACTGGCAAGTCCACGCCGATTGCCTCGACCTATTACAAGGTGAAGGTCGGTGGCGACGTGGCCGTGCTCAAGGGCATGATGAAATACCTGCTCGATACCGATGAGGCTGAGCGTGCCGCCGGCCGTGCCAGCACGATCGACCACGATTTCATTACTGCCAACACCACCGGCTTCGACGCGCTGGTGGCGGATCTGCGGCGCACCCGGTGGGATGCGATCGAACGCAAGGCTGGTCTTACGCGCGCTGACATCGAGGCAGCCGCGGCCGTGTACGCGAAAGCCAAACGCGTGATCGTTGCTTATGGCATGGGCATCACCCAGCACAGCCACGGCACCGAGAACGTGCAGCAGATCGCTAACCTGATGCTGATGCGCGGCAATATCGGCCGTGAAGGTGCTGGTATCTGCCCGGTACGCGGCCATTCCAACGTGCAGGGCGACCGCACCGTCGGCATCACAGAAAAGCCGAACAAGGCGCTGAACGACGGCATCCGCAAGCGCTTCGGCTTCGAACCACCGGCCGCGCATGGGCACGATGCCGTGGAAGCAGTGAAGGCGATCCGCGATGGGCGCTCACACGCGCTGATCTGTCTTGGCGGCAACCTGGCGGTGGCGATGTCCGATCCTGCAGCCACGTTTGCTGCCATGGCCAAGCTCGACCTGGCCGTGCATATCGCGACCAAGCTCAATCGATCGCACCTGATCCTGGCACGTGAATCGATCCTGCTGCCCTGTCTTGGCCGCACGGAGCTGGACGTGCAGGCTGGTGGCCCACAGTCGGTCACGGTGGAGGACTCCATGTCGATGGTTCACGCTTCCGCTGGCCGTCTTAAACCAGCAGGCCCACTGCTGAAATCCGAGCCAGCCATCGTTGCTGCCATGGCCAGGGCCACGATGCCCGACTCCAGTGTGGAATGGGAAGCCTTCATCGAAGACTACGACCGCATCCGCGATGCTATCGAAGTGGTGTTCCCGATCTTTGAGCAATTCAATGAACGCGTGCGCGCGCCGGGTGGCTTCCGACTGCCTGTCGCCGCATCCGACGGCGTGTGGGACACACCCGACAAACGCGCGCATTTCCTCCTCGCGCGCGGGCTGGACGAAGACAGAAGCGGGCCTGAGGGCACGCTGACATTGACCACCCTGCGCTCGCACGACCAGTACAACACCACCATTTACGGCATGGACGATCGTTACCGTGGCATTACCGGCCGGCGCGACGTGATCTTCATCCATGCCAGCGATCTGGCGGCACATGGATTGCAGCACGGTGACCTGATCGACGTTGAAGCCGTCGGGAAGCCGGGGGCTGCGCCCCTCGCCGTTCGCGGCTACACCGCCGTGGCCTATCCCATCGCCGAAGGTTCCGTCGCGATGTATTACCCGGAGGGCAATGCGCTCATTGCGCTGGAGAACTACGACACACGCTCGGGGACGCCGTCCTACAAATCAGTACCGGTGCGGATTCTGGCAGCACAGTCTGCGACGCCTTAGGGCTTCGACCCGTTCCGCCGGCGCAAACTATCGCGGACATCCACATCGAACAGCAACTCCAGCGCGTCGACGTCGCGCTCGCACGGCAGCAGATACCGCAGCCCTTCGCGCGTAGGCAGGCGTGCTGCATGCTCGCGAACTGCCGCTTCGGGTAACACTACCTGCCAGGCATCGACTTGACCCGTGAGCATAGGTTCAACACCACGTTGCAGTCGCAGCGTGAAGTGCATCATGAAGGCCGTGGTGAATTGCGTATGCCCCGCAATGGCGTTGCCGGCCAGTAACTGCGCCAGCTCGTCTTCGTCGACGCGGATCCGCAAGTGCTGAGCTTCGATCTGCAGTTTCATGTGCAAACGCTCCGTAGTCTGGCTCAGGGTGACTCGCGGTCGATACGTGGTGACTGGCCATGCGTCAGGCTTATGATCTCCACGACCAAGCCTTCATCGCAGCTCCCTACATTTTCAGGCAGTACCACCCAGGCGCCGCTTTCCGTGTAGGGATAGATGCGAAATGGTTGCTGCTGCGGAAGCACGCGGGCGTGAAGCCGGCCGTCGCCCCTTAGATGCAAGGTAGCGCGCAGAAAATGGCGCAGACCTGGCTTGGGCTGTTGTGGTGTATCCAGCACGGCATGCAGTACTGGCTCCGTGCCCTGCCCCAGCATCGTGCGCAGCACCGGTGCCACGAAGAAGCGCATGGCTGCTGCGACCGCCATCGGCGTGCCGGGCAATGCAAGTAACAGGGGACCTTGCGTGAGCCGCGCGCATAACAGCGGCTTGCCGGGGCGAATCGCCACGCCGTGGAACAACAGCTCAGCATCCAGATCACGCAGCACTTCGGGCACGAAGTCATAGCGCCCCATCGATACGGCGCCGGTGCTGAGTACCAGATCCACCCCAGCATCGAGTGCCTGCGCGAGGGCGTCGGCATATGTCATCGCGGTATCGTCAACAGTGACGCACGAGTGCACGTGTGCCCCGGCCTCGCCCAATGCTGCGGCAAGGTATGGGCCGTTGGAATTGTGGATGCGGCCAGCGACCAGTGGCTGCGAACGGTCAGCCTGCAGTTCCTTGCCGGTGCAGATGATCGCGACACGCGGGCGGCGCGTGGCAGCGATCGACCCGATACCCAGTGCCGCCAGCAGCATCACGTGCGCGGCATCGATGCGTATACCGGGGCCGAGGACCTCGCTTCCCACCGCCACATCGGAGCCGGCTTGGCGAACGTTTTGTCCGGCATCCAGTGCCTGCAGCAGGCGGATACGCGCCGGCGTGCCGTCGGTGTGCGTGGCCAGGAGCTGCGTGTTTTCCACAGCGACTACACTGTCAAGGCCCTCCGGCAGTCGTGCGCCAGTCATGATTTCACAGGCATCGCCGGTAGCTGCACAGGCACGATCACCTGCAGCCTGCGAACCCTGCACTGCATGTTCCGAACCCGGTGTCAGCGGCTCACGCACCCTCAAGGCATATCCGTCCATCGCGGAGTGGTCAAACGTCGGCAATGCCAACGGACTGAGGATCGCGACTGCTGTGATTCGCGCAACTGCCTGGTCCAGCGGACAACGTTCGGAGGGCAGCCGCACAGCTTGTGCGAGCAGGCGTTGCAGGGCGTCGGCGTACTCGATCATGGGAATGCCTAAGATCAGCCCGCAATCCGATCGCGCCGCGGTGCCAAGGCAGCGACACCCCCAGCCAGCGAATAGACATTGGGCATGCCTTGACTGCGCAACACGCGCGCGGCCACGCCACTGCGGCGGCCGGACGCGCAGATCAGCAACACCGGTCCCGCAGCCAGCTCGATGGCACGTTCGCCAATCAACGCGGAAGGTATCCACTGCGATGGTGCGTGCAAGGGTTGTGCGGCGATCTCCGCGGCTTCGCGCACGTCGACCAGCGCGTAACCAGCTGCGATGGCAGCATCGAGATTGACAAACACGAGATCCACATCGCGCGCCGCCTGCGCCATGGCCAATCCGCGGCGCGCCGCCTCAATACAGCCGCCATGCATGGCGCAACCTTGGGCGGCATCGATCGGCAAACGCTGGCTGGTGCCATCGAGCAGATTGACGAGCAGCAGCGCATGGTCGGCGGGGCGTGGCAGGTCGAGCAGGAGTTTCAGTGCTTCGATGGCCTGCATACTGCCAAGCACGCCAGGCACCGGACCGAGCACGCCGGACTCGATGCAACTACCAGCCACACCGGCCGCCGGTTCCTGCGGCCAGAGGCAGCGCAGGCATGGATCACCCTGCTTGGCCGTGACCACCTGCAACTGACCTTCGTACTGATAGACGCTGGCGAGGATTAACGGAATGCCGGTAAGGATCGCCGCATCATTGCTGAAATAGCGGCTGCCAAGATCATCGGTGCATTCCACCACCTGGTCGTACTGCCCGAATACTTCGATGATATTCCCGGCGTGCAATGGTTCGGCATAGGTTTTCACGGCGACGCTGGGATTGAGCGCAGCGATTCGCCGCGCTGCCAGATCCACCTTTAGTTCACCAATGTCGCGCGCATCGTAAAGCGTCTGTCGATGCAGGTTGCTCGCATCGAGGCGATCGCCGTCGACGATACCCAGAGTTCCAACACCCGCCCCGGCAAGGTAGGTCAGCACAGGGCAGCCGAGGCCGCCGGCACCGATCACCAGCACGCGCGCCGCAGCCAGCTTCGCCTGCCCCGCTTCGCCGACTTCGCGAAGGCATGTCTGGCGCGAATAGTCCGGCACGAATGACGCGACCGATTCATGCGCATGATCGTGTCGGTGGCGTTGTTCATGCTCATGCTCGCGATACGTGTGTGCGCAGGCGACCCAGGCGGTATCGCCATCGATGTAATGCTCCTTCTTCCAGATCGGTAGACGATGCTTGATCTCGTCGATGATGTAGCGACAGGCCCGGAAGGCTTCGTCGCGATGTGCGGACGACACGCCGATCCATACGGCAACGTCGCCAATTGCCAGATTCCCGGTGCGATGCATGCAATGCGCGGCATTGACGCCGTAACGCGCGATGGCTTCCTCGACGATGCGTTCGCCTTCGGCCATGGCCAGCTCGGCATATGCCTCGTACTCAAGGCCATTCACCGCACGCCCTTCGTTGCTGTCGCGCACCCAGCCTTCGAAGGCACAGAAGCCCCCGCTGCCCGGATGTTGCAGCGATGCATGCAACTCGGCGAGATCAACCGCATCACTGGCAAGACTGAAATGCTTCATCCGCCGGCCACCGGTGGAATGAAAACGACCGTGTCGCCATCCCGTAGCACCCGGTTCCAGTCACTGAACTGGGCATTCACAGCCACTTTGAGCGCATCGGGCGGCAAGGTAAAACCGTGGCGGGCACGCAGCTCTTCGTACAATCCATGCAGCGACGTTGCGGAGGTGCTGACCTGCTCATTGCTGGTGCGCGCCTGCTCACGCAGTTGTGCGTAGTACTGCAAGGTGACAGTCGTCATGACGTCGTCTCGATCTGGCGCTGCATCTGTTCGAATTCTTCCGGGGTATTGATATTGTCCAGGGCATCGCCCGGGGCCGGCAGCAGTTTCGTGCGCGACAGGAGCAATGCCTTGCGTGGGCAGTAGCTGCCGCCATCGGCGCGTTGTTTCAGCAGCCCATGGCTTGAAGGTTCCCACAGGGCGCAAAGCGGTTCGGGCAAGCCATCGAAGCGGCTGGTGAATGCGGTGGCGTCGCCGTTGGCATCACGCGCGTCGACCAGGGTCTGCAGCGTGGTCTTGTCCAGCAGCGGCAAGTCGCAGGCAATCACCAGCCATGCGACATCCGGATAAGACTCCTGCGCAGTGAGAATGCCCGCAGCAGGGCCAATTGCCTTATAGCGATCGACGATTTGCGGCAAACCGGCTCTCAGCGGATCGTCACGTTGCTCCGCGCGTACCGAAATGAAGGCACGTTCCGTCACAGCTTCCAGCAGGTGCCAGGCGCGCATCAGTTGCGGCTGGCCAGCATAGGAGAGTTGTGCCTTGTCGCGCTGCATGCGCCGGCTGGCACCCCCGGAAAGCAACAACCCGTAGATCGGAGGTGCGACCCGGGAACTCATGCCGCACCTGCACCAGTCGAATGGTCGACATCGCGCTTGCCACCCGTCTTTTTGATCAGACGGATACCGCTGATGACGATGTCGTGCGACATCGCCTTGCACATGTCATAGATCGTCAACGCGGCAATGCTTGCGCCGGTCAGCGCCTCCATCTCCACTCCGGTGCGGCCCACGCAGGACACCGTACAGTCGATCAAGGCGTCGTTGCCTTCCATGCGAATCACGATATCGCACTTGTCCAGACTCAGAGGATGGCAGAGCGGGATCAGTTGCGGCGTGGCCTTCGCCCCCATCACGCCGGCGATATGCGCCACCGTCAGCACGGCCCCTTTGGGCGTTACATAACCGGCGGCATGCAGCGCCGCAGCGACATCGGCGGGAAACGTCACACGGGCACGCGCCTGCGCCACGCGCTGTGTGGCCTGCTTGGCGCCGACATCCACCATGCGCGGCTGCTGCGCGTCGTCTACGTGCGAGAGCATGTTCTAACCTCCGATGTAATGCATTTCGATTTTACGCCGCGCGTGCTGACGTTGCTCGGCGCGCTCCTCGCTATAGCGGTCCGTCCGGCGCAGCCAGGTATCGCGCAATTTTTCGCGCAGCATGTCGTCACTGGCGCCTTCACGCAGCAGTCCGCGCAAGTCCGTGCCCTGGGTGGCGAATAGGCACGTATAGAGCGTGCCTTCCGAGGACAGACGCGCCCGCGTACAACCACCGCAGAATGGCGCGCTGACCGAGGAAATCACCCCGATCTCACCAGCGCCATCGCGGAAGCGGAAACGCGTGGCCACTTCGCCCGCATATTGTGCTGGCAGGGCTTCCAGCGGCCAGCGTGCGTCGATGCGATCGATCAGCTCGTGCGAGGACACTACCGCATCAGCGCTCCAGTGGTTGCGGTTGCCGACGTCCATGTATTCGATGAAGCGCAGCACGATGCCGCTGCCACGGAATCGTTCGACCAGCTCAGCCACGGTGTGTTCGTTGACCCCACGCTGCACCACGGTGTTGAGCTTGATACCGCGTGGGAAATTCGCATGCTGCGCCGCTTCAATGCCGTCGAGGACATCGTGCAATGCACCGCGACTGCCGCTCATGCGGTGGAACAGCGCCGGATCGAGCGTATCCAGGCTGATCGTGATGCGGTCAAGGCCGGCGTCGCGCAGCTCGGCGGCGTGACGAGCCAGCAGGACGCCATTGGTCGTCATCGCCAGGTCGTCGATGCCGTCGATCCGGCGCAACCACGCGACCAGCTCGACGAGGTGCGGGCGCAACAGGGGTTCACCGCCGGTCAGGCGCAGCTTGCTGACACCCAGTTCTGCCGCCACGCGACACAAGCGCTCAATCTCGTCGAAATCCAGCCGTTCATCATTGCGCAGAAAGTTGAAGTGCTCGCCGTAGGTCGCTTCCGGCATGCAGTACGGGCAGCGGAAATTGCAGCGGTCCATGACCGAGATGCGCAGGTCATGCAGGGCACGCCCGCGCTGATCCCGCGGGTGTACCTGCGGAGCTGGCAGATCGGCAATGGCTTGGAAGACGGTCATGTCACCAACCATAAAAGGTGGCAACCGTACCGGCCGGTACGACTGCGAGTCCGGGCGGCAACTCCACGAAACCATGCGTGCGCGGCAGCGAGGAGAAGTCGCCCGAGGTGCCCGGCGGCAATGGGGTAGCCATGGGCCACCCGGTAGCGTCATGGTGGACGCGAACCGGTACAAAAAACGTCAAGGCAGGGTTGGTGTCCACCGCACTTTCCAGACAAACCTGCATGGGTGGTCCGGCAGTCAGTCCGGTTGCCGATTGCAGCGCCGGCAACAGATAGCGCGCAGCGCAGACAAGCACCGACACCGGATTGCCCGGCAGTGCAAATACCACCTGCCCTTGCGGCCCGATGCCGAACCACATCGGCTTCCCGGGACGCTGCGCGATCCGATGCAGAACCTGGCGTACGCCCAGCTTGCGCAACGCCTCGGGCACGTAATCGCGTTGCCCTACCGAAACGCCACCGGAAAGCACGAGCACCTGGCGGGTCCGCAGCAGCTCGGCCAGGGCGGCGGTGGTGGCGGCCAGGTCGTCCGCGACCCGTGCCAGATGTACGTCATCAAACCCACGCGCGCGCAGTGAGGCGGCCAGCGCGCGATCGTTGGAGCCACGTATCTGCCCTTCGAGCAAGGGCTGGTCGACGCCAACCAGTTCGTCCCCGGTGGCGATGACCGTCACCGACGGCATCACGGCCACCTCGACCTCGGCCAGACCATTGGCGGCAAGCACCGCGATCTCGGGACCATACAGGCGCACACCTGGTTCAAGCAGCACATCGCCCATGCGGCAATCGGCACCGCGCGAATGCACGAACTGCCCAGCCACCGCTACGTAGCCTTCGGCAAGCAGGTAACACTCACCATCACGTTTTGTCTGCTCGACCGGAATGACGGCGTCGCAACTGCGTGGCAGCATCGCGCCGGTGGTGACCTCCATGCACGTATCCGGATTGCTGAGCGTCTGTTGCACCATGCCGGCAAGTTGTAGCCCGCTCAGCTTTAAGCGGCGATGGCTGCCGGCGTTCGTCGCGATGGCGATGCCATCCATCATCACCCGGTCGAACGGTGGCTGGTCTCGCTCGGCACGCACGACTTGGCGAAGGACGCGCCCTGTGGCCGCATCCAGTGACACGCGTTCGCTGCCAAACACGGGCATCGCCTGCCGAATCAGCTGTTCGGCGTCAGCGACACTGAGAAGCTCGCTCATGAGAATGGAGACCTTTTGTTCGCAACGGCAACACATGCGATACCGATGGAGAAATCATGGTGGTGCCCCGTCGCTTTGACAACCGCCTGCCCATTCATGTGCCCAGCGCCACGGCCTTGACCTGGGCCCACACGCGCAAGCCGGGGGCCAGCGCCAGAGAGCGCCAGGAGCGCCGCGTGATGCTGGCCAGCAATACGGTGCCGCGGACGTCCAGGCGCACGATGCACTGCGATGGATGGGCCGCATCCATCACCCCGGCCACGTTCGCCTGGATCACGTTGAGTGCGCTGGAACCTGCCGCAGGAGGACTGGTGCTAAGCACTACATCACGCGCCCCGATCCGGCAACGCAGGCAATCGCCCACGCGCTCCGTGCGTTGTGGCAACCACAGGCGGCCACCCACGAATGCCAATTCGATGAGGTGATCGACCGGATCCTGGGCAACGACGTGCCCTTCGATCACAACACCGAGTTGATCGCTCATCGCCAGAGGCAGCTCGCCGCGTGCCAGCGTTGACTGCAGGGAGCCTTGCGAAATGACACGGCCGGCATCCATCACCACCAAGTGATCGGCGAGTCGGGCTACTTCATCGATGGCATGGCTGACATAGATCGTCGGTATGGCGAGTTCGACATGCAGTTGTTCGAGGCAACCAAGCAGTTCGCTGCGTGCCGACACATCGAGTGCCGACAGCGGCTCATCGAGCAGCAGCAAAACCGGATCGGCGAAGAGTGCCCGTACGATCGCCACGCGCTGCCGCTCGCCGCCAGACAAGCTATGCACCTTGCGTGCGAGAAGGTGGTTGACGCCAAACCGCTCGAGAAATAGCTCGCGATCGACGGTTGCGCTGTGTCCGGCGCGTCGCTGGCCGTAGTCGAGGTTGCCTGACACCGAAAGATGCGGAAACAAACTCGCTTCCTGGAAGACGTAACCGATGCGGCGCCGGTGCGTCGGCACGAGACGTCTGGCCAAACTGTCGTGCCAGACGTCCCCGGCGAAGGCGATGCGGCCTTCGATATCCGGTTTGAGTCCCGCGATCGCGCGCAAGCATGTCGTCTTGCCGGCACCGGATGGACCAAACAGCGCTGTGACGCCTCGCGACGGCGCATTGAAATCCACATCAAGCGCGAAATCACCGCGCTGGTGCTGCAACTGCACCTGCAAGCCGGAGGCGACTTCAGTCATGGACCATCAGCCGACGCGGACGCAACAGATGCATGGCGAGCAACGCAGCAAAGGAAAAGGCCAACAGGTATAGCGAGAGGGCGTGCGCCTGCAGGTACTCGCCAGCCTCGACATGATCGTAGATGCGCATCGACAACACGCGGGTCTGGCCGGGAATATTTCCGCCGATCATCAATACCACGCCGAATTCGCCAATGGTGTGGGCGAAGCCCAGTACCACGGCTGTCAGGAAACCTGGCCACGCCAGCGGCAACGCCACTGAAAAGAATCGGTCGAACGGCCCCGCACCAAGGCTTGCCGCCACATCGAACGGGCGCTGGCCGATTGCCTCGAAGGCATTTTGCAGCGGCTGCACCACGAACGGCAGCGAGTACAGCATCGAGGCGACCACCAGACCGGCAAACGTGAAAGGCAGCGTACCCAGACCCAGCGCTGTAGTAAGCCGCCCGACTGCACCATGCGGGCCAAGCAGTAACAATAGGTAGAAGCCCAGCACGGTGGGCGGGAGCACCAAGGGCAGCGTGACCAAGGCCGAAACCGGGCGACGCCACGCGGTACGGCCACGTGCCAGCCACCAGGCGAGTGGCGTCCCGAGCAATAGAAGCAGGACGGTAACCGTCGCTGCCAGACGCATGGTCAAGGCAAATGCGGTCCAATCTTCGGCAGATAGACCAGCCATGGAGGTTCTCAGTGTTCCGCTGGGGGGTTGGGCAGACTGAAGCCGTAACGGCTGAGCACGCTGCGCGCCTCGGCACTTTGCACGTACTGCGCAAAGTCGTGGGCGAGCGCGTTGTCAGCGCCACGCCGGGTTATCACGAAGCTCTGCAGCAACGGTTGATAGAGCGACTCCGGAATGACCGCATAACTCCCTTTCTTTGCCATTTGGGGACCCAGCGCGAGCGACTGCGCGATGATACCGACCTTGGCGTTGCCGCTGGCGATGAACTGCGCAGTCTGCGCAATATTGTCCCCATAGACCAATCGTGACTGCACCGCATCCCATACGCCGGCCGCGCGCAGAGCCTGTTCGGCACGCTTGCCGTATGGCGCATGCTCGGGGTTGGCGATGGCAATGCGGTCGAATGACGACGCGGCCAGATCCGCCACGGTCAACTTGCTGGCATCGACGCTGGCACTCCAGATCACGATGTGCCCCAGGGCATAGGGCACCGGATCACTGCCGGCGCCCCCGGCTGCCACCAGTTGTTTCGGGTATTCGCTGTCCGCCGAAAAGAACAGCTCAAACGGCGCTCCCTGTTCGATCTGCGTGAGCAATTTGCCGGAGGAGCCGTAAGTGACCTCGATGGAATCGTGCGGGTGCGTCCGATGGTAAGCGCTGATGACGGCATCCAGCGCATAACGTAGGTCGGCTGCTGCTGCGATTGTCATGTGCTGAGGCTGGCTGGCATACGCGGCGTGCGTGGATAACGTCAACGCCAACGCAAACAGGCCAGCGAGTAGAGCACGCATCTTGATCATGTTCTGGAACTCCGGCAGGGATCGCACAAGCGGCAGCCTGCCACAGGTCGAAGCAGAAGGATGCAGCCGGTGTCCGTACCGCTATGATGTCCGCATGACTCCAGTGGCCCCTCCCTATCCAGATAGGCCGTCGCGTGGCCACGTCCCACGCAGCATCGAACGCTGGCGCGATGGCCGTCTCGAACGGCTTGACGATCAGATCGCCGAAGAAATACCCGTGGCGATGCTTTACAACGGCGTGTCTTTCGCGGTCATGATGGCCACGCCGCATGACCTTGAAGACTTCGCGCTGGGCTTCTCACTCAGTGAGGGTTTGATCGGGAGCGCTGGCGATCTGCACGCGATCGGGCAGCGTCATTTGCTGGAAGGCATCGAGCTGGCGATGACGGTGGCCGAAAGTGCACCCGGCGCCCGACTCGATCGCCAACGCGAACGTCTGCTGCCGGGCCGCGGCGGTTGCGGCATCTGTGGCACACGCCAGCTGGAAGACGCCGTGCACCAGCCTCGTCACGTCGAAGCCGGCGGACACATCAGCCGCATTGCACTGGAACAGGCCTTGGCCGCCCTGCATGCGCATCAACCAATGAATGCTGCCACCGGCGCGGTGCACGCGGCAGCTTGGGCTGATGTGGACGGCAACATCGTGCTGGTGCGCGAAGACGTTGGCCGGCATAACGCGCTAGACAAGCTGATCGGTGCGATGCACCACGCCAGCATCGCGCCCGAAACCGGCATGCTGCTGCTGACCAGCCGTGCAAGTTACGAGATGGTGACCAAGGCAGCAAGCGCCGGCATCAGCATCATGTCGGCCATCTCGGCACCGACCGCACTGGCGATCGAGCTGGCTCGGAGCGCCGATATGACCTTGGTTGGTTTTGCGCGCACGGGCAGTCACAACGTCTACACCCATCCCGAACGATTGCTGTAGGACAGCGGAAAGCTACCTGGTTATCACCAACCTTAAGGGCTTTTACCTGCGAGGACGCGCTGTCGCCGGCGGCAGCGGGCGCGAGCGTGCAACGGCACGCGGCGAAGCTGGATTGAAAGGGAGCCTTGGTGGGCACAGCCTGCCCTCCGGCTTAACCCCGTTGATGATCCCGGTGGGGACATGGGCCTGCGTGAGCATGACCTTGAGAAAAAGTAGCGTTCGCGCTCAAGAAGGCGCCAGTTACTTCGGGAAGGGCTAGAGCGTGATCGCCGCAACTGGGAAATGACGCGCACCGCGCTTTTCACATGACTTTCGCAGCCCCGATGCGTTTGCACTGTTATGTTCGAAGTGGCAGACAACTCGAATAAGAGTCCCCAATTAAGTGGGACAAATGAAAGGGCTCTTTCCAACGCCATGCTTTCAGAGCGTCATGGTGACTTGAAGCATGCCGCTGCAACCACATGCGGCCAGAGGAACGTTGCTATGACGCAAACGATTTACGTCAACGGATCTGAGGAGCACTTGCCCGATGATCCGCGCGTCTCCTTGCTGGATTTTTTGCGAGAGCACTTGCAACTCGCTGGTGTAAAAAAGGGGTGCAATCAGGGCGCGTGTGGCGCATGCACCGTGTTGGTTGATGGAGACCAGCGCATCCTCTCCTGTATGGCACTTGCCATACAGTACGAAGGGCGCGCCATCACTTCCATTGAGGGACTAGCCAAGAACGGTTCGCTTGACCCTTTGCAGCAAGCCTTCATCGATCATGACGGTTTCCAGTGCGGCTACTGCACGCCCGGCCAGATTTGCTCGAGCATCGGCATGTCCGCCGAATTGCGCCGTGGCGTTCCCAGCCACGTGACTGATGACCTCTCGACCGAAATAATTGCTCTGTCCCACGACGAGTTGCGCGAGCGTATGAGCGGTAACCTGTGCCGATGCGGCGCCTATAACGGGATTGTTGCGGCCATCGCTGAATCTCACGCGAAGGCGAACCCATGACTCCGTTTTCATACACCCGGGCCACCAACGTAGGTGAGGCGATCCGACTCGGCGCCCGGCCGCAGACGAAGTATTTAGGCGGCGGCACGAATCTCGTGGATCTGTTACGCGAGACTTTAGAACGACCTACCGCCCTCATCGACGTCTCAGGCCTCTCAAACACCATCGAGGAACTGTCTGATGGGGGCATTCTGATTGGTGCCGGCGCGAAGAACACGGCGATCGCAGAGCACTGGGCTATCCGTACGCGTTATCCGATGCTCACCCGCGCAATCACTGCGGGCGCCTCGGCGCAGATCCGCAACATGGCTACCGCGGCCGGAAACATCCTCCAACGCACCCGGTGCACATATTTCTATGACAACGCTGGATCCCGTTGCAACAAGAGGTCGCCCGGCCAAGGCTGCGACGCCATCGACGGTTTCAACCGAAATCATGCAGTCCTGGGCGCATCTTCATCGTGTGTCGCGACGCATCCGTCGGACATGTGTGTCGCGCTCGCCGCCCTAGGCGCGATGGTGCATCTCCAAAGTGAACACGGCACGCGCGTGTTGGAGCTGACCGACCTTCATCGTCTACCTGAGGACAATCCGGGTGTGGACACAAGATTGACGCACGGCGAGTTGATCACCGCGATCGAGTTACCGGCACTTCCCATGGCAGCACGTTCCACTTACCGAAAAGTACGCGACCGCTCAAGTTACGCGTTTGCCTTGATTTCGGTTGCAGCGGCAATTGAGTTGGAGGGAGAGATCATCAAAGACGTACGTATTGCGCTCGGCGGTGTTGCTCACAAGCCTTGGCGCGCCTGGCGGGCCGAAGAAGTGCTCAAGGGCAATGCGGCCAGCGCGGAGAACTTTCGCGCAGCAGCTGAGGCTGAATTGGCGGAAGCACGCCCGCTGCGCGACAACGGCTTCAAGATTGATCTGGCCAAGCGCGCCATCGTTGCCGTGCTCAGTGCATTAGCCCGCGAAGAATCAATGGAAACACGTACATGAGTATTGTCCAGAAAGCTGCCCAGGCGGTAATGAAAAAGGCTGTGGAACTTGCCCCCGACACCTGGATTCCCGGAGGCAAACCTGACCCACTCAGTGAACACAGGCACGGTCTCATTGGTGCGCCGGAGTCACGCCTTGATGGACCGCTGAAGGTGACGGGCGAAGCGCGTTTTGCCGCTGAGTTCCCGCAAGAACGGCTGACCTATGCGGCAGTATTGTGCAGTACTGTGGCGAGGGGGCGCATTGCGACGCTTGACATCGGCGCGGCGCAAGCGGCGCCCGGCGTCGTATTAGTCATGACGCACCGCAACGCGCCACCGATGCAGCCCATGCCGCTGTTTATGTCGGAACCAAAGGCCACTGGCGGCGATAACTTGTCGGTCTTTCAGGACGACCAAATCCACTGGAATGGCCAGGCCATCGCCGTGGTGCTCGCTGAGACACAAGAGCAGGCGGACCATGCCACTTCGTTGATACAAGTGACATACGAGACTGCGCCCTCCGTAACATCGTTGAGCGAGGCGAAAGCGCGTGGCACGACCCCAGGCTCATTCCAAGGGCAGCCGCTGAAGTTGGAAATTGGCGACGCCGAGGCGGCGTTGGCCGCCGCACCACATAGCATCGACTCCACCTATCGAACGCCACGTTACAACCACAACGCCATCGAGCTTCATGCTGCTACGGTCAGGTGGAATGGCGACGAGCTCACGGTGCACGATGCTTCGCAAGGGGTTTCGCACACGGCATGGTCCATCGCAAAAGTTTTTGGACTGAAGGAAACCCAGGTTCACGTCACATCTCCTTTTGTCGGGGGCGGTTTCGGCGGCAAGACGCTCTGGCAGCACCAGATACTGGCGGCTGCAGCTTCGAGGCTCGCCGGTCGGCCCGTTCGCATGGTGCTGTCACGCGAGGGCGTCTATCGCATGGTCGGCGGACGCACGACCACCGAACAGCGCGTGGCCATCGGCGCGCAATCCGATGGCCACTTTGACGCGCTTATCCATACAGGCGTGGTCGCGATGACTGACCATAACGCGCTGCCAGAACCCTTCATCCTGCCTGCGCGATGCGTGTATGCCGCGGATAGTTTTAAGTTGGACGTTGAGGTTGCGACGGTGGATATGATCGCCAATACGTTCATGCGCGCGCCCGGCGAGTCTGTTGGTACCTTCGCGCTTGAAAGCGCGGTGGATGAACTGGCCGAGCGACTGGGGATGGACCCGATTGAGTTACGGCTTCGCAATGAGCCTGAGAAAGATCCGACGACAGGGACGCCTTTTTCATCGCGCCACCTTGTCGAGGCCTATAGGGCCGGTGCGGAGCGATTTAAATGGAACCAGCGCCATTTCCAACCGCGCATGCGCCGAGAAGGCGAGTGGCTAGTTGGCATGGGTTGCGCAACCGCGACCTACCCCTACTATCGCATGCCGGGTGGCGCGGCCAGGATCACATTGTCGAAGAGCGGCCACGCGCGTGTCGAGGTTGCCGCCCACGAAATGGGCATGGGCACATCGACCGTGCAAACCCAGATCATCGCCGAGCGGCTTGGTTTGTCGATGGACCACGTGACCTTCGTTTATGGCGCCTCCTCGCTTCCCGGCCTCGTGCTGGCTGGCGGATCACAACAAACGGCGTCGATCGGTGGTGCCGTCATTGCAGCACAGAAAGCGCTGGTGACGGAGCTACTGAAGCTTGTCGATCGAAGCTCTCCCCTGCACGGCCTGGGTGCGAATGAGGTCGGCGGCAGGGATGACGGCTTGTGCAAGATCGATGAGCCGACGCGCTATGAAAGTTACGCCGTTATTTTGTCACGTGCCTCACGCGACGACTTGACTGTCGAGGCAGCAGCACCGCCGCCGCTTGAGATGCTGCACTGGTCAATGCATTCCTTCGGCGCGATGTTCTGCGAAGCTCGCGTCAACACCGTGACGGGCGAGCCACGCATCAGCCGTTTCCTGGGCTCTTTCGACTGCGGTCGAATTATCAACGCTAAGACAGCTTCCAGCCAATTCCGCGGCGGAATCATCATGGGCATTGGCCTTGCGCTTATGGAAGAAACGCAGTTTGACGAGCGCAACGGTCGCATCATGAATCCGAGCCTCGCCGAGTACCACGTGCCAGTGCACATGGACGTGCCGGAAATCGATGTGATGTGGACGGACATTCCTGATCCGCACACGCCGATGGGCGCTCATGGTGTTGGCGAAATCGGCATTACAGGCACAGGTGCGGCAATCGCCAACGCCATTTATAACGCCTGCGGGAAGCGCGTTCGCGAGTTACCGATCACGCTGGACAAGCTCAACGACTGAATTGAAAGACAACCCCGAGCGCCGGCGCGGGCCGCTGCGGCGAGGGTCTGTTCCCCAGCGGCCCATCGACTCGCGCAGAGCTCTGGATTAAAACCCTTACTCCCTTCTGATTTGTTCTTTTGATGTTGCCAAGGCCTTCGGCCAACGCAAGCTCGGTGACACCCGCACGCTCCCTCGGGTCGGCCACGCAGATGCTAATTGGCGATTTCAAAAACCTCGCAAGCGGAAGCCGCCGAAAGCCGGCGCATGTCAGGCTTTCGTAGTCCGTGCTTGACCGTCTGCAACCGCAATCACATTTAGGGTCCCAAGTAAGGTACTTTATCGACTATCCATAAAAAACCCATTAAATCATGGGTTTATTTTCATATATGGCGGAGAGAGTGGGATTCGAACCCACGGTAGGCTCACACCTACGGCAGTTTTCAAGACTGCTGCCTTAAACCACTCGGCCATCTCTCCAAAACTTGGCGACCTCAGCAACCGTTCGCCCTGAGCGTAGCGCAGCGGAGTCGAAGGGCTGCCCTTCGACTTCAGCCCTTCGGGCCTACGCTCAGGGCGAACGACTTGGATTGCAGGGTCGCAATCCTATCAGGAACCTCGTTGCGGGTCGCTATTCGGGCCTTTCTTGGACAGTGCTATCAGGCAACCCACCAGGATCGCGATCGGGATCAGGGCGCCGATCAGCGGGAACAACAGCACGGGTTGGCGGATCACCATCGGCACGATCTGGGTGGCGGTCGCGAAAGCGATGGTCCACAGGCGCCAGCGGCGGCTGTGGCGGCCGAACCAGAAGCTGACGAGAACCAGCAACATCGCGATGATCGAGAGGACGAAGTCGATGGTCGGCAGTTGCCACACGGTAGCGAAGGCCAGGCGGGTGCCGATGAAGGAGATCAGCACCAGCAGCAGGAAGTAGCTGGTGTAGAACTCGACCTTGTCCCACTTTCCGCAAACGGGTGCCGGCGTGTTCATGCGAGGCGGTCCAGCCCGGCCATGTACGGGCGCAGTGCTTCGGGCACGCTGATCGAGCCGTCGGCGTTCTGGTAGTTCTCCATCACCGCGATCAGGGTGCGGCCGATGGCGAGACCGGAACCGTTCAAGGTGTGCACGAGTTCGGGCTTGCCGGTGTCGGCGTTGCGCACGCGGGCCTGCAGGCGCCGTGCCTGGAAGTCCTCGCAGTTGGAGCAGCTGGAGATCTCGCGATAGGTCTGCTGGCTGGGCAGCCACACTTCGAGGTCGTAGGTCTTGGTCGACTGGAAGCCCATGTCGCCGGTGCACAGCAGCAGCTTGCGGTACGGCAGGTTGAGCTTCTGCAGCACTTTCTCGGCATGGCCGACCATTTCTTCAAGTTGCGCGTAGGAGTCGCTGGCGCGAGCGACCTGCACCATCTCGACTTTCTCGAACTGGTGCTGGCGGATCATGCCGCGGGTGTCGCGGCCGTAGCTGCCGGCTTCGGCGCGAAAGCACAGCGAGTGCGCGGTGAAACGTAGCGGCAGCGCGTCGGCTTCCTGGATGGTGTCGCGCACCAGGTTGGTCAGCGAGACTTCGGCGGTGGGAATCAGGTAACGCTTGGAGTCGCCGACCTGGGTGGAGAACAGGTCCTCCTCGAACTTCGGCAACTGGGTGGTGCCGAGCATGCTGTCGGCGTTGACCAGCACCGGCACGTTGCATTCGAGGTAGCCGTGATCGCTGGTGTGCAGGTCGAGCATGAACTGGCCGATCGCGCGATGCAGGTGCGCGAGCTGGCCGCGCAGCACGGTGAAGCGCGCGCCGGAGAGCTTGGCGCCGGCATCGCCATCGAGCCAGCCGTGCCGCTCGCCCAGCATGACGTGATCCTTCACCTCGAACTCGAACGTATGCGGCGTGCCCCAGCGGCTGACTTCGAGGTTGTCGCTCTCGTCTTTGCCGACCGGCACCGACTCGTGCGGGATGTTCGGGATCAGCAGCGTGATGTCGGAGAGTTTCGCCTGTGCCTCGGCGAGCGCCTGCTCGTTGGCCTTGAGCTTGTCGCCGATGCCTGCGACTTCGGCCATCAACGCAGCGACGTCCTCACCTTTCGCCTTGGCCTGCCCGATCGCCTTGGAGCGCGTGTTGCGCAGGTTCTGCAGTTCCTGCGTCTCCATCGCCAGCTGCTTGCGCGAGCTTTCCAGTGCCTCCATCGCGGAGACGTCCAGCGTGAAGCCGCGGGTTTCCTTGAGGCGTGCAGCGGTTTCGGCGAGGCGCGAACGCAACAGTGCGGGATCCAGCATGATCGAGTCCAGATGAAGGCTTGAACCGCGAATTATCGCTGCCTAGTGGCAAACACCGCAATTGAAGACGCCGCGGGTGGGAAACATCGCAATGAAAACGCCACGGGTGGCAAACAACACAGTAGAAACGCCGCGGGCGGCAATGGCCGCCATGTGAATCACGTTTGTGTGGGGACTTCACCCCTCCCCGGCCCTCCCCTGCTGCACGCAGGGGAGGGAGCAAGGCAGGTCAACGCCAGCTTGCGCTGGGGAGGGAGCATGGCGAGTCAGCTTGCCAGCTTGCGTTCGCTGCGACCGAGCCACCATGCCATCGCGGCGCCGGCGATCAGCCAGCCGATCAGCTGTTCGATCAACGCGGCCCAGGTGAAGTCGAGCGGAAAGCGGTACCAGTTCCAGTACGGCACCATCGTGCTCAGCCAGGCGAATGCCACGGCCGCGGCCGCCAGCGCGAGGCGTCGCCGGAAGCCGATGCCGGCCAATCCCATCACGAAGGCCAGCGCCAGCGCACTCAAGGTATCTGACGCCCACTGGCGCCCGATCTGCGGGCCCATCCTGGTCATGTCATCACCCTGTGGCAGATAGACCACCCAGGCGTAGGGCGAGCGTATGGCCTGTTGCTGGTAGGCAATGACTTCCGCTGGGTCACCCATTTTCTTGGGATCCAGCGACGGCAGGATGTAGACCCCGGCTTTGTCGCCGAGCCCCTCATGCAGGGTACTGAGTACCACGCTTTCGCTGGCCGGCTGTTTGAGGCCTACGTTGCCCAGCCCCAGCGCCATATGCGCCACCACGCCCCAGAGAAACATCAGGATGCCGCCGATCAGACCCGCCACCAGTACGCGCATGATTTGTCCCTCTCCGTTGGTGTGGCGAATCTATGCTTTGCATGCTGGCAACTGCAAGGGCTATTGCAGCGCGCGCAGCCGCCCTGATTGGCATCGGGTTGGGGGGTTTCGCGCACAGAGCCTGCCCCGGACTCGATCCGGGGGTGCGCTCCTACTTGCGGGCTTTTTCGCGGGCCGCGCGCAGGGCCAGCAGTTTCTCGCGCAATTGCAGTTCCAGCCCGCGTTCGACCGGCTCGTAGAACACGCTGCCGACGAGTTCGTCGGGCAGGCATTGCTGGTCCAGCGCGATGCCGCCTTCGGCGTCGTGGTCGTACTGGTAGCCCTTGCCGTAGCCGAGGCCTTTCATCAACTTGGTCGGCGCGTTGCGCAGATGCATCGGCACTTCCAGCGTGCCGCCCTCGCGAATCGCGGCGCGAGCCTTGTTGTAGGCCACGTAGGCAGCGTTGCTCTTGGGCGAGATCGCCAGCCAGATCGCCAGTTGCGCCAGACCCAGTTCGCCTTCGGGGCTGCCGAGGCGTTCGTAGGTATCCCACGCGTCCAGCGCCATGCGCCAGGCGCGCGGCTCGGCCAGGCCGACATCTTCCACCGCCATGCGCGTCATCCGGCGCGCCAGGTACAGCGGATCGACGCCGCCATCGAGCATGCGGCACAGCCAGTACACCGCGGCATCGGGATCGGACGAGCGCACGGATTTATGCAGCGCCGAAATCTGGTCGTAGAACTGCTCGCCCATCTTGTCGAAGCGACGGGTACGGTCGGCCAGCACCTGGGTCAGCGTGACCTCGTCAATATGCTTGTCTTCGGCCAGCTCGGCGGCGATTTCCAGCAGGGTCAGCGCACGGCGCACATCACCGTCGGCGGCCTGCGCGATCGACTCCAGCGACTCGCCACCTACCTGCAACTGCAACTCGCCAAGGCCACGCTCGCTGTCGGCCAGTGCGCGCTTGAGCGCGGCGATGATGTCGTCGGTGGAGATCGGCTCCAGCACATGCACGCGGCAGCGCGACAGCAGCGCGGAGTTCAATTCGAATGAGGGATTCTCGGTGGTGGCACCGATGAAGATGATCACGCCTTTTTCGATATGCGGCAGGAAGGCGTCCTGCTGGGTCTTGTTGAAGCGATGCACCTCGTCGACGAACAGCACGGTGCGCCGCCCCTGCGCGAAATTCACCTCGGCTTCGGCCAGCGCTTTGCGCACGTCCGGCAGGCCGGACAGCACCGCGGAGATTGCGCGAAAATCCGCATCGGCATAGCGCGCCACAAGCAGCGCCAGCGTGGTCTTGCCGCAACCGGGCGGCCCCCACAGCACCATCGAATGGATCTTGCCGGCCTCCAGCGCGCGGCGCAGCGCCTTGTCCGGGCCGACCAGCCGCTGCTGGCCGACGATCTCGTCGAGGCTGCGCGGGCGCATGCGCTCGGCCAGCGGCTTGAGTGCGTCGGATTCGGCGAACAGACCGGGGGCGCTGGGTGAAACACGGGATGACATGTTGGGATGATAAGACATCCGGCCAGCTGCCAGAGGGAACGATCAGCGCAGCTTGATGACCAAGGCTCACCGCCAGGCAACTCAAATTACGAAAATCGACCGCATCAACCGATTAATGTAAATATCCGATATCCGTATTTTATTTGTATTTAATTACCAAGCTTAGATCCAGCTTAGCGTATTTATTTTCGATTATGTCGAAAGATTTTCAATTAATACGGCTGTTACCAAACTGTCATGTTGGTTGACTAGGTTGGCGCCCCGCACAGCGCCCCTAACCAACAACAACTTTGGGACAACCCATGACGCGGCTGACCTCGACCACCAAATTTCGCAAACCTGCCCTCCTCGCCTTCTGCATCGCCGCGGCTCTATCAGCACCGGCCTTTGCGGATGACTCTACGGCAACAGGTGCCGCATCTGCTCCGAACAGTTCAGCTCCGAATAATTCCGCCGCGAATAACCCCGCTCCGAATAACAATACTGCAACGAACACGTTGATACAGAATGCGCAGAACCTCGACGCCGTGCAGGTCAGCGGCACCGCCACGGTGAGCAACATTGCGCCCACGCAGGGCTCGATGGTGGCCATACAGCCGCAGTCGATCATTGGCGACCTGTACCTGCGTGAAAACATGTCACCGACCGGCGACTACACCGATGCCATCTCGATCTCGCCCAGCGTATCCACGGTCGCGCCGAACGGGCCTGGCCTGATGGAAGCGGCGAGCGTCACCATGCGCGGCTTCCAGGACGGCCAGTACAACGTCACGTTCGACGGCATCCCCTGGGGCGACTCGAACGACTTCACCCACCACTCGACCTCGTATTACACCAACCAGGATACCGGCGGCATCGTCGTCGATCGCGGCCCCGGCACCGCCAGCACGCTGGGCAACGCCACCTTCGGCGGCACCATCGCGGTGGATTCGCGCACGCCTTCCAGCACGTTCAGCCTCGAACCTTCCCTGAGCTTCGGTAGCTGGGATACCCAGGTGCAAGGCCTGCAACTGAACACTGGCACGATCGCCCAGACCGGAGGCACCACTGCCTTCATCAACGTGCAGAACTCGACTTCGGACGGCTATCTGACCGATGCTGGGCAGCGCCGGCAGAACGTCTTCGCTAAAGTGGTGCAGCCGATCGGCGACAACACCACGCTCACCTTCGTCGGCATGTACAACCAGATCCACCAATACGTGTCACTCGGCGAGACACGCGCGCAAATTGAGCAATATGGCCCGAACTACGGTCTGAGCAGCGACCCGACCAAGCAGAACTATTACGGCTACAACTTCGACCAGATCAGCACCTACATGGGCTACATCGGTCTCCACTCGGCATTCGACGGCTGGACCATCGACAACAAGTTCTACACGCTCGCCTATAACCACTTCGGCTACAACGGCGAGGACCCGAACGGCGAAACACCGAACGGCACGGTCTACGGCCCCAACAACGTACCCGGCCAGACCATGCGCAATTGGTACCGCTCCTGGGGCGACATCTTTCGCATCAGCAAGGAGATCGGGCCCGGCGAGTTGCGCACCGGCTTCTGGTACGACGACCAGGACAACCTGCGCTGGCAGAACGAGGTGGATGACACCCTGAATTTCGCGCCGAACGGCGTCCCTGCATCGGCAGCTGTCGATCGCAACATGACCGACTCGCTGAAGACCTTCCAGCCGTTCATCGAATACAACTGGAACATCACCGATACGGCATGGCTGACCGGCGGCGTGAAATACGTCGATTTCCAGCGCGATATCAACGCCCTCGTGAACCAGAAAACCGGCGAGCCGCTGAACTACAGCAAGGACTGGAGCAAGCCGTTGCCGTCGCTCGCCCTGCACTGGCAGTTCAGCCCGAACTGGACGGCCTACGCGCAGTGGGCGAAAGGCTTCCTGGCGCCTAACCTCAACACGTTCTACACCACCAATCCGCAGGCCAGCGGCGACCTCAAGCCGGAACAGACGGTCAACCGCCAGATCGGCACGACCTGGAGCGATGATCGCCTGACGCTCTCGGCTGACGTCTACAGCATCGACTTCAACAACCTGATCAACAGCCGCAAGATCGGCGGGGTTACTTACTTCTATAACGAGGGTGGCGCTGTCTACAAAGGCTTCGAAACCGAGGGTACCTATGTTCTCGGTGATGGCTTCAGTGTCTACGCCAATGGCTCACTCAACCGCGCCAACGACAAAGCTACCGGCGACTGGGTACCCGATGCACCGCACAAGACCGCTGCGCTGGGCCTGATCTATCGCAACGGCCCGCTGTATGCCTCGCTTATCGACAAGTTCGTCGGTCACACGTACGGCGACACCGACAACTCGCAACCCATCGGCGGCTACGCCATCACCAATTTCGCTGCCAGCTACACGTTCGCGCAGGACATGGGCGACCTGAAGAACATCAAGCTCGGATTGCAGGTGAACAACGTCTTCGACAACAAGACCATCTACTACCTGGCCGGCTATACGGTGCAGGACAGTACGCCGCTGTACTACACGATTCCCGAGCGCAACTACTTCGTCACCCTGTCGGCCAAGTTCCAATGATGGTTCGCAGTCTCCTCCTGCTTGCTGCACTGTTGCTGCCCGTCGTCCCGGCATTTGCCGCCGACAGCAGCGCCAGGACGGATGGCATCGACCTGACCCTGTTGCTGGCGCCACCGCCGGCTGCAGGGTCACCGGCCGCACTTGAGGATCTCCAGGCCGTCCTCGCTGCACAGGCAGCGCGGACGCCCGCCGAGGACGAAGCGGCCAAGGCTGATGCGGACCGTTCGGTGTTTCGCTTTACCGACGTACTCGGCCCGAACCTGGCACCCACGACGCTGCCGCGCACGGCAGCATTCTTCAAACGCGTCGAGCAACTCGACAAGGCCAGCGTCAAGCTGGCCAAGTCCTGGTGGCGGCACCCGCGTCCGAGTGACATTTCGGACAAGGTGCACCCGCTGAGCGTGGAAAAACCCGGCGACTGGAGCTATCCGAGCGGGCATGCCACGTTCGGCTACACCACCGCCATCATGCTGGCCAATATGCTGCCGGAGAAACGTGCAGTGATCTTCGACCGCGCGGCGCTGTATGCCCATCATCGCGTGGTGATGGGCGTGCATTTCCCGAGCGACGTGGAAGCAGGCCGGATTGCGGGCACGGTTATCGCAGCGCAATTGCTGCAGGATCCACTCTGGCATGCGGATTTTGTCGCCGCACGCGACGAACTGAGAAAGTCCCTGGCATTGAAGCCCGCCACCGACGAATAAGCACAGGCCAACCAGCATGAGCGAGCGTGCCGCATTTCCGATGCTACCCGCCCTGGCCCGACTCGGCCCAGCCATTTACTGATCTGCTGGCGAAAAAACAAGCAGCAATACCGGTATCATGGACTTCATTGCGACCTTGGTTCGCAAATGCCATTGCCGGGGGGCAGCACGTAAGTGAAGGCGAGGATGCACATTCCTTCTGCATGGACGACCTTCGAGTCTGGCCATGCATGCACTCGTGTGCCCGCTGACCTGCCCGTGGCATGAGCGAGCGACAGCGCCGCTTTCGCCATTCCTGCATGGGCCTGCTTGGGCTCATCCTGCTGGTTTTCGGTATCAGTGCAGTCAGTGCCGCGACCAGTGATCCGTGGGCACCCTTCGATGCGCCCTGGTTCGACCGCGTGGGCAGCGCCGAAGGGGTTCCGCAGTCGATCATCACCGCCGTCGCGCAGGATCAGCGTGGCCTGGTCTGGATCGGTACCATGGTGGGTCTGGCCCGCTATGACGGCTATCGCGCACAGGTATTCGATACTCGCGGCGGCAGCATCCTGGGACTGCCCGACGCCTACGTCCGCAGCCTGTTGGCCCTCCCCGATGGCGACCTGCTGATCGGCACCAATGCGGGCGGACTGGTTCGCTTCGAGCAGGCAACCAACAGCTTCCACGACTATCCGGTCGGCGCGAAGGGCACCTCGGATCGCAAAATCTACGGCCTTGCCGACGATCATGCCGGTGGCGTCTGGATCGCCACCGATGCGGGGCTGGATCATCTGGATCCACGCACCAACACGATCACCCAGCTGAAAACCGGTACCGGCACCGCACCACGCAACTTCAGCGTGATGCAGGATCGCGCCGGCAACCTGTGGCTGGGCAACAACAACGGGCTGTTCGTCCGCCGCGCCGGCACGACGACGTTCATGCGACCTGAGCATCCTGCCGGTGCCGTTGCTACGGTGCTGACCAACCAGATCTGGGCCATTCACGAGGATCATGCTGGTCGGCTGTGGGCTGGCAGTGGACAGACCGGCGCGGTCTATCGCGACACCGATGGCCAATGGCATCCCGTACCGGGTTTCAGCGGTTACCAGAACGGTGCACAGCAATCCACGGTGCGTGATTTCCTGGAGGCTGCGCCGAACACGATGTGGATTGCCACCGACGGCAGCGGCGTCCTCGCGTATACCGTGGGCGATACGCAGCTGCGCCGGATCAACCACGATGCCGCGATAGCTTCCACGTTACCTGGCGATTCGGTGCGGGCGTTGCTGCAGGATCGTTCCGGCAACATCTGGGCTGCCACCGACCTCGGCCTCGCGCGCACCAACCCCAACGCCCGCACCGCCTTCTCGCTGCTGCCCTCGCCGCTGGAACAGAACACGTTGAGCGATACCAGCGTGCGCGGCATCTACGTCGATACGCGCGGGCGCATCTGGCTTGGCCTGGGATCCGGGAAGATCGACATGATCGACCTCAAGGCTGGTCGCATGAAGCATCTGCAACTGGACGGCAACCAGATCCATCGCGACATACAGACCTTCATCGAGGCCGCGGACGGTTCGATCCTGGTCGGCACGCAAGGCCTGGCCCGCATCGATCCCGACACCCTGGCGATCCGCTCCTCGATAGTGCCGGCGCTGGAGAACACACCGGTACTGAGCCTGCAACGGGATGGCTCGCGCATCCTCATCGGCACCTATGACGGGTTGTATCGCTATGACACGCTTACTGGCGCGCTCGATCATGTCGAGCATGCTCACAAGGACCCGACCAGCCTGGGCAGCAACACCGTGCGGCAGATCGCCCACGTGGGCGACACCTGGTGGTACGGCACGACCCGTGGCATCAGCATCGCCACCAGCACATTGAGCAATCGCGGCTTCGTCAACCTCACGCATCGCAACGACGATCCCACCAGCCTGCCGCAGAACTACATCAGCTCGATCCTGCTGGATCCAAAAGGTCGGCTGTCGGTCAGCACTTTCGGCGGGCTGGGCGTGCTCGACCCTTATTCACCGGGCGGCCCCTACCGCTTCCGCAACATCGGCATCGCGCAGGGACTGGCCAGTGACAAGATCAGCGGATTGCTCGCCGACGATCGCGGCAACCTGTGGCTCAGCACCTCCAGTGGTGTGTCAAGGATCGACAGCGGCACCTATGCCGTACACAACCTCGGCACGGACGATGGACTGCACATACCCAGCTACGTCTACGCGGGTGCCGCGCGCGCGCCTGGCGGCGAACTGCTGTTTGGCGGCCTCGGCGGCCTGACCGTGATCCGGCCAGACTGGCAGCCGCCAGCGCGCACCGCTGCAGTGCTGGCGATCACCCACGCCATTGTCAACGGCAACGAGATACCGTTCGACGAACTTCCCCGTGACAACCAGAGCATCAGCCTGAATCCACGCAGCCGCAACCTGCAGGTGGACTTTGCGCTGCTGGATTACCAGACGCCGCTGGAAACCTCCTACAGCTATCGCATGGAGGGCCTCGACGACGACTGGACGAAGATCCCCCGGGGTAGCCTGCCCAGCGCCATCTACACCAACCTGCCCCACGGCAAATATCACCTGCGCCTGCGTGCCGCGACCCATGGCATGCAGTCACGCACGGCCGAGACCAGCATCAGCATCGTGGTCGAACCGCGCTGGTACGAGACCCTGCTCAGCCGGATCATCGCTGCGCTGCTGCTGATCGCGCTGATTGTGCTGCTGATCCATCTGCGCACGCTCTATCTCAGGCGCCAGGCCATGCAGTTGCAGCAGCAGATTGACGAGCGCACACGCGACCTGCTGGCAGCCAACCAGCGCCTCGACGAGCTGGCCGGCACCGATGGCCTCACCGGCGTCTACAACCGTCGACGATTCCTGGAACTGGCTGGCGGCGAACACGAACTGGCGCAGCACGGTAGTTCGCTCTGCATCGCGCTGTTCGACCTGGACCGCTTCAAGCGGATCAACGACACCCACGGGCATCTGGCCGGCGATGCGGTGATCCGTTGCGCGATCGAGGTGATCCGGCAGCATTGCCGGCAAGGTGATCTGGCCGGCCGCTACGGTGGCGAGGAGTTCGTGCTGTGCCTGCCTGACACCAGCCTGCAGCAAGCGCTGGAAATCACCGAGCGTATCCGCGACGAGCTGGCCAGAGCCGAGGTGACTCACGAGGGGCGTTCGATCGCGGTGACCGTCAGCATCGGTGTCGCCGCACTGCAGCCCGGCGAATCCATCGAACAGTGGCTGTCGCGCGCCGACAAGGCCTTGTACGAGGCCAAGCACGAAGGTCGCAACCGCTGCATCACGGCACCCTGACGCGTCCGATCAGTCCGTGTCGGGATGCGTTCCAGCATTGATCGTGTACTGGCAATACAGGCTATAAGCCAGCCCGCTCAAGCCGGTCAATGCGGCCGGAAGCAGCAGGGTGCGCTCCTGCAGCACACCGAACAACATCGCGCCCGCAGCACTGCCGAACATGAAGCTGCCAATCACCAGCACGCAGACACGGACGCGCAGCGTATCCACTTCGAGCCCGCGCAGGCGCTGGCCGATGTAGATGCCGAGGTCGGTGAACATGCCGGAAACATGGGTGGTACGAAAGACCATGCCGCTGTAGGTGCTGACCATTCCGTTCTGCAACCCGGCGCCCATCGAGGCCAGGTAAAGCCCGATCGAATTGCCGGCATCGAGCAACGGCACCGCGGCAAACAGCAGCAGCGACTCCAGCACCAGCGCCACGCCGTAGTGGCGACCGAGCTTCAACGTGCGCTGCTGCACCAACAAACCACTGAGGATGGCGCCGGCCAGGAACGCACCGATCGACAATGCCCAATGCACGGCTTCGCCACCGTCGGCTGTACCCAGCGAGATCCCGAGCAGACTGGTGGAACCGGTCAGGTTGGTGATCGACTGGTGGCGAAAGCCCATATAGCCGGCGGCATTGACGATACCGGCGATGAAGGCCAATACGCCGCCGCCGATCCATGCCCAGCCCGGTAACTGGCGCAGCACGGGCACCGTCGTATCAGTCTTTCAGCGGCTGGGTGGTGATCACCGGCGCGTCGCCGATCACATCGGCACCCTTCGGCGGCACGAAATTGAAGGCGGATGGCGGAATCGTTGCGTTGCGCTGCCAGTCGGAGAAGCGGATGTCGCTGGTGGAACCTAGCTGGTCGCGGAACGTCATGCGTGCCAGGCCATTCGCGTCGAAGCCGAGGTCGGCGTGATCGAACTGCGGGTCCTTCGCGGTGGAGGAGAGCCGCAACCAGACCAGGCCATCGTGCTCGCCCTGCTCGACCACCTTGAAGTCCCGGTCCATCTGCTTGAGATCGGTCAGCACGGTGAGCGGGCTGTGCGACTCCTCGGTGCTCTGCACGCGCACGGTGACCTGTTCCAGATCAGGGTCGTACGTCCATACCCGGCTGCCGTCAGCAACGATGGTCTGCTTGTACGGTGCCAGCGTATCCCAGCGGAACTGCCGCGGTGCCTCCAGCGCCAGCGTGCCGGAGCTGGTCTTCTTGGTCTGGCCGTTGATGTCGGTCAGCGACTGGCTGAAGTGGCCGGTGAGCGAATGCAGGCCAGTGGCAAACGCATCCAGCCGCGCGCGCGCCGGCCCGGTGGCAGCCTGGGCGATCGCACTCAGCGACAACGCCAGCACGATGGTGGACAGGACAAGCATCAAGCGTTTCATCGGATTCCCCGAGGGATAGTGATGGCGGGTGGATTGTGGATCGTGCTGGCTTAACCGAATTGTAGGAGCGGCTTCAGCCGCGATGCTTTTCTGCATCCTGCAAAGAGCATCGCGGCTGAAGCCGCTCCACACAACAATGGCTGGCGCTCAATTCCGCGGCGGCGGTGGCGCCAGCACTTCGCGGTTGCCGTTGTGCTGCGGCGCGCTGACCACACCGTCCTGTTCCATCTGTTCGACCAGTCGGGCAGCGCGGTTGTAGCCGATGCGCAGATGCCGTTGCACGCCGGAGATCGAGGCACGCCGGGTCTGCGTGACGATCGCCACGGCCTTGTCGTACAGCTGGGTATCGGCATCACCACCACCTTCCTCGCCATCCTGCGGCAGGCCGGAGTCGTTGATGAACTTGCCGTCGCTGGTCGGTTGCGCCTCTTCCAGCACACCTTCGATGTACTGCGGTGCGCCCTGCGATCTCAGCCAGGCGACCACGTGATGCACCTCGTGATCATCGACGAAGGCGCCGTGCACGCGTTCGGGCGTTGCGGTGCCGGGTGGCAGATAGAGCATGTCGCCGTGGCCGAGCAAAGCCTCAGCGCCGGATTGATCAAGAATAGTGCGCGAATCGATCTTGCTGGAGACCTGGAACGCGATGCGGGTCGGGATGTTCGCCTTGATCAGGCCGGTGATCACGTCCACCGACGGACGCTGGGTGGCCAGGATCAGGTGCACACCGGCGGCACGCGCCTTCTGTGCGAGACGGGCGATCAGCTCTTCCACCTTCTTGCCGACGATCATCATCATGTCGGCGAACTCGTCGATGATGATCACGATGTACGGCAGCGGTTCCAGCGGTTCGGCCGCGAGATTCGGCATCTCCGGGTTCGGCCGGAACAACGGATCAAGCAGCGGCTGACCGGCGTTCTCGGCGTCCTTCACCTTCTTGTTGAAGCCACCCAGGTTGCGCACGCCGACCGCGGCCATCAGCTTGTAGCGGCGCTCCATCTCGGCCACGCACCAGCGCAACGCGTTGGCCGCTTCCTTCATGTCGGTGACCACCGGCGCCAGCAGATGCGGGATGCCCTCGTACACCGAGAGCTCCAGCATCTTCGGGTCGATCATGATCATCCGCACGTCTTTCGCGCTGGCCTTGTACAGCAGCGAAAGCACCATCGCGTTGACCGCGACGGACTTGCCTGAACCGGTGGTACCAGCGACCAGCAGATGCGGCATCTTGGCCAGGTCGACCACCACTGGCTTGCCGCCGATGTCCTTGCCCAGTGCCAACGCCAGCGGCGACTTCAGCTGGTCGTATTTGTCCGAACGCAGGATCTCCGACAGGTAGACGATCTGCTTCTTGGTGTTGGGGATTTCCAGGCCGATCACGTTCTTGCCGGGAATCACGTCGACCACGCGCACGCTGACCACGGAGAGGCCGCGCGCGATGTCCTTGTCCAGACTCGATACCTGCGAGCCGCGCACACCAGCCGCCGGCTCCATCTCGAAACGCGTGATCACCGGACCCGGATAGGCGCCGACCACCTTGGCGTCGATCTTGAAATCCTTGAGCTTGAATTCGACCTGGCGCGAGAGCACTTCGAGGGTTTCCTCGGAGTAGCCCGGACCTTGCGGCGGTGCTTCGTCCAGCAGCGACAGTGGCGGCAGCTCACCCGGCGTGGCGGCACCGACGAACAGCGGAATCTGGGTCTCAAGCTTCGCCCGCTCGCTTTTCACCACCGGCGCGGGGGGCGCCTCGATCCGCACGGGTTCGCGTTTGGCCTGCTTGATGGCATCAGCCTTTTTGACTACTTCGCGTTCGGTACGTGCCTGCCGTGCGGCCAGCGCCTCTGGCGCCTCGCGCAGCTTGCCCTTGAGCCAGTCGACCAGCTTCAGCACGCTCTGCCCGATCCAGTCCATCACCTTGAACCACGACAGCCCGGTCGCCAGGGTCACCGCCACCAGGAAAAGAGCCAGCAGGAGCAGCGGCGCGCCCTTGTCCAGCGCTTCCGAAAGCGGACGTCCCACCCACAGGCCGATGATGCCGCCGGCGCCCTGCGGAGGTACGGGGTCATCCCCGAAATCGAGATACAACAGCGCGGGGCCGGTGACGAAGAAAAACACGGCGCCGATTAGCCGCAACGAGGGCTCCCACGCGTGCGCGGTGCGCACGCCGTGCTGGCGTAGCACCTGCACGCCCAGCAGCAAAAGCAGCAGCGGAAAACAGTACGCCACGTAGCCGAAGATCCAGCGCAGCAAATCGGCGATGTGCGCACCGAAACTGCCGCCGAAATTCTGCACCAGGTTGATCTGGTTGGCGTTGGTCCAGCTGGGATCGCGCGCGTCGTAGGTGAGCAGGCAGATCAGCAGGTACAGCGCCAGCGGCATCAGCAGCAAAGCGCCGGCTTCACGCAGCCGGCGCTTCAGCTCCTCGCTGAGGCCTTCCTTCGGTTGTTGTTTGACGTTCGCGCTTCGCGCCACCTTGGAAGGCTTCCTTTTGCCAGTCAGGGTCAGAGCATACCTTGCAATGCCGGATGTACCAGCTTGCCGCCGTCGACATTGATGCCGCCACTCAGCGGGGCGAACTCACGCCACTCGTTGCCGGCAGCCAGGCGCTGCACGTACGGCAGGATCGCGGCGGAGATCGCCACCGACGAGGTCTGCGGCACCGCGCCCGGCATATTGGTCACGCAGAAGTGCGTGACGCCGTGCACGTCATAGGTCGGCTCCTTCCAGGTGGTCGGCTTGGAGGTCTCGAAGCAACCGCCCTGGTCGATCGAGATGTCGACCAGCACCGAGCCCGGCTCCATCGTCTTGACCATCGCTTCGGTGACCACACGCGGCGCCTTGGCGCTGGGGATCAGCACGGCACCAACGACGATATCAGCGTCGCGCACTTCCTCGGCGACCGAGGATTCATAGGCGTACAGCGCGGTGACGTTCGGGCCCATCGCCATCATCTCGGCGAGGCGGTCCTGACGCTTGTCGAACACCACCACGTTGGCACCGGCCGCCGCGGCCAGCGCAGCGGCGTTGCCACCGGCAGCGCCGGCACCCAGCACCACCACCTTGCCACGCGGGGTCGAGGCCATGCCGCCCAGCAGCTTGCCCTTGCCGCCCTGCGGGCGATGCAGCAGGGTCGTGCCGATCTGGGTCGCGATACGGCCGGCGATCACCGACATCGGCAGCAGCAGCGGCAGCACACCGTTCTCATCCACCGACTCGAACGCGATGCCGGTCAGGCCGATGTCGAGCAGACTCTTGGTCAGCGCCGGCTCGGCGGCCAGATGCAGGTAGCAGAACAGCAGGTGGTGCTTCTTCAGCAAGGCCAGGTCGCCGGCAACCGGCTCCTTCACCTTGACGATCAACTCGCCAGCCTCGTACAGCGCGGCGGCGTCCGGCACGATCTTGATGCCCTGCTTGACGTAGGCCTCGTCGGCGAAGCCGCTCTTCAGGCCAGCGCCGGCCTGCAGGAACACTTCGTGGCCACGGCGCACCAGATCGGCGGCGGCGGCGGGAACGAGGGCAACGCGACCTTCAAGGGTCTTGGTTTCGGAGGGGATACCGATACGCATGGGAGCAGTCCTGTGGGTTCTTAGCAGGGGCGACTTGCGTGCACCCAGCCTGGTTAATAAAGCATCAAGGGACTGGAAAGCTTGAATCGGGGTGCTCCCTTCCCCATCCTTGCGGATTCAAAGCTCCGCCGCGTGCCGCGAAACGGTTGCATGAAACCGCGGCAGGGGTTGAAGCGAATAACGATCAAAGCTGCCAGTTAACCCAAGGATTATAACCATGACGACCCCCAAGCACAGCCGCCTGCTGATCCTCGGCTCCGGCCCCGCCGGCTACACCGCTGCGGTGTATGCGGCCCGTGCCAACCTGAAGCCGACCATGATCACCGGCCTGCAGCAGGGCGGCCAGCTGATGACCACCACGGAGGTGGACAACTGGCCGGGCGACGTCGAGGGGCTGCAGGGGCCGGCGCTGATGCAGCGCATGGCCGAACATGCCGAACGCTTCCATACCGAGATGATCTTCGACCATATCCACAAGGTGGACCTGAAGCAGCGCCCGTTCCGGCTCAAGGGCGATTCCGGCGAGTACACCTGCGATGCGCTGATCATCACCACCGGCGCCACCGCGAAGTACCTCGGCATTGCCAGCGAGGAAAAGTACAAGGGCAAGGGCGTCTCTGCCTGCGCCACCTGCGACGGCTTCTTCTTCCGCGACCAGGACGTGGTGGTGATCGGTGGCGGCAACACCGCGGTCGAGGAAGCGCTGTACCTGGCCAACATCGGCCGCAAGGTCTACCTGGTGCATCGCCGCGACAAGCTGCGCGCCGAGAAGATCATGCAGGACAAGCTGTTCGAGAAGGCTGCCGCCGGCAAGATCGAGCTGGTGTGGAACCACAGCATCGATGAGGTGCTCGGCGATGACACCGGGGTCACTGGCGTGCGCGTGAAGGACGTCAACTCCGGCGTCACCCGCGACATCGAGGCAACCGGTTTCTTCGTGGCGATCGGCCACACGCCGAACACCGGCATCTTCGAAAGCCAGCTCGACATGCACGACGGCTACATCAAGATCCACAGCGGCCTGCACGGCATGGCCACGATGACATCGGTGCCGGGCGTGTTCGCTGCTGGCGACGTGGCCGACCACGTGTATCGCCAGGCGGTCACCTCGGCCGGCTTCGGCTGCATGGCCGCGCTGGATGCCGAGCGCTGGCTGGATCAACAGACCCCGGCCAGCTGATGAACCTTCGCGGCAGTGCGGCTACCAGCGCAAGCGTGCCTTGATCGAGGCGCGCTTCCACCCGGCGATCGATCAGCTGCCGGCAGACGCATGGGACGCGCTGCGTGCCGACCCGAACCCGTTCGTATCGCACGCGTTCCTCGCTGCGCTGGAACGCGGCGGCTGCATTCTTCCCGACTGGGGCTGGCAGGCCCATCATCTGGGCCTGTATGAAGATGGCCGGCTGATTGCCGCCGCACCGCTGTATCTGAAGGGCAATTCGCACGGCGAGTTCGTGTTCGACTTCAGCTGGGCCAGCGCATGGCAACGCGCCGGTGGCGAGTACTACCCGAAGTTGCTCAGCGCCGTGCCCTACTCGCCGGTGCCCGGCCCACGCCTGTTGGCTGGCAACAATGAAGAGACACCACGGCTGCAACGCACGCTGGTCGAGGCAATGCGCGCTGAAGCCGAACGGCTGGGACTGTCCTCGGTACATGCCAATTTCCTGCAGGAAACCGAACTCGCCGCGTTCGGCACAGACTGGCTCGCCCGCTCGGACGTGCAGTTCCACTGGCACAACCGCGGCTACCGGCACTTTCCGGATTTCCTTGCCGCGCTCAACCACAAGAAGCGCAAGAACATCCTGCGCGAACGCAGCCAGGTAGCGGCCAGTGGCATGGCCATCGAATGGCGCAGCGGCGATACGCTCAGCCACGACGAGTGGCGACAGGTGCATGCACTGTACGAAGCCACGTTCGACGCCAAGGGCAACCATGCGGCGCTGACCGCTGCATTCTTCCGTCAGCTTGGCGAACTGGGCCAGCTCGCGCAGCTGGCGCTGGCCCGGCACGGGGAAACCATCGTTGCGATGGCGCTGTTCGTTCAGGGCGGCGGTGTGCTGTATGGCCGCTACTGGGGCGCATCCGTGGACGTTCCCGGTCTGCATTTCGAGCTGTGTTACTACCGTGGCATCGAACACGCGATCAGCCACCAACTGGATCGTTTCGAACCCGGCGCGCAGGGCGAACACAAGCTGGCGCGCGGCTTCCTGCCCGTGCGCACCTATTCGCGGCACTACCTGGTGAACCCGGCCTTTCGTACCGCCGTGGCCGCGGCGCTTGCAAGCGAGGCGCCAGCGGTCGACGCTTATGCCGCCGAGTTGCAAAGCCACACTCCTTACGCTGATCACAGCACTGTCAAACGATGAACCGCCTGCCGCTGCTGGATCCCGATGTACGGGATCACTTCCCCGACCCGCGCCATGCACTCGCCGAGCCGAACGGACTGCTGGCGTTCGGCGGCGACCTGTCGCCGCAGCGGCTGCTGGAGGCCTACACCCTCGGTATTTTTCCGTGGTTTGGTGAAGGTGAACCCATCCTGTGGTGGTCACCCGATCCGCGCTGCGTGTTCCATACTGGGACTCTGCGGATCAATCGTAGCCTGCGTCGCCAGCTCCAGGGCAGACACTGGCGACTGACCATCGACCACGCCTTCGATGAGGTCATCCACGCCTGCTCCGCACCGCGCGCAAGTGAATCAGGTACCTGGCTGGTGCCCGCGATGATCGACGCCTATGCGCAACTGCACCGCATGGGTTATGCGCACAGCGTGGAAGTATGGGACGGCACGCGGCTGGTCGGCGGCATCTATGGCGTCACCGTCGGCCGGTTGTTCTGCGGCGAATCGATGTTCAGCGCCGAGAGCGGCGGTTCAAAGGTCGCGCTGGTTGCGCTCGCCAGGCTGCTGCACGAGCTGGAATTTCCGCTGCTCGATACCCAGGTCAGCAATCCGCACACGCTTGGGCTCGGCGCTGTCGAGATAAGCCGCGAACAGTTCCTGCAGCACGTCGAACATCTCGTCCACCTGCCTGGACATGTGGGCAGCTGGGCCGGTTACACATCGCGATTGCTGCAACCGTGCCTGGATCACACCAATTGCCAGACCACTGACACACTCAGTCAGCAGCAGCGCGACCAAGCATCTTGAGTTCCTCCAGGTTGTCCAGGAACAGCGCCACCAGGTTCGGATCGAGCTGGCTGCCGGCAGCGTTGCGCAGATAGTCGATCACCTCTACCTCCGGCCAAGCCGGCTTGTAGATGCGTGCCGAGATCAAGGCATCCCAGACGTCGACGATGCTGAAGATCCGCGCCGCCAGCGGAATCGCCTCACCACGTAAACCTTGCGGATAGCCGGTACCGTCCCAGCGCTCGTGATGGCTGTGCGGAATGTCGCCAGCCTCGCGCAGGAAATCCACACGTTGCAGCAGCTCGTAACCGATCTGCGGATGCTCGCGCATCAACGCTATCTCGTCTTCATCCAGCTTGCCTGGCTTGACCAGCACCGCATCCGGCAGCGCCAGCTTGCCGATGTCATGCAGCAGAGCGCCGAGCGCGAGATTGCGCAATGCTTCGCCTTCCACCCCGGCCAGCCGGGCCAGCCCGGTAGCCATGTGCATGACGCGATCGGAGTGGTCGCCGGTTTCCTTGTGGCGGATGTCCATCGCCGACACCAGCACACGCAGTGACTGCTTGTGGCCTTCCAGCAGGGTCTGGTTGACGGCTTCCAATCGATGCAAGTTGCGACCGATCATCCAATACAACACGGCCCCGGTGACCAGCACGAACAGGGTGCCCTTGATGCTCTGCAGGTATGAGAGCTGTGTCTGCCCCTGCGCCAGTGCATTCAACACGCGATTGGAAAACCAGATCCACAGCGCGGACAGTAGTACGTAGACAAAGGTAATGCGGAACTGGGGGCTAAGCGTCACAGCAAGGCTCCGGCGAGGGCGTCTCGCACACGGCATTTACGCCACGCTTCTTGCGGGCAGGCGGGAGTGTGAGGCACCGGCCACAATCACAGTGTGACAGAAGCCTCAGCTGGCTCGCGCCGTGTATTTGCGCGCCACGTAATCATCCAGGATGCCGACGAACTCGTTGGCGATGTTGTCTCCGCGCAAGGTCATCGCCTTCTCGCCGTCGATGAATACGGGCGCTGCCGGCGCCTCACCGTTGCCCGGCAGCGAGATGCCGATGTTAGCGTGCTTGGATTCACCCGGGCCGTTGACGATGCAACCCATCACCGCCAGCGTGAGGTTCTCCACGCCGTCGTACTTCACCCGCCACAACGGCATCTGTTCACGCACATGCTCCTGCACCGTCTTCGCCAGCACCTGGAAGAATTCGCTGGTGGTGCGGCCGCAGCCCGGGCATGCGGTGACCAGTGGTGTGAATGAGCGCAGGCCCATGGTCTGCAACAGCTCCTGCGCGACGATCACCTCGCCTGTACGCGTGGCGCCCGGTTCCGGCGTGAGCGAAATGCGGATGGTATCGCCGATACCTTCCTGCAGCAGCACCGCCAGCGCCGCGCTGGACGCGGTAATGCCCTTGGAACCCATGCCAGCCTCGGTCAGGCCAAGGTGCAACGCGTAGTCGCAGCGCGCGGCAAGATCACGATATACCGCGATCAATTCCTGCACACCGGACACCTTGCAGGACAGAATGATGCGATCACGCGCGAGACCGATTTCCTCGGCACGCGCGGCGGAATCCAGCGCCGAGCGGATCAAGGCCTCGCGCGCCACATGCGAGGCATCCCACGGATCGGTACGTCGTGCATTCTCGTCCATCAACGTGGTGACCATGCTCTGGTCGAGCGAGCCCCAGTTCGCGCCGATGCGCACCGGCTTGTTGTAACGCAGCGCCATCTCGATGATCGCGGCGAACTGGCTGTCCTTCTTCTTGCCAAAACCGACGTTGCCCGGATTGATGCGGTACTTCGCCAACGCCTCGGCACAAGCCGGCTCATGCTCCAGCAGCTGATGGCCGTTGTAGTGGAAGTCGCCGATGATCGGCACCTCCACGCCCATCATCGCCAGGCGTTCGGCAATGCGCGGTACCGCCGCCGCCGCCGCCGCCGTGTTCACCGTGATGCGCACCAGCTCGGAGCCAGCGCGGGCCAGCTCGGCGATCTGTTTCGCTGTGCTGGCCGGATCCTCGGTATCGGTATTGGTCATCGACTGCACCACGATCGGTGCACCACCACCCACCATGATCTTGCCGATCTGCACGGCCACGCTTGGACGGCGCAAGGTGGGCTGGGCCAGACGCGGGGACGGGGAAGCTGTTTCATTCATGGCAAACGGGACCGGATCGTACGGCCGCAACAATCAAGGCGGCGAAGTGACAAGGATAACCGAACCGATGTGACCGCTTCAGCGTCGCAAGGCTGCCTGCAGCAGCCTCCGTTGCAAACGGATCGCGAGCGAACGCGGCGCCATCAGCCCCATCCGGGCCAGTGCCTCGGCCTCACCCGCGGCCTCGGGCCCAGGGCGGCAGACTGCGCGGAGCAGCTGAAGCTTGCCGCGCCAGTTGCTGCTGGCAGCCTTCAACCAGTTCAGCGCCGGCAGCAGGCGCTGCTCGACCTCGGTGAAATCGCTGCCGAACGGAAACGTCGGAAACAATCCTTTCTGCTGCAGTGGCGCCAGTACCTCATGCAAATGATGCGGACGATGCCGACGCCACGCCTCGGGAATCTGGAAATCCGCCGCCAGCTTGCCGTGCGATTTCGCCTCGGCGCACAGCGCGTCGAGAAAGCGCGCATCGCTGATCGACAGCATCGCCTCGATGCATTCGCTGTCGCTCTTGCCGCGCAGATCGGCGACGCCGTACTCGGTGATGATGAGGTCGCGCAGGTGGCGCGGGATCGTGGTCTGACCGTAGTTCCAGCGGATGTTGCTCTCGATCCCGCCACGGCTGCTGCGGGTCGAGCGCAACAGCAGTGCCGAGCGGCCATCAGGCAGTTCGTGCGCCATCGCTACGAAGTTGTACTGGCCGCCGACGCCACTGACTACCGCGCCATCGTCCAGCGTGTCCGAAGTTGCCGCACCAAGCAGAGACGCCATCATGCAGGTGTTGAAGAAGCGCGCGCCGCGCCGTTGCAGCATCGCCAGTGCCTGATGATCCCCGTAGAGCTGGTTGACGTTGGAAACCGGGCACATGTCGATCCCATCCGGATCGGCCTTTTCGGTGGACTCGAGCCATTCGTACAATTCGTTCGAGCCGAGGAAGAACGCACCGCGCAGGTAATGGCCGCCCGGTACATCGGAAGCCAGCCGGCCGGCCGCCGAGGCACGTTCCAGCGCGAGGTTGTCCCAGCTGCGTCGTTTCAGGATACCGGCGCGCTGCAGGTGCATGAAGCCGTCCATCACCATCTCGCTGGCACCGTACAGACCACTCTGGAACGGCGTGAGGCCGCCCAGTCGACCGGCTAGTGTGTGGGTGGCGCCGGTCGGATCCAGCGCCACCAGTGCACGCCGCCATTGCGTGTTGTCCTGCTGCCGCAGCAGCAGTGCCTTGACCAGCGCATCGGACAACGCACCGATGCCGATCTGCAGGCAGCCGCCATCCCTGACCAGCGCACTGGCATGCAGGCCCAGCGCGTATTCGGTCAGGTCGACCGGCAGCCGCGGCAGCGCGAACAGTCGCGGCGATTTTTCCGGGCGCAGCTCCACGTCGAAATAGGCTTCCGCCACTTCGGCGGCACCACCGAGGTATGGTAGATCCGGATGCACCACCGCCACACACAACGGCCGCTGCCTGCCGGCGGCCTGCTGCTTGCTGAGGAAATCCAGGGTGAGATCCGGGTTGCAGGACAGGCTGTAATGCACGCCATCCGGCCCTTCGCGCCGTGCCACCAACTGGACCAGCAGGTTGATGTCCTGCACCACCAGGTCGCGCGCGACATGGGTGTAGTTCTGGCTGATGTAGTTGCGCTGGGCACTTCCCGCATGCAGCAGCGCACCAGACTGCATGTAGAACTCGTGCACCTCGACGTTCGACGGCAGCGCGTCGCGCGCCTGGTCCAGTGCGTATTGCGGATCGACCTGGTCGGCACCGAAATGCCGTTCAAGGAACGGACCGAGGAAGCGCCGCTCCAGCCCCGGCGCCGGTTGCGGCCGGGTCAGCGAAAGCGCCGTGTACAGGCGCAGCGAACGGGTCGGGGTGGCCGCAGTGAGCCGATACAGTGCGTTCAGCAGTCCATGCGGCTTGCCCAACCCCAGTGGCGCGGCAATGCGCAGATCCGGACCCAGCTCGTCGGCGAGGTATTGCGCGCAGGCCTCGATGTCGCTGTAGCGGTGCTCGATCGGCATGCGCCAGATCATGCCAGAAGCCCCGCGATGACGGTGAGCCGACAAACCATGACCTACACTCGACCCATGTCACTCATCACCGACACGCCCAACCGCCTGCTGGCGGAGCAGGCGCTCAGCCGGACCGCCGGCGCACCTTTGCTGGGCGGCAACGCGGTGGATCTGCTTATCGATGCCGCGGCGCACTATGACGCGTGGCTGGCAGCGATCCGCGGCGCGCGGCAACGCGTGCTGCTGGAGAACTATATCATCCGCAATGATGACGTCGGCCGCGCCTTCCTTGATGCACTAGTCGAGCGCGCACAGGCTGACGTGTTTGTCGCTGTCGTAGTCGACTGGGTTGGTTGCCTCGGCCAGTCGCGCAACGCGTTCTGGGCACCGCTGCGCAAGGCCGGCGGCAAGGTACGGATATTCAATCCGCCGCAGTTGGGCCAGCCGCTGGGCTGGATCAGCCGCGATCACCGCAAACTGCTGGTGGTCGACGGCATGCTGGGTTTCCTGTCCGGCGTGTGCATCAGCGCGAGATGGCTGGGCGATCCGAAGCACGATGTACCGCCCTGGCGCGACACCGGAGTGACGCTGCGTGGCCCTGCCGTCGCGGAACTGGAAACGGCGTTCGCGCAAAGCTGGGGTGAGATCGGTTCGCCGCTGCTATCGTTTGCGCCCATGCCGGAACCTGAAGTACCCGCAGGTGATGTGTCGTTGCGGCTGATTGCCACCCAGCCGGCCACCGCCGGCATGTACCGGCTCGATCAGTTGATTGCCTCAATGGCGCGCAGGACGCTATGGCTGACCGATGCCTACTTCGTCGGCCTGGCGCCCTACGTGCAGGCGCTGCTCGCCGCCGCGCGCGATGGCGTCGACGTGCGCCTGCTGGTACCCGGCAGCAGCGATATTCCCGCCGTGGCAAGCATGTCGCGCGCGGGTTATCGACCGTTGCTCATGGCAGGTATCCGCGTGTTCGAGTGGAACGGCTCGATGCTGCACGCCAAGACCGCGGTCGCCGATGGCCAATGGGCGCGGGTCGGTTCGTCCAACCTCAATATCGCCAGTTGGCTGAGCAATCGCGAACTCGATGTTGCGGTCGAGGACGCCGGTTTCGCCGGCCAGCTCGCCGCGCAATATGAAAAGGACTTGGGCAATGCCACCGAGATCGTGCTCGCCACCCGGCGTCGCCGTCACGGCAGCAGCGAGCAGGTGCGCAGCAGCGAAACACGACCACCGCGGGCGCGTCGAGGCGGCGGCAGTTCCGGCCGTGCCGCCGCCGGAGCCCTGCGCATCGCCAACAGCGTGGGCGCGGCATTGACCAATCGCCGCGTGCTCGGCGACACCTCGAGCGGACCACTATTCATCGGCACCGTGGTGCTAGCCGCGCTGGCGGTCACCGCGATCCTTTGGCCGGCCTGGATCGGCTGGCCATTCGGCGTCATGGCCGGCTGGTTCGCGCTGAACCTGGGTATCCGCAGCTGGCGTTTGCGCAAGCGGCGCTGGCATGTACTGAACGAATCGACCGACGACTGACCGTCGCCAGGCATGCTTGATGCAATCCATGCTTGATGCAATTCCTGCACTTCCGGCGTCAAGCGGATGTTTTTTCACGACTTGATACTTGCGCCATGCTAGGCTCGCTCCCCTTATGCAAGCGCCGTCCGACGACACCACGCCGCGCCACATCCTGACCCCTAGCTCGCTCAACCGGCTGGTGCGCGACCTGCTGGGCGATGTGTTTCCGCAGGTGTGGATCGAAGGCGAACTGTCGAACGTGGCCAAGCCCGCCTCCGGCCATCTGTACTTCACCCTGAAGGACAGCGGCGCCCAGGTGCGCTGCGCGATGTTCAAGCCGAAGACGGCCGCGCTGCGCTTTCGTCCTGCCGACGGCATGCAGGTGCTGCTGCGCGCCAAGGTCGGCCTGTACGAACCGCGCGGCGAGTTCCAGCTGGTCGCCGAGTACATGGAACCGGCTGGCGAAGGCGCACTGCAACGCGAGTTCGAACAGCTCAAGGCACGCCTCGACGCCGAAGGCCTGTTCGCCCCAGCGCGCAAGCGTGCCCTGCCCCGTTACGCGCGGCGCATCGGCGTGATCACTTCGGCCACCGGCGCCGCCGTGCGCGATGTGCTGAGCGTGCTTGGCCGACGCTGGCCGCTGGCGGATGTCGAGGTGTTGCCGGTGCCGGTTCAAGGTCGAGAGGCGCCACCGGCGATCGTGGCGATGCTCAACAAGGCGTCCGCCAGTGGCCGCTATGACGTGCTACTGCTGACCCGCGGCGGCGGTTCGCTGGAAGACCTGTGGGCGTTCAACGACGAGGCAGTGGCGCGGGCGATCCATGCCAGCACCATACCGGTGGTTTCTGCGGTCGGCCACGAGATCGACTTCAGCATCGCCGACTTCGTTGCCGACCTGCGCGCGCCGACACCCTCGGCCGCAGCCGAATTGCTGGTGCCTGATGCCGTGGCAGTCGGCCGCCATCTGCAGCAACTGCAACAGCGTCTGGTCACCTTGCAGCAACGCCAGTTGCAGGCACAGTCACAGCGCGTCGATCACTTGCTGGCGCGACTGCAGACGCAGCGACCGCAGGCACGGCTGGCCCGCGACCGCGAACGACTGCTGCATCTGCAACACCGCCTCGGTGCCGTGCTGCGCGAACAGAGCCAGCTGCGACAGACCCGGCTGGAACGACTGTATGCGCGCCTGCTGGCACAGCATCCACGCACACAACTGTCGCTGCTGGCACGTCGGCTCGCCGAGCAGGACCAGCGCCTGCGCCGCGCGATTACCTACACGCTGGAGCGCCAGCAGACCGCGCTACGTCATGCGGGCCATGCGCTGCATGCGATAAGCCCACTAGCTACGCTGGAACGCGGCTACGCGATCCTGTTCGACGAAGCGGGACAGGTCGTGCGCTCTGTCGCCGCTGTCAGCGAGGGCGATACCGTCAATGCCCGCATGAGCGATGGCGAACTCAGCCTGCGGGTGCTTGGCAAGTAACCGGCAATGCCTGCTGGCGATCGCCGGCTACTGACTCACATCCGCTCAATCGCTGCTGCCTGCTGCCTTGTCGGCCACGCGCACCATTGCACTCGCTGCACTGACGAACTCCGAAGGACCGGGTAAGGACCGAACCTCCTCAGGCCAGACTACGAGAGAATTCCACTTCTGATGTCAGCGAACTGGCGGGGGATTACCCCTCAGTCTCTGATCCTTTGTTTCTTCTTTGTTTGGAACATTACAGCCTAAAAGGATCCCTCTTCCCATAACGAATAACCATGAGAGGGCTAACGATCGTTGTGGCAATATGGGAAAATATAGAGATAATAAATTTTTTTCTCTTGAATTGTACTGAAGCATAAAACCGCAACCCCCAGGGAAGCTTGTGTTTAAATGCCCTGAGGTACCATTTCGCCGCCGACTCCAAATCATGCATCGTATGTTCGTACAAATAGCCCATAAACATCATAGCTCGGACATTTGAATCCAAACGAATTGCTTCATCACATAGCGCAAGAGCCTTGGCAGCATTTGCATGCTCATCTTTACTGTAGAGCAACCTAGCACGCCCCACCATTCCTTCACTTCGAAGTTTCGCACCATGATCCATGATGTATGAATAATCCTCAAGAGCGGCATCAATATTTTTCTCACCCAGCCATCCTTCTTCATATGATCTAGCTCTTATTTGCCGAGCGACGATCGCAGATAGGCTTTCGGGGGAATCGCGTATTTTACAATCAATCAATTCCTTGGTACGAATAAGCGCATCTTTTGGAGCCGGGTGTTCAGATACTAGACGCTTGAGGTCGCCCAGCTCCGCTTCAACGGAATCAACAAATTGTTTAGACAAATTTGCACCTATATTTTCAACGTCAAAAATACAGCATAAAATAGTTGTCCGGTATTCACATAACGAAGCTGCAATTTAGTTGGCTAGGCCTGCAGCAGCAAACGGGACGGGGAAAGTTAAATGTCGCCCGCCGCTGACTCACATCCCTTCAATCGCTGCCTGTTGCCTTGTCGGCCAGGCGCACCAAAGCGCTAGCTGCACTGACGAACTCTGATGGCATCATCACGATGGTCATCGTGTTCTGCTCCGCGCCGACCTCGGTCAGCATCTGCATGCGGCGCAGCTCCATCGCCATTGGCATATGCGCCATCTTGGCCGCCGCTTCGGTGAGCTTCAGCGCAGCGTCGTGCTCGGCTTCGGCCTTGATGATGCGGGCGCGCTTCTCGCGATGCGCCTCGGCTTCCTGTGCCATCGCGCGCTGCATGGACTGCGGAATCTCCACGTCCTTGATCTGCACGCGATCGACTTCGACACCCCACGGCTCGGTGACCTTGTCGATGATCTCGCCGAGCATGCTGGACAGCTTCTCCTGTTCCTTCAACAGCTCGTCCAGCGAATGCTGGCCCATCACGCTGCGCAGGCTGGTCAACGCGGTCTGGCGCACCGCGTCCTCGAAATTCGCCACCTGCACGATCGCCCGCTCCGGGTTGATCACCTTGTACCAGACCACCGCACGCACCTTCACCGGCACGTTGTCATTGGTCATGGTTTCCTG
>Ga0302314_10000916_pt1 | contig 55000 bp, 51 predicted proteins | sample III_Palsa_N2_3_FD_200533 | JGI IMG/M metagenome (GOLD analysis project Ga0302314, IMG submission 200533) | Peat permafrost microbial communities from Stordalen Mire near Abisko, Sweden - III_Palsa_N2_3 | ecosystem: Environmental > Terrestrial > Soil > Palsa > Peat permafrost | place: Sweden... | reverse complement strand
AGTTCAATCACGCGCTCGACGTGAAGCCTCCGAAAACGGAGGGGTGGTGGATTGTTCAGCTTCGGCAGCCACTCCTCGAAATTCAAGCGTTGGCAAACTCCGACGGTGAAGGCGCGGCTCAGCGGCCATGGACATTTCAGCAAGTGAAGCTTTATGAAAAAGCGCACCTATTTGGCTTCGAGGACTTCGAGCTGTTTTCCGCTTGGAACGAGATAACGAAACAGAGCCTGCTTGGGATCGTTGATGTCGTTAGGTCGAGGGCGATGGAGTTTGCCCTCGATCTCCAGGCCAAATTTCCGACCGCGGGCGAGCAAGGTGGCCCTACGATCGCGTCATCGCCGGGACTCGCACAGACCGTTTACAACATCACCAACAACATCATCGGCGACGGTACAAATGTTGCCACCGGGGCGGACGCACACCAGACCTCGACGGTCAACAAGGGTGACGAGGGCGCATTGCTCGCGCGGCTTCGAGAACTCGGGTTTGGCAACAAGGAGAGCGATGAATTTGTCGCTGCGATTTCGGAGGAGAAGTCCCTCGACGGGCCCAAGACTCAATCGTTCCTCCGACGCGTCGGATCGGGCGCAGTAAGCCTCGTGTCGGGCGTCACTTCGGCGGCCACCGTTGAGATTTTGGTATCGCTCGCCAAGTCGTACCTTGGCATCCACGGCTGAAACACTCCGATTACATGTAATCGGTCCGGATTACCTCGAAAAGCCCGAAAATCCGCGGTAATTCAAGGTATTTCGGTGCAGGTAATCTCTACCGCACACCCGAGGGTGCGGACGATTACCGCATTACCCACCCTTCGGGAGTGATGCGCAGTAGTCGGCGAGCTACTTGAAGAGATCAATTGCGCCGAGCGCGAGGCCAGCGGCGAGCGCCATGACGCCATACACGATCGAGAAGACGACTGTGAAGTTCTCTGGTTGATCACGCCGCTTGTAGACCCGGTTCCACCAGGCGGCGTACTGCACGCGAAAAACCAGAATCGCGATCCCGATTAGTACGAGGATTAAGCTGCCGACGATGAATAAGGTGTTCACGCGCTCAGGGTATCGATCGGTGCAACAGCGCCCGCCGCGGCTCGCGCAACGCGACGACTCGGATTGCGCCAATCCCCGCGCGCGCGAGGAACTGCCAGATCAAGCGGACTGCAAAGTTATCCACCACCCGCTTGTACATAGAAGGAACCCTTTATGTATGCTTGGCTCATGACGAAAGCACTGCTGTACTGCCGAGTGAGCACAGACGATCAAGTCGAGAACGGTGTCTCACTCGACGCTCAGGAGCAAGCACTGATCCTCGAGGCTGCACGCCGCGGCTACGACTTCGAGATCGTGCGGGAGGAAGGGAAGAGCGGCAAGTCAATCGAGGGCCGCGACAAGCTCATTGACGCTCTCGAGCGCCTCGATGCGCACAAAGCCGATGTGCTGATGGCCGTGCGGATGGACCGGCTCACGCGCGACGTCGCGGATATGGCCGGGCTCATCAAGCGCAGCCGCCGCAAGGGCTGGGGCATCGTGCTGAGCGGTGAAGACCTCGATACGACCGCTGACGGCAAGTTCCGCACGTACCTCGATGCCGCCCTGGCCGAGCGCGAGCGCGACATGATCGCACTGCGGACCCGTGAGGGCATGGCCGAGAAGAAGCGGCAGGGTGCAGTGTTCGGCCGTCAAGTGCAGCCGGGCTTCCTCGACACCTACAAGCTAGTCGTGCGGCTGGTGAGCGAGCGGAACTCGTACAACTCGATCGCCGCACAGTTGAACGCCAGCGGCACGCTGACGGCTAAGGACTTCGAGCGGGTGAGCCGCGGTGAAAAGCCAGCGGGCTCGAAGTGGCACGCCAGCACCATTAAGGCGATGGTCGAGTCCGAGACGGCGAAGACCCTCGCGAGCGCCTAAGCGCCACGCTTCTTCCTCGGCGGCTTTGTGCGCCTGATCGTGTCCTGGAGTTCGGGTGGCACGTTTACCCACGACTTCGGGTCGCCGACGTTCTTCGTGCCGGGGCGTAGGAGCACCGCCTCGTCCAGCATGTTGATTATGTCGAGGACTACGGCAGGCACCTCCCATACACCGAACCGTGGAAGGCGGATCAGCGCGACCCCGTTAGCCGTCGGACCGACCGCACCCGGGTGACGCCTCGCCCGCCAGCCGTTGAGGCCCCCGTGAATCGATCGCATGTAGCTCGCGAGTTGCTCGTTCGCCAACTCACTGCCGGGCTGCAAGGCATACCACGCGGCGCGCAGCAAATGGTTGTCCTCGAGACTGCCGCTGATAATCAAGATCCACGCGTTAGGAATGTCGTCGGTGATGATGTCGAATTCGAACGAGTCCGCCGAGCGCACAAACCACTGGACCTGCGGAGAATTGATGTTCTCGGAGACGGTTGCGTTGACGACGTACACCGACCGGATATGCGCTGTGGCTCGGCCGGCGTTGGTGACGGGAATCCGATAGAACCGCTGCCCGGTCTCTTCGATACCGAGCTTGGACGTGCCGACCTCCCAAGTTACCGGAGGATAGCGCCGACGCAGACGGAACCACTGGTAGAGCGCGGCCACCAAGGTCGCGAGCGATAGCACCGCCGCGCAGGTCCCGATGAAGACCCAGCCCGGCCACGCGAGCCAGCTTGCGTCGGCGTGATGATGGTGCGCATTCGCGAGGAGCACGTTGGGTACGAGCATGGCTCACAGTATGGCCGAACCCTCGGACACGCAGCTATCGACGGCAGTGACCCCGACTGCTAGTTTGCGCGCATGGGATTGTTCGGTTTAGGGAAGAAGCGCGTAGCAACGGCCGCAGTTGTCCCGCCCGCGGCCGCGCCAGCGAATGACTGGATGACTCTCGTCAGGGGCGTCGGGCGTCACCAGCAAATACTCGCTGGCCTCCCACCGCACGTCCAGGTCGAACTCATGCCGTGGGAGCAAGGCGACACCATCACGGCCAAGATCAACGGTGAGCGCGTCGGGGAGCTCGACTACTCGGGTCCGCTGCACACCGTGCTTGCTGCGCTCCGCACGCGGGGCCTGCCTCCCCTCATCGTGGAGGGTGAAGTGCGCCGTGGCGACATCGTCCCGCTCTATCTCGCCGTCGCGCTCCCGTCTACCGAGGAGATTCGAGCGCAGCTGCCTTCGAATTGGGCACCGGCTCTGACCCACATCAACGTCGGCATGACGAGCCACTACCAAGACGAGCTGGCTCTCGTCTACAACATCAAGCAGAACCGGGTCGCCGAGGTCACCTTCCGTTCGCACGAGGGCGGCAAGGCCGACGGGCTACGTGAGGGCGTCGTTACGCTCGACGGGCACGTGATCGGCGAACTCGCTCCCGCCAACCAGAAACTGCAATGGGCAGTCATCGACTCCGACCAGCAGAACGGTATCCCGGGCCGCCTGCTCGTGGAGACGGTCAAGTCTCACAACGCCGCGAAGAACGTGGACGAATACGGTGTGCGGGCGACCTACAAGCGGCCCGAAACTCCGGCCTCCTGACCCGTCTGCGGCGAATCAGCCCGCCCGCAGCGCGAGGCTTAAGCCTCCAGCGCGATCCTCCCGTGCCGGGGTGTTTACCCGTGCCCGGAGCCAAATCGCTGGAGGCGAGCGCCTACGGCCGCCCCTCGTCGAGCTGTCGGGGCACGACGCTGATCGAGTTCTCATCGAATCGTTTACCGCTCCCCTGCGGGTAGATCGTGACCGTGAAGAGCGTGTCCACTACCTCGCGTCGAGCGAGCATCGAGGCCGCCTCCCAGGTCGCTTGGGGAGCGCCTTGGGTGAACTCCGCCAAACGCTCGTTCGGAGCGGCTGCGCGCAGTCGAGATACCGCGACGCCCCGCCGGTCACGAAGGCGAGCGGTCAGGCGGCGGAACTGTTCAGGCGTAATTTCATCGTCCGCGTACTGGTCCGTGGCGAGGGCCAGCTTCGCGTCGATCTCCTCGATCATCTTTCTCGATTCTCTGGCCGCCTGCGCGTCGCCCTTGGACGACAGCCCGTCAATGATTCGTGAGTCGTGAAGTTGTTTGATCGCGGTCGCTTCTACGAGTTCGTCCACTCGCTCCCGTTGCCGACGGACCTTGAAGCACACTGAGCAGACGTAGGAAGGCGGCTGCCGCTTCGTACCTTTGGCAGTGGTCGTCATGCGGCCGATGGCCGAGCGCATCGAGCCGCCGCAACGACCGCACTTCGCGATCCCGCTGAGCAGGTAGAGCGGTTCCCGCCCCCTGTGATTCTGTTTTCGCGAGGGGTCGGTGAGCAGCGCCACGAGACGTTCGTGTGTCTCCAAGTCGAATAGTCGATCCGTCTGCTCGCCTTGCAAATGACCGACGGGCTTGCCGCGGTGCATTCGGATGCCCGCATAAGACGGGCGGAGGAGAACTTGCCGAATCACCGTCGAGTTCCAGGTCGGCGCATTCGGGCCCGGGATGCCGCGCTTGGTGAGGTCCGCCGCGATGCTGCGCAGCGAATCGTTCTTGAGCGCCCGGATCGCGAGCTCGCGGACAATCGGAGCGGTCTTCGGATCGGGGACGTCCCAGAAATTGACGAGCTTGCCCCGGGAGTCTCGCTCCTGTACTCGCTGCATGCCGTAAGGCGCTCGACCATGCGGCTTCCCGTCGTCCGCATTCTCCTCGAATTTGCGTTTGAGCCGCTTGCGCATCTGCTCGACTTCGCGCCGGGCCAGCGCCCCTTTAATGCGAAGCATCATTCGCCCGTCATCGGTGCCGACGTCGCCCGCGCCAGTTAGGTTGATAAGCGTGAGCCCGCTCGAGTCGGCCAGCTCGATGAAGTCCTCTATCTCGCGAGGGGTCCGGGTCAGCCGGTCGATGTCCCACACGATCACGGCCTGGATCAGGCCGCCGCGAATGTCGCGGATCAGTCGCTGGTACTGGGGGCGCACTTTCGACCGCGTAGCGCTCACGTCGTTGTCGGCGTAGACGTCTACCAATTCCCAGTCGCGCCGCTCGATCTCCGCTCTCGCGTCCTTCTCTTGACGGGCCACCCCTTTGCCCCGTCCGTCGCCTTCGGCGTCGTCCTCGGAGATGCGGGTATAGATGGCAGTTTTCATATAAGTACTTTAATTCAGATATGAGGGGCACCAGCATCGCGACCTCTTTCTTGCCGGAGAGCTCGAGCAGCTCCCTCTTGGCGCTCTCGCGTGAGTCCTGCGCCTGCGCTCGCAGCACCTCGGCCAGCGGTGTTCCGCGCTCGATCGCACCGGTCACCTGCTCGATCGCCCGAGTGAGCGGCACCATTCGCAGCCGCGCAGAGACACCATCGAGCGCCTCGGCAAGAGGCACACCCGTGCTGACGTCGCGCGGCACGCGTGACAGCTCGGCTGCGAGCTGCCCGCTGGAAATACGCGCAATTCGCCGGATCGCATCCAGGATGCCCTCACCGGCCGAGAGGCTGAGGGTCAGAAACTCCAGCACGGTTGGCAACTCCTTGGTCATGCGCTGGACTCGCATGCGCGCCGCGCGCTGGAGCAGGTAGTCGCGCAGCACGAACCCCGCGACAGCGGCGACCACGACGAACGCCGCCGGCGCGACGAACGGGATGGGCTGCACACTGCCCACCACGACACCGGCGGCGACGGCCACCGCGGCCGCCATCGCGGCCCACAGCAACTGGCGGGAGCGGAACTCCTCGACGCCGATGGAAGCACCCGCCTGGTGCAGTCGAAGCGCGGTCGCCTCATCGCCGCCGACGAGCGCACTGATGGCCCGGCGAACGCGCGACAGCACCGGCTCGAACAGCGCGCGCAGCACCGGCAGCGGATCGGCCGTGGCCCGGTCGAGCAGGTCTCGGGCACTGGATGAGACATCCACGACGTAGGGAACGACGCGACTGGCGAGCCCAGGCCTGCTCAATCGTGGCAGGAGCCCCATGACTTGCCACAGCCCCAACCCGAGCGCCAGCCCGCAGAGCACGCTCGGCGGTGTGAGGTCGGTCATGCGAACCAGCGCTGATCTTCGGGAAGCCGACCGAGCCGAATCATCAGGCGGTAAGCGACGACGGAGAGCACCAAACCCGCGACGATGATTGCCGCCCCCTCCGCAGAGTTATACGCCTGCGCGGCCTCAGGTTGCGACGACAGAAGCAGCAGCACGATCCACGGAGCGGCGACTCCCAGTCGAGCGGCGCCGACGATCCACGACTGGCGAGCCTCGACCTCGGACCGGATCGCCGCATCCTGCCGAAGGTAACTTGCCAGATTGCGCAGCACGGTCGTCAGTTCGTTGCCGCCGACCTCGCGGGACATGCGCAGAGTCTCGATGATGCGGTCGGCCACGGGGTCGGCGAGGCGGTCTTTCAGCCGGTCGAGGCTGTCGGCAAAGGCTCCGGTCATGCGGTAGTCGCGCTCGAACTGGGCAAACGCGTCGCGGGTGACAGGCGGGCCGGAGTGCGCCAGCGTGACGACGCTGTCGGGCAACGCGAGCCCCGAGCGCACCGCAGACACCAACTGGTCGACCGCGTCGGGCCACACGACCCGAGTCGCGCGCCGGCCGGCACGAGCGCGCCAGGCCACCACGACCCAGGGCAGGCAGAGCGCAAGGATGCCCGCGACTGCGGCCACGATGTCCACCGGGACGAGCGAAAGCACGAGCGCCGAGGATGCGACGGCCAGAACGATCGACACCGCCGCAATGGTTGCGAGCCCGACGCGTGGCATTCCCGCCTGCACCAGCAACTCGCGCGCGCGTTGGGCGGGCGTGCGCCGCGCGGTGTCGGTCTCGATAGCGGGCCACATGAACGGCGACGCAGCGAGCAGCAGCCCGACACCCGCAAGCAGTCCCAACGCCGCGCTCATGCGCGCGCCGGTTCCGCAGCCAGCACCGCCGCAGGGTCGAACCCGGCCCGACGGAACTTCGCGGTGCGCGACGGATACCCACCCGTCGCGGCCAGCGATCCGTCGCGCAGCGCGAAGATCGAGCTCGCTTCGAGCACAGCCCCGACGGATTGCCCGCTGGGCGCAATGATTTCGACGACCCGCCGCTTTCCGCTGCGTTCAAGCTCGCAGTGCACGACGACATCCATCGAGCCCGCAACCGTTGGCACCACGAACTCCGAATCGATGTTGCGGCCGGCGAGCAGCGGCAGTGTGCAGAGTTTGGCGAGCGCATCCCGTGCGCTGTTCGCATGAATCGAGCACATGCCGGGTAGCCCGCTGTTCAGCGCGATCAGGAGGTCGAGCGCCTCCGCTTCACGTACCTCGCCGACGACGATGCGATCGGGCCGCATGCGCAGCGCCTCTTTGATCAGTCGCCGAAGCCCGACCTCTCCCGTGCCTTCGAGACTCGGCTGTCGGCACTGCATCGCGACCGTGTCGCGGGCGGACAGGTCGAGTTCGAACGTCTCTTCAACGGTGACGATGCGCTCGGATCCGCGCGTCGCCGCCAGCAGTGCATTGAGCATCGTCGTCTTGCCGCTCTGAGTCGCCCCGGAAACGAGGATGTTCTGCCCGCTCAACACGCACATGCGCAGAAACTCTGCCGCCTGCTGCGTCAGCGAACCGAGTTCGACGAGCTGGGCGAGGCTGCGGATGCGTTGGGTGAACTTGCGCACGTTGACCGCCCAGTGCCGCGCGGTGATGTCGGGTATCACCACGTGCAGGCGTGATCCGTCGGGCAGCGACGAGTCGACGAATGGCGAACTCAGGTCGACGCGCCTGCCCGACGACTGCAGCATCCGCTCGACCAGGTCGCGCACCTCGCTGTCGGTGAGCGCGAGGTCGGTGAGCTCGGCAACCCCATCGCGGGCGACGAAGATCTTGTCGGGCGAGTTGATCCAGATCTCTTCGATGCCGGGATCGTCGAAGTATGGCTGCAGCGCCCCGAAACCGGTCAGCGTCGCGAGAACCTGGCTCGCCGCGTGGCCCTCGTCGGCGATCAGAGGCAGCGACCCACCAAGCGCCCGCTCGCTGTACCGCTGCACCTCATCGTGGATGAACCGCTCCGCGACACCCCGCTCACCCAGGTCGGCGCCCTCGCGGCGCACCCGCTCCCGCACGAGGTCGGTGATGATCGCGACGGCCTGTGACATGCGCACCAGTGTGCGCGAAGCCGCCCACGGTCATCCGAAGTTCTCCACAGCGCACGTCGATGGGCTGCAGCGCCAGCGCTACTGGGTTGTGGTGACGTTGAACGAGGTCGGGGTGCAGGTGTACGTCGCGTTTCCCACGACGTGCACACCGTTGCCCAGCTGCGAGCAGACCTGCCCGGCATGAACGAGGGTCGGAACGGCGACCGCGACGACCGAGCCGAGGAAGACGACGCCCACGATCGAGATGATGATGCCGGCGAGCGCAAAGCCGTTTTTCTGTCCTGCGCGCCGGGATTTCACCAACCCGACGATGCTGATGATCAGCCCCGCGATGTCGAGAACCCAGAAGAAAGAAAGGATGAACCCGACGATTCCGAGCGTGCGCCCGGGACGTTCGACGGCGTAGCCGGGCCCCTGCCCCTGGATGGGCGCGTACGGGAAGCCGGAAGGCGGCGGCGCGTACCCGGGCGACGGCGGTGGCGCCGCATACACGGGTCCTGGCGGCGCGTAGCCGGCGGCATCCGGCGCGGGTGCTGCATTCGAAGCGGGAAGCGTCTCATCCGTCATGGCCACAACCTAGCGCAGTTGCTTCACACGCCACTTTTGTTGTGAGCTAGTACTTGATCTGATACAGTACTAGACATGAGCACAGAAAACATGACCCCGCAGTCGGAGGCCTTCGCCTCAGATCTGCTGCGCGGCCACACCGACACCATCGTGCTCGGCACCCTGCGCGACACCGAACGCTACGGATTCGAGATCTACAAGACCATCCGGGATGCGACCGGCGGTGACTACGAAATCAAGGAGGCGACGCTCTACGCCACCTTCCGACGCCTCGTGAAAGACGGTCTCGTCGACGCCTACTGGGGCGACGAGACGCAGGGCGGCCGCCGCAAGTACTACCGCATCACCGACGCCGGCCGTGCCGTCTATACGAAGAACGTCGCTGACTGGAACGCCACCCAGCGCATCATCAACACGCTTCTCAACGCCAAGGGAACCATCTAATGCCTACGCCAGACAACATCCACCGCTATCTCGACGAGGCTTTCGCCGAGATCCCCCGCACGCCGGAGACCGCCGACCTGAAGGAAGAGATTCGGGGCAACCTTGAGGCCCGAGTGAACGAGCTCGAGGCTGCCGGAACTGCGCCCCAGGCTGCTGCAGCGAAAGCCATCGGCGAGCTCGGCGACATCCACCAGCTCGTCGAGTCGATGGGTGAGGATGACTCGCCCACCACGCCCGGCTCAACCGCCGTTCGCCTCATCGCCCTCAACCGCATCAAGCCCAGCGCGCTCTATGTGGTGCGCACCGTGATCCTGTCGCTGTTGCTCGCCGGCGGGGTCGCCACGCTCATCGCCGGCTCGATCGTGGGTGCTCGCGGCACGGCTCCCGCCTGGCTGGCGGATGCAGTGCCCGCCGTGGCTGTGCTGTGCGGCATCCTCTTGGCGCTCATCACGGGCGACGCCTTGGCCCGCGAGACCTCCCAGCACTACCGGATGCGCTCGCGTCGTGCCCTCGGATTCGGGCTCGCGGCCTTCGCGGGGATGACCGGCGTCGGCTTCGTCGCAGCCTGGCTGGGCGGTGTGCCCCTCTGGGCACTCGTCGCCGGATGCGGTCTGGCGCTGGCCTCGCTCGTGGCCTTCGTTGCGCTGGGCGTCACGCAAACGAACCGCACGAAACCCTGGGTGAAGGAGATGAACCAGGCCTACGAGATCGCCGACCGATTCTCACAGGACCCTGCGGCGGCGGCCCGGTTCGGCATCTACACGGTCGTCATCTGGATCGCCGGCTTCGGACTGTTCGCGCTGCTCAGCATCCTGGTGGGCTTCGTCTGGTCGTGGCTGGCCCTGCTCGCCGCCCTGCTCGTCTTCTTCCTGGTGCTCGCACGGATGCTGTTCGCCATCGACCCCACCGGCAAGAAGTAGCGACACCTGCACCACCGACAGAACGCACCACCAATGAACCGGTGGCCCGGATGCGCCAACATCCGAGCCACCACAACCCTGAAGTCTCTCGAGATCGAGAGCTGCGCTAACAGTCATCAAGGCCCATACCAACTGTACCGGCGCGCGCTTTTCGACCCGGGTGACTTGCGAACTGCAAGGAGAACCCCATGGCACAACCGTCATCTTCGCTCGCCATCGAGGCCAGCGAACTGCGCAAGAGCTACCCGGGTGCGCGCGGCAATCCGCGCATCCAGGCCCTCGATTCGGTGAGTTTCGCAGCGCCCGCGGGCACGATTTTCGGGCTGCTCGGGCCTAACGGCGCCGGAAAGTCAACGAGCGTAAAGATCCTGTCGACACTGTCCCGACCCGACTCGGGCGGCGCCACCATCGCCGGGATCGACGTGCTTCGCCATCCCGACCGGGTGCGCAAGAATATCGGGTTCGTCGCCCAGAAGGCGGTCGCCGATCCCATGGACACGGGCCGCGAAAACCTGGTGCTCGCCGGTCGGCTGCAGGGCATGACTGCCCGTTCGGCGAAGGCCCGCGCCGCAGACCTGCTGGGCCGCTTCGCGCTCGCCGATGCCGCCGACCGTCTGGTCAAGACCTACTCGGGCGGCATGGCACGCAAGCTGGACGTCGCGATCGGGCTCATGAACCACCCCCAGGTACTGTTTCTCGACGAGCCGACGACGGGGCTCGACCCGGAGGCGCGCGCCGGGATGTGGGCCGAACTCGAGACCATGTCCCGCGCCGAGCAGATGACGGTGCTGCTGACCACGCACTACCTCGAGGAGGCGGATCGGCTGGCGAACAACCTCGCCATCGTCGACCACGGGCGCATTGTGGTCACCGGAACACCGGATGAGCTCAAGAACGGGCTGCACGGCGACGCGGTCTTCGTCGAGCTCGCCCCCGACACGGACCTGCAGGCTGCGCTCGGCGTCCTCTCGCGGGTCGACGGACTCGCCGAGGTCATCGTCGACGGTCGCACCCTTCGCGGTCGGGCGGCGGTCGGTGCGACCGCACTCCCCCGCGTGCTCGGCGCACTGGATGACGCGTCCCTGCGCGTCGCATCCGCCACTGTCGCGAGGCCCAGCCTCGACGACGTCTACCTGAAACACACGGGGCATGCGTTCGCAGTGGCCGGTGCCCCGACTGCAGTTGAAAGCGAGAGCGCATCATGATCACCGCACTGAACCAGACCGGTCTTCTCACCGGTCGACAACTGCGCGCGTTCCTGCGAATGCCGTCGTACCTCGTCATCAACCTCATCCAGCCGATCATCTGGCTGCTGCTGTTCGGCGCCCTGTTCAAGTCGGTCGTCGACATCCCGGGCTTCAGCGGTGGCAGCAACTACCTCGAGTTCCTGACTCCGGGCATCGTGATGATGATGGCGTTGTTCGGCTCCGCCTGGGCGGGCACGTCGTACATCCAGGACATGGATCGGGGAGTGATGGACCGTTTCCTGACGTCGCCCACGAGCCGCGGCGGCCTGATCGTCGCGAACATGCTGTACCAGGCGGTGCTCACGGTCATCCAGACCCTGGTCGTGCTTGGTGTCGCCTGGCTGGCCGGGGCTCGATTCGGCGGCGGCATCGTCGGCCTGCTCGTGCTGCTACTGTCGGCCATGCTGCTGACGTTCGTGTTCGCGGGGCTCTCGAACGCGATCGCACTGCTCGCCCGACAGCAGACCGCGCTGATTGCGATCTCGCAGGTGCTCGCATTTCCGCTCATGTTTCTGAGCTCGGCCATCATGGACACGAAGTTGTCGCCGAAGTGGGTGCAGGATGTGGCGCTCTACAACCCCTTCGAGTGGTCAGTGATCGCCGGCCGGGATGCGCTGCAGTCCTCTCCCGACTGGGCGACGATCTGGGCGCACCTCGGCCTGCTGGCGGCGCTCGTCGTCGTCATGACGTGGCTCGCGACGCGTGCTTTCCGCGCCTACCAGCGGTCGGTCTGACCGCTTGGGGTCAGGCGCGGGGCAGCAGCCAGACGGCGCGATTCGGGAGCAGTTCGCCGTCCACGATCGAGTCGTTCTGGCTGGCGACCGCCAGCGTCAGCCCGTGCGGCAGCGGGATCGCACCATGGCCGAAGTTGGCCACCACCGACAGGTCGCCGTTGCTGAAGTTGAGCACGTCTTTGGTTGCGAGTCGCCACTGCACGTCGCCTTCGCCCAGTCGCAGTTCGCGACGCAACGCGAGGGCGGCGCGGTAGAACTCGAGGGTGGACCCGTCGATGCCGTCCTGCCGATCGACCGCGAGCTGCTCGAACTCGGGCGGCTGCGGCAGCCAGGTTTCGCCGCTGGGCCCGAAGCCGAAGCCGGGTCGCTCGGCGGCCCAGGGAAGCGGTATGCGGCATCCATCCCGCCCCGCCTCGAGACCGCCCGTGCGGAAGAACGACGGGTCCTGCCTGCGTGCATCCGGCAGCGTGGTGTGCTCGGGCAGGCCGAGCTCCTCGCCCTCGAACACGTAGGCGGAGCCGGGCAATGCGAACGTCAGCAGCGACAGGGCTCGGGCCCGCCCGAGCCCGAGCGCGGCGTCGGGCTGCTCGTCGTCCCAGGCGATCCCCTTGGGCCAGCTCGTGGGGTCGGGCAGCCCGAACCGCGACGGGTGCCGCACCACGTCGTGGTTCGACAGCACCCAGGTCGGTATTGCGCCGACAGCCCGGTTGGATGCGAGTGCCTCGTCGATCGCGCGACGGAGCCCGAGCGCGTTCCACCCGACGGTCATGTAGTCGAAGTTGAACGCCTGGTGCATTTCGTCGGGCCGAACGTAGCGACTCAGTCGTTCGGACGGTGAGACCCAGGCCTCGGCCACGAGGATGCGATCGCCGGGGTAGGTGCTCAGCAGCGCATTCCAGCGCTGGTAGATGGCGTGCACGCCGTCCTGGTCCCACATCGGGCCGGCGTTCCCGCCGGCGACCATGTCTGCAGTGGCTGCCTGGGAGTCGGGCAGCCCCGCCGCCTTGATGACGCCGTGCGCAACGTCGACACGAAAGCCGTCCACTCCCCGTTCGAGCCAGAACCGCAGGATGTCGTCGAACTCTTCGATGACCTCCGGATTCAGCCAGTCGAGGTCGGGTTGCTGCGAGTCGAACAGGTGCAGGTACCACTGCCCGTCGGGCGCCTTCGTCCAGGCGGGGCCGCCGAACACCGACTGCCAGTTGTTGGGCGGCAGTTCGCCGTGCACGCCGAGGCCGTCGCGAAAGATGTACCGCGCGCGCTCGACGCTACCGCGCCGCGAAGCCAGCGCGGCCTGGAACCAGGCGTGCTTCGACGATGTGTGGTTGGGCACGAGGTCGATGATCACGCGCATCCCGCGCCCGTGCGCAGCCGCAAGGAGCCGGTCGAAGTCGTCGAGCGTTCCGAACAGCGGATCGACGTCGCGGTAGTCCTGCACGTCGTATCCGGCGTCGGCCTGCGGCGACACATAGAACGGTGAGAGCCAGAGTGCGTCGAGGTGGAGGCTCGCCAGGTAGTCGAGGTGCTCGTGGATGCCGCCGAGATCGCCGATGCCGTCGCCGTTGCTGTCGGCGAACGAGCGTGGATAGATCTGGTAGACCACCGCGCTGCGCCACCACGAAGGCGTCGATGCGGGAGCGTCGTCGATCTGGGCAGGCTGCAGGTCGGTCGAGGGAAGAGTCATTGCGCTGTGGATCCTTCTTCACGGGGACGGTTCGTTACGATACAAGACTTTCAGATCGTAATGTAAGCGTTTTCGTAAAGCGCTTGCACACAGACGGTCTGAGCGCGTAGGTTCGGCTCAGCACTGCGCCGTGTATGCACCCCCGCCGCGGCGAGTCACAACTCGAAGAGGAGTTTGAAGTTGACAGCACAACGAGTGTTTTCTTCCACAGCACGGCGACGTACTCTCACCGTTCTCGCGGTAACTGCGGTCAGCAGCGTCGCGCTGGTCGGTTGCACCACAGCGAACCCCGGATCCGGCAGCACCAGTGGAACCGGCGGGCACCAGACCGTCACGATCTACGGACCGGACACCGGCACGGAGGCAACGGAGCTCAACGCCTCGTGGGCCGCCTGGTCGAAGGCCAACAACATCACCATCAACTACACGGGTGACGGAAACTTCACCACCAACATCGCCACGAAGATCCAGGGCGACGATCTTCCCGACATCGGAATGTTCCCGCAGCCGGGTCTTCTGAACGCCGCGATCGCCTCCGGCAAGGTGTCGACCGTCAGCGCAGCGACCGAAGCCAGCGTCAAGAAGAACTTCTCGTCTGACTGGCAGGGCTACGTCTCGAGCGGCGGCAAGATGTACGCCACACCGCTCGACGCGAACGTCAAAGGTTACATCTGGTACACGCCCGCCGACTTCAAGAAGTGGGGTATCACCGTTCCGGACAACTACGCGGACCTTGTCGCCGACGTCGGCAAGATCACGTCGACCACCGGAGCCCCTGCCTGGTGTGCCGGCTTCAACTCGGGCACCGCATCGGGATGGCCTGGCGCCGACTTCCTCGCCGAAGTCGTCCTGAGCTCGGCCGGTCCGACCGTCTACGACTCCTGGGTCAAGGGCAAGACCAAGTTCACGGATGCCTCGATCGACAAGGCGTTCACGCTGCTCGGCCAGATCCTGCAGAACCCGAAGTACGTGAACGCGGGCTTCGGCAACGTGGCATCCATCAACTCGACCGCGTTCGGTGATGTTGCTGCGAAGGTGGCCAACGGCTCCTGCGCAATGACCAACCAGGCGACGTTCCTCGAGGCGAGCTTCGCAACGACGAAGACCGCTGCGGGTGCCATTCCCAAGGTCGGACCCACGGGAGACGTCTGGGCGTTCGCACTGCCCGGGGTCAAGACCGGTTCGCACGCCGTGGTCGGTGGTGGCGACTTCGCTGCCGCGTTCAACAGCAAGGCTGCAACGCAGAAGGTCATGACCTACCTGTCGAGTTCAGACTGGGCCAACAGCCTGATCACGGTGAAGGGCGCATCCTTCATCAGCGCAAACAAGGGCCTCGACGCGTCGAAGGAATCCGACCCGTTGCTCTCCAGCGCGATCAAGACGCTGCAGTCTCCCAGCACTACGTTCCGGTTCGGCGCGGATGACGCAATGCCGACCGTCGTGGAGAACGCCTTCTGGAAGGGCATCGTCGACTGGACCAACGGAATGCCTCAGAAGCAGGCAGAAGCCGAGATCCAGGCCGCCTGGGCTAACGCCAACTAGGTAGAATCACCGGCGTCGTCCGGGCCCGAAACGGGCCCGGGCGGCGCTCACCCTTCAGTCCACCGTCGTACTCGAAAGGTCCCCGTATGTCCTCATTTTTCCAATGGCTGGCCACTCTTCCTTCGCTGCTCCAGGTCGTCGTGATCCTGGCTGTGTTCGCTGTCGTGGTCGCGCTCATCCTGTTCTTCATCGAACTCGCGCCCCGCAGGGGTCGCGGATACACGATCATGCGGCTGGTCGTCGCGATCGCAGTGCCTGCCATCATCGTGCTGGTGCTCGGCGTCTACAACGACGCTGTGTGGCTCGTACCGCTCGCGGCCGTGCTCGGTGCCGGGTTGTTTCTTCTGGACCGGCGAGCGCGAGGGGGCGAAGGCTCGATTCTCCAGCTGACCGCGTTCATGCTCCCGGCCGTGCTGTTGCTTGCTATCGGCCTGTTGTACCCGACGATCAAGACCATCATCGATGCGTTCCTGAGCAATGACGGTTCCAAATTCGTCGGCCTCGCGAACTTCGCATACGTGTTCTCGCCCTCGAACCAGGGCGTGCTGGCACTCATCAACCAGATCGTCTGGGTCATCATCACGCCGATCCTCGCGACCGCGATCGGTCTGTTGTACGCGGTTTTCGTCGATCGCAGTCGCGGCGAGAAAGTACTGAAGGTCTTCGTGTTCATGCCCGTCGCGATCTCGCTCGTCGGCGCATCGATCATCTTCAAATTCTTCTTCGACTACCAGCAGGGCGTGCAGATCGGAGTTCTCAACCAGATCGTCGTATTGTTCGGTGGAGCTCCGGTCAGCTGGCTGCAGACCCCGTATGTCAATACGGCGCTGCTCATCATCGTGCTGATCTGGACCCAGACGGGCTTCGCCATGGTCCTGCTGTCCGCCGCCATCAAGGGAATACCGGATGAGCAGGTCGAGGCCTCAGAGCTGGACGGCGCCAATGCCTTCCAGCGGTTCCGCAATGTGACGATTCCGGGTATCCGGCCGACGATCATCGTCGTCTGGGTCACGATCGCAATCGTGAGCCTCAAGGTCTACGACGTCATCGCCGCGACCACGACCGGGCAGAACGATTCGACGGTCATCAGTTACCAAATGGTGAGGCTGTTCCAGAACCTGCCACCGCAAAACGGTGGATCGTCCGCGGAGGCTGTCATTCTGTTCATCCTGATCCTGCCGTTCCTCATCTACAACGCCAACAACATCCGGAAGCAGAGGTTGGGACTGTGATCGCCACCGATATTGACCCGCGCTCAGCGCGCCAGGTTGAGAAGGCAACACGTCGTGCAGAAACCGCGGCATTCAACGACTCGAAGAAACGACTCTCCAGCAAGGGTGCGACGATCGCCGCCGTGATCATCGCCGTCATCTGGACGATCCCGACGTTCGGGTTGCTCGTCACATCGTTTCGCCAGCCCGCAGACATTACGACGTCCGGCTGGTGGACCGTCTTCACGAACCCCAACCTGACGATTTCCAACTACGTCAACACGCTCAACTTCAACGACACGGAAACGGTCGCGCAGTCGTTCCTGAACTCGATCGTGATCGTCATTCCGGCGACGATCATCCCGATCGCGCTCGCGCTGCTTGCCGCATACGCGTTCGCCTGGATCGAGTTCCGGGGCAAGAACCTGTTGTTCGTGCTCGTGTTCTCGTTGCAGGTCGTGCCGATCCAGGTTGCTCTCGTACCGCTTCTCAACCTCTTCTCCACGGGCGTCACGATCGGGCATTGGGCGGTCTTCCCCGGGTTGAATTTGAACGGGGTGGACGGCAGTTTTGCTCGCATCTGGATCGCGCACACGATGTTCGCGCTCCCGCTTGCGATCTTCCTGCTGCACAACTTCATCGCAGCGCTGCCGGTCGACATCATGGAGGCGGCAAAGATCGATGGGGCCAGCCACGGGCAGATCTTCTTCAGGATCGTGCTTCCGCTCGCGCGTCCGGCGATCGCGTCGTTCGCCATCCTGCAGTTCCTGTGGGTGTGGAATGACCTGCTGGTGGCCACCATCTTCTCGTCGGGCAACAACTTCCCGATCACGAAGCTGCTCACCGATCTCTCCGGGACCTACGGCCAGCAGTGGTACCTGCTGTCGGCTGGAACGTTCCTTGCGATCATCCCGCCGCTCATCGTGTTCTTCGCGCTGCAGCGGTACTTCGTTCGCGGCCTCCTCGCCGGCGCGACGAAGGGATAGCCGGGAGTGCCGTGTGCGAATTGTGAAAAGCGAGCCTGTGGCAGAGTTGAGTCGCTCGATACCACCTAGAGCCCAAGCTTCTCCGACTGTGGGGTGAACGCCGTGACCAGCATTGATGACGTCGCGCGCGCCTCAGGGGTCTCAATTGCCACGGTTTCACGCGCCCTGCGTGGGCTTCCGAATGTTTCGGAGCCCACGCGGGAGCGCATCCGCGGCATTGCGGATGAGCTCGGCTACGTTGCGTCGTCGAGCGCGTCGGGTCTCGCGTCCGGCCGCACGCTGACGATGGGGCTGGTTGCACCGTCGGTCAGTCGTTGGTTTTACACCACCGTGATCGAGGGCGTCGACGCCGCCCTGCGCGAAGCCAACTACGACATGATCCTGTACAACCTGGCCAGTCGTGGCGGTGACCGGGAGCGGGTCTTCCACCGCTCCATCCTGCGCAAGAGAACGGATGCGCTGATCGCGGTCGGCATGGACTTCTCGGCGGATGAGCGCGAGCAGCTGCTCACCGTGGGTCACCCGCTGATGATGATCGGCGGCCCGGTGCGCGGCATCCGGCACATCGGCATCGACGAGCGCGGAGTCGCGCGCGCTGCTACACAGCACCTTCTCGACCTTGGCCACCGCGACATCGCGCACCTCGGCGGCGACGACGACGAGGGTCTCAACCGACGTGTGCCGGAGGATCGGCGCAGCGGCTTCCTCGACGCCATGCGGGCTGCGGGCGTGACGGTTCCCGAGGAGCGGCTATTGTCGGGGCATTTCTCGCTGGCGGCCAGCCGGGATGTCATGAACGCAGTGTTCGCGCGGCCCGGACCCCGCCCGACTGCGGTCTTCGCCAGCTCGGACGAGATGGCGATCGGCACGATCCTCGCCGCCGGGGATTCGGGGCTCAGCGTGCCTCGCGACCTGTCGGTGATCGGCATCGACAACCACGACCTTGCCGCCTCCTTCGGGCTGACCACGATGGCGCAGGACCCCTACGAACACGGGGAGCGCGGGGCGCGCATCCTTCTCGCCGAACTGGCCGGCGGCGCACCGGCGAAGACCACCTCGCTGCGCGCAAAAGCCTTTCTGCTCGAGCGCAGCAGCAGCGCCCCGCTCCCCTAGCGCGGCCCCGTAACTCCCCGGTTGCACGTTTTCGCGACCACGCCGCACCCGAGGTCACGCACCTGTGCAACCCGCGGAGGTTAAGGCCCCGTATCGGAGTCGTTCACACGGGCGTCACGCGACACTGGGACGGTTAACCGTCAGCACTCCGCCCACCGCACGGATCGAGGCTCGCATGGAGCACAGCGCCGACACGCCACTGGCGTGGGTCGAATCCCCGTTGCAGCTGATCGCCGCAGCGGAGTGGGCCTCGGGCCAGGAACGTCCGATCATCGTGGCGCTGCGGCTCGGCAGTTCGCAGATGGCGGCGACCGCGGAGGAACTGTTGGCGCGCGGCGCACGGTTCGCCGAGTGCGTGCCCTACTACGGCATCCCGTGGCAGCTGCTGTCGCGCCACCGGCGGTGGGCGATCGGAGACGGGTTCTCGGGCCAGTTCCGGCTGGCGGCATCCGCACTTTCGCCGCGCACGATCACGCTGCTCGATGATGGCGCCCACACGGTCGCACTCGTGGACGCCCTACTCGAACGCACGGGCTTCACCCGGCCGGGCCAGCGCGAGTCCGGTCTTGCCACTGTGCTCGGGGACCGTGCACGCAACCGGATGCTGCGCATGGCACTGCGCGAACGGCTCGATATCTCGACCGGGTTCGCCCTGGGCGCGGACCGTCTGGGCGCCCTGGCCGACCGCCGGGTGCGCGTGCACCCGCACACTCTCGAGTGGGTGCGACGCACCGCGCGTCCGATCGCGGTGCCCGGCAACCGCGTGCTTCTGGGCAGTGCGCGGCCGGTGGATGGCCTGGTTCCGTTGCACGACTACCTCGCGTGGGTTGCGGCAGAGGCCCGCATAGGCGACCTCGCCTACCTGCCCCATCGCCGCGAAACGGATGCCACGATCCAGGCGGTCTCGGAGTTCCCCGGGGTGCGCGTTTTCGAGACTGGCCTTCCGGTCGAGCTCGTGCTCGCTGGCGCCCGTGAACCCATCGAAGTGATCAGTCCGCCGTCGAGTGCGCGCACCACTCTGGGCCATGTGCTCGCCGGGACGGGCAGCACGATCCGGTCGAGCGGCACTGCTCGGCCAGCGAAGCGATCCCCAGCCACGCCGATACAATAGGCACGCCCGCGGGAGTGGTGAAACTGGCAGACACGCAGGATTTAGGTTCCTGTGCCTTCGGGCGTGAGGGTTCAAGTCCCTTCTCCCGCACTCGGCGTCGTTCCCACCATCCCGGTATCGGTCCGCCAGGTCTGTGACCCGAAGAATTGAGAGTTCCGTGTCCGCTGAAACCTACCCGGCTGTGCTGCAGGCCATGATCGACCGGGCGGGCTCCCTCACCCCCGAGGAGACCAAGTCGCTTGGCGACCTCTGGGAGTCCGACGAAGACCTGATGCTTCCCGCTCCGTCGCTTCTCTGGGAACTCTCCGGCGGGCTCGACGTTCCCGTCGTCACCAACCAGACGTTGATCTCCGCCTGGCAGCGAGCGCTGGATGCCGCAGGCGAAGCCGGTCGAGCCAATGAGCTCGACGCCGCCCGCGCCGCCGGTCGCGCCGCAGTTCACGACGTGCGGTTCGAGCACGACACTGAGGCTGAGAAAAACGGCACTGAACACGCCGTCCGGGCTGCCGTGTTGGCGCTGGGCGTCATCGACCTCATCTCGAAAGCCGACTACGTCACTCTTATAACTCCGTGGCAGCAGGCGCTCGGTACCACTCTGGTGGAGCACGGCGCGTAGCGAGCCGAGCGTGGTGTGCGCTGGGCTCACTAAAGCGGTAGCGTGCCGGCATGGAGAACGACGATCCGCGATCGCCGACCGAAGGCGAACGGCGGATGCTCGAGCTCCTCGTTAGTCCGGATTATCCGGGTGTCGAAGCCTTTCGCGAGCAGATCCGCACAGTAAAGGTCAAAACCGACTGCACGTGTGGGTGCGGAAGTTTCGCCGTTTTCACGCCCACGTCAGCGCCCGTAGCGGTCGAAGATATTCGAATGACTCCGACTGCTATCGATCACGACGCGCTGGTCGACGCCTTCATGTTCGTGCGCGACGGCCGCATTGTCGGCGTCGAGATCACGTACTTCAGTGGCCCGTCAATGGGCGTGCCAAACGCTTCGATGCTGCGGTTCGACTAGAGCCTGATACGAGCCAAAAGTTTCGCATACGGCCAAGCTACGCCGCGCTCTTGCGCGAATGCAGGGCTTGAGTTCGGGAGACGCAGCGTGCACGTCCGCTTATCGAAGGCCGCTGTCCAGCGACGAGCCGCCAATGTTTCCTTGCATCGCTCTGATGGCGGACCCGAGTGTGCCCGACGCGAGGAGACCTGGGCCGAGTGGGCCTGCGGAGTTCTCTCCCACAGCCGGCAACAGCTGAAGCGCCGTCCTGACTTCAGGACTCATGTGCGCGAGTTGCCAGGAGATCTCGTCGGCGATGGCGGCGAGCTGTCCGGGTGCGGCGAGTCCGACAGCTTGTGCCGCGTAGGCGGCTGCGCCCAAGGCATGCGCACCCATGTGGGCGACGCTTGCCGCGTGGGCGGCCGCACGAGCCGCGGCCACCGCAGCCGGCGACGTCACGGCGCGTGCAGCTCGACCGGCGACGAAACGTTGGCGAATCTCGCCGGTGGCATCAAGGTCGCCCCGGGCAAATGCCCTGGCCCGAGCAATGGCATCGCGTGGACGACCATCGGCCGGCGCTTCCACTTCGAAAAGGCCAAGGACGCGCTCAGCGCAATCCGCCGCCCACGCTGCTAGGAGGCGGCGATCATCCTCGGTCAAGGATTGGGCGGACGTCACATGAGTATTTTCGCACTTGGCGCTTCGCGCCACCGCGCCCCGGAATCGGTCAAACTCTGCGCATCAGAGCTTGCCGAACACCTGCTCCCACGGGCCCACGAGCAGTTCGTAAGCTTCGTCCTCGATGACGTCGCGAACGCCGACCGCGAGCACGGCGGCGCGAGCGGCCTCGACCGCACCCGCCTTGGGAATGGGGCCGACGGCAAGGTGTCGAACGGCATGCTCGGCCACCCTCTCGGCGGCAATGGCAGCATCCAGCTCGTCTGCCCTGCCCTCCTCGGTAGCGACCGAGGACACACGCTGCCAGGCGTATTGCAGTGCCAGATTCTGAATTTGCGGAAGTTCGTGCACGAACCTGTGCACATCTCCGAGCGAGGCACGATCGAAGGAGATGCCCTCCTGGGAAGTCCAGGCGGTGCCGAGAGCATCCGCCTGCTCGGCCGTCAGGCTCTTCGCCTTCTCGATCATCTCGGTTTGTACAGCCGAAAAATCATTCCGCGCCATGGCGACCCCTTCTCCCGTTCGAGCGTGCGCCCGTCGGCGTAAATATACGCGAGCGCGAGACCTGGGATTTGCCCCCGGATGGATACGCTGGCTCGGATGACTGATGCTGCTCCGCTTGGCCGCCGCTTTTGGACGGTTCTCGGCGCGAGCGCCGTGGATGGTATCGGAGACGGTGCCCTTGCAGCGGCACTGCCGCTGCTCACGGTCACGTTCACTCATGACCCGCGAATCGTGTCCCTGGTCGGGGCCTTGGCGTACTTGCCATGGCTGCTGATCTCGCTGCCGGCTGGCGCGATCATCGATCGCTCCGATCATGGTCGAGTCATGTGGGCATCCCAGCTCGGCCAAGGGCTGGTCGTCGGTCTGCTCGCGACTCTGATTGCCACCGGACACGCCAACATCCCGATCATCATTGCGGCCGCGTTCCTGGTCGGGATCGGCGAGGTGATGTTCTCGAACGCCAGCCAGTCGATCATCCCGAGCATTGTGGAAAGGAAATCGCTGCCTCGGGCCAACAGCCTTCTTTACATCGTGCAGACGGTGACACAATCTTTCGCGGGACCACCACTCGGTGCTGTGCTATTCGTCGCCGCGCTGGCTCTGCCCTTCGGCGTCGACGCCGCGACGTTCGTGGCATCCGCAGCCCTGATCGCGACCCTGCCGCGCCGCGAACGCACTGTGCCGTTGCAGGACCGCGTGCCGATGCGACAGTCCATCGCCGAGGGGCTGCGCTGGATCCGCTCGAATCGACTCCTGCGCACGTTGGCGCTGATGCTGGGTGTCAACAACCTTGCCGGCCAGCTCGGACAGGCAACCCTGGTGCTGTTCGCCACACAGTCCCTCGGGCTCACGCCACAACTCTTCGGGGTTCTCTTCGTGGGCGCAGCGCTTGGCGGCGTTGCCGGCGGCCTCGCCGCACCGCGAATTGTGCGCTCGCTCGGCGAACTGCGCTGCCTCATCCTTGCACCCACCGTCATCTCGATCGCCTACCTCCTGGGCGGTCTCGTCACGAATGGGATCGAACTCGGCGCCACCCTCGCCGTCGGCACTTTCGCGATCACCCAATGGAACGTGGTGACCGTGAGCCTGCGCCAACGCGTTGTTCCACCCGGGCTCCTCGGCCGGGTTAACAGCGTGTACCGGATGCTCGGTTGGGGCCTCATCCCGGTGGGTGCGATCCTCGGTGGGTGGGTCGCCGCAACCTGGGGCCTACGGGCGCCGCTTCCCGTCGCTGGCGCACTTCGCGCGCTGGTTCTCGTGATAGCGCTGCCTTCGCTGATCTCGGGAGTTCGGGCCCTTCGTGAGAGCGAAAAGTAGACCGCGAGAACCTGCACGCGAAGCTTGCTTGCGATTTTCGTCATCGAACTCTGGGAAAGCGAGCACGCACACCGGTCCTCGTTGACCGCGCCCGACGTGAAGGCCTCGATTGCGGCGGCCCGCCCGTTGCTGTCCGGAGAGTTCGGCGGATTTCGCTTCGAAGTAGTCGGCTCGCCGCTTCGCGATCGAGGGTGAGCGACGGCGCAGACGATTTTGGGTCGTCGCCTTGCAGGGCGGTTATCCCGCAAGCCAGACAGCGCATCCGGTATGGTGGGCCGGCTCGGTTGAGGCCCACACTGACGACAGAGGGACGATCACATGCAACTGCAATTCGAGGTCGGCACGACCGAGAGACATGAGGTTGTCTACTCCTGGGACCAGATGTGGGGCCGCGAGACTCTGGCGGTCGATGGCGCCCAGGTGCTCAACACGGTGAAGTGGTTTTCTCTCACGCTGGTCAGATCGCGTCAGGTGACAGTCGGCACGGCGGAGAAGCATGAGGTGCGGGTGGACAAGCGGCGCGAGCTGTTCTTCGCCGGGTTCCGGCCGCAATTCGTGACCGCATATGTGGACGGCCAGAAGGTGACCGAGGGCATTTCGACCGTGTCCCCCCGCCAGCAACGATCCCTCATCGTGCTGGGGATCGTCTGCGGCGCCATCGTCGTCCTGACGGTGGGCATCACGCTGGCGTCTACCATCACGGTGCTCTCGCAACAGTAGGTCGCGTTCTTTCTCGTCTCGGCCCCGGGATGCTTGGATGAACAGATGGATGCGCCCCGCGAGTTCAAGCAGTTGTCCACGCTCTCGCCGGGCGATCGCGTCGCGGTGCTGTCCCCGTCGTTCGCAGCGCCCGGCTTCGGGCCGGCCGTGCACGAGCAGGCGATGCGGAGGTTGACCGACGCGACCGGCCTCATTCCGGTGGAATACCCGACCACGCGACAGCTGGGCGCAAGCCCGCAGGATCGAGCGCGCGACCTGAACGCGGCGTTCGCTGATGAATCGATCGGTGCGATCCTGGCCACGACCGGCGGCGACGACCAGGTCACGGTCATCCCGTTTCTCGACAAGGAGGCGGCCCGGTCGCATCCGAAGCCCTTCCTCGGTTACAGCGACAACACCAACCTGCTGAACTGGCTGTGGGGTCTTGGCATACCCGGCTTCTATGGCGGCTCGACCCAGGTGCATCTGGGTGCCGGCCCGGGCGCGGATGAGATCCACCTGCTGTCGCTGAGGGCGGCACTCCTGGATGGGGGTGAGCTGCAGCTCACCGAGCCGGGCGAGTCCGAGGATTACGGTCCCGACTGGCAGTCACCCGAATCGCTGGTCGAGTTCGGTCGGCGGGAGCCGACCGAAGCCTGGACCTGGTCAGGGCCGCAGGGTGTGGTCTCGGGCCGCAGCTGGGGTGGCTGCATCGAGGTCATCGAACAGGTCGCGATGGCCGACCGGATGCCGTCGGTGCGGGACCTCGCGGGCACGATCCTCCTGCTCGAGTCCAGCGAGGAAGTCCCGCCGACGCTGTGGGTGAAACGCTGGGTGCGATCGCTGGGCGAGCGCGGGCTGCTGGACGCGGTCGCAGGCGTGCTCGTCGCCCGGCCGCCGTCGGCACTGCGGGGAGCGTCGTCGACCGGCGCCGAGCGTGCCCACTACCGCGACGAGCAGCGCGACGCGATCGTGGCCGGCGTCGCCCGCTACAACCCGCGGGCAGTCGTCTGCGTCGGGGTGCCGTTCGGGCATACCCGACCGCAGTGGATCGTGCCGTACGGGGGCACGATCACACTGGATGCCCGCACCGAGACCGTAACCGCAGGCTACCGGTGACGCCGAGCCCGTAGCGCCGGTCCTGTCGACGAGGTCTCGCAGCGCGAATCCCGGGACCTGAGATCAAATCGCGTCCTCGGCGGTTGACGGTACTCTTGGCTACGCCACCACTGGCAAACCCAAGTTGGAGATTCTGTGATTGCCACCGCGCTCATCCCCTGGCTGAGTCCGTACGCGCTGCTGCACGACTTCGGCAGTTTCGCGCTCCTCGGGGTGTGCCTCGTCATCTTCATCGAGATCGCGTTCCTTGTCGGTTTCCTGCTGCCGGGCGACACGCTGCTGCTCATCACAGGCCTGTTGAGCTTCCCGACGGCGCGCGACATCCACGGGCATGACACACAGCTCATCCACCTTCCGATCTATGTGGTCGCGTTGTCGATCGGACTGGCGGCGTTCCTCGGCGGCGAGGTGGGCCACCTCATCGGCCGCAAGGTCGGCCCGCGCATCTTCGAGCGCAAAGAGACAGGCCTCTTCAGCCGGGAGAATGTCGACCGCACCAACAAGTTCTTCGAGCGGTTCGGTGGCTTCGCCATCATCGTCGCGTGTTTCGTGCCCGTGATCCGAACGTTCGCACCGGTCGCGGCTGGCGTCGGCCACATGGCGTACCGCAAGTACGGCCTGTTCAACCTCATCGGCGCGTTCCTCTGGGCGACAGTCGTGACCGTCGGCGGCTACCTGCTGGGATACATCCCGCCGGTCGCGCACTTCGTCACGCACTACATCGACCTGATTTTGATCGGCGCGATCCTCGTCGCCGTGGTGCCAACCGTGTACCACTATGTTCAGGCTGCCCGCCGCAGCCGCAAGTCGAGCAGCGCCAGCAGCGCCGGATAACTCGAGCCCCACTTTTATGCCTGTTTGTGACTATCCCGCCGGTTCGATCCGGCGGGTTGGTCGCAAACGGCTGTTGTGGTGGGGGGAGAGAGCCCCGCGAAGGCAGTCAGGCGATCGGACGGCCGAGACGTTTGGCGGCGAACGCCAACGCAGCACCGGCCTGCTTGCGCACGTCGACCTCGGGGTCGGCGAGGAGTTCTCTCAACTGGAGCGCCTCGTCGAAGTCGCCGACGAAGCTGATTGCCCGCGCGGCGTTCGCGCGAACCCTGGCAACCTCGTCGCCGAGCAGGGGCGCGAGTTCGTCGCCCAGCGCGAGTTCGCGCGCGGCGACGACACGGCAGCACATCTCGCGCACGCGCCACGCCTGGTTCGCCAGCCCGCCTCGCACTGCGGGGACCGCAAGGTCGTCCCAGGCATACAGAAGCGTGCGCGCGCCCCACACCTCCGGCCAGTACAGCGCCGGAGCCCCATCGAGGATGCCCTGCGCATGACGCCCACCGACCCAGAGCAGAAACTCCTCGCCCTCGTTGGTGCCCGTCAGCAGTGCCGCAGCACGATCGGCGACATCGCGCTCTCCGAATCGCTCTATCGCGAGCGCGATGCGGTCGCCGGGTGAGGCATCGAGGGGAACGCTCTGGTCGTCTGGCACTCCCCCACCCTATGCGGCTGGCGCGCTACCCGATCCCCGGCACCGCCAGCACCAGCAGCGCCACGTTCAAACCGATGACCAGCACGATCGCCGCCACCAGCAGGATCCTGGTAGCACTCGGCGTCACGAACGAGCCCATCACCGTTGGGTCGGTTGTGAGGCGCAGCAGGGGCACCAGGGCGAAGGGGATTCCGAAGCTCAGCACGACCTGGCTGATCACCAGGATGGCCGTGGGATCAGCGCCGAATCCGAGCAGCAGCAGCGCCGGAACCAGCGTCACGGTGCGCCGCACGAGCAGCGGGATGCGCCGCCGCAACAGGCCGGACATGATGGTTGCACCGGCGTAGCTTCCGACCGAGGTGGACGCGAGCCCGGAGGCCAGCAGCCCGACGGAGAACACCACGGCGACCGTCGGTCCGAGCGACGCCTGAATGGCCATGTGAGCGCCCTCGATGGTGTCCGCCCCGGTACTGCCGCGCAGGTTGGTCGCTGCGAGCAGCAGCATGCCGATGTTGACCAGCCCGGCGAGGGTGAGCGCGATCGCGACATCCCACCGGGTGATGCGAAGCAGTCGCCGGGTGGCCTCGCCGCCTTCTGCGCGGCCGTGGCGGTCGCGGGCGAGGGCCGAATGCACGTAGATGGCATGCGGCATGACCGTCGCGCCGAGGATACTCGCCGCCAGCAGCACCGACCGGCTGCCCGAGAAGCGCGGCAGCAGTCCGCCCAGTACCCCCGCGGCATCCGGCGGTCGAACTACCAGGCCCGCGAGAAAGCCGATCGCGATCACCGCGAGGAGGCCGATGATGACGAACTCGAAAGGGCGCTGGCCGAACCGGGACTGGGCCGCGAGCAACACCATTGAGACGAGGCCGACGATGACTCCGCCGAGCACCAGCGGCACGTCGAACAGCAGGTAGAGCGCGATCGCGCCGCCCACGACCTCGGCCAGGTCGGTCGCTGCGGCGATCAGCTCCGCCTGCACCCAGAAGGCGATCCGCGACCGGGTGTGCATGCGCTCGCCCAACAGCTCGGGCAGGCTGCGTCCCGTGACGAGGCCCAGTTTGGCCGACTGGTACTGGATGAGGGCCGCCATGAGGTTCGCCACCACCAGCACCCAGACGAGCAGGTACCCGAACTGGGCTCCCGCACTCAGGTTCGCCGCGACGTTGCCCGGATCGACGTACGCGATCGCGGCCACGAAGGCAGGCCCGAGCAGCAGCAGGCCGCGAACCTTCGGCTGCGGAGCGCTCACCTGCCCGGCATCCGGTTCAGGCGCTGTGCAGGTAGCGGAACAACGCGGCGAAGGCCTGGGCACGATGCGAAACGGCGTTCTTCTCGTCCGGCGCAAGCTGGGCGGCGCTGACTTCGAAACCCTCGGGCTGAAAGACCGGATCGTAACCGAATCCGTTGCCGCCCGTGGGCGACTCGAGCAGCCGGCCGGGCCAGCTGCCGACCTCGACGTGCTCGACGCCGTCCGCCACATAGGCCGCTGCGCAGGTGAAGCGAGCCGAACGATTCCCGATCCCCGTCATGTTCGATACCAGCAGCCGCAGGTTGTCCCCGTCGTCCCGGGTTCCCGCGTACCGTGCCGAATGGATACCCGGCGCGCCTCCGAGCGCGTCGACGGAGATTCCCGAGTCGTCCGCGATCGCCGGAACGCCCGTGTACTCGAACGCCGCCCGCGCCTTGATCAGCGCGTTCGCTTCGAACGTGCCGCCGTCCTCGACCGGCTCGGGACCGTCGTAGACCAGCAGCTCGATGTCGCCCAGCTGCGGGCCCAGGATGCGACGCAGTTCCTCGACCTTGTGAGCATTGTGCGTGGCCAGCACGACCTGCCGCACCGGACTCACGACAGCGACGCCTTCTGCAACTCCGACAGGGTCGCCGTGCCGCCCAGAGCGAGGTCGAGCAGGGAGTTCAGCTCGGCGCGGTCGAACGGCGCGCCTTCGGCCGTGCCCTGCACCTCGACGAAGAGCCCCCGGCCGGTGACCACCACGTTCATGTCGGTCTCGGCGCGCACGTCTTCGACGTAGGCGAGGTCGAGCATGGGAACGCCGTCGATGATTCCGACGGAGACGGCCGAGACGCTGTCGATGAGCGGCTTCGCGTTCTGCCCGATGAACCGCTTCTCACGTGCCCATTCGATCGCATCCACCATGGCGACGTAGGCGCCCGTGATCGCCGCTGTGCGGGTTCCGCCGTCGGCCTGCAGCACGTCGCAGTCGAGCACGAGCGTGTTCTCGCCGAGGGCCTTCATGTCGATGACCGCGCGCAGGCTGCGGCCGATCAGGCGAGAGATCTCGTGGGTGCGTCCACCGATCTTGCCCTTGACCGATTCGCGGTCCATGCGGTCGTTGGTCGAGCGCGGCAGCATGGAGTACTCCGCGGTCACCCAGCCTTTGCCCTTGCCTGCGAGCCAGCGCGGAACGCCGTTGGTAAAGGATGCGGTGCACAGCACTCGGGTATTGCCGAACGAGATCAGCGCGGAGCCCTCGGCCTGTTTACTCCACCCTCGTTCGATCGTGATCTCACGGAGCTGGTCTTCGGCGCGGCCGTCGGAGCGGGTCATAGTTCGGTTCCTTTGCGTATCAGCGGGATGGTGCCGGTCTGAACGAGATCGACCGTGTCGACCTCCGGACCGAGAAATCGGCTCGCGAGCCGCAGAAAGTCGTTCTGGCTGTCGCCGGTGGCTTCGAACCGATAGGTCGGCGGTGTGCCGGCATCGCGTTCGATGCCGTGCCGAACCAGGGTGCGGTAGACGTCGTATGCCGTCTCCTCCGCGCTCGACACGAGGGTCACATCCTCGCCCATGACGTACTGGATGGCGCCGGCAAGCAGCGGATAGTGGGTGCAGCCCAGCACGAGCGTATCGATGCGGGCCTCTTTCAGCGGCTGGAGGTACTGCTCCGCGACGGCGAACAGCTCCCTGCCGCTGGTGATGCCGGCCTCGACGAACTCCACGAACCGCGGGCACGCCTGCGAGAAGATCTCGAGATCGGATGCAGCGATGAATGCGTCATCGTAGGCGCGCGAGTTGATGGTGCCGAGCGTGCCGATGACGCCGATGCGTTTGGTGCGTGTCTGGCGCACGGCCGCGCGGACTGCGGGATGGATGACCTCGATCACCGGGATCCCGCGCGCCTCCGTGTAGCGTTCGCGGGCGTCCCGAAGCATGGCCGACGAGGCCGTGTTGCAGGCGATGACGAGCAGTTTGACGCCCTGGTCGACGAGGTCGTCGAGCACCGCGAGCGCGTACTCCCGCACCTCGGCGATGGGCTTGGGCCCGTACGGCGAGTGGGCGGTGTCGCCCACGTAGAGCAGTGACTCCCCCGGCAGCTGGTCGATGATGGCGCGTGCGACGGTGAGCCCGCCCACACCGCTGTCAAAGACTCCGATCGGCGCATCACTCACGAGCAACGAGTTTACGGGAGCGCACAGTCCGTAGGCTTAGCGCATGACCAGCGCGCTGCTCACCGACCGCTACGAGCTCACGATGATCGACGCCGCGATCGGCAGCGGCCTGCACGAGCGCGAGTGCGTATTCGAGGTCTTCGCCCGGCGACTCCCCGACGGTCGTCGCTATGGAATCGTTGCGGGTACCGGGCGGCTGCTCGAACTCATCCGCGAGTTCCGCTTCGGCGATGCCGAACTCGAGTGGTTGCGCACCAACAACGTGGTGCGTGCGGCGACCCTCGACTGGCTCGCCGACTACTCCTTCGCCGGCAGCATCTCGGGCTATCGGGAGGGCGAGGTTTACTTTCCGGGCTCCCCCATGCTCGTCGTGCAGGGTGGATTCGCTGAGTCGGTCGTGCTGGAGACTCTCGTTCTGAGCGTGCTCAACTACGACAGCGCCGTTGCCAGCGCGGCAAGCCGGATGGTCAACGCCGCCGTCGGACGGCCTCTCGCCGAGATGGGGTCACGGCGAGCCAGCGAGCGCGCGGCCGTGGCCGCCGCCCGCGCCGCTTTCATCGCGGGCTTCGGCGCGACCAGCAATCTCGAGGCGGGCCGCACCTGGGGCGTTCCGACCATGGGAACCGCCGCGCACGCATTCACCCTGTTGCACGAGAACGAGCGAGCCGCGTTCGAGGCGCAGGTGGCGGCGCTGGGGCCCTCGACTACTCTCCTCGTCGACACCTACAACGTGACGGCTGCCGTCGAACTCGCGGTGGAGGTCGCCGGCACCGACCTCGGCGCCGTGCGCATCGACAGCGGCGACCTGCCCTCGCAGGTGGCCGCAGTGCGGGCGCAGCTGGATGCGCTGGGCGCGACCGCCACGAAGATCACTGTCACGAACGACCTCGACGAGTACACGATCGCGGCCCTGAGCGCCGCACCGGTCGACTCCTTCGGGGTCGGTACGTCTGTGGTGACCGGATCCGGGCATCCGGCCGCCGGCCTCGTCTACAAACTTGTCGCCCGCCGCGACGAGTCGGGAGCGTGGCAGTCGGTGGCGAAGAAGTCGGCGGCGAAGGCGACCATTGGCGGCCGCAAGTTCGCGGTGCGTTCCCTCAGCGGCGGCGTGGCCGACGCCGAGACCATCTACATCGGTGTCGCGCCCGACGAGTCGGCGTCCAGCCGCCCGCTTCTCGTTTCACTCGTCACCGGGGGCGTGCTCGACGAGCGCTACCTGGGGGCGCAGGGCACGCTGCTGGCCCGAGAACATCGAGCGATGGCCGTCGCAGAACTCCCCGAGGATGCGCTGCGGCTGAGCCGGGGAGAGCCCGCCATCCCCACGGCGTACGTGGCGGATCCTTCCACCCGTCTCACCTATCCCGCATAGCCCGCGCCAATAATTGCCCGCTAGGTTTCTCATTTAGACTTAGGCGGATAACCGGGCCAGGTGCGAAGACGGGCCGAGCCCCGGTGGAATCGAGCGGAGAAATGAGCGTGACTTCCTCACCGGGTGACCCGTCTTCGGGCCGCGACCTCCGCACCGTAGCTGTGGTCCTCGCCGGTGGTGTCGGCGCCCGGATCGGGTTCAACCTGCCGAAGCAGCTCATCAAGATCGCGGGCAAGTCTGTGGTGGAGCACACTATCGAGGCGCTCAACGATTCGCCGGATGTCGACGAGATACTCGTCATGATGACCCCGGGCCACCTCGACCCGATCCTTGCTATCCGCAGCACGGGCAAATACCCCAAGCTCACCAACATCTACGAGGGCGGCGGCGACCGCAACCAGACCACCCAGCTCGCGATCGACGCGCTGGGCGACACCGAGGTCAAGGTGCTCTTCCATGACGCAGTGCGCCCGTTCGTCGACAACCGCATCGTGCACGACTGTGTGGTGGCGCTCGACGAGCACAGCGCGGTCGACACCGCGATTCCGTCCGCAGACACGATCATCGAGGTTTCCGACGACGGGTTCCTCATCGATGTGCCTCCACGCTCCAAGCTGCGCCGCGGCCAGACGCCGCAGGGCTTTCGGCTCTCCGCCATCCGCGCTGCCTACGACAAGGCCCGGCTCGACCCGAATTTCACGGCGACGGATGACTGCACCGTCGTGCTGCGCTACACCCCGGAAGTGCGCATCGCCGTCGTTGCAGGCTCCGACGAGAACATGAAGGTCACCGAACCCATCGACATCGCGATGGCCGACAAGCTCTTCCAGCTGCGATCCTCCACCGCTAAAGAACTGGCGGCCGAGACGCGCACCGAGGGCCTCGCCGGTAAGACCATCGTCGTGTTCGGCGGCGGCTACGGAATCGGCGCCGAGGTCTGCGCGGTGGCGAAAGACTTCGGCGCGAACGTCTTCTCGTTCAGCCGCTCCGAGACGAAGACGCACGTGCAGAACCGGCAGGAGGTGGGCGAGGCGCTGAAGCAGGCCGCGGATGCCACGGGCCGCATCGACTACGTGGTCAATTCGACTGGGCTGCTCGCCATCTCACTGCTCGAGGAGGCGTCTGACGACATCGTCTACGAGACGATCGATGTCAACCTCGTGGGCTGCATCCTGATCGCACAGGAATCGCTTCCGTACCTGCGCGAAACCTCGGGCCAGCTGCTCAACTTCACCTCGAGTTCGTACACGCGCGGTCGCGGCGGTTACAGCCTCTACTCCGCGACGAAAGCCGCGATCGTCAACTTCACGCAGGCACTCGCGGACGAGTGGGTGCCTGACGGCGTGCGTGTCAACGTCGTGAATCCCGACCGTACGAGCACCCCGATGCGCACGAAAGCGTTCGGCAGCGAACCGGTCGGCAGCCTGCTCAGCGCCCGCTCGGTCGCCCTCGCCTCGATCGACACCCTGATCTCAAGCGCAACCGGGCACGTCATCGATGTGCGCCGGGATGGCGGCCCCGTCGACGGCCTGGACGAGCTCACTGACGACGAGCTCGCGGCCGACGAGCACGAGGACGACGACTGAGCTCCATGGAGACAGGCACCGGCACCGCGAACCCCGGCGGGGGGTCCGCGAAGCGGGGCGCGTCCCCCGCTCCTCGCCCCCAGCGCGCGAGCGTGCGCAGCTCGGTCACCCGTATCTCCTTCGTCGACCTGGGGCTGCTTGCCGGCCAGGTGCTCGGCCTCGTCTTCGCGGCGACGGGCGCGCTCGCTCCGCCGTCGCCCTGGCTCACCGTCGCCGGCAGCGTGCTCTTCGTCGGCTCCCAGGTGGCGATCACCGCCCTGCGATCTCCCCTGAACCGCGCGCTGAGCTACATCGGGATTTCGCGCGCGATCCGGGTGCTGCTGCTGGTGCTGCTCGCGGTGTTCCTCGAACTCGCCCTCGCCTCCGAGACCGCTGCAGACAACCTGCGTCACGGCTCGACGGTGTGGCTGCTCCCCCTCGCTGGCGCGCTCTGCTTCCTGGCCACCTTCGCCGACCAGTGGCGGGCTCGCGGCTACCGCGGCGCCGGTCTCGCCTGGCGAGGTCTCGAGCCTTACGGGCTGCCCGATTCGCCGCCCGCGCCAGACGGCAGGGCCACCGGCATCCTCGCTCTCGTCCCGACCTTCGTACTGACCGTCGGCATCCCCGCTGTGCTCGCACTCAACCGCCCGTACACCGACCTGGTGGTGATCGGCGCGATCGCCGCCATCGCCGGCGCAGCATCCTGCTTCGCAAGCGTCGTGCTGCGTGAGCGGCTCCTGCGCGGCGGCACGCGAGCCGACCGGGTGCTGGCGCTGCGCACGGCGCTCGAGGCCTATTCCCCCGAGGTCGTGATCTTTTTCAGTGCCCCCGCGAGCGGCACCTATGCCCTCAACGTGTGGATCCAGACGGCGAACGCGTTCACCACCCGCACCCTGATCGTGAGCAAGGAGGCCGGTCACCTCGCGCGCATGGAGCCCACCCCGATTCCAGTGCTGTTCGCATCCCGGGCGCGGGACATCGAATTTCTGACGGTGCCGTCGGTGAAGGTCGTGCTTCATCCGACCACCGCCAACAAGGTGTTCGAGATCATGCGGCTGCGCGGACTGCTGCAGGTGTTCATCGGCCACGGCGACAGCGACAAGGTGTCGAGCTTCAACCCGTACAGCAAGGTGTTCGACGAGATCTGGGTCTCCGGGCCTGCGGGCATCGACCGGTACACGGCGCTCGGCGAGGGATTCCGTGCCGAACAGTTCGTGACCGTCGGGCGACCCCAGCTCGCCGAGATCGCAACCGTGGCCGCCGACGGCTCGAGCGATATCGAGGTGCCACGGCCGACCGTGCTCTACGCACCCACCTGGGAGGGCTTCCTCGAGCAGTCCAACTACTCCTCGCTGGCACACATGGGCGTTCGGATGGTCAGCGCGATGCTCGCCATGCCGAATCCGCCGCGCATCCTGTTCAAGCCCCACCCCTCGTCGGGGCATCGGCGACCGGACATGCTGCAGGCGCAGGCAGAGATCGGGCGGCTGCTGGCCGAGGCGGGCAGCGACCACCAGGTCTTCGCCGACGGCACGGTGTCGTTGTACGCCGCCTTCAACAGTGCGGATGTCATGATCACCGATATTTCAAGCGTGCTCACCGACTTTCTCGCCTCGCACAAGCCCTACCTGGTCACCAACCCGCGGGATGAACCGCTCGCCGAGTTCCTGTCGGCTTTCCCATCCAGCGCGGCGGGCGCCATCATCGACACCGACCTGGGCAGCCAGCAGGGCACCGGGTTCGTCGCGGCGATCGAGCACGCGCTGGCCGGCGACGCGACCGGTCGTCCCGCGCGCATCGAATTGGCCGACTACCTGCTGGGGCCCGTTTCCGCCGACCCTGTGGCATCCTTCGTCGACGAGGTCTCCCGCGCCGTCGAGCGCGCCCGGGTGCGCTACCCCGAGCCGCGGGTCGTTCCGGCTCCGCCGGCAATCGAGGAGGGCTCGCTGGTGTCCGTCGCAGGGCCAACCGACGGTGCGGATGCCGCAGAAGGGGCGGCCGGATGATCCGGCGAATACTGCTGCTGCTCTCGGCGCTCGCTGCCGCGATTTCGACGGTGACGCACTGGTCGGTGCTGCTCCTCGGCGTAGCGCTGTACTGCGCGACGGTCGTCATGGCGCTGCTCGGCCACCGGGTTCGACGCAGCGGCGACGCCGACCAGACCGGCGCGGCCATCGTGCTCAGCGTGGCGACGGCGATCGTCGTGCTGCATGCCGGCGGGGATCCCGCCGTGCTCTGGGAGGTCGCCGCATTGCTCGCAGTGCTGCACTGCGTGCATCTCCTGCGACACGTGCTGAGAGTGCTGGTCTTCCGACGCTGGCGAACGGCCGCGGACTGGCGAAACGTCGCGGTGGCGGCGCCGACTCCCGTGCGAGTGGTGCCGGTGGCCGGGCCGACCCTGGTGCCGATCCCGGTTTGGATCGTCGCCCCGATCTGCGCGATCTACGACGCGGACCCGATCGTCTACCTGCTTCTCGCCATCCTGAGCCTCGCCCTGGTCGTCATCACCTTCGTTCCGGTCACCCACGCGCTGCTTCACAACCTGCGGATGCCTTCGGAAACCGTGCGCCTCGCCGCGCTCGCCGCAGCCCTGCGGAATTCGTCGCCCGAGGTTCTCGTGCACTTCAACGCCCGCCCGCAGAGCGCCTACGCGATCAACGAGTGGATGCCCGTGCTCGCGATCCTGAACCAGACGCATCCGGTCGTGATCCTCACCGTCGACCGACAACCGTGGCACTTCGACACGATCGACGCCACGGCCATTCCCCTGGTGCACCTGAACGGTGCGGAAGCGATCGAGCGCTTCGTCGAGCTCATTCCCTCGCTGTCGCTGGCCCTGTATCCGCGCGATACGTCGCCCAACAAGAACCTGCTGCGGGTTCCGGGGCTCTTCGACATCTACATCGGCCATGGCGAGAGCGACAAGTCAGAAACCGCCAACCCCGCGACCAGGGCCTTCGACGAGATCTGGGTCGCCGGTGAGGCTGCGCGCGACCGCTTTCTCGAGGCCAACATCGGGGTGCGCCCCGACCAGCTGCGCATCACCGGGCGCCCGCAGGTCGACGCTCTGCGCGACCTGGCCCACGATCGCAACCCGGGTGCGCGGGACGCGCCCAGGTGCGTCGCCTATGCGCCCACCTGGGAGGGCTACTACGCCGAGGACGGCTATGGGTCGGTACAGGCGCTCGGCGGCGTGGTCATCGCCGCGCTGCTCGCGCGCGACGACGTTGCGGTGACTTATGTTCCGCATCCCGCACTGGGAAGCCTGAACCCGGAATTCGCGCTGGCCGGTCGCCGCATCGCGTCCCGGGTGTTGTCGCGGCGCGGCCGTGTGGTCGTCGAGGGCTCGCAGGGTGAGCGTTTCGCCGCCCTTGCCGAGGCCGACGTGCTCATCACGGATGTCTCGAGCGACCTCGTCGACTTTCTCGCCCTCGACCGGCCACTCATCGTGCTCAACCCTTCCGCGCAGGAGCCAGCCACCTTCGTCGTCGCCAACCCGTCGGCCGCCGCCGCGGACGCGGTGCTCGATCGCGATTCGATCGGACGACTCGGGGAGGCTCTCGACCGCGCGCTGTCCCCGAGCGGGTCCACCCCCGACTCCGCGGCGGCGCGCACGGCACTCACCCGGCGTTATCTCGGCGACCTCTCCGTGTCACAGGTCGAGCGGTTCCTGGCCGAGGTCGACCGCTGCCTCGACCTGATCGCGGCCACCCGCCCGGAGCGTACGCTGCCCATTGAACCTGAACCGGAACTCGAGACCGCGTCGGGTTCGAAGGGACCCGCATGAGCGCCCTGTCGACGACCGCCGGCATCATTCTCGCCCGTGTGCGCGGGCGTTCCCTGGCCCGTGAGATCGCCCGGTCGACGCCGCCCGTCACGCCCGTCGCCGTCTACTTCGCAGACGCCCCGTCGGGGCTGTACCAGCTGAAGCGCTGGTATCGGGTGCTCGAGGCGCTGGAGGCGACCTACCCGGTCTCGATCATCACCTCCGACCCGTCGACCTATCGCGTGGTGAGGGGCCAGACCGCGCTGCCCGTGACCTTCGCCGTCGGGCCCGCCCAGCTCGACCGGGTGCTGCAGCGGCAGCAGGTGCGCGTGGTGCTCTACCCCAATCACAACGCCCTCAATTTCCGGGTACTGCGCTTTGCCCGGCCCGTGCACGTCTTCATCGGGCACGGCGAGAGCGCGAAAGACTCGTCGGCGTCGCGGCAGCTCAAGGCCTACGACTTCACCTATGTCGCGGACGCCGACTCGATCGAGCTGCTGCGACGCATCCGCGGCTACGACGCAAATGCTGCGGCCGTCGTCGTCGGCAGCCCATGGCTGGGGTTCCCTGGCGCTGCGCCCGCAGGATGGACGCCCGATGATCGCCCCGTCGTGCTCTATGCGCCCACCTGGGAGGGCGACCGGCCCAGCATGGACTACAGCTCGGTCGAGATGGTCGGCGAGTCGATTGCGAACGCCGTCATGGGCACACCCGGCCTGCGCCTCATTTATCGGCCGCACCCGTGGCTCGGCCGCGTGCGGCCCGCGAGCGCGGCAGCGGATGCCCGTATCCGGCAGGCGGTCAGTGCGGCCGGGGCCGGACATTTCGTCGACACGGGCGAGTACGGCTGGTCGCTCGCCGCCGCCGACCTCTGCATCACCGATGTCTCATCGGTCGCCTTCGACGCGCGGGCCCTGGGAACACCGCTCATTGTCACCGTGCCGACGAGCGACACGATCCCGCCCGTACCCGAGAGCGCCTATGCCGGCGCGGTTCGGCTGAGCGCCGGCACGCCATTAGAGATTCGAGCGCTCATCGAGGCGGCGCGCGCCGGGGCCGCGGCAATCCACGACACAGAAGCGCCGGGACGGCTCGCGGGAATGACGGCGCTGGTCGCGGCGGTCGGCGACGCCCTGAAAATAGCCGACCAGACAGTCCGGGAGCCGTAGCCGCACCTTGTAGGTCTCTCAGACGAAACCACCGCCTGGCACAGTGGGCGCGCAGGCGAGTCGGCGAGTATTGCAGCTGTGATCGACACGAGTGTTCAGCGACTCGTGGGCTCGCCCAAAGGCGCACGAGTTCGCAGTCGGGCCGTAGGCGAGAAATCCCCGGTCCCCTCCGCGCCGTCCCCGCGCACCCGGCGGGGCTGGGTCGACCCCCTGTGGCTGGGCGCCCTGGGTGCGATCGTCGTCGCCATCGGCTCCTGGATTCCCTCCAAGTGGAACGACGAGGCCGCGACCCAGACCGCCGCCCTGCGCAGCCTGCCGCACCTCTGGCAGATGATCCAGAACATCGACGCCGTGCATGCCACCTATTACTTCCTCATGCACTTCTGGCTGCTGGCCTTCGGCACCTCCAACATCGCCCTGCGCGCCCCGTCGATGATCGCGGTCGGTTTCGCGTGTGCCGGCGTCGTCGTGCGCGGCCGCCGCCTGGGTGGCCGGCGCCTCGCAATCTTCGCCGGGCTCGCGTTCGTGCTGCTGCCGCGTGTCACCTGGATGGGCATGGAGGCGCGCTCCCAGGCCCTGACGGCGGTTGTCGCCGTTTGGCTCACCATCCTGCTGCTGCGGGCAGTCGAGCGCCGCACGATCGGCTGGTGGGCCCTGTACGCCGGAATCGCCGGGGTCGGAGTGCTGCTCAACATCTATGTCGCCCTGCTGGTGCTGGCGCACGGGGTCACGATCGTCATCGCCCGCCGACGCCTGGCGAACCCGGGTCGGCTATTGATCGGCTGGGGTGCGAGCGCGGCGGTCGCCGCCGCGCTGTCGTTCCCGATCGACCGGCTCTCGCTGGCGCAGACCGGCCAGCTGCCGTTCGGCCCGTTGACCCTGACCGGCACGCTCAACACCCTGCTCTTCGAGCAGTACTTCTCGGGCGCAACTCCGACCGTCGCACGCGGCGTGCCGGTTCCTCCGACGAGCCTTTGGGCGATCGCGATCATCCTGGCGGCCACGCTGGGCTGGATCATGATCCTGGCTCCCATCGCGCGCCGCTATTTCCGACCGATCCCGCCGCGGCCGGTGTCGCTCGGCTTCCTCGGGCTGGTCGTGCCGTGGATCGTCGTGCCCACCGCTCTCGTGCTGCTGTACTCGCTGATCGGGCATCCGATGTACAGCGGGCGGTACTTCGCCTTCACGACCCCCGCGGTCGCCCTGCTGATCGGCGCGACGGTCTCGGCGCTGCGCCTGCCGTGGTTCCGTATCGCGGCGATCGGCCTGCTAGCGCTGCTGGTGCTGCCCGTCTACCTGTCACAGCGCACGCCCACCTCGAAGAACGGCACCGACTGGCAGCAGGCCGCCGCCATCCTGCAAACCCATGCGAAGCCCGGCCAGGACATCTACTACGGCCCGGCCAAAGACGGATCGAACGTCTCGATGCACAAGATCGGGCAGGCCTACCCCGCCGTCATCTCCACCCTGCACGACATCGCGCTCAAGCAGACCTCGATCCAGGTCTCGCTGCTTTGGGGTACACACTGGCCCTTGACGCACGCGAAAGCTGTGCTTCAGACGACGCCGCTGTTGTGGGCCGTCATCGAGCATCCGCGTACCGTCTCGCAGAACTCCACCAAATCGGAACGCTACATCGAAAGCCAGGGCCTGCACCTCGTGCACATCTGGCGTGGCTCAGAGACCGACATCCTCGAGTTCAGCCGCTAGCGTTCACGCGGGCTGCACCTGCGGCTACGGCTGCACCTGCGGCTGCTGCTGGGACGACCGCTACGGCGACCGCTACGGCTTGAGCTTCTCGTAGACTTCTTTGCACTCCGGGCAGACCGGGAACTTCTCGGGATCGCGCCCCGGTGTCCACAGCTTTCCGCAGAGCGCCCGCACGGGCTTTCCCGTGAGCGCGGACTCGATGATCTTGTCTTTGGGCACATAGTGCGAGAAGCGCTCGTGATCGCCGTCTTCGAGCTGTTCATTGCCGAGCAGCTCTTCGAGTTCGCGGTCGAGCGTGTCGGTGCCGGCCGCGCCGCCACCCGTGCCAGGACCGCCGGGACCTGTCTGTTCGGTGTCGCTCATGCCTCTAGTTTCGCACGCTGGCACTCAAAATCTCAGGGGAACGTCGATCGAAGATCCGACCGCCCCAGGTGATGCCGAGCCAGAGGAACAGCGAGCCGAGCACGAGCCCGCTGAGCAGTGACAACCACGCCCAATGACCGTGCTGGAACAGGGCGAGGGCCGCGAACAGCAGCGTCGGCGACGCGAGGATGATCGTGACGATGAACGAGAGCGACTGGATGAGCGACGACGCTGTGCCCACCGACTGCGGCGCCGCGAACGGGCTGTCGCCCGGGCGCACTGCCGGGTAGGGGAAGCGCGCAGATCCGACGCTCGACAGCCCGAGACCGGTGAACAGCACTCCGAGTCCTACCCCGAGCAGCGCGGGAAGGATGCCGAAGCTGCCGTAGACGGCCGCGCTGAGTATCGCGGCGACCACCAGCAGCGGCACTCCGACGACGAGGGGCGGCACAACGCGACCGAAGCGGTCTGCCCGCCCTGTGGTGCCGGACGCGAGATGCAGCCAGATCGCCGTGTTGTCGTAGGCCGTGTCGTTGTGCACGAGCCAGCCGAGGAACAAGGCCATGATCGGCACGGGCAGCAGTGCCAGCACCTGCGTGGGCACGCCGATGATCAGGAACGGCACCATCAGCAGGAAGGGGATGACCGGAATGACGATGAGCGACGCGTGGTAGCGGGCATCCCTGATCCAGTAGGTGAAGCTACGCTCGGCTATTACGCTCGCCGGCGATACCCTGGCCACGCGGAACAGCCCGAGCCCCCGGTAGTTGCGCCCTTCGGATGACTGCGGCTGGGTCACCAGCATGACCTTGACCAGTGTTCGCCATGCCAGCCAGAGCAGTCCGAGAAAGACGAGCGCGATGAGCTCGCGCAGCAGGGCCAGGCCGATGTGGCCCTGGGCGGCGTCCGCTGGCGCTGCCCACACGGCTCCGAAGGGTGACCAGGCGGCGACGTTGGCCGATGCGGACAGCACCTGCGCCCCGTTCTGCAGCCAGTCGGTGCGGTAGATCAGCACGAATACGACGACGAATCCGGCAAGGGCGGCGAACCCGAGCAGGCCTGCGGAGTCGCGCGAACGGCGTGACGACAACAGCGATGCCGCTACCGAGATCGACACCCGCGAGCAGAGCAGGCAGGTTGCAACGATGACCGGCGCGCCAATGATCGCGAGGATGACGGCCAGCGGGTTGCGGGCCCATGTCACGATCTGCGCCAGTCCGATTATGGCCATCGCCACCGCGGGGATGCTGATCAGGGCCGCGACGGCGAGCGACGTCGCGAGCCTGCTGGTGGGGATGCCGTAGAGCGAGAACTTGCGCGGGTCGAGCACGTCGTCGACACCGAACACCAGGGGGATAATGACGAAACCGAGCACCAGCAACGCGCCGAAAACCTCGACCCCGCGCGAAGCGATCGCGGCGCTCTCGAAGCGCAGGCCGACAAGGCCGACCACGACGAACAGCGCCATGCCAAGGCCCGAGGCGAGCCCGATGACGAGACCGACGATGCGCCACGGGCTGCGCCGGAACGCGTTGCCGAGCAGACGCAGCTTCAGTCGGAGAAGCTGTTCAACCACGACATGCCCTCCACGCTCGTGCGGCCGCCGGCCAGTTCGACGAAGCGATCCTCGAGGGACTTGCCCTTTCGAACATCCGCCATTGTTCCGGAATCGAGAATCGCGCCGTGCACGACAACGGCGACGTGGTCGCAGATGCGCTGGATGAGATCCATGCTGTGGCTGGAGACCACCACCGTGCCGCCGGCATCGACGTAGGTGCGGAGAATCTGCGTGACGTTCGCGGCCGACACCGGGTCGACTGATTCGAAGGGCTCGTCGAGCACCAGCAGCCGCGGCGAATGGATCATGGCGGCCGCGAGCGCGATCTTCTTGCTCATCCCGGCCGAGTAGTCCGCGACGAGCCGCCCGAGCGCATCCTCGAAGCCGAAAGCGGTCGCGAGGTCGGCAGTGCGAGTGCGGACGGTTTCTTCGTTCAACCCGCGAAGCGTTCCCGAATAGAAGAGCAACTGGGCGCCCGTGAGGCGATCGAACAGTCGCAGGCGGTCGGGCAGCACTCCCATGTTGCGTTTCGCCGCGACCGGGTCCCGCCAAACGTCCACGCCATGCACCAGCACCTTGCCGGCATCCGGCCTTAGCAGGCCCGTCACCATGGACAGAGTGGTCGTCTTCCCCGCGCCATTGGGACCGACGATGCCATAGAACGAGCCGGCCTCGACGGCGAGGTCGATTCCGGCCACCGCGATCGTGTCGCCGAAGCGCTTGACCAGCCCCTGGATGACCAGCACTGTCTCGGCCGGCGCCGGCTTCGCGGCCGGTTTCGCTGCAATCGTCGCTGCCTCTTTCGGCGACTCTTTCGCTGCCACTTTCGGCGCTGCTTTCGGCGCCGCCTTCGGTGCCACTCTCGGCGCCGCCTTGGGTGCCACTCCGGGTGCGGCGCCCGGAGCCGCTTTCGGCGCGCGCGGGGTGGTCGTGCGGGGCGTTGTCGCCCGTGCGGGTGCCTTGCGGGCGGGAGTCTTCGCCGTCGCCGCGGTGCCTGAGGCGGCCGGCTGCGCTGCGCGCGTTGCTGCCGGTTTTGCGGCACTGGCCGCAGCCGGTTTGGCACCCGCCGACCGCTTTGCCGGAGTGCTAGGAACTGAGGCGTTGTCAGGGGAAGAATCCACGTCCCCACCGTACCAAGCCGAACTTGGCCCGCCTGCCGAGTATCACGAAACGACAACAACAGTCGGGATCCTGTGTGTCTGTACAGACCCGCCCGATAGTGTGGAAGAACAGCACAACGGTGTGTCCAGACGTAATCCCCGTGGTTAACGGTCAGCAAATTCTTAGGAATACCCGATTGATTGGGAAGGTTCCCTACCAATCGGTCCAAAGAATTCGCCGGCGGATCTGAAGTTTTCGCAGGCGAGTCAAGTTCTCGCCACTGTGAGAGCGCCGATCGTATTGCTCGAAGGCAAGAAAGCCCGCAGAGCAGCGCAACCAAAATCAGCGCAACAGATGGCCAAACAGATGGCCTAACAGATGGCCAGGGGAACAAACACAAGGAGACGAATCGTGAGTACACAGGTAGTGATACTCGCTGCCGGTATGGGCAGTCGTCTTGGGCGCACCCTCCCGAAGCCTCTTACTCCGCTCGCCGATGGCCGCAGCATTCTGCAGCAGCAGTTCGACAACATCCACCAGACCCTCGGCGCCAAGACTCCGGTCACGCTCGTCGTCGGCTACAAGCTCGAGCACATCATCGAGGCATTCCCCGACGCATCCTTCGTCTACAACGAGCAGTACGACCAGACCAACACCTCCAAGAGCCTTCAGCGTGCACTGCAGGCCTCGTCGACCGGTGGCGTGCTCTGGATGAACGGCGACGTCGTCTTCGACCCCACCGCTCTAGACCGCATCAGGCCCTACATCGAGCGCGACCAGTCGTTCGTGTGCGTCAATACGGCCAAGGTGAGCGACGAGGAGGTCAAGTTCACGGTCGACGCCGAAGGGTTCATCGACCAGATCTCGAAGACCGTCGTCGGCGGCCTCGGCGAGGCGATCGGCATCAACTACATTTCGAGCGCGCACAAGTCGGTACTGCTGCACCACCTCAAGCGCGTCGCCGACCAGGACTACTTCGAGCGCGGCATCGAGTTGTCGATCGAACAAGACGGACTCCGTATCGAGCCCGTCGACATCTCAGACCTCTACGCGGTCGAGATCGACTTCGCCGAAGACCTCGAGCGGGCCAACCTCTTCGTTTAGGCCAATCGTTCAGGCTCCCGCTTCCCGCACGCATTAGGGTCGTATCGGATGACCCGACCATCGTGGAGCCGGGCAGAGTGAGGCCAGCCAGAGTGAGATACGTGTGACCGAGGTCATTACACCGCGCCGCGAGCGCTCAGTAGCGCAGCGCTATCGGCATTCGCTCTGGTTGCTGACCAAGCGCGACCTGCAGGTGCGGTACACCACGTCAGCGCTGGGCTACGTGTGGTCGATCCTCGACCCGCTGCTGATGTCGGCGATCTACTACTTCGTCTTCGTGATCCTGTTCAACCGCGGCACCCTCATCGAAGATCCGTACATCGTCTTCCTGATGCTGGCGCTGCTGCCCTGGACGTGGTTCAACGGCGCGATCAACGACATGGCGAAGGCCTTCATCCGCGAGTCGAAGCTGATCCGTTCCACGAGCATCCCCCGCTCGATCTGGGTGATGCGCATCACGCTCTCGAAGGGCATCGAGTTTCTGCTCAGCCTTCCCGTGCTGGTGGTATTCGTGTTCATCACGCAGTTCACCAAGACGCCGGCCCACATTCGCTTCGACGCCGTCTACACGCCGCTCGCGATCGTGCTCGAGGCCGTGCTGATCGTGGGGCTCGGGCTGATCATCGCCCCCGTCGTGGTGTTCTTCCGCGACCTCGAGCGGGCGATCAAGCTCGCTTTGCGGCTGCTGTTCTATGCGACGCCGATCGTCTACGGCATCGCCAAGTTCGACAAGCACCCCCTCATTAAGCATGTGCTCGATCTCAACCCGCTCACGGGCATCATGTCGATCTATCGGGGGGCGTTCTTCAAGGGAAACCTCGACTGGCCTGCCGTTGGCATCGCGGCGATCGAGTCGGTCATCATCCTGGTCATCGGAATCTTCATGTTCCGTCGCAATGTGCGCGCCGTCCTGAAGGAGCTGTGAGCATGGCCCAGCCCGGAATGCTGTCATCGGCGGCCGCGACCGCACGAAAGCCGGTCATCGTCGCGAACGACCTCGGCATCCAGTTCAAACGCAACCGCCGCCACCGCCGCAGCTTCAAAGACCTCTTCGCCGAGAGCAGCCGCCGCGCCCGCCCCGACGAATTCTGGGCGCTGCGCAACATCAATTTCTCGGTGCAGGCAGGTGAATCCGTCGGCGTTGTCGGCCGCAACGGCCAGGGCAAGTCGACACTGTTGAAACTGGTGGCGGATGTCATGATCCCGGACGAGGGCAGGGTCTCGGTCACAGGCGGCGTCGCACCACTGATCGAGATCACGGGCGGCTTTGTCGACGACCTGAGCGTGCGAGAAAACGTCTTCCTGACCGCCGGACTGCACGGCATGAGCGTGCAGGAAATCGAAAACAGGTTCGACGAGATGATCAGCTTCGCCGACATCGGCGACTTTCTCGATACCCCCTACAAGCACCTCTCGAGCGGTATGCGAGTGCGCATCGCCTTCGCGGTGATCTCGCGGCTCGAAGAGCCCATCCTGCTTGTCGACGAGGTGCTGGCCGTCGGCGACCGGCAGTTCAAAGAGAAGTGCTATGCGCGCATCGACGAGATGCTGGCGAGCGGTCGCACCATGTTCTTCGTGTCGCACAGCGAGGCCGACCTGCTGCGGTTCTGCACCCGCGGACTCTATCTCGACAAAGGAAAACTCATACTCGACGGCCCGATACAAGAGGTTGTCGACCGCTACAACGCGGACTACAAGTAAGAGTTATGACTATCGTCCCGAACGGAAACGGCACTCCGCCGCCAGCACTACCAGGGCATGGTGTTCCGGGCGGTGCGACCGTGGTGCGCACGCTCGACCGCATGCTCTCGGTGCAGCGTCCCGTGGTGCTCGCGCACATCCGCAGCATCCGTCGCTCCCATCCGCAGGCCGGCCCGGCAGAGATCATCCGCACGCTCGAGCGGCGCTACCTGGCGGCCGTGACCACGGGCGGCGCGCTCGTCGGGGCTACCGCGGCGATTCCCGCGGTCGGAACCGTCGCATCCCTCGCGCTGTCGACGGCCGAGACGGCGGGATTTCTCGAAGCCAGCGCGCTGTTCGCGCAGTCCGTGACCGAGGTGCATGGCATCGCCGTCACCGACCCCGAGCGGGCGCGCACCCTGGTCATGACAATGATCCTCGGCACCGCGGGCAGCGAACTGGTCGAGCAGCTCGCCGGAGAGGTCGTGGGCATCGGTCCCGCCCGCTCGGCGTTCTGGGGCGAACTGGTGACCAAAAACCTGCCGAAGTCGGCGGTCGGCACGGTCGCGCGCCGCTTGCGCACGTTCTTCGTCAAGAAGTTCGCGGCCAACGAAGGTGCAGGCATTCTCGGCCGCGCGCTGCCGTTCGGGATCGGCGCCGTCATCGGCGGGGTCGGCAACCACGTGCTGGGGCGCCGGGTGGTGGCCAGCTCGCGCACAGCGTTCGGTCCGGCGCCGCTGCAGTTTCCGCTCTCGGTCGACGCTGCTCCTTCACAGCCGACGGGGACGGCCGCAATCCCCCAGTAGCCGCGGTGCGGTCGGATGCGGCGGCTAGCTTTTCGTTCATGACCCGAACCAGCCTTGCCGCTCTCAGTACCGAAGACGCCTACCGAGTCCCGTGGCACTTCGAGCGAGGAGACGGCGTCGAGCTTCCTTCCAACTGCTTCCGACTTCGCAACCTCGGGCCGGAGCGCCTTGCCGCAGTCACCTTCAACCTGTACGGCGCGGGCATCATGCCCGCCTCCGCGCCGTCGACCCTCGAGGCGGGCGACGCTCTCGAGATCGTGATCTCGGGCGCCGACCTCGCGCGCGACACTATTGGGCTGGTGCGCTGGTTTCGACCCAACGGCACCGAATACCTCTGGCGGGTGAGTTTCTAGGCAGTCATCGCCGGCTTGTCGGCGCGCAGCACGCTGATACTGTCGAGTCGTGGCTCGCTTCACGTTCACGGCCGGCAACGCCAGGAAGGTGTTGGCGATCCCGCTTTACGCGCTCGGCAACCTCGCCAGCCGCGTGGTTCCGCGCACGAGCGGCCTTTGGGTGTTCGGCTCGGGCAGTGGCGTGGGTGAGGGATCCCTCGCCCTGCTGCAGTATGCCCGGACCACCGATCCGGCGCTGCGGGTGGTCTGGCTCGCGCGCAATGCGCGTGACTCCGAGAGTGCCGCGGAGCTCGGAATCCCCACCGCTCTCGCGCGCAGTCCGCGCGGATTCTGGCTGACGCTGCGGGCCCGCGTAGTCGTCGTGACCCACGGCTTCGGCGATGCCAACCGGTTCGGTGAGCACGGCGCGTTCGTGGTGCAGCTGTGGCACGGCATCCCGTTCAAACACATCCACCTCGACTCCCCCGAGACCCTGCGAATCCCGGTCTTCTCGCGGTTCGGCCTGGTGCGTCGGGCGATCCGGCGTGCCTACCTGACCTCGGCCAGGGGCATCCGGCTGTTTCCGACTGCATCGCCTCTCGCTGCGGCACGCATCCGTACCGCATTCGGGTTGCCGGTCGACCGCATCGTCGTCACCGGCGACCCGCGCGACGACGTGCTCGCGACCGAGACCCGGGACGGGGCACGCGCGCGAATCGCGACGCTGCTGGGCGAGACCGAGCTGCCCGCACACGTGCTGCCCGCACACCTGCTGCTGTATGCACCGACCTGGCGCGACGGAGCCGAGGACCCGCTCATACCCACCGGCGACGAGTGGACGCAGATCGTCGACTACCTCGAGGCCACCGGCTCGATGCTGCTGATCCGGTCGCATCCGCTCGGCGCTGGCGACTACTCGGTCGGCACACGTCTCTCAACCCGCATCCGCATGCTCGGTTCCGACCTGCAGCCCGACATCACGCCGCTGCTGCCCGCCGTGGACGGCCTGATCACCGACTACTCGTCGATCGCGTTCGACTACTCCCTGGTCGGCGGCGTCATCCTGTTCCTGGCGCCCGATGTCGTTCGTTACTCGTCCAGCCGCGGGTCGTACGAACCGTTCTCCGACTTCAGCGGCGGGTTCGAGGCTATCGACTGGTCCGGCGTGATCGGCCTGCTGCGCGAACGCGATTCGAGCCGTGCAACGCGAACCCGGATGATCTCCCACACCGCCTGGCTCGCCGCGCGGGTTTACAGCTTCCGGGATGGCCGCAACACCGCCCGCGTGTACGACGAGATCCGATCGAGAGTGGGTGATGGCCCGCGCCCGGACTATGTGGTGCCGCCTCTACCGCTGCACGTGACGTCGCTCGAGCTCTCGGACAGCCAGGAGCCCTGGCTTACGCTGGCCGGCGTCGCGCCGGGCCGGATGCCCGTCACCGTGCAACTGGTCGGCCCGCGTGTGCGCCTCGGCGGCAGCATCACCGCGCAGGGCACCTCCTGGACGGCGACCGTGCCGCTCCTGACCTCGCGGCTGGGCGGCCCGCTGCTTCCACCGCCGAGTGGCCGGTACCGAGTGCGCCTGCTCGACCGTGACGGGCGCGTGCTGGATGCGACGGTGAGCGCGGCTGTTCCCGCGCCCGGCCTGCGAGCGGGGCTGTTCCGGTTCACGGTAGCTCCGTTCGACACCGGCGTCACAATCGACCTGGGCGCACCACTGGCCGCCGACGAGGTGGGGGCGGCGAACCAGGCCAGGTTGCAATCCGCGTATCGCAGGGTCTCGCGCGCGACCCAGGACTCGGTCTTCTTCGAGAGCTACTACGGTCAGAACGTCTCGTCGAACCCCCGCGGCATCGACCGCGCGCTCACCCGCCTGCGGCCGCGGACGACGCGCTACTGGAGCATCGTGGACGCCTCGGTCGAGGTCCCCGACGGCGCGGTGCCGATCCTCGAGGGCAGCGAGGCCTGGTGGCAGGCCCGGGCATCCTCCCGGGCACTCGTGGTCAACGACTGGCTGCGAAAGCGGTTCCGAAAACGTCGCGGGCAGACCGTGCTGCAGACCTGGCACGGCACACCGCTCAAGCAGCTGGCCCTCGATCGCCCCGGCGTTCGGCTGCGGGCCTCTCTCGCCACCCGGCGCGAGAAGTCGCACTGGGGCATCATGCTCGCGCAAAACCAGTTCAGCGCCGACATCTTCCGCTCGGCGTATGCGTTCCGCGGCCCGATCTGGCAAGAGGGATATCCGCGCGACGATATCCTCCGAACGGGTGACGGCGCCGCCGTTCGCGCCCGACTCGGCATCGCTGAATCGGCCAAGGTCGTGCTCTACGCGCCGACCTGGCGGGACGACCGACCCGGCAAGATCGACCACCTCGACGTCGCACGGTTCGCCCGCGGGCTCGGGCGAGGGTACGTCACGCTGATCCGCGGGCACTCGCGCAGCCTTCAACCGGGTGCCGAGATCGAGGCCGCCGGCGTGCTCGACGTCACGAGCTACCCCGACATCTCCGACCTGTTCCTGATCGCGGACGTGCTCGTCACCGACTACTCCTCGGTCATGTTCGACTTCAGCGTCACGGGCAAGCCCATGTACTTCTTCACCCCCGACCTGAAGCACTACCGCGATGACCTTCGAGGCTTCTACTTCGACCTGCTGGCGGATGCGCCGGGGCCGGTACTCGACGACCCCGCCGAGCTGGTGCGCAGCATCCTGAAGCCCGATCGTGTCGACTACGCCGAGCGGTATGCGGCCTGGCAGGCGAGGTTCAACCCGCGCGACGACGGTAAGGCCGGGGAGCGGGTTGTTCGCCGAATGCTCGAGCAGGGCATCCTGTAGGCGCACGTGCCATCGAGCGCCCGCAGGCGGCCCTCAGGACCACCGGCCTCGCGCGCTACAGGTCGGTGCGCGACGTGTCCATGGTGTTGCGGCCGCCCACGAACAGCCCGCGCAGAAAGCCGGCACCCCAGCTGAGATGCATCGACGGCAGCACCAGGATGAACAGCCAGCGGTCGCGCCACGATTTGCCGTTCTCGTAGATCAACCCCAGGTAGATGAGCAGCAGGATGTAGGCGAGCAGCCCCGTGTGCACGGCGATCGCGAGCATGCTCAGTTTGCCCCAGTGGATCACGTCGGTCAGCTGCAGGGTGCCGAAGATGATGCTGATCAGGAACGCCAGCACCAGCAACGGTGGCGCGAAGAAACGAAACGGGGTCCGGCGGGGATGACGGCGCACGAGTTCGCCGCGCCACACACCGGTGGTGAAGAACTGGCGGGTCAGCTTGCGCCAGTTTTCGCGGGGCCAGTACGTGACCTTGAGCTCCGGGTCGAACCAGACCAAGTGGCCTGCACCGCGGATGCGCAGGTTGAGTTCCCAGTCCTCGCCGCGCCGCAGTGACGGGTCGTAGCCCCCGACCTCGTCCAGGATCTGGCGTCGGAATACGCCCAGGTAGGCGGACTCGGCGGGTCCCTCCTTGCCACCGCTGTGGTAGCTGGCGCCGCCGAGCCCGAACCTGCTGTTGTAGGCGCGGGCGACCGCCATCTGGAATGGCGTCTTGCCGTTCGCCACCATGATGCCGCCCACGTTCGCGGCGCCCGTTCGGGCCAGCGTCTCGACCGCGCGCGCGGTGTAGCCGGGCGCGAGTTCGGAATGCGCGTCGACACGCACGATGATCGGATGCTCGGTCGATGCGATCGCGAGGTTGAGGCCCACCGGGATGTCGGTGCCCGGGTTGTGCACGAACCGCACGCGGGCATCCGACTCGGCCAGCTTCTCGACCAACTCTGTGGTGCCGTCGCTCGACGGCCCCAGCGCCAGCACCAGGTCCTGGCTGCCCGCATACTGCTGCGTGAGTATCGTGCGCACCGCGTCTTCGACGTAGGCCCGCTCGTTCAATACCGGCATCACGTATGACACGCCGGGCGCTGCTGTGTCGTTGGTCGGCAAGTTCTTCCAATACGTCGTACGCGGTCGGCCCAGCCTACCAGCGCACCCGATTGCGCCTTGGTCGGACCAGCGCTACTTGAGCTCCCCCAGCACAACCGTCGTCTTGATGGTTTTGCCGCCTCGAACGTAGGTGATGGATGCTTTGCTTCCGGCCTCGAGCACCCGCACCTGGGCGGTGAGGTCAGTGGCTCCGGTAATCGGGATGCCGTTGAAGTTGGTCACTACATCGCCCGCCTGCAGTCCGGCTTTCGCTGCCGCCTCGCCCGCGACGACGGAGGCGATCTTGGCTCCTACCGTCTTGGAGGTGGTCGCGCTGCCGTCGGTCGTCACATCCTCGACGCTCGCGCCCAGCAGGCCGTGGGTGGCGCTGCCGTTCTTGATGATGTCGTTGGCGATGCGCACCGCGACGTTCGACGGAATCGCGAAGCCGACACCGATGCTGCCGGACTGGCTGCCGTCGGAGGCGGACGAGTCGCTGGCGCTGGCGATCGCGCAGTTGACGCCGATGACCTTGCCGTCGCTGTCGAGCAGCGCGCCTCCCGAGTTGCCGGGGTTGATCGCGGCGTCGGTCTGGATGACCGAGAGCGAGATGGTCGAAGTCGAGGTGGTGGACTGCGACTGGCTGCTTCCGCTGCCACCGCCGCTGCTGCCGGAGCCGCCGCCGAAGTTCCAGAAGTTGAACGGGCTGCTGCCGGAGCCGCTGCCCGATCCATCGCCGCCGGACGAGTCGCCGCTGCCGCTGCTCGGTACCGCAGAGGACGCCACGGTGATGCTGCGGTTCAGCGCACTGACGATGCCGTTGGTGACGGTGCCGGACAGTCCGAGGGGCGCACCGATCGCGATAGCGGTATCGCCGACGTTGAGTTTGCTCGAGTCGGCGAACTGGGCCGGCTGGAGGCCGGTGACGTTCTGCAGCTTGATGACCGCGAGGTCGTCGATGGGGTCGGTTCCGACCACCTTGGCGGCGAGCAGGCGACCGTCGTTGGTCTCGACCTGGATCGTCGTGTTGGAGCTGTCACCGTCGAGGGTGACCACGTGGGTGTTGGTGAGCACGTAGCCGTCGGAGGTCATGATGATGCCCGAACCGGTTCCTGCCTCGTCGGAGGCGGTGACGTTGATGGTGACCACTGACGGGGACGCCTTGACCGCAACCGCGGTGATGGCTGTGGCATCCTTCGCGTTGTTGACGGTAATGCTGGTGGGGCCGGGGGCCGCGGCGCTCGAGTTGGAGTTGTTGTTCGAACCGACCGCGACGGCGATTCCCGCGCCGGAAACACCGCCCACGATGGCGGCGACGGCGGCGGCGAGCACGACCATTCCGGCACCACTGCGCTTCTTCGGCGCTGCGGGCTCGGAGGTGTAGACGGAGGGCTGTGGCTGCGTGGCCGACGTGTATTGTGACGGGGCTGGCTGTGCCGGGGCTGGCTGTGACGGTGCAGCTTGTGCGGCCGGGGCCAGTGGTTCGGTGGGCTGTGCCAGTGGTTCGGTGGGCTCCGATGGTGCGTCGGACATGGAGGGCTCCTTTCAAGCAGTGCAAGCTTCGACCGCAAACCTGAACATTCTATTTGCGTTGACTGAGCGCCTGCTGTCGGGCCCCGATACGTCGTACTCGCCGCCGTTAGCAGCCCGGTCCGCCAGGATTCTGGGTACAATCCCGGTTCACCAATACCGTTTTCGCCCCGCCTGCGGTCGCCACCAGCCGGTTTGCCGGGAGCGTGATCGTGCCGACGACTCGGGTCCAGTTGCCACCCGCAAAACGGTAGTCGGCGGTGAAGGTGATGCTGAGGTCGATGAAGTACGTGCCTGCGGTCGAATAGACGTGACTCGTCGACGTGGGATCGAATTGCGGGATGCCCTGCGCCGCCCACGTCGTGCCCGGAGTCGATCGCGTCGCCGTCGTTCCGTCGCCGTAGGTCCAGTGCCAGGCGACCGGCGTGAAGCGAACTGTCGCCAGTTGCCCGAGCAGTGTGCCGTCGACGGTCTCAACCCCGACGAGCGAGTAGAAGTTCGTGCTCAGCCCGACGATCATCCAGCCGGACGGCTCCATGTGATCGGTGCCGGGCGCCGCAGGGAAACTCCTGAGGTCACTGATGGTCACCGACGGGTTGCCCGGTGCCCCCGGCGGGATCACTGTGATGTCGGGGCACGCCTCCGGCAGCAGGTGGCAGACCGGTTTCGCCGGTTTGGGCTTGGGGTGTTGATTGCCTTTGGAGCCGGATGGCGCCCCCGCACCGCCACGAGACCCCGGCAACGACTGCTGCCCGGACAGGTCTACGCCACCGCCGTTTATTTGGCCGGTGATGCACGAGCCAGACTCGGCTTGAAACGTGGTGCATTTCGGATCAGAGACTTTCGGATTGATTTGGGTTCCGTGGAAGCCCGCCAGAACCGTGACTATTAGCAGAAGTTCGCGCCAGACCAAGGACCACTCTCCTCAACCAATAGCTTCGTCGAGTCCTTTGACTCATTCACGAGGTCCACCTGAAATGGAAAAACATTTGGGCGGGAGGCTGGAGTTATGTCCTGACCAAGGGCATTGATCAAGCGGGTCTGCGAGACGTCGTCACACACGTAAATCATCACGGACGTTCGAGCGGCCGTCGTTCGCCCGACTTGCTGAACGGAGAATTTGTACAGTCTCGAGCCACCGACCATATGGTCACCAGATTCACGAAACTTGTTGAAGATTGCGAGCTCAGTCTTGTATTGATCGGGAGCGACCCAAATCGCGATCCGATCCGGACGATAGCCACCGTCTTGGCCGATTGCGTCCGACGCGGCCACATACCCTCCAAATGCAGTCTTCGCGGCGGCCAGGGCATCCGCGTCCGTCGCAAAGACCGGCGTCGACGTCGGAACCGCAGTCGGTATCACGGGGCGCGACTGTGGCACGCATCCGGGAACTGTGAGCGTCGATGCCGCCATCAGCAGGGCAACAACGAGGGGTGGTGTTCGCATTCGCAGACGGTAGCGCCGTGCAAACAATTCGGTCACGAACTCTCCACAGCCGACGGACCTGTCTGTATTCGCGCTATCTTGGGCCCATGGCAGTGAGTGGCGCTTGGCAGCGCACCGCACGTGGAGCAATGTTGCTCGGCGGAAACGGTCAGCTGCGGCCATCCATCTTCGCCGAGATGTCGGCTCTCGCCGTTTCGACGGGCGCCATCAATCTCGGCCAGGGGTTTCCCGAGGAGGATGGCCCGGCCGAGGTGCTCGAGGCTGCCCAGAAGGCGATCCGCGACGGCGTCAACCAATACCCGCCGGGTCGGGGCATGCCGGTACTGCTCGAGGCGATCGCAGAGCACCAGCGGCGCTTCTACGGACTCACCTTCAATCCGGGCACCGAGGTGCTCGTCACGGCGGGGGCCACCGAGGCATTGACCGCGACGATCCTCGCACTGACCAGCGAAGGGGATGAGGTCGTCACCTTCGAACCGTTCTACGACTCTTATGCGGCGATCATCGCGCTGTCGAACGCCAAGCACGTGACTGTTCCGCTGCGCGCTCCCCTGTTCCAACCGGACCACGACGACCTGCGAAACGCGATCACCAACCAGACCCGTCTGATCATCGTGAACGACCCCCACAATCCGACCGGCTCGGTGCTCGACCGCGAGACTCTCGAACTGATCGTCGAACTGGCCAACCTGCACCAGTGCCTGATCGTCACCGACGAGGTCTATGAACATCTCACGTTCGGCTTTCGACACATCCCGATCGCGACCCTGGAGGGCGCCCGCGAACGCACGATCTCAATCTCGAGCGGCGGCAAGACATTCAACACGACCGGCTGGAAGATCGGCTGGATCACTGCCCCGGCCGAGCTGATCGGTGCGATCCTGGCGGTCAAACAGTTTCTGACCTACGTAAGCGGCGCGCCATTCCAGCCGGCCATCGCCGTAGGCCTCGGTCTGCCCGACGCCTACTTCAAGCACGCCGCCGGCGTACTCCAGGGCAAACGCGACCTGCTGGCGGCCGGGTTGTCGCGGGTGGGATTTGAGGTCACACACCCGCAGGGCGGCTACTTCATCCTTGCGGATGCCGCTCCGCTCGGTTTCGCGAGTGCGGCGGAGCTGTGTCGAAAACTACCCGAACTGGCCGGCGTCGTCGCGGTGCCCGTGACGGCTTTCGTGCGGGAGGGCAACCGATCGGCCTACGCGTCCCTGGTGCGCTTCGCCTACTGCAAGAAGATGGAATCCATCGAGGCGGCCAGCGCCAAACTGCTCGCACTCCGCAAGACCTGACGGCTCACCGGGTTAGAACGGTGGGGTGTCGTCGGGTGTATCGGTTTCGGGCGGGCTGACACCGCTCAATCCGGCTTCGGGCAGGGTGACGCCGGGCAGGTGAAGGTTGCCTATGCCGGCGTATCGGTTGGCGGGTTGGCTGAGGTAGTGGCGTCCGGAGGGCATGGTCCAGTGGATGTCGCCGTTGGGGTGGTGTTTCACTCTGACCGCGGTGTGGTGTTTTTCGTCGTGGTGGGTTGGGCATAGGTGGGCGAGGTTGTTGTGGGTGGTTTGGCCGCCGTTGTGCCATTCCTGGGTGTGGTCCAGGTCGCATCGGGTGGCGGGGCGGGTGCAGCCGGGTTTGCGGCAGGTTCCGTCTCGGTGTCGTAGGAATGCCCGTAACGGGGCGGGGACTTTGTAGCGGTCGCGTCCGACGGAGAGGGTGGCCCCGGTTTCTGGGTGGGTGAGGACCCGTAGCCAGGATGTTGCCGCCCCAGCGAGCCGGGTCGCGG
>Ga0302314_10000915_pt1 | contig 55003 bp, 58 predicted proteins | sample III_Palsa_N2_3_FD_200533 | JGI IMG/M metagenome (GOLD analysis project Ga0302314, IMG submission 200533) | Peat permafrost microbial communities from Stordalen Mire near Abisko, Sweden - III_Palsa_N2_3 | ecosystem: Environmental > Terrestrial > Soil > Palsa > Peat permafrost | place: Sweden... | reverse complement strand
CCGATCTCCTGGAAGACGTAGCCGATCCGCCGCCGCAGCGCCCAGCCGGCCTCTTCGCCCGCCGCGCGTCCGTCGATGATGACCTCGCCGGCGTCCGGCGTCACCAGCCCGTTGATCGTCTTCAGCGCCGTGGTCTTGCCGGAGCCCGAGCCGCCCAGCAGCGCCGTGAACGTCCCCGGCGCGATGGCGAGCGAGAGCCCGTCCACCGCCGTCAGCGCCCCATAGCGCTTGATCACATGCTTCAGCTCGATAATCGGCCCGGCCATGTCGCAGCCCTAGCAGCGTTGCGGGCCAGCGGGGAGAGGTTAGCGACAGCCGTTCCCGACGCTCCCGCCGTTTCGAGGCTTCGTCATTTCCAGGCGCGCGATCGCTCCCCGACGATGTCATCCCGGCTGGAAGCTCGCGCAGCGAGCTGGAAGGCCGGGATCTCCCCAGCGCTGGCATTGCGGAGTAGATCCCGGACAAGCCGCTGCGCGACTTTCCGGGATGACTTTGAATTAGTTCGGAAAAGTCAGAGAAATGCGGACCTGGATTCAGATCTGCATGTTCATGATCTGCTGGTACGAGGTGATCATCTGGTTGCGCACCGCGATCATCGCGTTGAGGCTGGTCTGCGCCTCGGAGATCGACGTGACCACGTCCACCAGGCTGGACTTGCCCTGCACCTGGGCGGTCATCTGGGTCTCGGCGGTGCGGGTGCTGTTCACCGCCTGGTTCATCGCCTGATTGACCATCTGACTGAAGTCCGGGCCCGCGGCGGGCCCGGCCGCGCCGGCGAGCCCGGCCGCGCCCATGCCCTGGGCGGCGGTGTAGGCTTTGACGGCGATCAGCGGGGCGACCATCGATCAGCTCACTTGGCCAGGATGCTGAGCGTGCCGGAGTCCATCTCGCGGGCGGTCTCGATCACACTGAGATTGGCCTGGTAGGCGCGCTGGGCTTCCTGCATGTCCATCGCCTCCATCAGCGGATCGACGTTGGGCAGCTTCACATAGCCCTTGGCGTCCGCGCCGGGGTGGCCGGGGGCGTATTCGGTGGTGAAGTCGCTCTGGTCGGGGACCACCCGGCTCATGGTCACGCCCTTGGCGCTCCCGGAGACGTTCTGCGGGGTGAACACCGGAATCTGCCGCCGATAGGGATCGCCGCCCGGCGTCTGGGCGGTCGAATCGGCATTGGCGAGGTTCTGGGCGATCACCCGCATGCGGGCCTGCTGGGCTTGCAGCGCCGACGCCGCGACGGCCATGGCGATGTTGGAGGGCTGGGTGGTCGGGTCGGACATCGGCTATCGGGCTTTCATCAGGAACTGGTTGACCGCGCGGCGGTCTGCAGCAACGTCGTCGCCTGCTCGTAGAAGGTGACCGCGGCGTCGTAGTCCATGCGCGCCTGGGTCATCTTCATCATCTCATCCTCGAGCACCACGGAATTGCCGTTGAGGGTGGTCTCGGAATCGGGCGAATCGACCGGCTTGGAGCCCGACGCGACGACGTCCGGCGCGGTCATATGCATCGGAGAGGTGAGCGTCGGCGTTATGGGCGGCAGCCCCCCGGCCGCGCCGCCGTGGCCTGGGATGGTGAAAGGCTTTAGATCCTTCGGCGTGAAGCCGGGGGTGTCGGAGTTGGCGACGTTCTGCGCGATCACCTGCTGGCGGTCGGCCAGATAGGTCATCCGGTTCTTCAGCATGGAGAAGATGGGGACGTCGTCGCTCATGACCCCGGAATGGTGAATGAACACGGTTAATCGCAGCTTAAACGGCTTCCCCGGCGCACGTGCGGCCCTTGCCGCGCTCGTCCTCATGGGCTGCGCGTTCGCCGGCCCAGCGCTCGCCGCGGCGAGCAATGCGGCGGAGGCGGCGGCCGCGCCGCAGCCGGCCGTCTCGGCCCCGGCCGCGCCCGGCGCGCCGGCCCCGGCGCCCGTCGCTCCGCCCTCCGCGCCACCGCCGAGTGTCGCGGCGAACCTCGCGGCGGATCAGGCGACGCTCGCCCAGTTCGACAACCAGGCGCCGACCGTCTCCAACGACGCCAGGCTGGCGGCGATGGGCGCGCGGGCGGCGCAGATCGAGGCCGAAGCCCGCGCCGACCTGGTCGCCCCCGCCGCCCAGGAGGCGAGCCTCGACAAGCAGATCGCCAAGATCGTCCCGCGCGGCCGGCGCAAGCCGACCGCCGCCCAGCAGGCCAAGGAGGCGCCGCTGCTGGCCGAGCGAGCCGCGGCGGCGAATCAGGCGGCGCAGGCCGAGACCGTGGCGGTCGCGGCGCGCGACGCGTTCAGCCTGATCGCCGAGCGCCGGCGCGAGGGCTTCAGCGCCCGGGTCCTGACCCGATCCGAATCGCCGCTGTCGCCGGACTTCTGGAGCGCCCTGGTCGGCGCGGCCGGCAGCGATGGCCAGCGGTTCATGGCGATGACCGACGAGGCGGTCTCCACCGCCGCGGACGCGCCCGAGCCGCGCGGCATGATCGGCCTGACCCTCGGGCTGCTGCTCGCGGCGGCGCTCGTGGTCCCGCTCCGGATCTGGCTGCGCCGGCTGGGCCGCCGCAAGACCGGCAAGATCCATCCCGGCTTCGGCAAGACCGGCGCGGCGCTCTGGGTCGCCGTGGTCGACACCGCCGCGCCGACGCTCGGCGTCGTGGCGCTGCGGATCGGCGCTGAATGGGGCGGCTTGCTCTCGACCGAGGCCAACGCCCTGGCCGGCGCGGCGGTCGTCGCGGTGGCCTGGGCGGGCGGCATCCTGGCGCTCGGCCGCGTGCTCGCCACCGAGGCCGACACGGCCCGGCGCCTGCTGCCGCTCGACGACTCCGACGCCCGGCGCCTGCGCGCGCCGCTGGCGATCGTCGCCCTGGTGACCGGCACAGGCTTCATGCTGACCCGGCTGAACTATGTGGTCGGCGCCAGCGTCGCGGCCACCATCGCCGCCAACTGCCTGCTTTCGCTCGCCTACGCCGCCGCCGCGGCGTTGATCCTGGTGAGTTTCGGCCGCGGCCGGGGGTCCAGCCCCGAGTCCGCGGCGGAAGCGGCCGCCGACCGCGCCCGCGCCCCGGCCTGGACGCTGATCTCGCTGATCCTCAGCGGCGCCATCCTGGTCACCCTGTGCGCCGTCTTCGCCGGCTATTCGACGCTGGCGGCGCTGACCTCGGGCCAGATCTTCTGGCTCAGCCTGATCGCCGCGGCCGCCTATCTGGTCATGCGCTTCGTCGACGACTTCGCCACCGCGACCTTCAGCCCACAGGGCTGGGCGTCGCGCTCGCTGTTCGTGATCTTCCGCTTCCGCCGTTCCACCATCGCCCAAGCCGGCGCCCTGGTCTCGGCGGCGCTGCAGCTGCTCGTGCTGGTCGGCGCGCTCAGTCTGGCGCTGACTCCGTTCGGCCGCGGCGGCGACCTGCTGTTCGCCAATCTGAACGACCTTGGCAGTCCGATCCACTTCGGCTCGGTGACCATCTCGCCGTTCGCGGTGGCTGCGGGTCTCGGCGCCTTCGTCATCGGCATGGGCCTGACTCGCGGCGTGCAGGGCTGGGTGGTCCGCCGCTATCTGCCGGTCACCGACTGGGACGCCGGCGTGCGCAATTCGGTCACCACCGGCGTCGGCTACCTGGGCGTCGGCATCGCCCTGCTGTGCGCGCTGGGCGCCACCGGCCTCGGCTTCAGCCAGATCGCCCTGGTCGCCAGCGCGCTGTCGGTGGGGATCGGTTTCGGCCTGCAGAACGTGGTGCAGAACTTCGTCTCGGGCGTCATCCTGCTGGTCGAGCGGCCGGTGAAGGTGGGCGATTGGGTCAGCATCGACGGCGTCGAGGGCGGCATCCGCCGCATCCGCGTCCGCGCCACCGAACTGGAGCTGTCCGACCACTCCACCGTGATCCTGCCCAACTCCGACCTGATCACCAAGCCGGTGCGCAACAAGACGCTCGGCGGCCGCTATGCCGGCGTCACCTTGCGGCTCTCGATCAACAAGGTCGGCGACGCCGCGAAGGCGCGGGAGCTGCTGCTGGAAATCGCGCGCGGCAAATCCACCCAGGCGAAGGGACTCAATGCGTGGGTCAATATCGACTCGATGGCGGCGAGCGGCGCGGCCAATCTCACCTGCGGCTTCTACATCGAGGACCCGCGCGCGGCGGGCAAGGCGCGCAGCGACAGCTATTTCGAGATCATCGACGTCCTTGGACGCGCCGAGATCGGCTTCGCCGGTCCCATCGATCCGGCCTGACCGGGTTAACAAACAGGGTTAATCGCTCCTTAACGGAACGCGGCGCATGCCTGGGCCTCAGCTTCAACTCGCCCCAAGAGCGCCATGCCCATCGCGGACATCGCCCGCGCCGTCTTCGCCCTCGCCATCACCCTCGGACTCGTGGGCCTGGCCGCCGTGGTGGCCCGCCGCTTCGGTCCGGAATGGCTGACGCGGCTGCAGCGTCCGAAGGCGGATCGGCGGCTCGCCATCATCGAAAGCCTGCCGCTCGATCCCGCCCGCCGGCTGGTGCTGGTCCGCCTGGACGCCAGCGAGCGCCTGCTGCTGCTGGGCGAAGGCCGCATGCTCGCCGAAGTCGCCGCCACGCCGCCGCCGCCGCGGGAGCCCGCGGCGTGACGCGCCTGATTTCCTCTCCTCCCCCTCAGGGGGAGGGGGACCGCGCAGCGGTGGAGGGGCCTCCGGGCCTGGCGACCTTCGTCGCCAAAGTCCTCGGCCAGCTCTTCCACCGCCCCACCTGGGCCGAGGTCCGCCGCGCGGCGTTGATCTCGCTGGTCACCACCCTGTTCAGCTTGATCGTGCCCGCCGTCGCCCTGGCGCAGGCGGTGAACATCGACCTCGGCACCGGCGCCGGCCTGACCGACCGGGTGGTGCAGCTCATCGGCCTGATCACGGTGCTGTCGCTGGCGCCGTCGATCGTGATCATGACCACCTCGTTCGTGCGCATCATCGTGGTGCTGTCATTGCTGCGCCAGGCGCTCGGTCTGTCGACGACGCCGCCCAATTCGGTGCTGATCAGCCTGGCGCTCTTCCTCACCGCCGTGGTGATGGGGCCGACCCTGCAGGCCTCCTACGACCAGGGTGTCAAGCCGCTGCTCGACCACAAGATGGAGCTGCCCGCCGCCTTCGGCGCCGCCGCCCAGCCGGTGAAGACCTTCATGCTGAGCCAGGTCGACCGCGACGACCTCGCCCTCTTCATCCGCCTCTCGAAGATCCCGCCGCCGCCGCACGCCGCCGACACGCCGCTGCAGGTGGTGACGCCCGCCTTCATGATCTCCGAGCTGAAGCGCGGCTTCGAGATCGGCTTCCTGCTGTTCGTGCCCTTCCTGGTCATCGACCTCGTCGTCGCCAGCGTGCTGATGAGCATGGGCATGATGATGCTGCCGCCGGTGGTGGTCAGCCTGCCGTTCAAGCTGATCTTCTTCGTCCTCGTCGACGGCTGGCGGCTTGTCTGCGGCTCGCTGGTGGAAAGCTTCCAGCGGGTGACGGGGTCGGGGTAGGGCGCGAAACCGCGAATTGCCGTGACGCGTCCGTCGAGCGTATTCTGGGTGTCATGAAGACGGCCACGGTCTCACGTTCAAGCGACGTCATGGGCGGAGCCGCCGTCTTCGCCGGCACGCGCGTCCCGGTCGAGACGCTGTTCGACTACCTGGAAGCGGGAGACTCGATTGACGAGTTTCTCGAAGGATTCCCGTCAGTCAGCCGTGGCCAGGTGGTGGCGTTGCTCAAAGAGGCCAAGCATCGGTTCGCGCTGCCGACGCCGTGAGGGTGCTCCTCGATGAATGCCTGGATTGGCGGCTCTCGCGGGACCTGACGGGCCATGATGTCAAATCGACGAGGCAGATGGGCTGGAACACCATCAAGAACGGTGAATTGTTGTCGCTGGCCGCCCGCGAATTCGACGTGTTCGTCACCGTCGACCGAAACCTGAGCTTCCAGCAACATCTGTCGGACTATCCACTCGCCGTCCTGGTGCTCAGCGCCAAGACCAACAGGCTCGCTGATCTCCGACCGCTGGTCCCGAATCTCCTAGCCGCCATTTCTCGGGCCAAGGCCGGTCGCGCGGTGGTCGTCACAGCATAGGCAATCAGCTTGGCGCTAGCCGGCCACCGCCTCGTCCAGCTTGGCCAGCAGCCAGTCGACGCCGGGATCGACGCCCTCGGCGCGGCGCACCGCCTGGATGGTGTAGCGGAACGGGTGGTAGGGCGGCTCCAGCACCTGCAGGCCGAGCTTGTCGGCGTAGCGCAGCGCCAGCCGCCGTGGGCATTCGGCCAGCACGTCGTCGCCGCTGACCACCAGCATCGCCGTCTCCCACTGCATCACATAGCCGAAGGTGCGGATGCGCTCCGGCCCCGGCAGCTCGCCGTAGGCGGCGTCCATCGCCGCGCGATCGATCGGCGCCTCGTCGGCGAGCGCGCCGTCCGGATTGCCGACGAAGAGATGGCCGATCCGGGCATAGGTCGCCGCATCCACCGAGCCGCGCACGATCGGATGGCCCTGCCGCGCGATCACGCAGTACTCATCGTGGTAGAGCGGCCGCGACGTCAGACCCGCCGGCATCTGGTCGAAGGCGCCCAGCGCCACGTCCGCCTCGCCCCGCCGCACGGCTTGCAGCGCCCGCTCCAGGATCGCGTAGCGGGTCGAGAAGGTCGCCAGCGGGGCCTCGTCGCGGAACGCCGCCACCAGGCGCTCGCCGATCAGCGAGGCGACCCCGTTGGGGCAGGCGATGCGGAACCGCCGCCGGGTTCGCGCCGGATCGAAGCCAGACCCGGCCGAAACCGCCGCGCCGATCAGGGCGATCAGTTCCTCGACCCGCGGCGCCAGCTCGCGGGCCCGCTGGGTCGGCTCCAGCCCGTGCGAGCGGCGCACGAACAGGGTCTCGCCGAACAGGTCGCGCAGCCGGGCCAGGGCGTGGCTGACCGCCGAAGGGCTTAAGCCCAGGTGCGTGGCGACCTCGCTCGCTCGCCGCCGCGCCATCAGCTCGTGGAAGATCAGCAGCAGGCCGCCGTCGAGCTTCCTGATTTGCAGTTGATCGAAGTCACTCATTTGTCGATTTCATTATTCCGACTTCACTGATCGGTCTAGCCTTCCCCTCGAACCGCGATGGGAGGATCGCTTGGGCCTGCATCGCTACGCGCCGATCCTGCGGCTGGGCGCGCCGCTGATCGCCTTCTTCCTGGTCCAGTCGCTGGCCAACCTCGTCGGCGTCGCCCTGCTCGGACATCTGGGCGATGCGGTGCTGGCCGGCGTCGGCGCGGCCAACGCCATCTACGGCGTCGTGATGGCGCTGCTGTTCGGCTTCGACACCGGCGCGCAGGCGCTGATCTCGCGGGCGGTCGGCGCCGGCTCCAAATCCAGGCCCGGCGAGGTGCTGGCCGACGCGCTCGCCGCGGCGATCCCGCTGGGCGCCGTGCTCGCCGCCGGCCTCTGGGCGTTCGGCCCGGCGGTCCTGGCGATGCTGATCCACGACCGGGCCGCGCTCGCCGCCGGATCGGCGTTCCTGCGCGCCGCGGCGCCATCGCTGCTGTTCCTCGCCGTCACCACGCCGATCAACGCCGGCTGGATCGCCTCGGGACGGCCCGGCGTCGCCTTCCTGGTCACCGTCGTGACCGCGACGGCGCAGGTCGGGTTCACCTGGCTGCTGTTGTTCGGCGCGGGGCCGATCGCGGCGGAGGGCGCGGCCGGGGCCGGCATGGCCGGCACGCTCGACACCCTGCTCGGCGTCTTCCTGCAACTCGCCCTGGCGCTGCGCCTGCGCCTCGCGCCGCGCTGGTCGGCGCCGAGCCTGGCCGGCGCGCTGGAGGTGGTCGCGATCGGCTGGCCGGTCAGCGCGCAGCAGAGCCTCGTGCAGTTCTTCCTGATCATCATCTTCTTCATCGTCGCCCAGCTCGGCGTCGCCCAGGCGGCGGTGATCAATGTGCTGGTCTCGCTCACCCTGGTTCCGATCCAGACCATGACGGGCTTCGGCGTCGCGGCGGCCACCCTCGTCGGCCAGTCGCTGGGGCGCGGCGAGGTCGATGCGGCGCGGCGATGGGGGTGGCGTTCGGCGGGCGTCGGCGTGCTCGTCACCGCGCCGATGGGCCTCGTCGCCCTGCTCGCGCCGGGGCCGCTGCTGGGGCTTTTCCTGCACGATCCGGCGACGCTGGCGCTGGCGATCCTGCCCACCCGGATCGCCGGCGTCGCGGTCGGGCTCGACGCGGCCGGCCGCATCCTCGGCTTCGCCTTCCGCGGCGCCGGCGCGACCAAGATCGCCGCCGGCGTGCCCTTCGCCAGCCAGTGGCTGATCCAGGTCCCGCTGATGTGGTGGATCGCGCTGCGGCTGGGGATGGGGGTGACCGGCGTGGTGGGGGTGCAGGCCGGCGTCGTGTTCGCCGACGCCGCGCTCTTCGCCGCGCTCTGGTGGGGAAGCTTGTGGACCCGCGGCCGACCGGCCGCAGCGGCCGATATCGCCGGCCTGCCGGCGGACGCGCGGCGGATCGCGATCCTGGGCGGCGGCGGGGCGGGCAAGTCGACCCTGGCGCGGCGGCTGGGCGCGGCGCGCGGCCTGCCGGTGATCCACCTCGACCGCCTCGTCTTCGGGCCCGGCTGGACGCGGCTCGAGCCCGAGGCGGTGCGCGCGCGGCTATCGGCGGCGCTGCCGGACGACGCCTGGATCGTCGAGGGCACCTACGCCGAGGCCTCCGAGCTGACGCTGCCGCGCGCCGACCTCGTGCTCTGGATCGACCAGCCGACGTGGCTGCGGATGTGGCGATCCTGGCGCAAGACGCGCCGTCATCGCGGCCGTCCTCGCGCCGACCGGCCCGACGGGTGCGAGGAAGGTTTCGGGTGGCGCTACGCCGTGACGGTGCTCAGGTACGGCCGCCTGTCGAAGGCCTGGGAGCGCGGCCTCAACGCCCTGGCCTGCGCCCCGGTGGTCCGGCTGCGCGGCGACCGCGCCATCGCGCGGCTGCTAGGCGAACCCGGCGGCTGAGCAGTTTCCGCGTGCGGCGCACCGTTCCGGCTGGCAGAAGCGGCCAATGCGCGAACGCCTTACCGCCCGGGTGCTGCTGCTCGATCCCGACGACCGGCTGCTGCTGATGAAGGGGCGGCTGCCGCATGATCCCACCGCGCCGCCGGTGTGGTTCACCGTCGGCGGCGGCGCGGAGCCGGGGGAGACGATCCTGGAGGCCGCGGCGCGCGAAATCGTCGAGGAGACCGGCTTCACCGACGCGCGACTGGGCGCGGTCGTCTGGTATCGCGAGGCCGAGCTCTTCGACCGCAAGCGCCGGCCGATCCACTTCAAGGAGCACTACGTCCTCGCCCGCACCGCCGGCGGCGAGCTGTCCCGCGAGGGCTGGCAGCCGCTGGAGCACGAGTTCGTCGACGAGCTGCGCTGGTGGACCCTGGACGAGCTGCGGCGCACCGATGAAATCCTCTATCCGGAATACCTCGCCGAGCTGCTGCCGGACGTGCTCGCCGGCCGCATCGCCCCAGAGCCGCTGGTGATCCGCACCCTGGACGGCCCGATCCTGCCGATCCCGCGCCCAACCTGAGCTGTCGCATCTAATCGCCACGCCGCACGTTTCGACTGGCGTGGGGGCTCTCACGCCGGCCGCGAAGGTCGGCGCAACGAGGAGCCGAATGATGCGCAAGCTGCTCTTGATCGCCGGCCTGGCCGCGCTGGCCCTGCCAGCCGCCGCCCTGGCCCAGGACCAGGATCCGAACATGAAACCCGACGCCGGTCCGCCCGGGGCCACCGCGCCGGCGGATGCGGGCGACTACGGCGCCGACGTCGCCTATTCCGGCGCGCCGGACGACGTGGCGGCCCGCGAAGACTGGTTCGACCGCCAGATACATCGACACGAGATGTCCGGCGAAATCTCTGATTACGACGCCATGCACGACCGCCAGCTGCTCGCGTCGGTGCGTCGTCAGCAGGACGAGCTGCGGACCCAGCACGACGGGCTGACGGCCGACGACCAGGCCGATCTCAACACCCAGCTCGATGGCCTGAAGGCCCGGCTGAACGAGCAGCTGGGGCAGGTCCGCTGACCGGAGGATGACAGCGATGCGTAAGCTGCTGCTGATCGCGGGCGTCGCGGTGCTGGCCATGCCGAGCCTCGCCGCCGCTCAGCCTGGCTGCATGGGACCGGCGCTTGGCGGCGCCATCGCCGGTCCCGCCTCGCGCGGCGACGGCGCCGTGGTGGAGGCGGTCAGCGGCGGGGCGACCGCCGCCGCCGACACGCCTCACCCCCGCGCCGGCTTCATCCAGGTCGGCTTCTATGATGGCGACGGCGTCTGGCACGCCGATTCCGGCGGCTACTACGACCAGGACGGTAACTGGGTCGACGTGGCCCCGCCGTCGCCGCCGCGGCCAGCACCGTCGCCGCCCGACGCCAGCGACTACGGCGCCGACGTCGCCTTCACCGGCGCGCCGAACGACGTGAACGGCCGCGAGACCTGGATCGAGCAGCGCGTCCATGAGGGCGATACCAGCGGCGCGATCTCGCGCGGCGACGCCGAGCACGATTTCGACGTCTTGGCCGGCATCCGCGAGTTCCAGGCCCACAAGGCCGACGCCGACGGCGGTCTCACCGCCGCCGACCGCGCCGACATCCTGAACAAGCTGGGCAACCTGTCGGCCACCCTCCACTCGCAGTGGCGCTACTAAGCCCGAAGGCCCTCATCCCCGGCCGATGTGCAGCGCCAGCAGCACCGGCACGATCACCGCGATCATCGCCTCGCCGGCGATGAAGCCCGAAGCCAGCGGGATCAGGTAGGCGGCGGCCGAGCGCGGGCTGACTTTCTGCCAAATCGCCCCGCCGACGCCGCCAACGAACAGGCTGGCCACGGCGGCGAACGGCAGCAGCATCCCCAGGCTGAGGCCAGTCGGGGAGGGCGTCCATGCCCTCCAAGCCTTCTTTTGCTCCAGCGCCGCGAAGATCACGCCCAGCACGGCGAAGACCAGCATGGCCCACAGCGCCGAGACCGGCAGCTTGTCGGCGCCGCCGCTGAGCAGCTCGGCGAATCCGGCCGTGCGCCGTGCGCCAGGCGCGGCCAGCCCGGCGTGCTCGCCGACGATGCCGTAGGTCTTCACCAGCGCCGGATAGACGATCGCCAGCGCGCCGGCGCCGATCGGCGTCGCCAGCAGCTGGGCGATGGTCATCGAGCGCGGAGTGGAGCCGATCAGATAGCCGGCCCGGTAGTCCTGCATCAGGCCCTCGGAGGTCACCGCGATGGTGCCGGTGGCGCCGTTGCCCAGCATGCCGGCTAGCACATTGCCCGGCGCGATCCCGGCGAAGAGGGCCTGGCTGAGGTTGGAGAGCGCCCCGATCGGCCCCCAGTTGGTCTCGCCCAGCGCCCGGAGGCCCACCAGCATCAGCGGCACGCTCAGCGCGATGGCGATGGCGGTCATCCAGACCGGCAGGCCGAAGATCAGGTATTGGATCGCGCAGAGCGCGGCGGCCAGCACGCCGACCCCGATCAGCACCCAGCGGATGGGAAACTCGTCCGAGCCGGCGCCCGCGCCACGCAGGCCGCGGAAGGCCTCCACCAGCAGCCGCCAGCGCAGCAGCAGGGCGGCGATCCCGCCGGCCATGATCATGCCGATGCCGGGCCACATCACCCAATAGAGCACCGCGGTGCGGGTCGGCCTGTCGTGCAGGACGCCGTGCTGCACCAACAGCACCGGGAACACGATCCAGCCCAGCACGGCGCCGACCAGCATCCAGAAGTTCACCCGCAGGCCCACCAAGAGGCCGGTGCCGAGGCTGAGCAGGCTGTAGGAGGCGCCGACGCCCATCGTCGCCAGCACGAGGCCCGCGCCGGCCGCGCCGATCGTCAGCGCGCCGGGGTCCCAGCCTTCGGGGACGACGTCGAAGATCTTGGCGTCCGTGCGCAGCAGCATCAGCAGCGCCGAGGCGACCAGCCCGAGACCCAGCACCAGCGCCGCGCGCCGCGCTGTCAGCCAGGCCGGATCGTCCTTGGCCAGGCCCTTGGGCGGGTCCAGCACCATCAGCGTCTCGGCGGCGGCCATGCCATCCGGGAAGGCGAGTTGCTCGTCGACGATGAAGTGCCGACGCAGCGGCACGGCCAGCAGCACGCCCAGCAGCGAGGCGCAGGTGAGCCAGACGAAGGTCTGGACCGGGGTCGGATTGGCGTGGAAGACGACCACCTTGGACGCCCGCAGCATGTCGAACGCCGCCAGGATCCCGCACATGAAGGCCGTCTGCGCCGCCGCGGTGCCGGCGGTCTGGACGATGTTGTTCTGCCAGCGGTCGTAGCGCTTGCGGGCAATGACGCTGAGGATGATGAAGCCGAAGAACGCCGAGACGATGGAGACGTTGGGCCCGAAGCCCAGCTTCAGCACCATGTAGGGGTAGGCCGCGCCCATGATCGCCGCGACGATGGCGGCCGCGATCAGCGAGTGGACGGTCAGCTCGCCGCCCCGCGCCGGCGTCGCGGGCTCGGCCATCTGCAGCCCGTCAATCGCGGTTTCGGCCATCGGCGATCACGCTCCGTCCGAGACGACGGCCGGGGCCGCGTCGGGAAGCGGGAGTCCTAGCCTTGCCGTGGCCGTTCCGCCAGCCGGCGCGCGGCGCCCCTATCGGCGAGCGGGCGGCGCGGACCCTTGCGAGTCCCCGTCGCCCGCCGTCGAGACGCGTGTCAGCCCGCTAGTGCTTCGGCGGCGCGTGATGATGGCTCATCGGGTGATGCGCCCCGTGATGGTGGCCGACCGGGTGCATCGCCACTTGCTGGCAGTGATCCTGGTCGCGCGCCTTGCAGGGCGGATAGTCGTCCGCCAGGGCCGGCGCGACGCTGGCGGCGAAGACGGCCGCGGCCGCCGCGGCGATCAGTAGACGGTGCATTCGCTGTTCCTGTGACTCGGGCTCGCGTCGGTGCGAGCGCGGGGTGGAAGTTAACGCCAGTGCGTCCGACTGCAACAGGGAAACGTTACGGCGCCATGGCGCCGCCGCATTTTGCCGGGCGGTGACAACCTAATCGCAACAACGGCTTATGGTGAAGCTCGATGCGCGCGGCGGCCGCTCCGCCCACGCACGCCGCCTGGCGCACCGAAAACCTCGATCAAACCGCCGCTTAGACGGTGAACGGGCGCGGCGCCCGGCGGCTCCAGTCAACGAAGCGTTAGCCACTCCGTCGCGATAACTGAAAGCCCAGGGATTCGGGCGTCGTGCGGGCGCCGCCTGCGGCGAGAACAGCATGGTCGCGGCTTCGGCTTTGATGCGGTCGGCCGGGCGGGCGGACGCCCCAGCGACGGCGCGCGACCTACGCCTGGGGCTATTGCTGGCCAGCGGCGGCGACGACCGCATCTGGCTCGATCCCGTCACCCGCCGCAACCGTTACGGCGCGCCGGGCCAGCCCGCGCCGGACGAGTTCTGGTTCTCCTCATCGACCGCCTCGCCGGTCTCGCCGCGCGGTTGGGCCGCGGCGGGCGAGGCGCTGGAGCGCCTGACCCAAGGCCGCTCGCTCACCATCGGCGCATGGTTCGACAGCCTGCGCGATCGCCTGCTGGCGCTCTACGGCGCGCCAGGCGCCGAGGCGGTGCTGGCGGCGTCCGGCACCGAGGCCGAGCTGGTCGCGCTCTGCCTGGCGCTGAGCCTCGCCAGGGGCCCCCTGGTCAACATCGTCGTCGCGCCGGCCGAGACCGGCTCGGGCGTGCCCGCCGCCGCCTCCGGCCAGCACTTCCTCGGCCGCGCCTCGCTGGGCGCCGAGGTCGCCAAGGGCGGCCGGCTGGCCGGCTGGGAAACCGCTCGGGTGACGCTGGAGACCATCGAGATCCGCGAGCCCGGCGGCGCGCTGCGCGCCCAGGCCGATGTCGACGGCGAGGCCGTTACCTGCGTGGACCGCGCCGTCGCCGGCGGCGCCTTCGCCCTGCTGCACGTGCTCGACGCCTCCAAGACCGGCCGCCCCGGCGTCAGCCGCGCGGCGGCCGCCGACATCCTGGCCCGCCATCGGGGTCGGGTGATGGTGGTGGTCGACGCCTGCCAGCTCCGCTGTGCGCCGGACGCCATCCGCCGCGACCTGGCGCAGGGCTTCGCGGTCATGGTCACCGGCTCGAAGTTCGCCGGCGGCCCGGCCTTCTGCGGCGCGCTGCTGCTGCCGGCCGCGACGGCGGACCGGCTCGCCGCGCATCCGCTCTGCGCCGCGCCGCTCGCCCCCTATTCGGCCGCGCTGGACTGGCCGGCGCGGCTGCGCGGCGCCGGCCTCGCCCATCCCGCCAACCTCGGCCTCGGCCTGCGCTGGACCGCCGCCCTGGCCGAGATCGAAGCCTTCGAGGCCACACCCGCCGCGCGTCGCGCCGCGATCTTGGCGCAGTTCGAGCGGTCGGTGCGCGGCCGCGTCGCCGCCGATCCGGGCCTCGAGCTGATCGACCAGGGCCTGCGACCCGAAGCCCCTGGCCTGGTTCCCGTCTTCCACGCCGACGGCTGCGATCCGCGGCCGGCCTACGAGGCCCTGGCCCGCGGCGACGGCGGCGGCCGGCCCTGCCACCTCGGCCAGCCGGTGCTGATCGGCCGCCGGGCCGCGCTCCGGGTCTGCGCCAGCATGCCGATGATCACCGACGCCGCCGAGCACGGCTTCGCCGAGGTCGAGGCCGGTCTCAACCAGCTGTTCGAGTCATGGGCCACGCTGCGCGGCTAACCGCGCCGGCCGAAGCGCAGGGTCCAGTGACACAGAGTTCCTCCCTCGATCCGACCGACTGGACGGTCTTCCGCGCCGCGGCGCACGACGCCCTGGCCCGCGCCCTCGATCGGCTCGAGCACGTCGCCGAGGGACCGGTCTGGCGCCCGACGCCCGCCGCCGTCCGCCGCCGCTTCGCCGAGCCGCTGCCGCGCGGACCCCGCGAACTCGAAGCGGTGGTGGACGACGTCGGCGCCCTCATCGCCCCCTATGTCGTCGGCAACACCCACCCGCGCTTCTTCGGCTGGGCGCAGGGCGCCGGGACGCCGGCGGGCGTGGTCGCCGAGCTGATCGCCGCCGGCCTCAACGCCAACTGCGGCGGCCGCGATCACATCGGCCCGATCGTCGAGCGCCAGATCGCCGGCTGGGCGGCGGAGGCGTTCGGGTTTCCGGCGTCGAGCTCCGGCGTTTTCACCACCGGCGCCTCCCAGGCCAACTTCCTCGGCCTGCTGATCGCCCGCGACGCCGCGCTGGGCCATGCGGTGCGCGCCGGCGGCCTCAGAGGGGCCGGCGCCCAGCTCTGCGCCTACGCCTCGGCCGAGGCCCACGGTTGCGTCCGCCAGGCCATGGAGCTGGCCGGCGTCGGTTCCGACTTCCTGCGCCTCATCGAGACCGACGCGGAGGGCGCCCTCCGCCTGGACCGGTTGCGCGCGGCGATCGAGGCTGACAAGGCCGAAGGCCTGAAGCCGTTCCTGATCGTCGGCACCGCCGGTGGGGTCAATTTCGGCGCCTTCGACGATCTGGACGCCCTGGCGGACATCGCGGCCGGAGAGGGGCTCTGGCTGCACGTCGACGGCGCCTTCGGGGCCCTGACCGCGCTGTCGCCGGCGCTGCGGTCGCTGACCCGCGGCCTGGAGCGGGCCCACTCGCTCGCCTTCGACTTCCACAAATGGGCCCAGGTCCCCTACGACGCCGGCTTCCTGCTGGTCCGCGACGCCGCCGCCCACAAAGCCACCTTCGCGGCCCCCGCCGCCTATCTGTCGCGGCTGCCGCGCGGCCTCGCCGCCGGCGACGACTGGCCCTGTGACTATGGCCCGGACCTGTCGCGCGGTTTTCGCGCCCTCAAGGTCTGGCTCACCTTCCAGACCCTGGGCGCCGACGCCATCGGCGCGGCGATCGAGGCCAATTGCGCCGCCGCCCGCCGCCTCGCCAGCCACGTCGCCGCCTCGGACCTGTTCGAGCTCGCCGCGCCGGTCCCGCTCAACATCGTCTGTTTCGCCCTCAAGGACGACGCGGGCGGCGAGCTCAATGCCGAGCTGGTGATGCGGCTGCAGGAGCGGGGCCTCGCCGCGCCCTCGACCACCCGCATCGCCGGCCGCCAGGTGATCCGCGCGGCCATCTTCAACCACCGCACCACCGACGCCGACATCGACGGCTTCTTCGCCGACGCCGCCCGCGTCGCCGCCGAACTGCGGACACGGTAAGCGATCCGTTAACCCCCACCGCCGACCCTGCTCGTCAGCCTGCGGACGGAAAAGTGGAATGACCGCCGTTCCCATCATGTCGGCGCTGCGCCGCGCCCGGCCGCCCTGGCGGGACCTGGCGGGCAGCGAGGGCCTTCCAGGCCGGATCGCCCGCATGGCCGAAGCCGCCGGTCTGCCCGTCTCGCGGCTGGTCCTCGACATGGCCGCCCTAGCGCTGGGCCCAGGCCGCGTCGGCCTCGCCGACTACGAACGCCTGCGCCTCTACGACGCGGCGCTGTGGCAAGGCGCCGACCGGCGCGGGGTCGCAGGCCTGGCCCACGCCCGCCGCATCGCCCGCCACGCCAATTTCCGCCGCGACTGCCTGGCGCTGGCGACCGACCGGCTGGCGTCGGGCGCCTATCTCGCCGCCCACGGCCTGCCCACCCAGCCGATCCTGGCGATCTTCCACGCCGGCCTCGCCGCGCCGGGCGCCGCGCTGCTGCGGACCCGCGACGAGCTGCGCCAGTTCCTCGAAGCCCACGTCGGCGAGCCGCTCACCGTCCGCCCCGCCGAGGGCGCCGGCGTCCACAGCCTCTTCGACCATCCGGGCCGCGATCCGGCCGGCGAGATCGACCGCGTGGCCCAGGCGACCGCCGATGCGCCCGGCGTCAGCTGGCTGATCCAGCCGCGGCTGGCCCAGCCCGGCGGCGGCCTCACCACCGTGCGGCTGCTGACCCTGGCCGGCGAGCGCGGCGCCAAGGTCTGGCGCGCCGTCTGGCGGCTGGGCGGCCGCGACGACCTCGTCGCCAGCCTCGACCTCAAGACCGGCGCCGCGCTCACCTTGGCTCCGGCGCACGCCCCGCATCGCGCCCAACCCGCCCCGCCCGACCTTGCCGTCCCCGGCTGGACGGCGCTGAAGGCCACCGCCACCGAGGGCGCGCGGCTCTTCGCCCAGTTCGGCCTCCTGGGTTGGGACATCGCCCCCGCCGCCGACGGCCCGGTGATCCTGGGGCTGGATCCGGCGCCGGACCTCGATCTCCACCAGCTCGCCGACCGCCGCGGCGTGCTGGATACGGAATTCCGCGCCTTCCTCGCCGAGCGTCGCCGACTGGCCCGGGACTGGCGTAGAACCTGCGGCCGCGGCTAAGACGGCCGTCAGCACCAGGGGTTTTCCATCGCCAGCCTTCCCGCCCTCGCCGGGCTCGCGGCCATCGGCCTCGCCACCGGCCTCGCCACCCTGGTCGGCGGCACGCTGGCGCTGCGCTTCCGCCGCCAGATCCCGCTGATCCTTGGGCTCTCCGCCGGCGCGGTGATCGGCGTGGCGCTGTTCGACCTGCTGCCCGAGGCGCTGGCGCTGGGCGTCCATGCGGCCGCCCCGACCGTTGTCCTCGGCCTCGTCGGCGTCGGCTTCTGCGGCTACATGCTGCTGGAGCGCGCCGCCAGCGCCGCCGCCGAGCGCCGCCGCGAGCAGGGCGGCCACGGCGGCCACCTCGGCCCCGCCAGCCTCACCGCCCACAGCCTGCTCGACGGCCTCGGCATCGGCCTCGCCTTCCAGGTCGCGCCGGCGGTCGGCGTGGTGGTGGCCGCCGCCGTCCTCGCCCACGACTTCGCCGACGGGGTCAACACCGTCACTCTCAGCCTCTCCGGCGGTGGCGGCGCCGGCCGGGCCCGCGGCTGGCTCGCCGCCGACGCGATCGCCCCGCTGGTCGGCATCGGCGTCACCCGCCTCTTCAGCGTCGGCGAGGGCCCGCTTGGCCTCGTCCTGGCCCTCTTCGCCGGCTTCTTCTTCTACATCGGCGCGGCCGCCCTGGCCCCCGCCAGCCACCGCGCCCTCCCGAGGCTCTGGACCAGCCTCGCCACCCTCGCCGGCATGGCCTTCATCTGGGTGGTCGTGCGGCTGGCCTCGGGCTAGGAGACGGCGCGCTTCGCCGGAGGCGCGACTCGGAGCGGAGCGACGTCCGTCGATGCTGAGACTGCCGCCGCCGATCTGGACGATGATCTTCCTGGGCCTGACGGCGGCGGCCAGCTGGCTCGCCGGCCTGCCGGCTATCTCATGGCCGCCTCACCACGCCGCGATCGGCATGGCGATCTTCTTCGCCGGCGGCGTTCTCCCGGTCTGGGCCTTCATGCTCTTCCGCCGCGCCGGGACCGAGATCGACCCCACCTCGGAGGCCAACCGCGCCCTCATCACCACCGGCCCCTACCGCCTGACCCGCAACCCGATGTACCTCGGCCTGGTGATCATCGCCCTCGGCATGGCGCTCTGGGCCGGCTGGGCGCCGATGCTGGCGGCCCCAATCCTGGTCTTCCTCACCGCCACCTTCGTCCACATCCCGTTCGAGGAGGCGAAGATGCGCGGGCAGTTCGGGGGGGCGTATGAGGCTTATGCTGCGAGGGTGAGGCGATGGGTGTGAGGGGGGTCCTCTCGCCGTAGAAGAAGCTAGTCTGGTGCGGCTTGTTTACCTGGATGAGGCGGGCATCTCTAAGAAAGAACGCTTCCTGGCGGTAGGCGCGGTTGTTGTCCACGGTGAGGCGTGGCTCATTGGCGTGCAGCGACACCTCGATCGCCTTGTTGAACAATGGATACCCGAGCCGCAACGCCAAGGATTCATCTTTCACCCCATGGAACTGTTCCATGGGGGCAAGACGCTGACCCGTGAGGCTTGGCCGCTTGAACGTCGGCTGCAGCTAGCAGAAGCATTTGCCGCAATCCCCAAGAAACACGGGCTGCGGCTCGGCCTCGAAGGTGGCGACCGAGGCCCGTACATAGCAACCTGGGCGCCCCCCGTCGAAAGCCAGTAACAGCGGCGGCTGGCTCGAACTGCGCTGCAGGACGAGGCGCCCGATCGTGCAGTCGCCAATGTCAATGCCGCGCCACGCGGTCGGCGCGCCGGCTATTGGGTCTACGTGCCTGCCGCCAGGCCCTTGCGTCCCGAGCTGGTCAGGAGGCTCCACCCTGGCGATCGCTGCGGCCAGTTTTCGACTGAGCCGCGCGCCGACCATGATCGCCAGATCGCCGGTGATCGCCCGCGCGACGCCGCCCGACACCGGGGCATCGATGAGCGCGCCGCCTGCGCGTCGGACATCTTCGGCAAGCACTCGGGTCGTAGCCGGCACGCCCGAACTCATCTCGATGACGAGCGCGCCCGGCGCTAATTCGCGCCCTCGAGCAGACGGCGGGCGATCACCTGCGCCTGGATCTCGCCGGCGCCCTCGAAGATGTTGAGGATGCGCGCGTCCGCCAGCACGCGGCTGACCGGTTGCTCCACCGCAAACCCGGTTCCGCCGTGAATCTGCACGGCGTTGTCGGCGGCCGCCCAGGCGATGCGGGCCGCCGTGAGCTTGGCCATGCCTGCCTCCAGATCGCAACGGCGCCCCTGGTCCTTTGCGTCGGCGGCGAACCAGGCCAGGCGGCGAGCCCCGAGGATCTCGGCGGCCATCATCGCCAGCTTGTTGGTGACACGGGGAAAGGCGCTGAGCGGCTCGCCGAACTGGCGGCGCGCCAGAGCGTAGTCGAGGGCCAGGTCCAGGGCGTTCTGCGCCACGCCGATCGCCCGCGCCGCCGTCTGGATCCGCGCGCTCTCGAACGTGGCCATGAGCTGGGCGAAGCCTTGGCCCGCGTGGCCTCCCAGCAGGTTGGCGTGGGGCACCTCGAAGCCGTCGAAGGCGATCTCGTATTCCTTCATGCCGCGATAGCCGATTACCGGAATCTCGCTGCCGGTCATGCCAGGCGCCGGGAACGGATGAGCGTCGGTCCCCCGCGGTTTCTCCGCGAGGAACATCGAGAGGCCTCGGTGATCCTTCACCTTCGGGTCGGTGCGGACCAGCAGCGTCATCAGGTCGGCGCGGGCGGCGTGGGTGATCCAGGTCTTGGCGCCGGTCACCCGCCAGACATCAGCGCTCCGCACTGCCCTTGTGCGCAGCGAACCCAGGTCGGAACCCGCCTCCGGCTCGGTGAACACGGCGGTGGGGATGATGGCTCCGGAGGTGATGCCGGGCAGGAAGCGCGCCTTCTGGTCCGCCGTCCCGTGAGCGATCAGCAATTCGGCGGCGATCTCCGAGCGGGTGCCCAGGGAGCCGGCCCCGATGTAGCCGCGCGACAGGGCTTCGGTAACCGCGCACATGGCCACCTTCCCGAGTCCTGATCCGCCCCATTCCTCAGGCGCGGTCAGGCCAAAGACGCCCAGCGCCCCCATCTGTTCGATCAGGTCCAACGGGATCAACTCGTCGCGCAGGTGCCAGCCCTGAGCGAAGGGCGTGATCTTCGCCGCGGTGAAGGCCGCGAACTGGTCGCAAATCGCTTCCAGGGTCGCGTCGAGACCGCTGGCCTCGAGGGAGGGGCGGCCGCGGGCGCGGTCAAGCAGTTCGACGATCCGAGCCTTCACTGGCTGCGACGCGCCCGGCGCGAAGCTGGCGATGACCGGGATCAGCCGATCGGCCGCGACGCCGATGTCGGCTGGCCGAAAGAACTCGCCCTGGTTCATCGGCAGGCCCCCCGCCAGCTGGCTGAGGTATTCGTGGGCGAGCAACTGGGCCGGCAGGGCCTCGGCTTCGCCAAATCGCCCTTCGGTCTCCAGCGCTCGGGCCCAGCGGCCTGTCTGATGCAGGGTCTGAGCATAGGCGGCCGCCCAGGCCAGGCCGTGGGCGGCGTGCTGCTCGGCGTCCAATGCGCGGCGGTCCAGACGCCCGTCGCGCGCGACACGCCGAGCCACGGCGTCGCGCAATTCGGAGACGAGCGCCTCGGCCTCTTGGCCAGCGCGATCGAGAAGCGCGAGCAGGTCAGGCAGGATCAGATCTGGCATGGAAAGGTTCCGGGGGCGTGCGCCAGCTCAGCGGCCGCGCTCCAGCGTCTCGCGGGCGACGATCCATCTGGCGCCCTCGCAGATGTGGGAGATGCGCACGTCGCGGTCGGCCAGGGCCACGGCGGCTACGCCCGCTCGAACACGGCGGCGATGCCCTGGCCGCCGCCGATGCACATGGTCTCCAGGCCGTACTTGCCATCGCGCCGCTTCAGCTCGCGCAGCAGGTTGGCGAGGATGCGCCCGCCGGTGGCGCCGATCGGGTGGCCAAGGCTGATGCCCGAGCCGTTGACGTTCAGCCGATCCCGCTCGTCCCAACCCCAGCCCTTCAGCACCGCCAGCACCTGCGGGGCGAAGGCCTCGTTCAGCTCGACCAGGTCGATATCGTCCCAGCTCATGCCGGTGCGGTCGAACAGGCGCTTCACCGCCGGCACCGGGCCGATGCCCATCCGCGATGGGTCGCAGCCGGCCGCGGCCCAGCTCACGAACCAGCCCATCGGATCGAGGTTCAACTCGGCCAGCTTGTCCTCGGCCACCACCAGGCAGGCTGCGGCGGCGTCGTTCTGCTGGCTGGCGTTGCCGGCCGTGACCACGCCGTCCTTCTCCAGCGCCCTGAGCTTGCCGAGGCTCTCCGGCGTCGCGTCGGCGCGGACGCCCTCGTCCTTGTCGAACAGGATCGCATCGCCGCGCTTCTGCGGCACGCTCACCGGCACGACCTCGTCGTCGAACTTGCCGGCGGCCCAGGCCGCCGCGGCGCGCTGATGGCTCATGGCGGCGTATTCGTCGCAAGCCTCGCGGCTGATCTGATAGTCGCGGGCCAGGTTGTCGGCTGTCTCGATCATGCCGCTGATCACGCCGAAGCGGCTGACCGGTTGGCTCATCACCCGGCCGCGGGCCAGGCGGTCGTGCATCGTCACCGAGCCGGCGCGGGCGCCGCTGCGCATGTCCATCGAGTAGTATTCGACGTTGCTCATGCTCTCGACGCCTCCGGCGATCACCACGTCGGCCGCGCCGGTCTGCACCATCATCGCCGCGTCGATCACCGCCTGCAGGCCCGAGCCGCAGCGGCGGTCGAGCTGGTAACCGGGAGTCTCGATCGGGAAATCCGCCGCCAGCGCGGACCAGCGGGCGATGCAGGGCGCCTCGCCGTTGCCGTAGCCCTGGGCGAAAATCACGTCGTCGACCCGCGCCGGGTCGATGCCGGTGCGCGCCACCAGCGCCCTCAGAATCACCGCGCCGAGCTCGCCGGCCGTCATCGGCGCAAGCGTGCCCTGGAACTTGCCGACGGCGGTGCGGATCGGGGCGACGATGGCGGCGCGACGAAGGCCGCTTGGGGTGGAGCTCATGTTGGACTGCCTTTGCGGTTTCGAATTAGAGAGCCCTGGAGGAGAGGGCGCGCCTATCCCAGCGGACCCGCCGCCGCGCCCGCTGGCTCTAGACTGGGAGGGCATACAGGCCAAAGCCGATTGACCCAACCTTCCATGCCGAAATGTTATGACCCTCGTTCAGCTCACCAACTTCGTCCGGATTGCTGAGCTGCGGAGCTTGGCAGACCGGCGACGCCGGGGAAGCGACAAGGTCCGGGGCGGCACGCTACAGACTGGGGGCGCCGCCATTCGGGCGCCGAGGTAAGGAGACGGCAGATGGGTGTCCTGGACGGGAAGGTCGTGCTGGTGACCGGCGGCGCAGGCGGCATTGGGCGGGAATGCGCCGTGCTGGCGGCCCGAGAAGGCGCCCGCGTCGTGGTCAATGACCTCGGCGGTTCGATGCGGGGGGACGACGCCGGCTCGGCGACCGCCGCCGAGCAGGCGGCGGCCGACATTCGTGCGGCCGGCGGAGAGGCGGTGTCGAACTCGGACAACGTCGCCAGCCTCGAGGCGGTGAAGGGGATGGTCGCCCAGGCCCTGGGCACCTTCGGCAGGCTGGACGCCATCATCAACCCGGCCGGCATCCTGCGCGATGGCATGTTCCACAAGATGGACGAGGCGAACTGGGACGCGGTGATCGCGGTGCACCTTCGCGGCGCCTTCAACGTCTCCCGCGCCGCCGTGGAGCACTTTCGCACCCAAGGCGGCGGCGCGTTCGTGCATTTCACCTCCACCAGCGGCCTGATCGGCAATATCGGTCAGGCCAACTACGCGGCCGCGAAATTGGGGGTGGTCGGCCTGTCCCGGATCCTCGCCATGGAAGGGGCGGCCAAGAGCGTCCGATCGAATGTCATCGCGCCCTTCGCCTGGACCCGCATGATCGCGTCAATCCCGGTCACGGATGAGAGCTCCGCGCAAAGGGTCGAGCGCATGCGCTCGGGGATGCGCGCCGACCAGGTGGCCCAGCTGGCCATCGCGCTTGCGGCGCCCGGCGCGCAGGACATAACCGGCCAGATCTTCGCGGTGCGGGGAAACGAGGTGATCCTCTTTAGCCAACCGCGCCCAGTGGCGTCGATCGCCCGCTCGGACGGCTGGTCACCGCAGAGCCTGCTGGACGCCGGCCTGCCGGCGCTCCGGGCCCGGTTCACCGATCTCGGGGCGTCGGCCAGCGTGTTCCCCTACGACCCCGTCTAAGGCGCGGGCTGTCCACGCGCTGGGAAAAAAGGATCGGCCATGAAGGGGGTGCTGTCAGGCGTCCGGGTTCTCGATTTCGGTCGCTACATCGCCGGGCCTTATTGCGCTTCGCTCCTGGCGGAGTTCGGGGCCGACGTGATCCGCATCGAAAAGCGGACCGGCGGCGAGGACCGGTTCCAGGCGCCGGTGACGGCGTCGCGGGAAGGCGCCGGCTTCATGCAGATGAACCGCAACAAGCGCGGGATCACGCTGGACCCGATGAAGCCCGAGGGCCAGCAGGTGGTCCGGCGGCTTGTCGAAACGGCGGACGTGGTCGTCGCCAATCTACCGCCGCAGACGCTCGCGGCCATGAAGCTCGACTACGACAGCCTCTCGGCGGTGAAACCTGACATCATCCTGACCCTGGTGACCGCCTATGGCCGCGGCGGACCCTACAGCGATCGGGTCGGCTTCGACGGGATCGGCCAGGCGATGTCAGGCGCGGTCTACATGACCTCGGATGCGGACGGCGATCGCCCCTACAGGTTCCAGGCGCCGTGGGTGGACTTCGGGACGGCGCTGCACTGCGCCTACGGCACCGTCCTGGCGCTCCTGTCCCGTCAGCAGACCGGCCGCGGCCAGGTCGTCGAGGGCGCCTTGTTGGCCACGGCCCTCACGGTGGCCAACGGCCTGCTCATCGAGCAGGACGTGCTGGGCATCAATCGGACGCCGACCGGCAATCGCGGCCAGACGGCCGCGCCCGTCGACATTTTCAAGACGCAGGACGGTTGGATTCTCGTGCAGGTGATCGGCGACCCGCTCTACCGGCGCTGGGCCACGCTGATGGGCGAAGACGAGTGGCGCACCGATCCGCGCTTCAAGGACGACATATCGCGCGGGGACAACAGCGCCGTCATTTCGGAGCGTATGAGCCGCTGGTGCTCCGAGCGGACCTCGGCCGCGGCGCTGGACATCCTGGGGGCAGCGATGATTCCGGCCGGGCCGGTGCTGAAGCCCCAGCAAGCCCTGGATGACCCTCACGTTCAGGCGATGAAGTTCTTCCAGCGGGTCGACTATCCCGGCCTGCCCAGTCCAGCGCCGCTGGCCCGGGCGCCGCTGGCATTGTCCGAGACGCCCGGAACCATCGCTCACCGTGCGCCCACCCTGGGCGAACACACCGAGGCGGTCCTCGCGGAGGTGGGCTACAGTCCTGACGAGATCAGCGGCCTGCGCAGTCGGGCGATAATCTGAGCAAACGGCCGGCGTCCCACCAGAGGGGCGCCGGGCGGAAAAGAACATCTTGCCAACTCAGAACAAATCAGGTACATGTGATTCAAGCTCGAAACGCCGACCCGAAAGCGCGGGAAGGCCGGCAGGGTTGGCGGAATCGTGGGATAGAAGGGGATATCGGAAATGGCGGGCGCGGCGTTGAAGTTGGTGGCACAGGGCGACTCGGACAAGCAGCGGGCGCTCGAGGCGGCGCTGACACAGATCGATCGGGCCTTCGGCAAGGGCTCGGTGATGAAGCTGGGCGAGAAGGGCCGGGTGGTCGAGATCGAGTCGGTCTCCACCGGCTCGCTCGGCCTCGACCTGGCGCTCGGCATCGGCGGCTTGCCCAAGGGCCGCGTCGTGGAGATCTACGGGCCGGAGAGCTCAGGCAAGACCACCCTGGCGCTGCACGTGGTGGCCGAGGTGCAGAAGACTGGCGGCACCGCCGCCTTCATCGACGCCGAGCATGCGCTGGACCCCTCCTACGCCCACAAGCTGGGGGTCAATCTCGACGACCTGCTGGTCTCCCAGCCTGACACCGGCGAGCAGGCGCTGGAGATCACCGACACCCTGGTGCGCTCCGGCGCGGTGGACATCATCGTGATCGACTCGGTGGCGGCGCTGACGCCCAGGGCCGAGATCGAGGGCGAGATGGGCGACCAGCTGCCCGGCCTGCAGGCGCGGTTGATGAGCCAGGCGCTGCGCAAGCTCACCGGCTCGATCTCCAAGACCAAGACCCTGGTGATCTTCATCAACCAGATCCGCATGAAGATCGGGGTCATGTACGGCAGCCCGGAGACCACCACCGGGGGCAATGCGCTGAAGTTCTACGCCTCGGTTCGGCTCGACATCCGCCGCACCGGCTCGGTGAAGGTGCGCGACGAAATCATCGGCAACAATGTCCGGGTCAAGGTGGTGAAGAACAAGGTCGCCCCGCCGTTCCGCGAGGTCGAGTTCGACATCATGTACGGCCAGGGCATCTCCAAGCTGGGCGAGATCATCGACCTCGGCGTCAAGGCCGGGGTGGTGGAGAAGTCCGGCTCCTGGTTCTCGTTCGGCAGCGAGCGGATCGGCCAGGGCCGCGACAATGCCCGCGAGTTCCTCAAGGCCCATCCCGACGTCGCCGACGAGATCGAGCGCGCCGTGCGCAGCGCCGGCGACAAGATCGAGGAAGAGCTGCTGATCGGCCCGGTGGGCGCCGACGAGGAAGACGGCGCGCTCTGACGCGCCTCACGTTTGGGTCCGGCTCGGCTCCCCGCGCGGCCTGACGCCCTCCTAGGGGCGCCGGGAAACGCGCCGAGACGGCCCTCTGCGAGCGGCGGCCCCGCCACCCCGCGCTCCCAAGGGCGCGGAAGGCCGGTCCCGCCAATCCCCCGGCCCTCCGCCTCACGGAGCCACCCGCCGGCGGGGCCGCCGTTCGCACACCTCTCCACCCCCCCTTTCATCCGGCGCAGGCCGGGACCCAGGCAGGACGAGGAGCTGCCCGGATGCCGGACGTCTGTCGTTGAACACGAAGATCACAAAGAACACGAAGATCACAAAGGGCGCGCATCGCGCGCCGCTTATCTTTGCCCGCCTTGCCGATTAATGGGCGCGTAGCGCCCCTTCGTGCCCTTCGTGTCCTTTGTGTTGACTCTCGCTCGGCGCCTGCCGTGCTCCCAGTCCGCCGGCAACGCGCCTCCCAGCACATCCCACACGCGACGCGGCCGCCCAAAGCGCCCTGGTGTTTCCCCCCGCGCCTCCCAGATGCTAGAGGGCGCGCCGCAACCAGATCGCCGGTCCCATGCCCAGCCTGAATGACATCCGCAGCCTGTTCCTGAGCTACTTCGGCGGCAACGATCACGCCGTGCTCCCCTCCGCGCCCCTGGTGCCGCAGAGCGATCCCACGCTGCTCTTCGTCAACGCCGGCATGGTGCCGTTCAAGAACCTGTTCACCGGCGCCGAAACCCCGCCCGCGCCGCGCGCGACGACGTCACAGAAGTGCGTGCGCGCCGGCGGCAAGCACAACGATCTCGACAACGTAGGTTATACGGCGCGCCACCACACCTTCTTCGAGATGCTGGGGAACTTCTCCTTCGGCGACTATTTCAAGGAGGAGGCGATCGAGCTGGCCTGGCGGCTGATGTCGAAGGACCTGGCGATCGACACCAGCCGGCTGCTGGTCACCGTCCACGCGTCGGACGAGGACGCCGCCGGCCTCTGGCGCAAGATCGCCGGCCTGCCGGACCAGAAGATCATCCGGATCGATTCCAACGACAATTTCTGGTCGATGGGCGACACCGGCCCCTGCGGTCCGTGCTCGGAGATCTTCTACGACCACGGCGCCCACATCCCCGGCGGCCCGCCCGGCTCCCCGGACGAGGACGGCGACCGGTTCGTGGAGATCTGGAACCTGGTCTTCATGCAGTATGAGCAGCATGCGGACGGCCGCCGCACCGACCTGCCGCGCCCCTCGATCGACACCGGCATGGGCATCGAGCGGCTCGCCGCCGTGCTGCAGGGCGTGCACGACAACTACGACATCGACCTCTTCCGCGCCCTGATCGCCGCCAGCAAGCAGCTGACAGGCAACGCCGGCTCCAACGGCCCCTCGCACCGGGTGATCGCCGACCACCTGCGCTCGACCTCGTTCCTGATCGCCGATGGCGTCACCCCCTCCAACGAGGGCCGCGGCTATGTGCTACGCCGGATCATGCGACGGGCGATGCGCCACGCCCATCTGCTGGGCGCCGCCGATCCGCTGATGCACCGCCTCGTGCCGACCCTGGTCGCTGAGATGGGCGGCGCCTATCCGGAGCTGCGCCGCGCCGAGCCGGTGATCGTCGAGACCCTGCGGCAGGAGGAGGAGCGGTTCCGCCGCACCCTCGGGCGTGGCACGATCCTGCTCGACGAGGCCACCGCGCATCTCGGCGCCGGTGACGTGCTGCCCGGCGAGACCGCGTTCAAGCTCTACGACACCTACGGCTTCCCGCTCGACCTGACCCAGGACGCGGTGCGCGCCAAGGGCATGACGGTCGACGTCGCCGGCTTCGACGCGGCGATGGACCGCCAGCGCGCCATGGCGCGGGAGAACTGGGCCGGTTCCGGCCAGCAGGCGCAGGGCGCGATCTGGCTGGCGCTGCGCGAAACCCTGGGACCCACCATCTTCCTCGGCTACGACGCCATCGAGGCCACGGGCGAGCTGCTGGCGCTGGTCAAGGACGGCGCCGAGGTTCGCGCGGCCGAGGCCGGCGAGACGGTGGAGGCGCTCTTCGACCGCACCCCCTTCTACGGCGAGAGCGGCGGCCAGGCCGGCGACCGCGGCGAGATCGAGTGGCCGGGCGGCCGAGCGCTGGTCACCGACGTGCAGAAGGAAGCCGGCGATCTGCACGTCCACGCGCTGAAGATCGTCGAGGGACGGCTGGAGCCCGGCGTCCACGCGCGGCTGCTGGTCGACGCCGAGCGCCGCGCCCGCACCCGCCTCAACCACTCCGCCGCCCACCTGGCGCACGCGGCGCTGAAGCATGTGCTGGGTCCGCACGTCGCCCAGAAGGGCCAGCTGGTGGACGGCGATAAGATGCGTTTCGACTTCAGCCATGGCGCGCCGCTGACGCCGGCCGAGCTCGACGCCATCGAGACCGAGGTCAATGCGGTGATCCGCCAGAACCTCCCGGCGCTGACCCAGGAGATGAAGCCGGCCGAGGCGATCGAGGCCGGGGCGATCGCCCTCTTCGGCGAGAAGTACGGCGACAGCGTCCGGGTGCTGACGCTGGGCCGCGCGCTCGGCGGCGACGGCGCCTATTCGGTGGAGCTGTGCGGCGGCACCCACGTGGCGCGCACCGGCGACATCGCCCTCTTCAAGATCGTCTCCGAGCAGGGCATCGCCGCCGGCGTGCGCCGGATCGAAGCGCTGACCGGCGAGAGCGCGCGCCGCTGGCTGCTGGATCAGGCCGGCGTCGCCAAGGGTCTCGCCGACCAGTTCAAGGTGCCGGTGTCCGAAGTCGCCGCGCGGGTCGAGGCGCTGCAGGCGCAGGCGCGCAAGGCCGAGCGCGAGCTCGCTGACGCGCGCCGCCAGCTCGCCATGGGCGGGGGCGGAAGCAGCGGCGGCGCCACCGAGATCGAAGAGGTGGGCGGGGTGAAGTTCATCGGCCGGGTGCTGGACGGCGTCGGCGGCAAGGACCTGCGCCCGATCGCCGAGACCTATCGCAAGCAGCTGCCCGACGGCGTGATCGTGCTGAACGGGGTGCTCGACGGCAAGGTCGCCAACACCGTGGTGGTCACCGGCTCGGCCCAGCAGCGCTTCAGCGCCGTGGACCTGGCGCGCATCGCCGTGGCGGCGATGGGCGGCCAGGGCGCCGGCGGCAAGCCCGACTTCGCCCAGGGCGGCGCCCCGGACGGCGCCAAGGCGGCCGAGGGCGTGGCCGCGGTCAAGGCGGCGCTGGCCGCCTGACCGTGCGCCAGACCGCGCTTAGCCGGCGTTGAAGACGCAGAGCTTATTGCCGGTCGGGTCGCGCAAATAGGCGCCGTAGAAGCTGGTCCCGTCCGGTGGGCGATAGCCGGGCGCGCCCTCGTCGGTCCCGCCGTGCGCCAGCCCCGCCGCGTGCGCGGCCGCGACGGCCTCGTTCGACGGCGCGACGAAGGCGATCATGATCCCATTGCCGCCGCGCGCCGGCTGGCCATCATGCGGCTTGCAGATGCCGACGGCGCCGTCGCCGTCCTTCGGCCCATAGAACGCCCAGCCGCCCTCGAACGATTTGCGCTCCCCGCCGATCGCGCCAAACACCGCGTCGTAGAAGGGCAGGGCGGTCTCGAAATCCAGCGCCCCGATGGTGACGTAGCCGATCATCTCTTCTCTCCATTTCTCTTCCCCCTGTGGGGGAAGTGTCGCCCGCAGGGCGACGAAGGGGCCCTCCGGCCCTCAAGCCACCACCACGGCATATCGCGCGCGCTCTTCGATCAGCGCCAACACGCCGTCGAGATTATCACGCACATCCGAAGCCCGGACCCGCAGCACGGTCAATCCATGCCGCTCGAGCCACAGGTCGCGCTGCTCGTCCCGCGCGGGATTGTCATCGTGTTCATGTTGCATCCCATCGACCTCGACGGCCAGTCGGGCGCTATGACAATAGAAATCCAGGATGAACGGGCCGATCGGATGCTGACGGCGAAATCGCAGCCCATTCAGCGCCGTGCCCCGGAGCGCCACCCAGAGCCGGGCTTCTGGCGGCGTCAGGTTCTTCCGCATCTCACGCGCGCTGCTGATCGCTCGGCGCATTGGAAGCATCGCGGCTTCTCCCCTGGCATGGGAGGGCCCCTTCGTCGTCCCTAGCGGGACGATACTTCCCCCCCGTGGGGGAAGAGACGCGCTCCTAAGCCAGCAGACTAGCGACGAAACCGAACAAAACAAGAACGAATATTGAGTGACACTTCCATTCGTTCGCCGCCGCGGTCATCCTGCCCGCCGTCGGGAGGCCGCCGCGTGTTCGAAACCCTCAAGATCGTCCTGGCCGCGACGCTGGCGGCGCTCGTCTACGGCGAACTGCACGACCAAGTCACGGCCCACGTCTGCGTCGAGTATTTCTCCGTCGCCCATCCGCCCATCTTCCACACCAGCTCGCCGTTCTGGCTGGCGGTCGGCTGGGGATTTGTCGCCACCTGGTGGGTCGGCCTGCCGCTCGGCGTCGGCGCGGCCGCGGCGGCGCGGCTTGGATCCTGGCCGCAGCTCGGCCTCGGCGACCTGTGGGGCGATTTCGTCGGCTTGATGGGGGTGAGCGCTGTCGCGGCCGTGGTCATGGGCGCGGTGGGGGCGTTTCGCGTGGCGCAGGGCTGGGCGCCGGTGCCGTTGGGATGGGGTCCGATCATCCCGCCGGCGAAGCACGCCGCCTTCGCCTTCGACGCCTGGGCGCACATGACCAGCTACGCGGTCGGCGCCGTCGGCGGCCTGGTGGTGATGGGCCGGACGCTCTGGCGCCGCGCTCGCCGGCGCTGAGCCTTACGCCCCCAGCGCCGCGTCCAGATTCTCCGCCACCTTGTCCAGGAAGCCCTCGGTCGTCAGCCAGCCCTGGTGGTCGCCCACCAGCAAGGCGAGGTCCTTGGTCATGAAGCCGGCTTCCACCGTGTCGACGCAGACCTTTTCCAGCGTCTCGGCGAAGCGGTCGAGGGCAGGGTTGTCGTCGAGCTTGGCGCGGTGCTTCAGGCCCCGCGTCCAGGCGAAGATCGAGGCGATCGAGTTGGTCGAGGTGCTCTCGCCGCGCTGGTGCTGCCGGAAGTGGCGCGTCACCGTGCCGTGCGCGGCCTCGGCCTCCACCGTCTTGCCGTCCGGCGTCAGCAGCACCGAGGTCATCAGGCCCAGCGAGCCGAAGCCCTGCGCCACCTGGTCGGACTGCACGTCGCCGTCGTAGTTCTTGCAGGCCCAGACGAAGCCGCCCGACCACTTCAGCGCCGAGGCCACCATGTCGTCGATCAGCCGGTGCTCGTAGGTGATCGCGGCGGCCTTGTAGAGCTCGGCGAACTCGGTCTCGTAGATGCGCTGGAAGATGTCCTTGAAGCGCCCGTCATAGGCCTTGAGGATGGTGTTCTTGGTGGAGAGATAGATCGGGTACTTGCGGTCCAGCGCATAGCGCAGCGACGCCCGCGCGAACTCCTCGATCGACTCGTCGACATTGTACATCGCCATGGCGACGCCGCCGCCCGGGTAGTGGTAGGCGTCGTGCTCGATCACCTGGCCGTCGTCGCCCTCCCACTTGATGGTCAGCTTGCCCTTGCCGGGGACCAGGAAGTCGGTGGCGCGGTATTGGTCGCCGAAGGCGTGGCGGCCGATGATGATCGGCTGGGTCCAGCCCGGCACCAGGCGCGGCACGTTGCGGCAGATGATCGGCTCGCGGAAGACGACCCCGCCCAGGATGTTGCGGATGGTGCCGTTGGGGCTCTTCCACATCTGCTTCAGATGGAATTCCTTCACCCGCGCCTCGTCGGGGGTGATGGTCGCGCACTTGATGCCGACGCCCCATTTCTGGATCGCGTGGGCGGCGGCCACCGTGACGTGGTCGTCGGTGGCGTCGCGGTTCTCCATCCCGAGGTCGTAATATTCGATCTGCAGATCGAGGAAGGGCAGGATCAGCTTGTCCTTGATCAGCTTCCAGATGATGCGGGTCATCTCGTCGCCGTCGAGGTCGACAACGGGGTTCGCCACCTTGATCTTGGCCATACGGGTCGCGGGCTCCGGCTCACTAAAGGGCAAGCTGACGCGTCTCAGCGCGTCGCGCGGGCAGGCTATAGGAGCTTCCGCGCCGGTGGGAAAGCCGGCGCGGGCGCCCCTTTCCTCGCGTCAGCCGATCGCCTGCGCCGCCAGCCGCGCCGCGTCGGCGAAGAGGGCGGCGCGCCAGGCGTCGGTCGCCGTCGAACCGACCAGGAATCCGGCCAGGGCGTAGCGGCGATGGTCGGGGAAGGTGACGATCGCCAGTTCCGCCATCGAGGGCGTGAAGCCGAGGTCGGTCGGCGCGACGCCGGTGGCGTGCGCCACCTGCACCCCCGTCGGCAGGCCGGCGCGGAAGAGCCCGCCGGGCGCGGAGCCCATCCAGCCCAGCAACCGCGCGGTCGAGGCCGGCGAGACCAGGTCGCCGCCCGCCAGCATGGCCAGGAACCCCAGCGCCGCCGGCGCGGTCGTGGTGTCGCGCGGATCGAGGATGTAGGCGTCCATCGCCGCCTGCCGCGCCAGGGCCGGCACGGCGTCGCGGGCGGCGTCGAAGGCGGCGGTGTCCTTCCAGTCGGGGCGGAAGGTCGGCATCGCCGACATCGCCACGGCGATGCCGCGCTGATAGCGGTCGACGCGCAGGCCCAGCACCCCCTTGAAGTCCAGGAAGGCGCTCACCGCGCCGGGGCCGCCGATCTTGCGCATCAGCACGTCGATGGCGGTCGAGTCGGCCTCGCGCACCGCCAGGGTGAAGAGATCGATGACCGGAATGCTCGCCGTGCGCTTGTCCGGCGGGCTCGGCCAGTGCTGGCCGATCAGGCTCGGCGGCGGCGAGAGGTCGTTGGCGTCATAGGTGACGCGGTCGCCCAGCGAAAGCTTGCCGGCGTCGACCTGGGCGAGCGCCGCGGCGGCGACTGGCGCGGCGGCCGCGCCGGCGAGGGGAAAGCCGCGCTCGGTGTTCCAATACCAGGTCGCGGTGGTCTGCAGATCCATCACCCCCATCGCGAAGGCGCCCGGCGCCGCGCGCTGCGCCAGGGTGGGGAAGTCGTGGTCGAGCCGATGGGTGTCCATCTCCCGGCCATGGGTGGTGGTGCTGAGCTGGTGGCGCTGGCAGGCGGCCAGGCCGGCCGCTCCGGCGAAGGTCAGCGCCTGGCGGCGGCTCATAGGCATGGGTCGGCGGCTCCCCGCAATGTCGGTTGCCCCGTCGACCCAGCGGGGCTTATGCGGTGGCGCGTGCCAAGCCAAGCCCCCGTCGTCATTCTCCACACACCGCAACTGGCCGAGAACATCGGCGCGGTCGCCCGCGTGATGGCCAACTTCGGCCTTTCCGAGCTGCGCCTGGTCACGCCGCGCGATGGCTGGCCGCAACCGCGCGCCTGGGCCAGCGCCTCGGGCGCCGACTGGCCGCTGGACGGGGCGCGGGTGTTCGAGCGCCTGGAGGACGCCATCGCCGATCTCAAGCTGGTGCTGGCCACCACCGCGCGGCCGCGGGAAACCTCGTTGCCGGTGATTACGCCGCGCCAGGCCGCGGCGCAGCTGCGCGAGGAGACGGCGCGCGGCTGGCCGGTGGGTCTGCTGTTCGGCGGCGAGCGCGCGGGGCTTCCCACCCACGACATCGCGCTCTGCCAGGCGATCGTCACCGTGCCGATCGACGACCGCTTCCGCTCGCTCAACCTCGCCCAGGCGGTCGCGGTCTGCGCCTACGAGTGGTGCGTGGCGGCCGAGGCCGGCCCGCCGCCGCCCTTCCTCGACGAGACGCCGCCGGCCGACCAGGCGATGATGCTCGGTCTCTACGAGCACCTCGAGCGCGAGCTCGACGCCGCCGGCTTCTTCCACCCGCCGGAAAAGCGCCCCTCGATGATCCGCAACCTGCGCGTCGCCCTCGCCCGCGCCCGCCTCACCGACCAGGAGGCGCGCACCTTCCGCGGCGTGGTCACCGCGCTTGCCAAGGGTCGCGGCCGGGTGCTGGCGAAACTGGCGGCGAAGAAGGCGGCCGCGACGGACGAGGGCGACTAGCCGCCCACGGGGCTTGCCGATCCGCCGGCGCCGGTCAAAAATCGCCGCCAGTAGGTGGTGCGGGCGGGACGGTATGGATCGGCGCGGGTTTCTGGTCGGCGGCGCGGCCATCGCTTCGCTCTCCGGCGTGGCCTGGGCCCAGCCCGAGGACCTGCACGGCGCCGCGCGGGAGGCCTGGCTCTATGGCCTGCCGCTGATCGAGACCGCGCGGCTGCGCCTGGCCGCCATCGGCCCGCGCCCCAAGCCGGGGACGCCCGGCTTCAACAGCTTCGTCCATCAGCGCTATCCGGCCGGCCCCGACGACCACGGCTTCAGCGGCGCCGAGGCCGACGTGCTCTACTCCAGCGCCTGGATCCATCTCGGCGGCGACGGCGGCAAGGTGATCATCCCGCCCAGCGGCGGCCGCTATGTCAGCGTCTCGCTGTTCGACATGTATGGCGACGCCTTCGAGGTGTTCGAGAGCCGCGGCGCCGGCGACGAGGGGCGGACGATCAACCTCGCGGGGCCGCCCAAGCGCATGGGCTTCGGCGACTACACCGCGCCGATGCCGGAGCTGTTCGTCTGGCGCGAGGTGGTCCACGCGCCCGGCCCCTGGGTCTGGGCTCTGGCCCGCATCCATGTGGAAGGCCCGCAGGACCTCGACGGCGCGCACCAGTTCCAGGACGCGCTCGAGGTTCGCGCCAAGCCCAGCGAGCCCGCGCCGGCCTTGCCCGCGCCGCTCGACGCCACCTGGGGCGACTACTTCTTCGCCGTCCAGAAGCTGATCGAGGAGAATCCGCCGCCGCGCGAGGAGGTGGAATTCTTCCGCCGCATCGCCCCGCTGCAGCTCTCGCCGGCGGGCGATTTCGAGCGCGCCCGCTTCGCCGATCCGGACGAGGAGGCGGTGGCCGCCGGCGTCAACGAGGCCCAGATCCTGGCGGTCGAGACCCGCTCGCCCGAGTCCGGCGTCGGCTGGGTGTGGCCGAAGCCCGCGCTGGGCGCCTATGGCGAGGACTTCCTCTACCGCGCCCGCACCATGCTGACCCTGCCCGGCGCGCCGCCGCGCACGGTGATCGCGCCGCTGCGGGCCGTGGCCGCGGACGGCTCGCTGAGCTTCCCGAGCGGCGGCCACTACCGGCTCACCCTGCCGGGGCCGCCGCCGGCCGACGGCTTCTGGTCGCTGACCCTCTATGAGGCGGCGCCGGACGGCCGTCTGTATCTCGCTCGCAACGCCATCGCCCGCCACGCGCTGGGCGCCTGGTCGCCGGGCCTGCGGCGCGGCCCCGACGGCGGCATCGACATCTGGATCGGCCGCGTCGATCCCGGCGGCGCCCACACCCCCAACTGGCTGCCCGCGCCGGCGGCCGCGCCCTTCGCCCTCATCCTGCGCGCCTACGCCCCCGGCGACGCCCTGCTCGAACGCCGCTACCGCCCGCCGCCGGTGGAGGCGCTGTCGGGCCGCGGAGGCGCCGGCCGGCCTTAGACCCTATTGGGTCCCGGACTGCGTGCCCGCGACGATTTCCGTCCAGCTCGCGGTCGTCTTGCCGTCGGAGTCCAGCTCCCAAAGCCGGCCGCTCTGGGTGTCGAGACGAAAGACATCCCATTCCCGCGTCGTGGTGGCGCCGCTGTCAAACGTCGACCAACTATAGATGCGGTAGCGCCCCAACGGCACGGGCGCCGGTTCCGTGACGGATATGAACGGCGCGTTCGCGGGGCTCATATCGCTCTTTCCGGTGGTCGTGTTCATGCGAACGACGTCCTCGGTCCACTGGGCCGAGCCTGGAATGACCGCCAGCTCGTAGCCGCCCGCGGCGGCCGGCGGCGCGGACGCCGGTTGGCCGGCCGCCGTCGCGTCGTTCGTCGCCGCCTGGTTCGCGGCGGCCTGGCCATTGGTGGCCGGCGCCGGGTTACAGGCGCTGGCGAAACAGGCCAAGGCGACAAGCGCCCCCGTTCGCAACAACCGGACAGTCATCTTCGCGCCCCCTACCTACCTTAGTTTAACCATAATTCCGGCTCTCGCCACCGGCATTTCCGCCGCGTCGATCTCGCGCCCGCCTCGAGCCGAACGGCGCGCATCCGCCCGACGTCCAACGCCGCCTTGCCGCCCCCCGCGTCCGCTGCTAATCCCCGCCTCGCCCCGCGTGACTGGCGAGCTTGGATGGGAACGACCATCGGGAAGCGCGGGGTGACCTAGCCGATCGCCTGGGCGCTGGCGGCCTCTCATGGCCGCCGGTCAATCCTTTCCGAAGGAGCGTCGCCCCATGGATTCGCACCGCCAGGCCCTCGCTGAGTTCGACCCCCGCATCGAGGCCGCCATCGCCGGCGAGGAGCGCCGCCAGACCGACGGCGTCGAGATGATCCCCTCGGAGAACTACACCTACCCCGAGGTGCTGGCCTGCCTGGGCTCGATCCTGACCAACAAATACGCCGAGGGCTATCCCGGCCGGCGCTACTACGGCGGCCAGGAATTCACCGACATCGTCGAGCGCACCGCCCGCAAGCGCGCCATGGAGCTGTTCCGCGCCGAATACGCCAATGTGCAGCCGCTCTCCGGCAGCCCGATGAACCAGGCGGTCTATTTCGGCCTGCTGACCCCCGGCGACACCGTGCTGGCCATGGACCTCAGCCACGGCGGCCACCTCACCCACGGCGCCCCGGTCTCGCACATGGGCAAGGTGTTCAACTTCGTCCGCTACAAGACCTTTCCGGACCAGGGCGGCGCCATCGACTTCGACGGCCTGATGCAGACGGCCAAGGAAACGCGGCCGAAGATGGTGCTCTGCGGCTACTCCTCCTATCCGCGCGACTACGACTACGCCGCCTTCAAGAAGGTGGCCGACGAGGTGGGCGCGATCACCATGGCCGACATCTCCCACATCGGCGGCCTCGTCGCGGCCGACGTGATGCGCAACCCGTTCGACGCCGGCTTCGACATCGTCACCACCACCACCCACAAGACCCTGCGCGGCCCGCGCGGCGGCCTGATCCTGGCCAAGAAGAGCTTCCAGCCCACCATCGACTCGGCGGTCTTCCCCGGCCTGCAGGGCGGCCCGCACATGAACAACGTCGCCGGCGCCGCGGTCACCTTCAAGAAGGCCGCCACGCCGGAGTTCCGCGCCTACGCCGCCCAGACCCTGGTCAACGCCAAGGTCCTGGCTCAGGCGCTCACCGACGCCGGCGTCGCCCTGATCACCGGCGGCACCGACAACCACATGATGGTGATGGACGTGGTCAAGAGCTTCGGCCTCGACGGCCGCGAGGCGCAAGAAGCGCTCGACGCCATCGGCATCACCGCCAACAAACAGGTGATCCCCGACGACCCGCTGCCGCCGGTCCGCCCCTCCGGCGTGCGCCTAGGCACCCCCGCCTGCACCGCCCGCGGCATGACCGAATCCGACATGCGCCGCATCGCCGGCTGGATCGTGGGGGTGTTGCGCGCGCCGAAGGATGCGGCGGTGGTGAGCAAGATGCGGGCGGAGAGCGAGGAGCTCTGCCGGCGATATCCGGTGCCGGGGATCGAGTGAGGGGGCACGGGGCGGCGAGGCTAGCGACGACCAGCCAAACACTCAGGCTTCCGAACGGAGCTGGCCCTTCATAAGGATCAGAACGCAAAGTGCGTTCTTGAAATCGCGGTCCGCCGCGCCATTCGACGCTCGCCAAAGCTGGATCACGCGCCGTACGCGCGAACGCAGCAGCCTAGCGTCCAGCTCGCTCAGAGCCTTGTTCAGGTCATAGTCTGCGTCCTGCCGTTTGGCCTGGGCGTCGGCGAATGCGTTTGCGAGATTACGCACGAAGAGCGGAGCGACCACCGTGCCAGGACCTGCGCCCGGCAAGCGAAGGAAATCCTCGACCGAACTATCGACGGTCGCTCCACGTACCTTGTCGAGAGCCATCTTGGCGCCTCGGTGCGTCACCAACCGCATCAATATCCGACGCCTACGACGTAGATCATTGCGCGTGCCGACAACACGAGTAGCGGTCTCGTCAAGAATGAAGTGAAACAAGGCGTAGTAGGTGGTGGAGATGCTGCGCCTTACGCGGGCGCTCGGAAGTTTTCCTTTCTGCCCCGCACGGCGAACATAGAGACGCTTAGCCGCCTCGAGCAATTCCTGGTCATAGGTCGCCATCAGGCAGCGTCGAGGAACCGCACGCTGGGATACCGTTGATCGACGATACCCACCGCATTCTCGATCGCCTCAAGCAGGGCTTCGAGGTCCGCCTCGCTCGCTTTTTCGCTGTCTTTCACCTGCACGAGGACTCGAAGAAAGTCGGTGCCTTCATCGTCGCGATCGGTTTCCACGACGACGTCTTCGACTTGCGCGGCGACCCGCGATTCCTTCGCCGCTTGGAGGACCCGCTGTCTGACTGTCGCGATGTCGGCTTGCATCGGGTGAAACGCCTCATGGCTGCTGTTGCAGGTTAGCACATTTCGTTGGTCGGCGATCCGCCTCTCGATTGATGGTCGTCAGCTTGTCATCGACAACGGATCGCGGGACGCGCGGCTTAGCTTTTAGCCCTACTAACCCGCCCCGCCACCGCCCCGAACGTCACCCCCTGCACCGCGATCGAGAACACGCACACCGCGTAGGTGGCGACCAGGATCAGCGGCCGGGCCGGGCCTGGCGGCAAGGTGAGCGCCAGGGCCACCGAGAGGGCGCCGTGGAGGCCGCCCCAGACCAGGATGGGGCCGGCGCCGCGCTCCTCGTGGCGGAGGTGGAAATAGGCGCCCCAGGGCAGCACCACCAGCACCCGCGCCGCCAGCACCAGCACGATCGCCGCCGCCGCCAGGCTGGCGCGGCGCAGCTCGAACGGGACCACGAGGAAGAGCAGGCCCAGCATGAAGAACAGCACCGCGTTCAGCAGCTCGTCGATCAGGGTCCAGAAGCTGGTCAGGTGGGCGCGGGTAATCTCGCTCATGGTGGTCGGGCCGCGGCTGTCGCCCATCAGCAGGCCCGCGCCCACCGCCGCGATCGGGCCGGAGAGGTGCAGGGCCTGGGCGACCGCATAGACCCCCATCGCCAGCGCCAGCGAAAGGCTGACCTCGACCACGAAGTCGTCCACCCGCCGTATCGCCCAGATCGCCGCCGCGGCCGCGATCAGTCCGAGCGCCAGGCCGCCGGCCGCCTGCAGCACCACCTGGAACAGCGCCTGGCCGGGGCTGGGCGCGGCGCCGCTGGCGAAGGCGACCAGGGCGGTGAAGACCACGATGCCGACCCCGTCGTTGAACAGGGCCTCGCCCTGCAGCACCACCCGCAAGGTGCGCGAGAGCTGGCCGCGCTTCAGCGTCGCCAGCACCGCCACCGGGTCTGTGGGGCTGATCAGGGCGCCGAACACCAGCGCCCACGGCAGCGAGATGGCGAAGCCCAGCCAGCCGGCGACCAGCCATAGCCCCACGCCGACGATCACGGTGGAGGCGGCGACGCCGACGGTGGCCAGGGTCCAGACCGAAAGGGAGCGGCGACGCAGCTCCGAGAGATCCACCTGCATCGCCCCGGCGAACAGCAGGAAGCCCAGCAGATAGCCCAGCACCGTCCGCGGGAAGTTCAGCCCCGCCACCGCCGCCGTCACCGCCTGGGCGCCGGCGAGCCCCGGCGCCAGCCGCTGCAGCGCCGCCAGCGCCAGCGCGCCGGCCGCGCCGACGAACATCATCGCCACCCCGTGCGGCAGCTTCAGCGTGCGCGCATTCACCCAGCCGCCGGCGGCGACCAGGGAGATGAACACGGTGGCGAGTTGGAAGAAGGTCATCGCGCCGGTTGTCGCCCGCGCCCAGGGGCTGCTCAAGCGGTATCGGAGGCGCTTGACCCGGCGGCCGATCGCGCGGCAAGCTTTGCCTCTGCAGCCATGGGTCGGGGGTTCTATGCGCGCAACTTTGGGCCTGGCAGCCCTCGTCCTGCTGCTGCTCGCCGGCTGCGGCGGCGGACCGCCGGCCAAGTACTACTACTATCCGGCCTGGGGCTTCTCGGTGGCGATGCCGTCGCCGCCGACGGTGACCGAGACGCCGGCCAGCCCAAGCGTCACGCCCAACATCAAGGTGTCCGACGAGGCCGGCTCGGACGACTTCTCGGTCTACGCCGCCGACCTCCCGCCTTCGGCGCCCAAGGACATCGACCAGCTCGCCGACCTCGCCGCGCCGGCGGTGGCGAAGTCGCTCGGCGGCGAAGTCGGGACCCGGACCTATGCCGCCACCGTGCAGACCACCAACCAGGCCATGGGCCGCGAGATCACCATCGACAAGGATGGCCAGCCGATCCTGACGCTGCGGATCTACCTGGTCGGCAATCGCATCTACCAGCTTGCCGCGAGCACCGACTCCGGTCCCGCCGCGAAGGCCTTCCTCGACTCGTTCACGATCCTCGCCGGCGCGCCGGCCAGCACGGCCGCTCCAGGGGCGACGAACGCAGACTGAGCGCGCGGCCCTGGACGCCGAGGCCCGGTTTCGGGCGCGACCGTAAGTTGGCGTGAAGACCCGCTTGCGAGTAGCCTGAATCGCCCACGCTTTTTGGAGGTGAGACTTTGCGAACGCTGCTCGTGCTTGTTGCCTGCATCGCGGCGCTCGCCGGTGACGCGGCGGCGAGCCCATCGAACCCCGGCGACGTGAAACTGGGAATTTACAGCAACTGGCCGGATTCGCGGACGTTCCTCGGTTGTCTCAACTGCGCCGCCACCGATCCGACCTCGATCTGGAATCCGGCGTCGCGTTACGGCTGGGCCAATCCGGACGGCGTCTGGAGCCGCCCCGCCTTTCGGCACGCCAACTACCGTCACCTGGTCTGCGACCTGCCGCTGACGGCCGCGCCGCCGGCGGTGTTCGACCAACACTACGAGTTCTATTACGTGTTCAGCGTCGACACGATCCGGCGAGACAGCGTCTGCACGCTCACCATGTTGAAGCAAGGCTGCTGGGCGGTGCAGGCGCTGTGCGCGGGAAGATCCGCGGCAGCGGTTCCGGCCGCCGGATGGGCGGACAAGAACCTGGCCCCTCGCTGAGCGAGTCTCCGCGCCGCCGTCCGCGCCTGGGCGCCGTTCCTTGACTTTCCGCCCCCTTCGGGCCAATAACCCGCCCCTCCCGCCGCCGGGCTCGCTCGGCGGCGTGTTGCATGACGGGTGATGCGGGGTCCGCCGTTGAGATCGAGCTTCCAGCTTCGGAAGCTCCGGACCGCATCGAAGCGAAAGTGACGAAGCATGTCGAAGCGCCATTCGGCGAAGTACAAGATTGACCGGCGTATGGGCGAGAACATCTGGGGCCGCCCCAAGTCGCCGATCAACTCCCGCTCCTACGGCCCCGGCCAGCACGGCCAGCGCCGCAAGTCCAAGGTCTCCGATTTCGGCCTGCAGCTGCGCGCCAAGCAGAAGCTGAAGGGCTATTACGGCAACCTGACCGAAAAGCAGTTCAGCCGCACCTACAACGAGGCGGCGCGCCGGCGGGGCAACACCGCCGAGAAGCTGATCGGCCTGCTGGAAAGCCGGCTGGACGCCATCGTCTACCGCGCCAAGTTCGTGCCGACGCCGTTCGCGGCGCGCCAGTTCGTCAACCACGGCCACGTGATGGTCAACGGCAAGCGGGTGAACATCCCCTCCTACCGGGTGAAGGTCGGCGACGTGGTGCAGGTGCGCGAACGCTCGCGCAACATGGCCCTGGTGCTGGAAGCCCTGCAACTCGCCGAGCGCGACACGCCGGACTACCTGGAAGTCGACGCCAAGGCGATCACGGTGAAGTACCTGCGCATGCCGGAACTGGCCGAAGTGCCCTATCCGGTGAAGATGGAACCGAACCTCGTGGTCGAGTTCTACGCGTCGTAAGCCTTAGCTCTCCTCCCCCACTGGGGGAGGGGGACCACGAAGTGGTGGAGGGGCCTCTCGGCGCCCATCACCGCGACCCCCACGACGAACGCCAGCCCCATCGCCGGCGCGCTGACCAGTCCCGCCAGCAGCCCGGCGCCGAGCAGCGCCCGGCCCCAGCCGTGCCGCGACCGCTCGACCAGCCAGGTCAGCGCCACCGGCGCCAGCGGGGCGAGGTCGTACTGGTGGGCGTAGGGCGTCAGGCAGAGCGCGCCGGCCACCAGGCCGGTGAGGTCGCGCCAGGTCCAGGCGATGTAGAGCCCCAGCAGCGCCAGCGCGGCGGCCAGCCAGGGGCTGGCGGCGAGGGCGGAGGGGTTCACCCGGTCGGTGGCCGCCGTCACCGGGCTGAAGTCGGCCAGGGCGTGCGGCCATTGCAGCCAGAGCCCAGGTCCGAAGACGAAGCTCGCCAGCACCAGCGCCAGGCATCCGATCAGCGCCCAGCGGACCAGCCGCCACTGCCCCCAGAGCACCACCGGCGCCAGGATCATCGCCTGCGGCTTGAAGCAGACGGCGACGGCGAAGAGCAGGCCGGCCAGTCTGGGCCGATCCTGGCGCAGCAGCCAGCCGCCGATCATCGCCGCGCCGACCATCAGCGAGGTCTGGCCGGGCGCGATCGCCAGCACCACCGGCGGCACGACGAAGAGCGCCAGGGCGGCCCACGCCGGCTTCACCAGGTGCGAAGCCGCATAGGTGAACAGCGCCGCCGAGACGCCGGTCCAGAGCGGATAGGCCAGCGCGAGCGGTAGCTGGGCGAAGGGCCAGGCGACCAGCAGGAAGGTCGGCGGATAGACGAAGGGCCACGCGCCGGTGATGTGCAGCCTGGCTTCGAGCGCGGTGATCAGCGCCGGGTCGTAGGGCGCGGCGGTGTGCCGGGCGGCCTCCCAGAAGACGTAGTAGTCGGCCGGCTTCACATGCGCGTGGACGGCGGCGAACAGGCTCCACACCACCAGGGCGAGGACGCCCAGCGCCGGGCGCATCACCCGGTCGGGAGGAAGCCGTTCCGCGAGCGTCACGGGCTGACCGCCGGCGCCAGCCTCGGTCGCGCGAGCCGCCACGGCGAGGCGATCAGCGCCAGCGCGGCGAGGAAGGCCAGCACCGTCGCCGGCGCCGCCACGATCCCGGCCAGCAGCGCCCCGCCCACCGCCGCGCGGCCCCAGCCATATTGCTTGCGGTCGAACAGCCAGGCGGCCGCGAGCGGCGTCAGCGGCGCGAGGTCATAGGCGTGGGCGTAGGGCGTCAGGCAGAAGGCGCCGCCGACCAGTCCCACCAGGTTGCGCGAGGTGAGGGCGAGGCAGAGGCCGAAGAACGCCACCGCCGCGGCCCACCACGGGCCGGCGATCAGCGCCGAGGGGTTGGCGCGGTCGGCGCCCGGCACGAGGGCGTCGAAGGCGGTGAGCGCGCCGCGCCACTCCACCCAGCGCTCGATCCCGAACGCCAGGCAGCTCGCGGCGACCAGCGCCACCCCCGCACCCGCCATCCAGGCCAGCATCCGCCAGCGGCCCCAGAGGATCACCGGCGCCAGGATCATCGCCTGCGGCTTGATGCAGGCGGCGAGGCCGAAGAGCACCCCGGCCAGCGCCGGCCGCGCGCCCCGCCAGCGCCAGCCGGTGAGCATCGCCGCGCCGACGATCAGCGAGGTCTGCCCAAGCTCGGCGGAGAAGAACACCACCGGCGAGACGACGAGCACCGCCGCCGCCCAGGCCGGCTTCACCACGTGCGCGGCCGCATGGATGAAGAGCGCGGCGCTGAGGCCGGTCCAGAGCGGATAGGCGAGGTTGAGCGGCAGCAGGGCGAACGGCCGCACCAGCAAGAGGAAGGTCGGCGGATAGGCGAACGGCCAGACACCCTTCAGGCGCAGCGAGGCCTCCAGCGCGGCGACCGGCGCCGGGTCGTAGGGCGCCTGCCAGTGCTGCGCCGCGGTCCAGAAGACGTAGAAATCGGGCGCGCCGTGGCCGATCCGCAGCGCCGAAAGCAGGTAGCCGACCGCGAAGGCGCCGAGCGCCAGGGCGGCGCGCTGAAAGTCTTCGGAGGACAGGCTTCGGCCGGGCGCCATGCGCGGGTCCCTGCGGGCGCATCGCCCCGTGAGGGAGCCGTTATCGCCCGGCGGCCGCTAAGAAAGTCTTTGGGGTGTGGGGCGCAGCGGCGACTACGCCGCCAGCACGCCCTTCTCGATCAGCAGCGGCTTCAGTTCGCCGGTCTGGAACATCTCGCGCACGATGTCCGAGCCGCCGACGAACTCGCCCTTCACATAGAGCTGCGGGATGGTCGGCCAGTCGGAGAAGCTCTTGACGCCCTGGCGCAGGTCGTCGCTCTGCAGCACGTTGACGCCGACGAAGTCGACGCCGAGGTGGTCGAGGATTTGCACGCAGATGGCCGAGAAGCCGCACTGCGGCTGGTCCGGCACGCCTTTCATGAACAGCACCACCGGATGGTCGGCGATGGCCTTGGCGATGAAGTCGTGGATGGTGTTGGCTTCGGCGATATCGCTCACGGCGGGCGGCCTTTCGAAACGGGATGGACCCTTGCCCAACAGCTAGGGACGCCCGGCGCGCCGGTCAAGCGCTGCGGCGGCCCTGCGTCTGGGCGTCGCCATCCTTGTCCGAGAAGCGCGCCATCTCGATCTGCGCGCTGACGGTGGAGGGCAGGTCGCGGTCGGCGGCGCCGGCGAGTTCCTTCAGCCGCTTGTGCGAGTCGACCGGCATCTGCACCGAGGCCACGGCCGGCTCGGTGAGCGCATAGGCCACGCAGAGCTGCTCGGCGGACCAGCCGCGCGTCGAATCCAGGAAGGCGTAGGTGCCGACGCCGGCCAGCGGCTTCGGCTTCTTGAACCAGCCGGGCTTGGTGTCGACCTCGGTCGCCTCGAGCAGGCCGGCGAGCTCGGTCGGGAACGGGTCGCAGGCGATGACCCCCATCTGCCGCTCCAGCGCCTTGCGGACCATGTTGCGGTCGCGCCAGCTCGAGAGCATGCCGAACGGGGTGACGACCGCGTCGAAGTTGCCCGCCTCGATGTCCTCGGCCAGCATGTCGCCGGCGCCGGCCACGGCGAGCAGGCGCGTCGTCTCGGACGCCTTCAGCCGCTGCATGGCGGCCAGCATGCCGTCGGCGCGCGTGGCGCTGGCTTCGGCGATCAGGAGGTTGAGCTCGCCGATTCCGGCCCGCGAAATAACTTCCTCCGCCCAGCGCTCCAGGCTTTCGCCGTCGACGCCGGAATCCACCCGCAGAGCGGCGAAGATCAGCGAGCGTTTGACCACCGAGGCCCCTTCCGCGAAGCCGGTGAGCAGCGCCAGCGTCGGCCGCACGATCTCGAAGGCGTTGACGCCCTCTTCGAAGGCCGCATGGACGAGGTCGCGCCAGTCGCTCGGCTTCTTGGCGTCATCGCCGCCGTCGAGGATCAGCGACAAGCTCGAGACCGCCATTCCGGTTCGTGCGAAGGGGCGGTAGCGCATGTTCAGCCTCCCGTCGGCGCCGAGGTTTCGAGCGCCAGGGCGTGCAGCTCGCCGCCGACCTTGCCCTTCAGCGCCGCATAGACGAGCTGGTGCTGGCGGATGCGCGACAGGCCGGCGAACGCGGGCGACGTGATCCGCGCGCGGTAATGGTCGCCATCGCCCGCGAGGTCCTCGATCACAATTTCGGCGTCAGGGAACGCCTGTCGCAACTCAGCCTCCAGTCGATCGGCGGCCATCGGCATCGGCGCGGCTCCTCGAATCATCCTTAGTAGAGTGAAAACCGTTAATAAGCCTTGCGAGGCGCTGGCGCGGCTTCGAATCGGCAATCGCCGCGCATGGCTTGTTTCAAGGCTGCATTGGCGCGCGGCGCGCGCTACACTCGGACCGCTGGAGGGACTGTCGCCTTGTCGGGCCGAATCCTGGTCTTCGCCTTGCTGATGGCGCTGTGCGCCTGCGCGGGATCGCACCGCCGCATGGCGGCGCTCGCGCCGGCCGCCGCGCCGGCCGAGTCCGTGCCGGCCGCGCCGCCGACGCCGGCCGAGGGCCTCTGGGCCATTCTGGATCCGGGCTGCGCCAAGCCCCAGGTCGCCGATTTCCGCGTCTGGCCGCACTGCGCCTCGCCGTTCTGGATCAACGGCCACACCGCCCTGGTGATCGAGGCGGCCGGCGTCCGCCGCGGCGGCGTCGACGGCAAGAGCTATCTCGCCGACTACAGCTTCTCCCCCGGTGACCCGCTGATCGTTCAGGTCGGCGCCGAGAAGGACGGCTACCTCTTCCTCGCCCTCACCGACCTGACCCGCGATGCCAGCGGCCAACTGGTCGGCGCGGCGGGCGCCGCCGTCGCCTGTCCGAAAGCCACGGGCGGCGAACTGGCGCTGAAGCCGAGCGACAGCGGCTGCGATCCGGCGCGGCTCGACCTGGTGCGCCAAGCGGCCGAGGCCACCCTCCACGACCGCGCGGCCCTGACCAAGGTCGCCTGGATCGCGCCGGGCGCGCCGGAAGCCCATTAGCGGCATGGTTCGGACCCTATTCGCCCTCGCGGCTCTGACCTTGCTGGGCGCCTGCAACATCGTGATGACCAAGACGCCGATGTTCACCAAGGCCGACGCGGTGGGCGCGCCGAAGCTGCGTCCCGGAGTCTGGGGCGAGGACCCCGCCGCCGACTGCGTCGTGGACGAAAGCAAGCCGCTGACCGACTGGCCCAGCTGCGCCAACGGCTTCGTGGTGATCGATGACGCCACCTTCGGCGGCTACAGCGACGACAACGGCAAGCGCGTCTGGTCGACCGTGAGCGCGATCCTCGCCAGGGGCGATCCGATGGTGTTCCAGATCCATGCGACGAACTCGGGCGGCAGCAATCCGAGCCCCGACGCCTATGTCTATTCCGGCCTGGCGCCGGCCAAGCTCGACCCTCAGGGCCGGATCATCGCCACGCTCTCCTGGCCGGTGCAGTGCGGCAAGCCCCCACCCGCCGACGCCAAGACGCCCGACGGCGGTCAGCGCACCGGCACGCTCGAACCGCTACCCGGCATGGTCATGGACGCCGACGGTTCCAACTGCACCACCACCTCGCCGGACGCCATCCGCGCCGCCGCCAGGGCGAGCCGCAAATGGACCGTCGCGGGCGAGACCACCGCCGCCCACTGGGTGCGTGACGGGGACAAGTAGCGCCCCTCCGCCGGGCCGCTTGTCAGATCACGAAAACGAGAGCATCGTTCACGCAGCCGTGATCGGAGCGTGATCGATGCTGTGGAAGAACCTTACGTTGGCCAGCCGGATCGGCCTCGTTGGCGCGGCGCTCCTGCTCATGGCCGGATGCCGGGGAAGCGTGAGCAACCCATGGGCGTTCGGGGAGCTTGGCCGCCATGGACGCTACGTGGGCGTCGGCATCTACGGGCCCGGCCGCCAGTGGACCCGGATGGTCGCCGCGCAGCAGGCGGGCGACAATTCGGCGGCGCGGCCGATCGACGACCAGGCGATCATCGTCATGTCGGATACGGACACCGGCGAGCTCCGCGCCTGCGGCGACCTCACCGGCTATTGCATCGGCATGAACCCTTGGCAGCGGCCGCTGGCGTCGTCACAGGTCGCCCCGATCGAGCTGACGAGTCATGTGAAGCCCGACGATCCCAACCTTACCGTCGAGATCGGTCCCCTCCGGCCTAAGCGCCACCGGCCATATAGGCCGGCATCCACCCCTCGTGCGCCGCGCGCAGCCGCTCCAGCGCAATCCTGAACAGCTCATGGCAGGCGAAGTCCGCCCCGCCCGCCTGGCCGGCCAGCGCGATGTTGAGGCCGGCGTCGCGGCCGGCGGCGATGATCGGGTCGGGGTCGGACGCAGCGATCAGGTAGCGGCCCTGGTCCTCGCCGAACAGGAAGGCGTGGGCGTGGGTCTGGCTGGTGGGCGAAAGCTCGATCCCGACGCCTGACGCCAGCGCCATCTCGGCCGCCGCGATAGCGAGGCCGCCGTCCGACAGATCGTGCACGGCGGAGACGGCGCCGGCGCGGATCAGCCCGCGGACGAAGTCGCCGTTGCGGCGCTCGAACTCGAGGTCCACCGGCGGCGGCGCGCCGTCCTCGCGGCCGAAAAGTTCGCGCAGGTAAAGGCTCGAGCCCAGTTCGCCGTGGCTCGCCCCGACCACCAGCAGCGCATCGCCCGGTTTCATCGAGGCGAAGTCGGCCCGCTTCGCGTAGTCGGGGATCAGCCCGACGCCGCCCACCGTGGGCGTCGGCGGGATCGCCCGCCCGTCGGTCTCGTTGTAGAGCGACACGTTGCCGCTCACGACCGGGAAGTCCAGCGCCCGGCAGGCCTCGGCCATGCCGTCGATGGCGCGGACGATCTGGCCCATGATCTCGGGCCGCTCGGGATTGCCGAAATTGAGGTTGTCGGTGATGGCGATCGGGTCGGCGCCGACCGCTGTTAGGTTGCGCCAGGCCTCCGCCACCGCCTGCTTGCCGCCCTCGAACGGCCCGGCGGCCACATAGCGCGGCGTGCAGTCGCTGGTCAGCGCCAGCGCCTTGCGCGAGCCATGCACCCGCACGATCCCGGCGTCGGCGCCGGTGGCGGATTCCTCCAGGGTGTCGGCCATCACGTGGCGGTCGTACTGCTCCCAGAGCCAGCGCTTGGAGGCTAGGTCCGGCGCGGCGATCAGGGTCAGCACCGCAGCTGCCCAGTCGGCCGGGGCGGGGACCTTCGCCGGGTCCAGATGCGGCTCGGCGTGCGGCTCGACCCAAGGGCGGTGATAGAGCGGCGCGTCCTCGGTCAGCGGCTGCAGCGGGATGTCGCAGACCGTCTCGCCCCGGTGCGTCAGCACCAGCCGGCCGGTGTCGGTGGTGTGGCCGATGGTGGCGGCGTCCAGACCCCATTTCTCGAAGATGCGCCGTCCGTCGGCCTCGCGGCCCGGCTTCAGCACCGCCAGCATCCGCTCCTGGCTCTCCGAGAGCATCATTTCATAGGCGCTCATGCCCTCCTCGCGCTGCGGCACCATATCGAGGTTCAGCTCGACGCCGACGCCGCCCTTGCCGGCCATCTCCACCGACGACGAGGTGAGGCCCGCCGCACCCATGTCCTGGATCGCGGCCACCGCGCCCGACGCCATCAGCTCCAGCGTCGCCTCGATCAGCAGCTTCTCGGCGAACGGATCGCCGACCTGCACCGTCGGCCGCTTCTCGTCCGAGTCCTCGCCGAACGCGGCCGAGGCCATGGTGGCGCCGTGGATGCCGTCGCGGCCGGTCTTGGAGCCGAAATAGACCACCGGCAGGCCGGCGGCCGGCGCGGCGGAGTAGAAGATCTTGTCGGTGTCGGCCAGGCCCACGCACATGGCGTTGACCAGGATGTTGCCGTCGTAGCCGCGGTGGAAATTGGTCTCGCCGGCCACGGTGGGCACGCCGACGCAGTTGCCGTAGCCGCCGATGCCGGCGACGACGCCCGCCACCAGCCGCCGGGTCTTCGGATGCGCCGGGTCGCCGAAACGCAGCGCGTTGAGCAGCGCGATCGGCCGCGCGCCCATGGTGAAGACGTCGCGCATGATGCCGCCGACGCCGGTCGCCGCGCCCTGGTAGGGCTCGATGAACGAGGGGTGGTTGTGGCTCTCCATCTTGAACACCACGGCCTGGCCGTCGCCGATGTCGACCACCCCGGCGTTCTCGCCCGGTCCCTGGATCACCCGCGGTCCCGTGGTCGGGAACTTCGCCAGGTGCGCGCGGCTGGATTTGTAGGAGCAATGCTCCGACCACATCACCGAGAACACCCCGAGTTCGAGGTAGTTCGGCTCGCGATTCAGGCGTCTGACGATGACATCATATTCGTCCGGTTTCAGACCGAATTCGAGGGCCGTCTCGGCCAGGGTCGCAGCGGGGGCGCTCATCAGGGGCGTTCTAGCGGGCGGCGAGGGATTCCGCTATTGTCTAGAAAATTTGGAGCTTTCTAGACAGGCCATGGGCATCAGCATCAAGCGCGAAGAGACCGAGCGTCTGGCCCGGGAGGTGGCGCGGCTGAAGGGCGAGGGCCTTACCGACGCCATCCACCACGCGCTGGAGAGCGAGCTTGCGCGCCTCGACAAGGCGCGCAAGACGCCAGAGCAGGTCGATGCCAAGCTTCGAGCTCTCTTTGCCGAGTTGGATGCCTTGGGTCCGGGCAATGGCAAGAGCCTGAAGGAAATTGAAGACGAGATGTACGGCGAGTTCGGCGAACCAATCTGATGGTCGTCGACACCTCGGCCATCTTCGCCATCGTCCTTGGTGAGCCGGAACGTGACGCGTTCGCGCGGGCGATCGAAGCTGCCGATCGTCGGTTAATGAGCGCGGCCACCGCCGTAGAATGTGTTGCCGTCTTCGCGGGCCGCAACCTTCACAGCGATCCGATGCGCGCGATGGAACGTATCCTCGAGGCGCTGGCCATCGAAGTCGCCCCGCTGGACGTCGAGCAGTGGCGTGTGGCGGCCGGCGCCCTGATCCGCTTCGGCAAGGGCCGGCATCCGGCGCGGCTCAATCTGGGCGACAGCTTCGCCTACGCCCTAGCCAAGGTCAGCGGCGAACCGCTGCTTTGCAAAGGGAAGGATTTCACCCAGACCGACATCGCCCTAGTGACGGCCTAGCAGGAAGCCCCGGCCCACAACCCACTCGCACTAGGTGCGTTCGTCCGCCTCGACGCCCACGGCGCGCATCATCAGCCGCACCAGCTCGGCCTGACGGTTGGTGCCGGTCTTCTCGAAGATGTGGCCGAGCTGGACCCGCACGGTGTTGGGGCTGACGCCGAAACTCAGCGCGGCCTCGCTGGGGGACAAACCCTCGAACAGCGCCAGCGACAGCCGCGCCTCCGCCCGCGTCAGACCGAACAGGTCGCGCAGTTTCTGCTCCGGCAGGCCGACGTTGGCCTCCAGATCGGTGACGCAGACCAGGATGGAATGGCCCCGGTAGACCGGCGCGAAGCGGTCGGAACGCACCGGCGCGATGGTGATCGACAGCGGCGCCTGCCGGCCGGGGGTCGCCAGCGCCATGGAGCCGCCGGCGCGGCGTTCGCCGTCCGAGCATCCCGCCGCGGCGATCAGCGCCGCCAGCCGCCGCGCGTCGGCGCCGTTGCCCGCCGTCAGCCGGCCGCCCGCCAGCCGCAGCCCATCCGGCTCGCGGGCGAGGCGCTCGCCGACGCGGTTGACGTGGCGCACGCAGCCGTTGTCCGACAGCAGGAACAGGCCGTGCGGCGAGCGGTCGAGCACCGAGGCGAGTTCGCCCGCCAGCCGGCGCGTCGAGGCGAAGCGGCGGCCCAGGTCGAAGGCGCGGATCAGGTGCGGATGGACGCGTTCGGCCGCCTCGATGTCCGAGCGGGCGAACTGGCCGCGATGCGGCGCGCGGCTGATGTTCAGGGTGGCGATTTCGACGCCCCGCGCGGCGAGCCGCACCATCATGGTGGAATCGATGCCCTGTGGGCGAAGGAAGTCGTTGTAGAACTCGCTGCGGACCAACCGGTCCTTCGGCATCCAGTCCTCGTCTGTGAGGACGCGCGGGCGCCAGCGGCGCATGTAATCGCGCGGGTCGTCGACGTGGTGCAGCGGATTGCGGTCGGCGAAATGGTCGATGTAGCGCTGCGGCCAGTCCGGATCGACCCGCGACAAGGGATCGGCCTCGTCGGCGCCGCTGCCGTCCTCGGTGCTGAGCTGGGACAGCCAGCCGGACGATCCGCCCACCATGTCGGCGAAACGCTCCATGACCGGCGTCCAGACCGCCGGGTCCAGGGCGGCTTCATAGACGAGGTCGAGAAAATCGCTGTCGTTGCGTACTGTCATGGAACTACGCTGATCTTACAGGGCCGCCACAATGCGGTCCAATTATAAGATCGCGAACAATGCGCGCGGTTCGTCCGATGCATCGTCGCCGAGCACGCACGCGTCGGACTGGGCGAGAGTTCAGCCAGCCGAGGCGGCAATTCTTGAAATGTCAGATGAGGCGCGGCGCGAAACCGCGAGGCGTCGGCGGCCGGCCGCGCTAAGCGCTGGCCAGCACGCTCTGGAAGAACATCGCGCCGTCCGCGGAGCCCAGTTCCGGCTCGAAGGCGCGGTCGGGGTGCGGCATCAGGCCGATGACGTTGCCGCGGTCGCTGACGATGCCGGCGATGTCGCGCGCCGAGCCGTTGGGGTTCTTGCGATAGCGGAACACCACCTGGCCCTCGCCCTCCAGCCGTTCCAGCACGGCGTCGTCGGCGAAGAAATTGCCCTCGCCGTGGCCGACGGTCATCGTCACCTCGCGGCGGCCCTGGTAGCCGGCGGTGAAGCGGGTCTGGCCGTTGACCACCTCCAGGTCCACCGGCTCGCAGACGTATTTCAGCCCGGCGTTGCGCAGCAGCGCGCCGGGCAGCATCCGCGCCTCGCACAGCACCTGGAAGCCGTTGCAGATGCCGGCCACGGCCACGCCGCGATCGGCGGCGGCGCGCACCTCGGCCATCACCGGCGACAGCGACGCCATCGCCCCGCAGCGCAGATAGTCGCCATAGGCGAATCCGCCCGGCAGCACGATCAGGTCGAGGCCGGCGGGCAGGGCGGTCTCGCCGTGCCAGACCATGTCGACATGGGCGCCGGTCGAGCGCTCGATGGCGGTCTTGCAGTCGCGATCGCAGTTGGAGCCGGGAAAGACGATGACGGCGGCTTTCACCCGACCTCCGCGCGGTAGCTTTCGATGACGGTGTTGGCGAGCAGCTTGTCGCACATGGCCTTGACCTCGGCCTCGGCCGTCTGGGCGTCCGCGCCGGCGACGTCGAACTCGATCACCCGGCCGATGCGGACGTTGCCCACACCCGGCCAGCCCAGACCGTGCAGCGCGGCCTCGACCGCCTTGCCCTGCACGTCGAGCACGCCCGGCTTCAGGAACACATGGACCGTCGCCTTCAGTGGATGCCCCCCTGGATCACGGTCGGCATCTCCTTCATGATTCCGAGCCGCCGCGCCACTTCGGTGTAGCTCTCGATGACGTTGCCGAGGTCGCGGCGGAAGCGGTCCTTGTCGAGCTTCTCGTTGGTGGCCGAGTCCCACAGCCGGCAGCTGTCGGGGCTGATCTCATCGGCGAGCAGCACGCGCGAGAAGTCGCCGTCCCAGATGCGCCCGAACTCGATCTTGAAGTCCACCAGGGTGATGCCGACGGCGCCGAACATCCCGCAGAGGTAGTCGTTGACCCTGAGTGTCAGGGCCATGATGTCGTCGATCTCCTGGGTGGTGGCCCAGTTGAAGGCGGTGATGTGCTCCTCGGCCACCATCGGGTCGTGCAGCTTGTCGTTCTTATAGTAGAACTCGATGATCGAGCGCGGCAGCGCCTCGCCTTCGGTCAGGCCCAGCCGCTGCGACAGCGACCCGGCCGCGATGTTGCGGCAGACCACCTCCAGCGGAATGATCTCCACCTCCTTGATCAGCTGCTCACGCAGGTTGAGCCGCTTGATGAAGTGGTTCTGCACCCCGATGCCGTTCAGGCGGGTCATCACGAACTCGCTGATGCGGTTGTTGATGACGCCCTTGCCCTCCAGCACCGCCTTCTTGGTGGCGTCGAAGGCGGTGGTGTCGTCTTTGAAGTATTGGATCAGGGTGCCAGGCTCGGGTCCCTCGTAGAGGATCTTGGCCTTGCCTTCGTAAATCTTTTTGCGGCGGGTCATCGTGGTCAGCCTTCCTCCAGCGCGCGAGGGAGCTGGAAACAAAAGCGCGCGCGGATGGCGATCCGGCGCGCGGCTGTCCGACTCGGGGTCGCGTCTCGCTTCAAGGCTGCGCAAGACTAGCGGAATTGCCGCCGCGTCGCAAACGGCGCGTGGGGCGCCGCTCGCCTTTGGCGGCGATTTGGGCGATGACGGGCGCGATGGCGAGGGACGAACCGAGGATACAGCGCGCCTACGTGCCCCGCGTGGCCGGCAACGGCCGCACCGAGGTGCGCTACATCGGCGGCGGTCAGGATGGCTGGAGCGACACCTACCACTATCTGCTCACCATGCCGCTGGCGGTCTTCTTCGCCACGATGGGCGGCGTCTACCTGGCGGTCAACGCTGTCTTCGGCCTGATCTATTTCTTCGTCGGCGGCATCGACAACATGCGGCCCGGCAATCTCCTCGACGCCTTCTTCTTCTCGGTCGAGACCATCAGCACGGTCGGCTACGGCGTCATGGCGCCGCGCAGCGTGCCGGCGCACCTGGTGATGACCGTCGAGAGCTTCGTCGGCATCTTCAATCTGGCCATCGCCACCGGCCTGCTGTTCGCCCGGATCTCCCGCCCGACGGCGCGGGTGATGTTCTCCCAAAAGGCGGTGGTGACGACCCATGAGGGACAGCCGACGTTCATGTTCCGCGCCGCTAACCGCCGGCGAAACCGGATCGTCGAAGCCGAGGTCAGCGTCACCCTGCTGCACGACTGGGTCACCAAGGAGGGCGCCACGATCCGACGCTTCGACACCCTCGCCACCCTGCGCTCGCACCACCCGGCCTTCATCCTTTCCTGGCAGATCATGCATCCCATCGACGAGCTGAGCCCGCTGCTGGGCGACACCGCCGAGAGCCTCGCGGCCCGAAACGCGGAGATCCTGGTGGTGGTCAAGGGCCTGGACGAGACCTTCGCCCAGACCATCCATGCGCGGGGATCCTATACGCCGGACCAGATCGTCTGGGGCGCGAGGCTCGCGGACATCTTTTCCCGCGACGACGACGGCATGCGGCTGATCGACCTGACCCATTTTCACGACGTGACCTGAGCTTCCCGGGCCGGGCGCGACACTTCGCCGCTCGCCCGCGGGCCGATCCCCAAGGCGCAGCCCCCCGATATCGCGCCGTGCGGCGACGGTTCCGATTGCCGGGCGACATGGCGCGGGATAAGACCCGTCACCCGCCGCCGATTTGGAGTGCCGATGTCCGCTTTCGAGGACCGCGAAAAAGGCTTCGAGAGGAAGCTGGCCCTCGATGAGGAGCTTGAGTTCCGCGCCCAGTCGCGCGGCTCGCGGATGCTTGGCGAGTGGGCGGCCAAGAAGATGGGTCTCGAGAGTGTCGACGATTACGTCCGCGCCGTGGTCCGCGCCGAGCTTGGCCCGGGCGGTGAAGACGACGTGGTGCGCAAGGTGATCCAGGACCTCGCCGGCTCCGGCATCGAAGTGCGCGAGACCGAGGTCCGCTCGAAGATGGACGAATTCCTCGCCGTGGCCCGCGAGCAGGTAAAGGCGGGCGAGTAGTCTGGTTTTTTCCTTCTCCCCTTGCGGGAGAAGGTGGCCGCGAAGCGGTCGGATGAGGGGGGCTTGCGCCGACATCTCCGACTAGCCAATCCCCAACCCGCCGCGCCGACACCCCTCATCCGTCGCCTCTGGCGACACCTTCTCCCGCAAGGGGACCTTTGCATAAAGGCGCTCTCGTGATTCAGTAGGTTGAATCGCGGGAGTGTCAGATGTCGCATAAGAGATACGATCAGCTGA